>ERZ794982.9-NODE-9-length-322442-cov-52.930534_pt1 | contig 322442 bp, 307 predicted proteins | sample MGYA00433071_ERZ794982 | MGnify/ENA primary metagenome ERZ794982 (study PRJEB30140, sample SAMN00862574) | bioreactor metagenome | study: EMG produced TPA metagenomics assembly of the Bioreactor inoculated with sediment Metagenome (bioreactor metagenome)...
GTCAGCGAAGATTATAATATCATATCTCACCGACCGTGTCAACAACTTTTTTGAAAAAGTTTTCAATTTCTTGAAAACGAACGGAGAAGGAGGGATTTGAACCCTCGCGCCGCTATTAACGACCTATACCCTTAGCAGGGGCACCTCTTCAGCCACTTGAGTACTTCTCCAAACTGAATTACTTATAATAATATGAAATCGCTGTTGTTTTCAGCGCAAGGATTATTATACTAAAGGCGCTTATGATTGTCAACCTCTTTTCCAAACTATTTGTAAAAAATCACTTCTCTTCTAATATATACCTATGCTACATAGTATGATATAAGATAGGATCAAGTAAATATGGGATTATCTTGACCCTATCTTATAGTAAATATGTTAAACCATTACCTAACGTTTACCTTTATCATAAGGTTCTCCTGCCGCTTTTGGCCCAACAGATTTTCCACTAAATACAACAAGAGCGATAACTGTTAACACATATGGAAGCGCAAAGAAGAATTCATTAGGAAGTTTTCCTATAAAATCTAAGCTAAATACATCTGCTATTGAACTGGAATATAAGCTAAGTACTTGTGAAAATCCAAAGAATAAACTTGCTGCAACCACACCTGCAGGTCTCCACTTACCAAAAATAAGTGCTGCTAAGGCAATAAATCCTGTACCATGTATACTGGTTATCGTATATTGTGTGTTTTGGGTCAATACCATAATTCCACCGGCAAGACCTGCTAAAGCTCCTGACGTCAAAACACCAATATAGCGCATCTTATAGACACTAATCCCCATACTATCAACTGCTTGAGGATGCTCTCCTGTTGCTCTTAATCGTAATCCAAAAGAAGTTCTATATAGTATATACCACGAAATTAATACAATAATAAAGGCTAAATATACCGTTGGATAAACCTTACTAAATAAACTTGGTCCTATAATTGGAATTTTTTCTAATATTGGGACTGAAGTTTTTAGGAATCCTTGATTAAATGTATCCGTTCGTTGTTGTTGGAAAATTATCTCTGCCAAATATATTGTAATACCACCAGCAAAAATATTAATAGCTGTACCTGAAATGACTTGATCACTACTTAAGTTAACAGAAAGATAAGCATGTAACAATGCAATTAACATTCCTGCTAATACTCCGGCAATTAAAGATATCCAAGGTGCCAAACTTGTAAAACTTTCAATAAAAACAATTACTGTGGCAGATGCAAATCCACCAATCATCATAATCCCTTCTAAACCTATATTAACAACACCACTTCGCTCGGAGAATAATCCCCCCATTGCAGCTAAAATAATTGGTGTAGAATAAATCAAGGTCGCTTGAATCATTGAATAAATCAAATCTTTCATATTATTTAGCCCCCTTTACTTTTTTTAGAAGAGCCTGTATACCTTTTTGCATCGCAACAAAGATAATAATCGTTGCTGTAATTATCGTTGCTATTGCATTTGGAACCCCTTGACCTTGCATAATCGGCTGTGCTGCTTTTAAGGCACCTAATAACAAGCCACTTAATAATGAACCAATTGCAGTATTTCCACCGATTAAGGCAACGGCAATTCCATCAAATCCATAGTTTTCAAAGGATGCAATCATTCGACCATATCCAAAGGTTCCTGATACAATAATTACACCGGCTAAACCTGAGAAGGCACCTGCAATCGCCATGGATAAAGCTGCATTTTTTTCAACTTTCATCCCTGCATATTTTGCAGCAAATGGATTAAACCCTACGGCTTTTAATTCATATCCAAAGGTTGTCTTATTAATAATAAACCAAAATAAGAACACAGCTAGAATGACTACGATAAATCCAAAGTTTAATCGTGAATTGCTTGTTAATTTACGAAGAAGTTCACTTCCAAGCAACGCATTTTCATTTAATGCTTCTGTCTTATTGGATGTACTTCCAGGAATTAACTTCATTAAATAATTGGTTAAATGCAAAGCTGTATAGTTTAGCATTATTGTAACAACAACCTCATGAACATTAAACTTTGCTTTAAGATAACCTGGTATAAATCCCCATAATCCTCCTGCTACTGCTCCTGCAATAATAACAAGCGGCAATAAGATGATTTTAGGAAGATCTAAATTAATTCCGATAACAGTTGTTGCAAAAGCTCCCATAAGTAACTGACCTTCTGCACCGATATTAAATAATCCTGTTCTAAATGCAAATGCAACAGATAAACCGGTAAGTACAATTGGCATGACATATACAAAATACTCACCTGCAATCCTTGCACTAAACCATTTATCCGTTCCTAAGCGATCGAGGTTAATGCCTGTAATTGCACGAATCATTGATTTAAACATGATGGCAGGACTTTGTTTTGTTATCAACATAATAAATGAACCGATTAAAAATCCCATAAAAATAGCTATCAATGGAATTAGTACTTTATGGTTTTTTTCGTTTGCGACAAAATTTCTAATTTTCCCCATTATTTGATAGCTCCTTTCTTTGAACCAGACATCATCAATCCAATTTCATTTTCATTTGTTTCACTTGCATTTACAATACCTGCTATTTCTCCTTCATAGATAACAGCTATCTTATCTGATAGATTAAGAACTTCTTCCATCTCTAATGACATCAATAATACAGCTTTTCCTTGATCTCTCTCTTCAACCAAACGTTTATGTATATATTCTATAGCTCCAACATCTAGCCCTCTTGTTGGCTGAGCAGCAATAAGTAAATCCGGTGAACGATATATTTCACGTGCGATGATAGCCTTTTGCTGATTTCCTCCTGACATGCTGCGGGCTGATGTCTCACTTCCTTTTCCACTTCGTACATCAAATTCTTCAATTAATTGTTCGGACATTTTTCGTCGTTCTTCAAATTTTATTAATCCATTTTGTGATAATGAAGAATCAAAATAAGATTGTAGTGCAAAGTTTTCTTCTAAAGAAAAGTCCAAGACTAATCCAAATTTATGACGATCTTCCGGAATATGTCCAATACCTGATAATGTTCTTTCTCGAATACTTTTATTTTGAATTTCTTTTCCATTAATTGAAATAGAGCCTGACTCTACTTTTCTTAATCCTGTTATTGCTTCAATTAATTCTGATTGACCATTACCATCAATTCCTGCAACGCAATATATTTCTCCACGTTTTACATCTAAACTAAAATCTTTAACGGCTACGAGTTCTCGATTATTTTTTACAACCAAATTCTTTATGGATAAAACAACCTCTTTAGGCTTAGCTTCATCTTTTTCAACGCTAAAGCTTACTTCACGTCCAACCATCATTTCGGCCATTTCTTCTTCTGTTGTATCTGCTACATCAATTGTACCTATATATCTTCCTCGTCGTAAAACCGTACATCTGTCAGCGGCTTCTTTTATTTCTTTTAACTTATGTGTTATTAATACAATCGATTTTCCTTCTTTTACAAGTTCCTTCATGATATTAACCAATTCATGAATTTCTTGAGGTGTTAATACCGCTGTAGGTTCATCAAAAATTAATATTTCTGCATTCCTATACAGCATCTTTAAAATTTCTACACGCTGTTGCATTCCTACAGATATATCTTCTATCTTCGCTTTTGGATCTACATGAAGACCATATTGTTCACTAAGCTCTTTAACTCTTTTTTCTGCTTGGTCCATATCTATACGACCTGCAGATTTTTTAGGCTCTGCTCCTAAAATAATATTTTCTGTTACTGTAAAATTTTCTACTAATTTGAAGTGTTGGTGTACCATTCCAATTCCATAATCATTCGCGATGTTAGGATTTGCTATGTTAACTTCTTTGCCTTTAACTTTTATGATTCCTTCTTCCGGTTGATACAATCCAAATAAAACACTCATAAGTGTTGATTTACCAGCCCCATTTTCTCCTAGCAACGCATGAATTTCACCCTGTTTAATTTGTAATGTAACATGATCATTGGCTTTTATTCCGGGAAATTCTTTTGTAATATCCAGCATTTCAATTACATATTCCATAACACCACTCCTTAATTTTTTAGTATAAAATAAAAACCAAGACATAAGTCTTGGTTTTTATGTCATTATGCGAATTAATCTTCTGGTACAGCTGGTACAGTGATTTCGCCTGATTTGATTTTACCTGTGTACTCATCAACTAAAGCTACAATTTCATCTGATAAGTTTGGATTTTCAGCTGGGATACCTACACCATCATTTTCAAGTGTAAATAAAAGAGTTTCTCCACCTGGGAATTCACCATTCATTGCCATTTCAGCAACATTATATGATGCAACGTCAACACGTTTAACCATAGAAGTTAATACCGCAGATTCGCCATTATCTCCATATACACCATCTGCATATTGATCTTTATCAACACCAATCGCCCATACGTCTTCACCACTTGCACGACGGTCTTTTGCTTCTTTTAATAAACCGTTACCTGCTCCACCTGCTGCATGATAAATTGCATAAGCACCATTATCATACATACGGCTTGCATATGATGCAGCAACTTCTGTTGAAACGAAGTCACCAACATATTCAACAACAACTTCCATATCTGGAGCAACTTCTTTAACACCAGCAATAAAACCAGCTTCAAATTTTTGAATTAAAGCAAAGTCCATACCACCGATAAATCCAACAGAGTTTTTACCTGCGTCAAGTGTTGCTTGAGCTGCTGCAACCCCTACTAAGAAAGAACCTTGTTCTTCTGCAAATACTGCATTTGCAACATTTGGTCGATCGGCAACAACGTCATCAATAAGCAAGTAGTTTTGCTCTGGGAAGTTATTAGAAACTTCTGACATAGATTCTACAAATAAGAATCCTGGTGCTACGATTAAATCATAATCTTCTTCTGAGAATGTTGAAAGGTTAGGAATATAATCTGCATCTGAATTTGATTGAGCATATGTAATTTCAGCTCCTGTTTCTTCAGCAAATTTTTGAATACCTTCCCAAGTCCCTTGGTTAAAAGATTTATCATCAATTCCACCTGTATCTGTTACAAGTGCCACAGAAAAATCAACTTCTTCTGTCATTTCATCCGATGTATCTTCAGTTTCTTCTGTTGTATCTGGTGTTTCTTCTGTTGTGTCTTCACCTTCATCAACAGTGTCTTCAACTGCATCCGTAGTGTCGCCATCCGTTGATGTATCATCACTTCCACCACATGCTGTTAATCCTACAACTAACATAAGTGCTAATAAAATTGCTAACATTTTTTTCATAATTCTTTTCCTCCCTTGTTAAGACGACAAATTTATTGTCAAAATATTTGTTACTTAATATATTATAACATATATAGACAATTTAAAACTATATATGTCTATTAAGTGATTGAATAAATTCATGACTACATTGAAATTCTAATAGACTTACATCCATATAATCATCATATTCAATGAAATATATGTTATAACCAATCATCCAATGTTTTTTACAGGTTTTCTTCTTATGATATTTAGATACTGTTTTTGATGATTGCATTGAGAGGCTTATGATGTGACTAAATGGAATAATTAGTGTGTATTTTTCTTTTTTCCCTAAAAATTCCTTTATCACTAGATGCCCATCAATGATTTCATACTGATAATAGTGCATTTGCCAGTATAAAAAGATAAAAATATACAAGTACAACACAATAAAAAAATCAATAATACGATTTATTTCATACTTTCCTACGATTTCAATTATTTCTGTTATTGAAACAACTGCCATAAATAGTATGATGAAAATAATCCACCATTGAAATAGTGTTAACTTTTTATGCCTAATGATTTCTTGTATCACGTAAACTCCAATCTAAATTTATTATAGTATATATATTTTTGAATTACAACATTGTTTTCAAATTATATGTCATTATGTAATGACATATAATTTTATTTTCTCACGTACTTTTCTTTTGCTATCTTATATAAATTATCGCCTTTAGAATCAATGACTACTGTCACTGGAAAATCTTCAACATATAATTTTCTTAAGGCTTCTGGCCCTAAATCTTCATAAGCGATAACTTCTGATTTTTTTATACAATTTGCTAAGAGTGCTGCGGCTCCACCAACAGCTCCAAAATATATTGCTTTATTTTTAATCATTGAATCAACAACATCTTGATTACGGTTTCCTTTTCCAATCATTCCTGTCAGTCCAAGCTCTAAAAGTGTCGGTGTAAATTCATCCATTCGATAGCTTGTTGTCGGTCCTGCTGAACCAATTACTTCACCTTCACGCGCAGGTGCCGGACCCACATAGTACAAAATACTTTCTTGAATTGGAAATGGCAACGGCTGATTGTTTTTTATTTGCTCTATCATCCGCTTATGCCCTGCATCCCTTGATGTATATAATGTTCCTGTAAGTAGGACTTGATCACCACACTTAAGTTGTTCAACTATTTCTTTTGTTAATGGGGTTTGAATTCGAATCATTGTCTCGTCTCCTCTTAAAATTATATGACAATCTCTGCATGCCTTGTTGCATGGCAGCTCATATTAACTGCAACTGGTAATCCGGCGATATGTGTAGGATATGTCAATATATTCACACTAAGGGCTGTTGTCCTACCTCCAAAACCTTGTGGTCCAATGCCTAAATCATTCGCTGCATTTAATATATCCCGTTCAAGTTTAGCAATCGCTTCATCTTCTGATGTTTGATTAATTGGACGAAGTAAGGATTTTTTTGCTAAGATTGCGGCCTTTTCAAAGGATCCTCCAACACCAACACCAACAATAATTGGGGGACATGGATTAGGACCGGCAGCTTCGATTGTTTCAAGAACAACTCTTTTTACACCTTCCATGCCCTCGGAAGGTTTTAGCATATAAATACGACTCATATTTTCACTGCCAATACCTTTAGGTGAAAAATAAATTTTTAATTGCCGTCCGGGAACGATATTATAATGAATCACCGCTGGAGTGTTATCTCCTGTATTGACGCGATCAAATGGATCTTTTACAATGGATTTTCGCAAATATCCATCAGTATAGCCTTGGCGTACGCCTTCATTGATTGCCTGCTCAATTCCACTTTGTAAAGGCTGCATTTTTTCTATTGCTAAATCATTGTGAAAATGTATGTCTTCACCGATTTCTAGAAAAAAAACAGCGATACCTGTATCCTGACAAATAGGCATTTTTTTATTTGCAGCTATTTGTGCATTTTCAAGCAATTGATTTAAAATATTAATCCCCGTCTCCGATTCTTCGGTTTTTATAGCATCATTAAGCTTGGCTTTAATATCTTCGCCTAGATTATAGTTGGCTGATAAAATCATTGATTTAACTTTTGCTGTTACTTCTGATAGTTCGATAATTCGTAAATCCGAATGGTGCATAGCATTGTGCATTCAGTGACCTCCATATAGATTTTATTTAATAATTTTTTTATATTGATCCATAATATTGTTAAACTCTAATGTCGTTATATATGACGATGGGTTAAACTGATATGCATTATCTGTAATCAGTCCTATTTTTTTTGCTTTATACATAGATTCCAATGCATATGTATTAATTTTTTCTTTGTCTGTGAACCGTAAGAACCGATCTACTGATGATAATTCAATTTCTCCATATTCTTTTTCATATGTACGAATTAATATTGTATATACTTGTTCTCGATTAATATTTGCGCCCGGTCGATACATGTTATTTTCATATCCTAAGATGATATTATTGACATATGCCGTATATATATACTTATAATTAGGTGAATTTACATTTATATCTGAAAAAATAATTTCTAAAGATTCTTGCACCGGAATAGAACTTGCCTTAATTAATTCTTCGACAAATTGAGCTCGTGTGATATAGGCTTGCTGATTAATCGTATATGTGCTGGATGCTGTTGTAAATGTTGATGTATAATTAATAGCCTTACGATTTGTTGTTACACCATTAATTTCTACCATTCGATCAAAAATCATTGTTCCTGTAATTTTTATTTGATATGTTGTTCCATAATCATAGGCTTTTAATGGCAAAATCATAATGGTATTGTTAATATTTCGATCTTGATCTGATGTTACGATATGTGTTTCGATTTCTTTGCCTGTTGAAATGTTGGTTACATTTACTTTTAAATTATTAAATCGTTCAATAATCCCTTTTTCTTCATAGTAAGTATAGGTGATAGGAATTCCGACAAACGCATTCATCTTTAAATCCGCATAGGGATTCAAAATATACTTATTCGTAAAAATCGTTCCCACATCCGTTTGCTGATTATATGGATAAACCACTTCATATTGATCACTTCGTGATTTTCCTCCAAGTAGATATGTTGCGTAACCTTTATAAATATTCATTCCTAAATCTTCATAAAGGGGATCTAAAATGCCATATCTGGCATATGGGTTTTGCATAAGTTGATTTAATCCACTGGTATAATTTGATATGTTATTGTTTAATAGTTCAAAGACATATGCCTTTCGATAGTTGTTAAAAGTCGTTCGATCCCAAGGATATCTTCCGCGAAAATATGTTTTTCCGCTTTCTTCAATCGATGAAAAGCTATTATTAAATTCCATATAGCGATTGTGCGTCTCTGCCGTTTTATTTAATGATTGATTATACGACAAAGAAGGTAAGTCATAGATTGCCCTTACACTATTGATCTGATTAATTGTTCGATTGATTTCATCATCGGTAAAACCAAAGGTACCCATTTCTCGAGCTGAAACAGTGCTGACTGCACTTATATTACATATCATAAAAATAAAAAATATAAGTACATATGAAATTATCTGTTGTTTTATATTCTTTTTTTTCATAACCATTCTTTCCTAAACAAATATTTGCATTGCATTACTATTATAACAAATTATCCCTATGTTTCCTATTACAAACATATTACAGAAAACGAGTCACCACTAGTGGCGACTCGTTTTGCATAATGTTCTTCTATTCTTCTTCTATTTTGGTCTTGATTTCTTTAATTCTTGCAATGCTTGCTATGTAGACATCTTTATCTAGATCCATTAGCTTTACTCCGGATGTTACACGTCCAAAGGTACTGATGTCGTGTACACGAATGCAGATAACAACACCCTCTGTCGTAATTAGGATCACTTCATTATCGTCATTTACAGCTTTCATCCCAACAACATTCCCGGTCCTAGCATTTATCTTGTAGAATTTAACACCTTTTCCACCACGATTTTGCACACTGAATTCATCCATTGGTGTACGTTTTCCTAAACCTTTTTCAGAAACAACCAGCAAGTCCTGTCCTTGGGAGATCAGTTGCATACCTATAACTTCATCTTCAGGATTAAGGTTAATACCTTTAACTCCAATAGATGTTCGACCAATCACTCGAACGTCTGATTCAAAGAATCGGATGCATTGACCCAGTTTTGTTCCTAGAAGAACTTCTTGATTATTATCCGTAAGTTTTACTTCAATCAAAATATCATCATCTCGTAAATTGATTGCCTGAAGACCACTGACACGAATATTGGCATATTCCATAATCGATGATTTTTTAATCATCCCATCTTTGGTTGCCATTAGTAAGTATTGTTCTTCTGAATATTCTTTGAGCGGAATAACCGCAGTAATATTTTCTCCTGATTCAATCTGTAATAGATTGACAATGGCTGTTCCTCTAGCTGTACGGCCAGATTCTGGAACCTCATATGCCTTTAATCGATATACTTTACCTCGATCTGTAAAGAATAAAATATAGTGATGTGTTGAGGTAATAAAAATACGTTCAATAAAATCTTCTTCACGTATGGTTGCACCAATTTTTCCTTTACCGCCTCTATTTTGACTTTGGTAGGTATCTATTGGCATACGTTTAATATATCCTAGATGGGTCATTGTAATAGTGGTCATCTCTTCTTTGATCAAATCTTCAATATCAATTTCACCATCATCAAAGGTAATTTTTGTCCGTCTTGGCGTTCCATATTTTGCACGAACCACAAACAATTCTTCTCGTATAACTTGTAGAAGACGTTTGGTATCTGCAAGAATAGCCTTTAACTCTTGAATTAATTCCAGTAATTCCTGATATTCATTTTGTAGTTTTTCCCGTTCCAAACCAGTAAGTGCACGTAAACGCATATCAACAATTGCTTGAGCTTGAGCCTCTGAAAAACCAAAACGTTCCATTAAGTTAATCTTAGCATCCGGCGTACTATTTGAAGCACGAATAATTTTGATGACTTCATCAATGTGGTCTAAGGCTTTAATCAAACCTTCTAAGATATGTGCACGATCTTCTGCACGTTTTAACTCATATTTTGTACGTCGTGTTACTACATCTTTTTGATGATCTAAATAATATACGAGCATTTGCTTTAAATTCAATATCTTGGGCTCGTTATTGACTAATGAAAGCATATTCATACCAAAGGAATCTTGTAATTGCGTATGCTTATAAAGTTTGTTTAAGATCACGTTAGCATTGGCATCTCGCTTTAATTCAATTACCATGCGCATACCGCGTCGGTCGGATTCATCACGTAAATCACTGATACCTTCAATCCGTTTTTCTTTAACCAAATCGGCTATTTTTTCAATCAAACGTGCTTTATTGACCTGGAAAGGTAATTCGGTCACGATGATTCGCTGACGTGTTGCACTCATTGGCTCTATATCAACTGTTGCACGGACTTTAACCATACCTCGTCCTGTGCGATAGGCTTCTGTAATGCCCGTCGTACCTAAGATATTGCCATAGGTTGGAAAATCCGGTCCTTTGATAATATCAATCAATTCATCAATATCGGTATCTCGATCTTCATTGACTTGATTATCAATAATCTTAACAACACCATCGATAACTTCTTCCAAGTTATGTGGCGGAATATTTGTTGCCATTCCAACTGCAATACCTGATGCCCCATTAACTAAAAGGTTTGGGTATCTTGACGGAAGAACTACCGGTTCTTTTAACGATTCATCAAAGTTAGGTCGATAGTCAATCGTATCTTTATTGATATCAGCTAACATTTCCATGGATATTTTACTTAATCTAGCTTCCGTATAACGCATAGCTGCGGCACTATCACCATCAACCGATCCAAAGTTTCCATGCCCTTCAACCAACATTTCCCGCATGGAAAAATCTTGGGCTAGTCTTACCATAGCATCATATATTGAGGAGTCACCATGGGGGTGATATTTCCCCATTGTATCTCCGACGATACGCGCCGATTTACGGAAAGGTTTATCCGGAGATAAGTTCAACTCACTCATTGAGTATAAAATTCGTCTTTGTACAGGTTTTAATCCATCGCGTACATCAGGCAATGCTCTTGAAGCAATAACACTCATTGCATAGTCGATGTATGATTTTTTCATCTCATCTTGTAACTCGACGGAAATAATCTGATCTCTTTGTTGATTTTCATCCATTCGTTGCTACCTCCAAATCATTATATATCCAAATTCTTAACGTATTTTGCATGAGATTCAATAAATTCACGTCGCGGTTCGACACGATCACCCATAAGTGTTGTAAATATTTCATCTGCACCTGCTGCATCATCAATTTCAACACGAAGTAGGATTCGATTATCAGGATCCATTGTTGTATCCCATAACTGCTCAGCATCCATCTCTCCAAGCCCTTTATACCGTTGTAAGGCAATGCCATCGCGTCCGATTTCATCAAGTAACTTTTCAAGGGCTTTTTCATTGTAAACATATTCTGAGCGTTTATTTTTCGTCACTTTATATAGTGGTGGCTGTGCAATAAATACATTGCCGTTTTCAACCAATTGAGGCATATAACGATAAAAGAAAGTTAACAGTAACGTACGAATATGTGCACCATCAACATCGGCATCCGTCATGATGACAATTTTATGGTATCGAAGTTTTTCTAGGTCAAAATCATCAGTAATTCCTGCACCAAAGGCTGTAATCATCGCTTGAATTTCTTTGTTGCCAAGGATACGGTCTAATCGTGCTTTTTCAACATTTAAAATTTTTCCTCGAAGTGGTAATATTGCTTGTGTGCGTCGGTCTCTAGCAGACTTTGCAGATCCACCGGCTGAATTACCCTCGACAATATAGATTTCTGAAAGCGCAGGGTCTTTTTCTGAACAGTCCGCTAACTTTCCAGGTAATGACGTACTCTCTAGTGCTGTTTTTCTACGTGTTAAATCTCTTGCTTTACGCGCCGCCGAACGTGCTCTTGCTGCATTAACTGCTTTATTCAAAATCGTTTTTGCAACAGATGGGTTCTCTTCAAGAAAATAATTTAGATGTTCAGATAGTATAGAGTCTACTGCACCTCTGGCTTCACTATTACCTAGCTTTTGCTTTGTCTGTCCTTCAAATTGAGGATCACTAATTTTAATACTAATAACCGCTGTAATCCCCTCACGAACATCTTCACCCGCTAAATTAGGCTCGTTATCTTTTAAAAATTTATTTTTACGTGCATAATCATTTAATGTTTTTGTTAAGCTCGCTCTAAAACCACTTAAGTGTGTCCCACCTTCAGGTGTATTGATATTATTGACAAAAGTAAACACATTCTCGACATAGGAATCATTGTGTTGGAAAGATACTTCCACCAATACATTATCTTTTTCACCTTCACAATAGAATACTTCTGGATAAGCTTTTTCTTTGTTTCGATTACGATAAGCAACAAACTCTATAATTCCACCTTCATAGTGAAATTCTTCCTGTTGTTCTTCTCCAACACGTTTATCTTCCAGTGAAATATATAATCCCTTAGTTAAAAAAGCCATTTCTTGTAAGCGATTTTTAAGCAAATCAAAATCATAAACCGTTTCTTCAAATATCTCTGGATCCGGCTTAAAATGGACATAAGTTCCTGTTGTTTTTGTTTTTCCAATAACTTCCAGTGGTTTAATCATCTTACCACGTTCAAAACGTTGAAAATGAACTTTTTTGTCTTGATAAACAGTAACTTCCAACCATTCAGAAAGGGCATTAACAACTGAAGCACCTACACCATGTAATCCACCAGAAACTTTATAGCCACTTCCGCCAAATTTTCCACCTGCGTGAAGAATTGTAAATACAACCGTAACCGCTGGCAGTCCTTTTTGCTTTTGAATTCCTACTGGAATCCCGTAACCATCATCTAATACCGATATTGAATTATCTTCATGAATAGTTACTTGAATCTTGTTACAACGATTGGCTAATGCTTCATCCACGGAATTATCAACAATCTCATAAACAAGATGGTGTAATCCACGTGAAGATGTACTACCAATATACATTCCCGGTCTTTTTCGAACAGCTTCCAATCCTTCCAAAACCTGTATTTGGCTTTCATTGTACTCTAAATTTTTACTCATGTGTACCTCCTGATTGCATGATTACCATTATAGCTTAGTCTACTATGTTATGCAATTTCTCCTGATTTGATATAAAAAAAGCTTTTATGGTGATTATTTTTTTGAATAAAATCTTCGACACCTGTACAAGTAATAAATGTTTGTATATCACTTAGATGGTTTATCAAATAAACCTGACGATGTCCATCCAATTCTGATAAGACGTCATCTAATAAAAGGATTGGCCGAATATTTTTTTGTTGAACAACTAAATCAATCTCGGATAACTTTAAAGACAGTGCTGCTGTTCTTTGCTGACCTTGAGAACCATACTTTCTTAGATCAACACCATTAATTTCAAACAAAAGATCATCTCGGTGAGGTCCAACTGTTGTTGAACCAAAGCGAATATCCCTTGGTGTCGCTGCACTGATTTTTCTTTCAAATTCCTCAATTGATGTATTCTTTTCATAAACTAAATTCATTTTTTCTTTATTGCCGGATATATCATAATGTCGTTTTTGATAAATAATATTTAGGTCTGATATGAACTTTTCTCGATAATCAATCACTTTGGAACCTATATCAATAAACTGTATATTCCAAATATCCAACTGGTCTTTTAGACTTTGTGAATAGTTTTTTTGACAGTTTTTTAATAAGGCATTGCGCTGTTTAAGTAAATGATGATACTGATGCAAATATTTATAATAAACGCCATCAAGTTGACTCAGTTCAATATCAATAAAACGTCGTCGCTCTTTGGGTCCACTTTTTATTAAACTTAAATCCTCTGGCGAGAACATAATTACATGAACCACACCTAAAAGGTCATCCATTTTTTTAATTGGCAATTTATTGATGGCTATATGTTTCTTATTCGACTTTCGAAAGTGCACATCAATCGTAAATATTTCTTCATCTTTTTCAACATCAAGAGTTATATGCGCAGCATCAAATCCCATTTGAATCATTTCTTTAAATGCATTCGTTCGATGGGATTTTGACGTTGCACACACATAAATAGCCTCAAGGATGTTGGTTTTACCTTGAGCGTTATCGCCATGGATAATATTCATTTTTTCATCAAACTCAACTGAGCATTCCTCATAATTTCTAAAATTCTTCAGATGCATTCGTTTAATTATCATGTAAACACCATCAGTCTACTATTTTTATGGTTTGATCTTCAAAGGTTATGACATCTCCAGGATGTATTTTTCTACCTCGACGGGTATCTACTTCTCCATTAACCTGAACTAATCCGTCACTAATAAATAGTTTAGCATAAGATCCTGAATCTGCAATACCTGCTAATTTTAATACCTGCCCTAATTTAATAAAAGGCTGATCAATCTTTATTTCATTCATCACGTGGTCTCCTCTTAAACTTGACCAAAAATACTTACAACAATTCATTATACCACTCTTTGTCAATTCATGGTCAATATAATTAACTCAAGCGAATCGGTAAAATCAGATACTTAAAGGATTCATCCGTCGAGTTTTTAATAATACATGGATTTAATGCAGATGTAAATGTCAATTCAACAACTTCATTTTCAATAACTTTAAGTGCATCAATAAGATACTTAGGGTTAAAAGCAATATTTAATGTGTTTCCTTCTCGATCAATATCAATCTCCTCATGCACCTTTCCTAAATCCGTATTCGAAGTAATGGAAAGGGTGTCCTCTTCAATTTGGAATTTAATCGGATTTTTCTTACTGTCACGTGCCATCAACGCTGCACGGTCAATACTTTGGAGTAGATTTTTACGATCCACCTTAATCAAAGTTTCATAATCCGATGAAAAAATCTGATCATATTTTGGAAAATCCCCTTCAAGTAGTCGGGACACAATAATCGTTTCATTGAGTTCAAAAAGAATATGCTTGTCGGTAAAATAAATAGCAACTTCACTGTCCTCTTCCGTTGAGAATATTTTTTGAATCTCGGATAAAGTCTTGCCTGGAATAACAACAGATAAATTTTCAAAATTTTCACTTAATTCAGTTTGTCGTATTGAAATTCTATACCCATCAACTGACACAATATTCAGAAAATTGTCCTTTATCTCAAACAATTCGCCCGTGAGTATAGGACGAATCTCTTCTACAGCTATTGAGAAAATCGTTTGATGAATCATATTCCTTAACACGCTTTGTGATATTAAGAGTGGTTTAGTTTTTGTTACTTGTGGCAGCTGAATAAATTCAGACCCTGGTTGTGTTGAAATATTAAAAACAGATTTTTCACATTTAATGGTCATGAGTTGATGTTCATCGACAGTGATTTCGACATCATTATCCGGTAGTTTTCGAATAATTTCAGAAAACATTTTTGAATCAACGGCTATATTTCCAGGCTTTACAATAGTTGCTTTTGTTCTATGTTCAATTCCAAGTTCAAGATCATTACCTATAAGTTTAAAGTCATCTTCATGAGCATCCAATAAGATACATTGAAGAATAGGCAATGTAGTTCTTGTTGATACTGCTTTTAAAACAGTATTAACTCCATTAAGTAAATCATTCTTGTGACAAATGATATGCATGTGAATAACTCCTTTCGTGTAAAAACAATAATATAAATAAATATTTTTTTAGTAATGATAATAATAGGCACTGTTAATTTGTGAATAAGTAGTCAAACCAATGATGAATAAAGCTTTGTTCATCAAGTATAAACATGTTGACGAAAGAAAAAGTTGTTATAAACAGTTAACAGGTCATTTTTTGCAGAAAAATCTATCCACAAGTCGATTTTAATTGACCACATGAAAATTCAATAGATATCCACAGCTATTTTCCAACGATTTTTTTAGTCAATATATCAATTGAATTTTTTAGTGTGGCATCTTTTTTAATATCTTGATTAATCTTTTCGTAGCCGTGTAAAACAGTGGTGTGATCTCGTTTTCCGAGGATTTCTCCAATACGTGGTAAAGAGGCATCGGTTAATTTACGGCACAAATACATCACGATTTGCCTTGGATAGGCGATTTCACGCGGACGTTTTTTGCTGACAATATCTGAGTGACTAATATTGTAGTGTTCTGATACCACTTCTAAAATCAATTCGGGCGTAACAATATTATCTTCTTGTGGTGCAATAAGATCCTTAAGTGCGTCTTCTGCAATTTGTTTTGTTATTTTTTCATATCCTAATTGTACTAAGCGAGAATAGGCAACGATTTTTGTAACAGCGCCTTCCAGTTCACGGATATTGGATTTTATGTTGGCAGCAACATATTGAAGAACTTCATCATCTAAATCTAGGCTTTCAAGTTCAGCTTTATTTTTTAAGATCGCCATGCGTGTTTCAAAATCAGGTGCCTGAATATCAGCAATTAGGCCCCATTCAAAGCGTGATCGTAATCGTTCCTCTAGGGTTTCAATCTCTTTAGGTGGGCGATCAGAAGAAATAATAATTTGTTTTTTGGCTTCATATAGAGTATTAAAGGTATGGAAAAATTCTTCTTGTGTTCGTTCTTTTCCAGCAATAAACTGGATATCGTCGACGAGCAAGACGTCAATATTACGGTATTTTTGCCGAAAAGCTTCATTTTTATCGGCTCGAATTGAATTTATCAATTCGTTAGTAAATTTTTCAGATGAAACGTATAGGACCTTGGTATCTGGCGATTCATTTAAAATGAAATGCGCAATCGAATGCATGAGATGGGTTTTACCAAGTCCAACACCTCCATATATAAAGAGGGGATTGTATGCTTCGGCAGGTGCTTCGGCAACAGCTAAGGCTGCAGCATTTGCAAATTTATTATTATTTCCTACAACGAAGGTTTCAAATGTGTAGCGCGTATTTAAGTTACTATCGCTTGTTGTTATAGAAGGAACTGGTTTTTTTTCTACATGCTTACGTGAAGAATCATCTTCAACAATGGAATCTTCTAGGACAAATCGAACGTCATAAGATTCATTCATGGTCTCACTAATTGCGATGAGAATGGTTTTTAGATATTTTTTTTCAATAATATCAATGACAATTTTATCTTCAGCTTGAATGATAATCGTATCATCTTCAATGCGTAGAGGTTTTAGGTTTTTCAAAAATGCGATATATGAGACTTTAGAAATATCGGATTCATAACGCAATAAATCTTGGACCTTACCCCAGTTTTCTATGATGTTTTGAGCCAATGGATCGACCTCCTTTATTTAATTTCATACATATTTAACCTATTTAACCTATGGTATATGATGAGTATAGAACCTATATTACCATTAATGAATAGAAGTTTTCAACAGTTTAATTTTTTACCTGTGGATGAATAGTGTTTATAATAATCAAAGTGTATACTGTTGAAGCTGTGGATAAGTATAAAAAGGTATTATTTATCAACAAATGTGGATTAAAATTGTTGACAGTATTAGAATATCATAAAATCAAGGGATTGAAGTAGAATTTTGAATTTGGATGTGAATAAGAATATTGTAAAAAAGAGGAGCTTATCCACAGAAAAAGGATAACATGTGGATAAGAAAGTACGAACAAGTTATCCACATATAAGCTATAATTCGGTAATATGCTGTGGATAAGAAAATATAAATATAATTATTTTTTTCAAGAATAAAAAAAAAGAGTATTTATTTCTTGACGTTTAGAGAAGTTTTTATTATAATTGGAATAGTGCTTTTTGAAGCTATATTTGTGAACTTCAAAAATTGATGTACATGTAAGATTTAGATAATCTTGGATTCGATGAATTCGTATAGATTTGTTAAGGAGGTGCCAAAATGAAAAGAACATTTCAACCAAAAAAGCGTCAACGTAGTAAAGAGCATGGTTTTAGAAAAAGAATGAGTTCCGTTGGTGGTAGAAAAGTTTTAGCAAGAAGAAGAGCTAAAGGTAGAAAAGCATTATCAGCATAATGAAAAATGTCTTTAAAAACCAAGAATAAATGGGAAAGTTTATCTATCGTTTGTTTAGATTGACTTTCCCTTTCTACAATTAGGGATTAAGCTGTTAAAACTCTGTATCCAAATTGGGTGATACTTAGTTTTGACATATTAATCATCAGGGAAAAGAAAGTGTTTATATGAAATTTGTTACTTCACTCAAAAAAACAAGTGAATTTAAAAAAGTATATAATTATCATCGATCAAAGGCGAATCGTCTCTTTATAATGTATATTATGAAAAATGGGTCTATGGAGAGTCGTCTGGGTATATCGGTCAGTAAAAAAGTGGGTAACAGTGTTGTAAGACATCGAATGACCCGCTTAGTTCGTGAGGTTTTTCGTTTAAATCAGCATAAGATGATTAAGGGGTATGATATGATCGTCATCGTTCGTCCATCAGCAAAAGAGCATACATTTCAAGAATTTGAAAGTGGAATTATTCACTTGCTTAAATTGAATAAACTATGGGAAATGTAAATATAAAAAATATTAAAATAGTATGAAAGCATCATCAATTGATTGTTAAACGATGCATTTTCAGTTATAATAATAACAGTATGTTAATAATGTATGAATAGATTGAATTAGGAAGATGATAGTGATGGTAAAAGTCTTATATAAGATGATGAAAAACGGATTAAAATCGTTGGCTATTGGATTGGTAAAGTTTTATCGTAAGTATATTTCGCCATTAAAGCAGCCAACATGTATATATATACCATCTTGTTCCAGTTACTCTCTTGAGGCATTAGAAAGATATGGATTTATTAAAGGCAGTTATCTGTCTATTCGAAGGATTTTACGCTGCAATCCGTTTGCAAAAGGTGGCTATGATCCTGTACCTTACAAGGAGGAAAAAGAATAATGTTTTCATCGATACAATTTTTTTTGACACAGTCAACAACTCCAATTATAGGGGATATTGCTAGGTTTTTTGGGTTTTTAATGGATGGGATTTACAATTTTTTTGGTAGTAATTTTGGAGTGTATTCTTTAGGATTAAGTATTATCGTCTTTACGATCATTACACGATTATTGATGTTGCCATTGGCATTTAAACAGCAAAAGTCCATGAAAGAAATGCAAGTTATCCAACCGGAAATTAAAAAAATACAAGACAAGTATAAAAATAAGAAGGATCAAGAATCTCAACAAAAGATGCAGGCAGAATTATCGGCACTCTATCAACAGCATGGTGTAAACCCTTTTGGTGGATGTTTGCCCTTATTAATTCAAATGCCAATTATCTTTTCTTTATTTAGTGTTTTAAGAAATATTCCTGCATATATTGATAATATTAAAGTGTATTACATTAATATCGCTGATCATATTTTTGAAGTTCCTAATTATGGTGAAAAACTAACATCGATTATGGAAAGCTCTTCCATCATAGTTAAGAATTTTGATGCAACAGTTTTAGATAAAGTAATCGATTTATTATATCAATTTCAAACAGGTACATGGGAAAAATTCTATGAAATATTCCCATCAATACAAAATCAGGTAGCCACTCAGGTTGTCGAATTAAATAATATCTACTCTATGTTTGGCATTAATCTTGCAGATAAACCAGACATGATGTCTATTGGGGTTTTAATTCCTATTTTGAACGTTGCGGTTCAATTTTTAGTTACACAGACATCCATGGCGCAAAATGCTAAGAAAAATGACGGAGCAAAGACACAGGCGGATCAAACAAATAAGACGATGATGTATACAATGCCTCTTGTTTCAGGCTTTTTTGCCATGACATTACCTGCAGGACTTGGTTTATATTGGTTAGTTGGTAGTTTATTCCAATTAGGACAACAATTAATTATTAATAAGCATGTTCACAATGATACACCAGATAAGAAGTAAATAATGGAGGGAAATGGTTATGAATGTCGTAGAAAAATCGGGCAGAACAGTTGACGATGCGATAACAGAAGCATTGATTGAGTTAGGCGTAACAAGTGATGAAGTAGAAGTAGAAATTTTAGAAAAGGCGCCTTCTGGATTATTTGGATTATTTAGTAGTAAGCAAGCGAGAGTTAAGGTAACTAAAAAGTCGAATTTAGCGGATGTAGCTGCAGAATTTTTAAAAAATGTTTTTCGTGAAATGGAACTTGATGTACAAATTAAGATTGAAGTTGATGAAAAGAATAATATGGATATTGAACTCAGCGGAGAAAATATGGGCGTTCTTATTGGTAAGCGAGGTCAAACTTTAGATTCATTACAATATTTAATTAGTTTGGTCGTAAATAAAGAATCGGACCATTACGTTCGTATTAAGTTAGATACAGAAAATTATCGTGAACGACGTAAAGAAACACTTGAATCCTTAGCCAATAACTTAGCAAATAAAGTAAAAAAGACCGGGCGAAAATTTACCCTAGAGCCTATGAATCCTTATGAACGCAGAATTATTCATTCAACATTACAGAATAATAAATTTGTCGAAACACACAGTGAAGGTGAAGAACCGCATCGTAAGGTTGTTATTATTCCTTCAAAGAAGAAATAACATAAGTCAAAAGCCCAAGCGTGCCTGTTTGGGCTTTTATGCTTTTTAGCGTTTCCGGTCGAATAAAGGAGTGACACTATGTTAAATGATACGATTGCTGCAATTTCAACACCACTATCTTCAGCAGGTATAGGTATTATACGAATATCTGGTAATGATGCTCTTGAAATTATTCAGTCTATTTTCAAACCCAAAAAACAAATAAATTATGACAACATTGTTAGCCACACACTCAAATATGGGCATATAGTTGACCCAGAATATGTGCGTATTTTAGATGAAGTGTTGGTTTCTTTCATGTTAGGTCCAAATACATATACATGTGAAGATATTATAGAAATTAATTGCCATGGAGGTCTGGTGGTTATGCAAAGCATACTCTCACTGGTACTTCGACGTGGTGCGCGTATAGCAGAACCGGGAGAGTTCACCAAACGTGCATTTTTAAATGGACGTATAGATTTATCCCAGGCAGAAGCGGTTATGGATATTATTCACTCAAAAACTGAACTGGCCTTAAATGCATCTGTCAAACAACTTGAGGGTAGTGTAAAAAAAGAAATTGATGAACTGAATGAGGAAGTTTTGTCTTTAATAGCTCACGTGGAAGCATCAATAGACTATCCGGAATATGATGTGGAAGAGTTAGAATTTTCAAAGGTAAGACAGCAGTGTGAAAACATTCAAGGGCGAATACAAAAACTGATTCAAAGTTATGATCACGGACGTATTGTTCGAGAGGGAATTAAGACAGTTATTGTCGGGCGACCTAACGTTGGAAAATCTTCATTGCTAAATGCCTTGCTCAAAGAGCAGCGTGCCATTGTAACAGAGATTCCGGGAACAACAAGAGATTCCTTGGAAGAATATATGAATGTCCATGGTATACCCTTAAAATTAATTGATACGGCAGGTATACGCATAACAGATGATATAGTTGAAAAAATAGGAGTTAATAAATCAAAAGACCTTGTAGAGCAAGCGGATTTGGTTTTATATGTCATTGATTCATCACAAGCACTTACCACAGAAGATGATGCGATTATGGATTTGATTCATGATCAAAAAGTCATTATTCTTATGAACAAAAGTGATTTGAACCGACAAGTTAAAAAAGAACATCTAAAAGAACATCTACAGTCAGCGACAGTTATTGAAACCTCTGCAGTTTCATATGAAGGATTGGACCTACTTGAACAAGAAATTAAAGAACAGTTTATGTCGGGACATATTCAATCGAATGATGATACAGTCATTCATAATATTCGTCATAAGCACAGCCTTGAAAAGGCATATCAGAGTGTTGGACAAGTGATTGAATCGATTGATATGGGAATGCCGGAAGACTGTTGGGCAATAGATTTACATAGCATATACGAGTCTTTTGGTGAAGTGACAGGTAATCATGTAACCGAAGATGTGATTTCACAGATATTTAGTCAATTTTGTCTCGGAAAATAAGGAGAAATCAATGAATTATATCGAAAATAGCGTTGATGTCATTGTTATTGGCGGTGGTCATGCCGGGTGTGAAGCAGCGCTTGCTAGTGCACGCTTAGGCATGAAAACAGTTGTCTTTGCAATTAATATTGACAGTATAGCGATGATGCCATGTAACCCTAATATCGGTGGTACATCAAAAGGACACTTAGTGCGTGAAATTGATGCATTAGGTGGTGAAATGGGAAAAAATATTGATAAAACATATATTCAATCTAGGATGCTTAACACGGCCAAAGGTCCAGCAGTACACTCCTTGAGGGCACAGGCAGATAAGCATCGGTATGCACAAACAATGAAACGGACATTAGAAAAGCAGGAAAACCTTTTAATTCGACAAAATGAAGTGACAGAAATATTAGTTGAAAATCAAAAAGTAGTAGGCGTTAAAATTGTGTCAGGGCTAATCTATAAAGCCAAGGCCGTTATTATCGCTACAGGAACTTACTTGAAGGCACGGTGTATCTATGGAGATGTGAGTATATACAGTGGTCCGAATGGATTACAAGCAGCTAATCATTTGACAGCGTCGTTAAAAAATCTTGGCATCGAAATCTATCGTTTTAAAACAGGAACACCAGCGAGAGTCGACAAAAAAACAGTGGATTTCACGAAGATGGAAGAACAAAAAGGTGATGAAAAGGTAGTGCCATTTTCTTTTACAAACACACCGGAAGATATCTATCGCGATCAAATATCGTGCTGGCTAACGTATACAAATCACCAAACCCATGATATTATACGGGATAATTTAAGCCGATCGCCATTGTATGGGGGTGAAATTAGCGGAACAGGTCCAAGATATTGTCCGTCAATAGAAGACAAAGTGGTGCGATTTAGTGATAAAGAGCGTCATCAAGTATTTTTAGAACCAGAAGCGGAAGATACGAATGAGATGTATGTACAGGGGATGTCAAGTTCCTTGCCTGAGGATGTACAAAAGGATATGTTGCGTACGCTACCAGGGCTTGAGAGCGTTGAAATCATGCGTACAGGATATGCGATTGAATATGATTGTATTAATCCTTTGCAATTAAAATCCACCCTTGAATTTAAGATGATTGAAGGCTTGTTTAGTGCGGGACAGTTTAATGGAAGTTCAGGCTATGAAGAAGCTGCAGCCCAGGGACTGGTTGCCGGAATCAATGCTGTTTTGCGTATTCAAGGAAAAGAACCAATTGTTATTGATCGATCGGAAGCATATATAGGGGTACTTATTGACGACCTTGTTACCAAAGGAACCAATGAGCCTTACCGTATGATGACATCAAGAGCAGAATATCGATTGTTGTTAAGACAAGACAATGCAGATCTTCGATTAACTGAGACAGGATATAATGTTGGTCTTATTGATGAAGAGCGCTATGAAAGTTTCAAAAGAAAACGTGAAGCTATCAAAAATGAAATCAATCGTTTATCTAAAACCATGGTTGGTACCTCCCAAGACGTTCAAGCATTACTGGATGCCCATAATTCTACGCCTTTACGTTCGGGGATATCATTAAAAGAGCTACTTAAGCGGCCGGAAATGACTTATCAAAGTATCGAATCCATTGATTCGAATCGACCGAATTTATCCTATGATGTAATCGAACAAGTTGAAATCCAAATCAAGTATGAAGGTTATATTAACCGTCAAAAGAAGCAAGTACAGCAGTTTGATAAATTGGAGAAAAAGCTGATTCCAGAAGCAATTGACTATTCAACCATTAAAAGTCTGCGCATTGAAGCGGTGCAAAAGCTAAAACAGGTTCAACCAAGATCCGTTGGGCAAGCCTCACGTATATCAGGGGTGTCACCAGCTGATATATCGGTTTTGTTAGTCTATCTAGAACAGTATTATCGACAAAAAAATCGTGAAAAGCAGGAGGGATAAATGGACGGGAAAACAAAGATTATTCAAGAGCTTGAACAACCATTAAAGGCATTAAATATACAATTGAATGCTAAACAAGAAGAGCAAATTTGTCATTATTATGAAAAATTGAAAGAATGGAATGCCGTAATGAATTTAACGGCAATTGTGGATGAGGTGGATTTTGCTCAAAAGCATGTTGTTGATAGCATAACTTCTGCAAAATTTTACGATTTTTCTAAAATAAATACTGTCATTGATCTTGGGACAGGGGCTGGATTACCTGGTATTCCCTTAAAAATCGTTTTTCCACATCTTCAAATGACCCTAGTGGATTCTTTAAATAAACGTATCAATTTTTTAAATGAACTTATTGATGAACTTGGTCTTGTGGATATCGTTGCAATACATGGACGGGCTGAAGAAGTCGGAAAAGACCCACAGTATCGTGAACAGTTTGACTGTTGTGTATCAAGGGCAGTCAGTCAACTAGCTGTTTTAAGTGAGTATTGTATTCCCTTTGTCAAGGTGGATGGATGTTTTATAGCTTATAAGTCGGTGAATACGGAAGAGGAAATCAAGGACGCTGAATATGCTATTGAGACATTAGGCGCAACGATTCATAAAATAGAAGACATTGATTTATATAGTGGACAGATGCCGCGGCGTTTTGTCTTCATTGACAAAAAAGTCAACACACAAGAACGTTACCCTAGACGGGCGGGTGTTCCACAAAAGAAACCGTTATTAAAATCTTAAACAAGGAGTATACCCATGATTGTTGCACAAATGGTTCACGGATCCAAAGGTTTAGAGATACAATATAAAATACGTGACGAAGTTTTTACTATGGAACAAAATATTCCGATGGAAATAAGTCATGATATAGAAGATTCAAAGTGTTTTCATGTGATTGTATATGATAATACAACGCCCATTGGAACAGGGAGAATTATTCAACAGACAGGCAATTTACTTATTGGACGTATTGCAGTGTTAAAGTCACACCGTGGTCAAGGGATCGGAGACTTGATTGTACGTAAACTCGTTTGTTATGGATTTGACCAAGGTACTAAACTTGTTGAAGTACATTCCCAATTACATGCGGTTGATTTTTACAAAAGGATTGGGTTTGAGCAATATGGCAGTATCTATAAAGAATCTGACTTAGATCATGTGAGCATGTATATTACAGAGGAAATGTTTAAAAAACCCTGTGATTCCTAAAAAATACATAGAAAAAATTATAAGGCTATATGTAGAGCGAATGCTACCTCTACATATAGCCTTTTTAGTACATACTTTTATTAATCGTGTAAGAAAAGTTCAATTGTATCGCAAGTTGCATACGGATTTTCGATGTGAGGAAAATTCGTTGAGTGTTTGATGGTAGCACATTCAATCGATGGATTAATATGGGTATACTGTACTTCTAAAGCCTTGATATCATCGTCCCTTTGACTTCCATTAATGATATACAGGCAATGGTCGGATTTATCTAAAATATTACGTAAGTCAAGGTTTAGATAATTACAAATACTTGAGGCATAGGCATAACGTATACGGGAATCTTCATTATGTGCGTTATAATAAAATTGTTCAATGTATGGTAAAAGAACTTTGTTCATAGGTTTATCACTCACACCAAATTGACGGTTAAACATGAATTGACTATTGAGTAGATTATAAAGCGTTGTACCGATATAAGGTGATTCAAGTAGATATTTTAAAGTATAATTTTTCTTGGATGGGTTCAATGCAATTTTGCCTAGACCAGGTGGGCTAATCATAATGCACTTTCGAATAAGGTCATTGGTTTGATACGAAGCGAACAAAGCAAAAATATGGCTATTACCGGAGGTAATAATATCAACATGGGTTTGGCGAATAACCTCCACAATAAAATCATGAATTAGCTGAACATACAGATAACCTGTGTATGTGATATTTGCTTTTTCAGAAAATCCAAAACCTAACAAATCTAGAGCAAATACCTCATGCTTTTTTGAAAGTTGTTGAATAATACGCTCATATTCGACAGAAGATGCCCCGGAAAAGGTATCATGAATTAAAAGCAGCGGTGAACCGGAGCCGGTTTGACGATAATGAATAGTCCCAAATTTCCAAGCGTAGGCTTTGTAGTTTTTTTCTTTATGTTGTATTTTTTCTTTGGCATTATTAAATAAACGATTATTGAAGAGATGAATGGAAAAACCAGTTATTGCTAATGGGATAATCCAATGTTTTTTATTCATGTATTTGACCTCCTAATTATATCAAATGACTTTATATTTATTATGACGTAAAACGATATAAAATACAACCATATAATATATCTTCATTGGATTTATGTGGTTTCATAGGTATGTTGTCCTAGTAGGAAATACTTGTATACACTAGGTATTTAATGCTATAATTAAGTATACTGGACAAAGGATGTAATTCTATGGACAAAAAAATGAATCTTAAAGAAAATAAGCGGCTTGATGAGATTATTGATACAACGATTATTTCTATACAGCAAAGTGGTACAGAGATTAAAGAAATAAGCCATTTTGCAAAAAAAGAATATCAAGAGCTAGAAGATGAATTTTTGAAGCTACGTATTGAGGCAAGTGAGCTTATTGAGCGTGTAGAAAAATTGGATCAAGAGTATCGAATCAGTAAATCAAAGTTAATTATTGTAAATAAAAATTATGATAGTTATTCTGAAAAAGATATGAAGAAGATATATGAAAAAACCGATCATTTACGTGTACAACTTGTTCTTGAAAGAGAACGGGAGATGAACATTGTCAAGCGACGTAACGAATTAGAATTGCACTTGAAATCAGTTAGGAATATTGTTGATAAAGCAGATAAATTATCCAATGATTTTGAGCTAGCCCATAACATGTTGCATGGTAGTTTAAAAGATCTTACAGAGCATTTGGGTCAGTACCAAAATGAGCGTTTATTAGGGTATCGTATTATTCATGCACAAGAAGAAGAACGTCAGAGAGTAGCTAGAGAATTACATGATGGGCCAGCACAAAGTTTAAGTAATATTAGTTTTAAGGCAGAAATTTGTTTGAAACTCATTGATAAAGATATTGATAAAGCAAAGATGGAGATGCAGATATTACGTGGTCACATCCATGATACCATTGGTGAAACGCGAGAGTTGATTTATAATTTGAGACCTATGTCGATTGATGATCTAGGTTTAGTACCAACATTGGAACGCTATATTGACAAAGTTGAATCAATTAATAATTTTTCGATTCAATTGAATATTCAATATTTGGATGATCTTCAATCAGAGAACGTGCAAAAAATCAACTCTTTGACATTGTTTCGTATTGTCCAAGAATCACTGAATAATATTCAAAAGTATGCAAAAGCAGATGAGGTAATTATTGACTTGATATTTTGTAATCGATATACAGAAATACGTATTACAGATAACGGGTGTGGATTTGATGTGAATCAAATCAAAAAGGATCCTTTAACACATACAGGGTTAGGGGTATCGATTATGCAGGAGAGGGTTAATTTATTGGCTGGAAAATTTGTTCTTTCATCGAAGATGGGTCAAGGAACTTCTATATTTGTAAGATTGCCAGTAGATAATAAGGAGAGAGGTTAGGAGGAATAAAGTGGATAAAATCAGAGTGTTAATTGCCGATGACCATTCCATGATTCGTGAAGGGTTAAAACAATTAATTGAATTAGAAGATGATATAGAAGTAGTGGCTCAGGCCGGTGATGGTAAGGAAACAATAAAGCAAATTCTTGAAGTAAAACCGGACATTGTATTATTAGATATTAATATGCCGGTGATGAATGGTTTAGAAGTATTAGAAGAATTAAAAAAGATGAAGAGTGATGTTGATGTATTGTTGCTTACCATTCATAATGAAGTCGAGTATTTGTATAGAGCAGTTGAAATCGGCGTCGAAGGATATGTTCTCAAAGATTCAGAATCAGATGTCTTGATTAAAGCCATTCGTTCAATACACAGTGGCGAGTCTTATATTCAGCCCAATATGGCATCCTTGCTATTTAAAAAGATTAATGGAGAACTTGATTATCAAGTTCGCCATCATAAGTTGACACGACGTGAGACAGAGGTCTTAAAGCTTATTACCCTTGGCTTTTTAAACAAAGAGATTGCTGATGAATTATGTATCAGCGAAAAAACAGTGAAAAATCATGTGTCAAATATTTTTAAGAAAATTGAAGTCTCAGATCGAACACAAGCAGCCGTTTATGCTATTAAGAATAATATTGTAAATATTTATTAATGTTTCACGTGAAACATTAATGGGATTTATACTACACATAAAAACAATAGCAATGTTTCACGTGAAACATTGCTATTGTTTTTATGTGTAGTGGCAGTAAGATTTAGGTTAAAACAAGAGTTTGACTTGAAAAGGATAGAAGTAAAAGTATAGTTGTGATATAATAGTTTTTAGTATAAAGTTAGGAGGATTGTATCAAATGGCTAGAATTATATCAATAGTGAATCAAAAAGGTGGAGTCGGAAAAACGACAACAACAATCAATCTTTCAGCTGCCTTAGCAGAAGCGGGGAAGAAAGTCTTAACAATTGATATTGATCCTCAAGGGAATACTACAAGGGGGCTAGGAATAAATAAAGAAACATTAGAGACGACTGTGTACGAAATGCTTTTAAAAGAAAAAAAGATAGAAGAAATAATCCTAGAAAATGTTTTTGACAATTTAGATTTAGTACCAGCGGATGTTGATTTGGCTGGAGCCGAAGTGGAATTAATTGGTGTTAAGGAAAGTAATTATATCTTAAATTATGAAGTCAATAAGATTAAACATAAGTATGATTTTATTATTATTGATTGTCCTCCGTCGTTAAGTATCTTAACAGTCAATGCGCTTTGTGCATCAGATTCCATATTGGTACCTATTCAATGTGAATATTTTGCATTAGAAGGCTTATCCCAGTTAATGTATACAATCAATTTGGTTCAAAAACGTTTGAATCCAAACTTAGAGATTGAGGGAGTCGTGTTCACCATGTATGATGCCCGAACGAATTTATCACTACAAGTAGTTGAAGAGGTTAAACATGAGTTGCGACATACTAATATATATAAAACAATTATTCCGCGAAATGTTCGTTTAGCAGAGTCGCCGAGCTATGGATTACCTATTACCCAATATGATCCTTCCTCCAAAGGAGCGGTGAGCTATCGACAATTAGCTGATGAAGTCATGGAAAGAGAGGATTAAAAATGGCGAGAAAACGAGGTCTAGGCCAAGGCTTATCCGCATTAATAACAGATGATTTAGAAGAAGAAATATCTTCAGAAAATAAAAGGAATATTTCAAAAGTTAAAATCACCCTAATTGAACCCAATCCAAATCAACCAAGAAATCAATTTGATGAAGATGGTTTACATGAATTAGCAGAATCAATAAAGCGATTTGGAGTGTTGCAACCTTTAGTGGTGACAAAGAAAGACAAATTCTATGAAATTATTGCTGGTGAACGTCGCTGGCGTGCAGCAAAACTGGCAAAGTTAAAAGAAGTACCAATTATTATCAAAGAATTTAGTGAAGAAGAAATTGTTGAAGTGGCGTTGATTGAAAACATTCAAAGAGAAAACTTGAATCCTATCGAAGAAGCCATGGCATATCGAAGACTAATGGATGAACATAAATTAAAGCAAGATGAAATCGCAGAAAAAGTTTCGAAATCGCGATCAGCCATAGCTAATTCCCTTCGTTTGCTCCAATTAGATAAGCGAGTTGGAGAAATGTTAGTTGAAGAAAAATTATCGACAGGACATGCCAGAGCACTATTAGCTATAAAAGATCCAAAACAACAGTACGAAATTGCTTTACAAGTGTTTGATAATGAACTTAATGTTCGAGAAACAGAAAGAATAATAAAAAAATTACTAAAGCCAGAAACAGAAATAAAACCTAAGAAAAAAGATTTTATGGATCCAATCATGGCATCGATAGAAAAAAATATAGAAGAAATATTAGGTACAAAAGTTAAAATTCAAAACAAAAAAAATAAAGGTAAAATTGAAATCGAATATTTTTCAAATCAGGAATTAGAAAGAATTGTTGAACTGATTGAACAAATAAGTGTTGAATAATAATTAGATAAGGGGGATACGAATGAGTGATATAATGACCTTTTTTGAAAGTATGCAAGTTGAGATACTCATGATTGTAACAGCGGTTACGCTAATCTTATTTATTCTATTGTTTATTACGATGATTAACTTATCGATTTTTAGAAATAAATATAAAAAATTGAATAAAGGAAAGACAATACAATCCTATGAAGAACATATAATTAAAAACAAATCAGATATTGAGTATTTAAAACAAAATGAAAAGGAATTGTTTAATCATATTGAGCGTATTCAGGAGAAAGCCAAAGATGCATATACCAAAGTATATCTACATCGATATAATGCATTTGAACGTCAAGGTGGCGAGATGAGCTTTGTCTTAGTCATGCTTAATCGATATAATAATGGTGTGATTCTTCATAATTTACATAATAGCGAATACTCATATTTATATTCAAAGAATGTTACGAATGGAATGACAAAAGAAACGTTGACACAGGAAGAAAAAGATGTTCTGTTAAAAGCGATGAAGCAGCAATAAAACATCTATTTTTAGGAGGAAATATGTACAAAATGTTAGTGTTGGACTTTGATGACACATTGTTGAAAGATGATCTGTCCATTAGTCCTGAAAATATTGAAGCGATAAAAAAAGCAAAAGAGCAAGGGGTTGTTGTATTATTTTGCTCTGGACGTAGTGATGAGTCCATGTTTCAGTATATCGAACAATTGGATATGCACGATGAAGATGAATATTTTATATCATACAACGGTGCAAAAATTGATAGAATTGACCGACAAAATATTTTTCACAAACGTATTGAACAGCCATTGTTAAAAGAATTAGTAAAAATGGGAAAAGACAATGAAGTAACAGTTCAACTGTATAATGGAAAGAAAATGATCGTAGAAGAAATTAACGAAGCAGTAAAACTATATACAGATTTAACAAAGAGTGAGCCTTTGGTTAGTCAAGATCTTGAAAATTTGGAATATTCAACGAAAGTATTATTCAATTCACAAGATCGAGAATGCTTGGAAGCTATGCAAAGAAAAATCATCGAAGTCTATGGACAAGACGTCAATGTATTTTTCTCAAAACCAAATTATTTAGAAGTCCTTCACAAAGAGGCAAATAAAGGGCTGGGAGTGAAGTATTTAGCACAGAAGCTTGGCATAAAACAAGAAGAGATTATTGCTGTCGGTGATAGCTTTAATGATATATTCATGATTGAATATGCAGGTCTAGGTGTTGCTGTAGCCAATGGAAGAGAAGAAGTCAAAGCTAAAGCAAACTATATCACTGAACATGATAATAATCATCATGCAGTACGTGAAGTTGTTGAAAAATTCATACTAGGGTAGATGGATTATCTGTCTTATAGAACATAAAAAATCCCTTATAACCATTGGTTTATGAATGATTATAAGGGATTCTAGCGTATAGGCTTAGATGAGATTAAGAGCACGAATGATTTTTTCAACATTCTTATCAATAACGGTATATTGAACTTCTAAACCATGTCGTTCGCCTTTGATTAATCCAGCTGCTTTTAATTTTGATAAATGCTGAGAGACGGTAGATTGTGGAATATTTAGGCACGATTGCATGTAAGTCACATTACATCCGGCGTTTTCTTTTTCAAGGATTCCGATTAGAATGCAAAGGCGTGCAGGATGCCCTAATAATTTTAGAAGTTCAGATGCTCTTTCAAATTCTTTGATTTCCATGATTTCACCTCATAATTTATATTTGAATATTACAATATCATATTATTGTAATTGTACACCAATCTGAAAAACTTGTAAAGATATTTCCGTAAGAAAGGAGATTTATGGATAGAATATCAAAACCGCAACGCACCAGAGAAATAATTGATAAAAATGCTTTTTCACTTAAGAAAAAATATGGGCAAAACTTCTTAATTAATCAAAATATTTTGGAGAATATTATAAGTGGGGCAGAATTGGATCCGGAGGATGTTGTTATTGAAATTGGACCGGGTATTGGAAGTTTGACACAATATATTGCAGAACAGGTTGACCAGGTGGTTGCCATTGAAATTGATAAAACACTCATTCCTATTTTGGAAGAAACGCTAGCAGAATATGGGAATGTACATATAATTAATGAAGACATATTAAAGGTTGATCTAAAGGCAATGATTGATCAGCAGTATCCAAATCGGAAGATTAAAATTGTTGCAAATCTTCCATATTATATTACTACGCCAATTATTATGAAAATCTTTGAAGAACATATTCCGGTGGATTCGATTACGATTATGATTCAAGAAGAAGTTGCTGATCGCATGCAGGCGAGCCCATCTACCAAAGAATATGGAGCGCTTTCATTAGCTGTTCAATATTATTCTCACCCTAAAGTACTTGTTAAAGTGCCACCAAGTAGTTTTGTTCCACAACCTAAAGTGGGCTCTTCGGTTATTCGCCTAGAAGTAAACGATCACTATAAAAAACAAACGGAAGATGATGAATTCTTATTTAAACTTATTCGTGGAGCATTTCAGCAACGTAGAAAAACGCTTGTTAATACGTTAGCACATCAACCGGGTATTGAAATATCAAAAGAGGAAATTCGACAGGCATTGGAAAAAATAGGTGTCTCAGAAAAAATACGTGGGGAAGCTTTATCCTTAGAACAATTTATAGAATTGGCAAAAGAGCTACGAAAAGCAGAAAAATCATGAAATAAATGTATGAATCGAAAAGTTTAATATTTTCGTAATACATTATTCATGATAATGTCATAGAGCCTTGGTATTATAAGAGGGTAAAACTATCCCCCCTTTTATTTTGATAGATATAATTGCTTAGTCCTACTTCGGAAGTAGGACTTTTTTTGTACAAATATAGGTGTTACTGTATTTTATTGATTTCAATAGAACCTAGATTTGAATAGAACGAATAGTTGCTGCCACTTGAAGTTGTGGTTAGTTTATAATCAGAATTTACAGAGCCAAGATCTGTATCGGCATAGATTACTGTATCTTCATCTAAATTCATGTCAGCCTCAATAGAACCAAGGTCAGCATTTACCTTTAGCATATCTACAAACATAAGTGATAAATCAATATCGCCAAGGTTATTATTGACTTCAAGAAAACCGAGTTGAGATTGGGAGTCAAGAGATATGGAGCCTAAATCACAGAAGATACCTACTTCTTTAATATCTTGGGTGAGAGAAATATCGATATCACCTAAATCAGTAATCAAAATTAATTTATCGGTGTTTTGGTAAATATTGTCATTGGTTAGACGGGTGGTGTCCGAATCAAGTTTTACTTCTTTAAAATGATAATCTTTAGGTATATGCACGTTGATAGTACCTTTGTAATCTTGAGTCATCACTAGATTACGTATAGATAAAGTCGTTGTAACAGATAACTGATTATTCTTTAATTGGGTATTGAAATTGGTAGTGTAGCGGTTGGTGTCAGGCTGTTCGCGAAAATACTCTACAAGAATATCCTCACGCTCTTCTTCAATAAAATGGACATCTTCTACAGATGTTGAAATGAACAGTTGGTCAACTAATTCAAATGTTTTCTGGTCGCTTAGGGTCAAGGTTTCATAATTGTCGCTTCGATGACTTGAAGAGAGTATGTCTGGGAAAAAATCAATATCCCAATGATCAGAATAACGCAAAGATGTACTCTGAGAAAAAAGATTGTTGATAGATAAATCATGGCGTTCAATGTAAGAGAGGGCAACAACAACACTAAGCGTTGCCATGAGAAAGAAAAATCCCATTAAATAGCCCATAGTTTTGTTAAAAGATTTCATGATTAATACCCCCTAATTAGTTTGAGATTCCATTTTGTATAACGATATGTTAATATTCCTATTAATCTTCCAACGAAAATAGTCAATAGACCAAGAAATCCTCCGATACCAAGGAGAAAAAATCCTGTGGAAAAAAGTAAAACAGGGTGTGACATAACGATAAGAGGTATCGAAATAAATGAAATAGGAAATGCTAGGATACCGCTAAGGACAATGAGAAGTCCAGAGATAGCCATTGCAATGCCGGAGATAAACAAACCGAAGATAACACCCCAAATACCAAGAAATGGTCCAAGCACAATAATGAGGTTAAACATTAGTAATCCAATGCCAATAAGAAGCATAGATACCGGTTGGTTTGCTTTTTGAACTGGGACAACCGGTTCCGGATTTTTATAAATGCGTTGTTGTGATGTGACGATGGAAGTTCTTTTGGGAATACCAAGCTCATGAATAACTTCAGAAATTGGGCGCCCATTTTTTTCGGCGTCATCAAACTTGGCTTCAGCATCCTTCATAATTTTTGAGCGCTCTGGTTCAGTCAATGTGGACAAGGACTGATAGAGTTCATGAAGATAAGAATATTTATCCATAATAAAGCTCCTTTCAATTCGAATTTTTTATTGCTTTGATTATAAAAGCTTACTATAAGAATAGCAAGGAATGTTTTGTAATATAAAAGAATAGTCTTAGAATTCCATTAAAAAATTGAATGATACCCTAAAAACAGTTATAATAGACAGTAACAAAGCTATACAATGCATTGTCATGAAAGGATAGACTGTCTATGGAAAAAAGAAAAAGTATATTTGGATATATACTCATATTATTTACCGTGATTCCATTAGTAGAGTTGTATTTGCTACTTCAAATCGCAGAACGCACCAGTGCAATGATTACATTTGTAATTATTTTAGTCACAGGAATTGTAGGTGCTTTTTTTGCAAAAATACAAGGACGATTAGTCATCCAAAAAATACGTATATCTTTACAGCAAGCAATTATGCCTAAAGAAGAGCTCGTTGATGGTTTATGTGTATTAATTGGAGGGGCTTTTTTATTAACACCGGGAATTTTGACAGATATTGCAGGGTTTACATTGCTTATTCCAGTAACACGTAACCTTTATAAGAAGATATTAAAGCATAAATTTGAACAGATGATTCAAACAGGAGGATACTAATGTTTAAGGCAGTTATATTCGACATGGATGGGTTACTAATTGATAGCGAGAGCATGACATTTAAAGGGTATAAGAAGGTATGCCGTCAGTACGAGTATATCTTTGAAGATGAGTTTTACTTTCAATTTTTAGGGAGCAATATTGAGTATATGCGTCAAGGGTTTGAGGCACGATATGGTCAAGCATTCCCGTTTGAACGTATACTTGACCAAGTGCATACAGAGATTGAAAAGGCATTTGAATCAGATGGAATACCCCTCAAACCAGGAGCATTAAATTTACTAGAGCATCTTAAAGAGCAGTCAATCAAAATCGGATTGGCAACATCAAGTTCCCGTGATCGGGTTGATGCAATTATAGCAAAAGCAGACATTGCATCGTATTTTGATGCGACAGTTTGTGGCGATGAGATTACGCGAAGTAAACCAGACCCTGAAATTTTTTTGACAGCATGTCAAAAACTAGAGGTCACACCTTGTGAAGCTTTGGTTTTGGAAGATTCTGAGAATGGAATTCGTGGTGCATTTGATGGGAAGATTACGTGTATTCATGTACCGGATTTAATACCTTCATCAAAAGCCATACAAGAGCGAGCGGCATATATAGCCAAAGATTTAAATGAGATTATTAGTTGGCTTAACATGCAAAACACTTTACAAATAAAATAGTATATAGAATGAGGAGAGAAGAAGATGAAAAATTTTTTTAAGGCATGTGGATTTTCGGCATTAATTGCTGCAATATATTTTTTTGCAAGTGCATTTGTAGGTCTTGTTGTATTTGCAATTGTTTTACTTACAAAACAAGATATGTTCAATCCAGAAATAATGGCAAATCAAGTTGAGTTTACCGAAGCGCTTGTTAAGCTTATTGGAGAATTTGCCATTCCAACAATTATTGCTGTAAATATGTTGACACTTCTTGGAATCTTTTTGATGTTTTTGGGACGTAGAGAATCTTTCAAAACATATATTAATTTTTCATCGATAAAACTAAAAAATGGACTCATTCTTTTTGGTTTTGGAATCTTTTTAAATATTTTGACAGTAGGAATACTAACCATTGTAAGTGAAGTCTTCCCGATTACTGAACAGATGGAATATTACACTGAACTTATGGAACCGCTGATGTTGGGCAATCCAATTTTAGTGTTTATTGCACTGGTTATTAGTGCACCGCTTTTTGAAGAAATTGCTTTACGCGGTGTTATTTTTAATGATTTTAAAAAAGCTGTACCTATGTGGGTGGCATTGATTATTCAAGCTGTTTTTTTTGGTCTGATGCATTTAAACTGGGTACAAGGGATCTATGCATTCTTTTTAGGGCTTATTTTGGGGCTTATCTATCATTATTATCGTTCGATATGGATGCCGATACTCGTACATTTGTCGTACAATCTTACATCAACTATGATGAATTATTTTGTGAGTGATGATGCAAATGTAACGATTGTATTTATAGTCATCGGCGGTATCGGAAGTATCTTAAGTGTCTTTATCGCAAGACAACTTTATGAATCTCCTCTTGACAATTTATAAAAAAACACATATACTTTGACTATCAAACTAAATGCTTTGATTATCAAAGTATATCAGGAGGCACCTATGTATCATGGAAAAATAGTTGGAACAGGAAGTTTTTTGCCTGATTTCATTGTGACCAATGATGATTTAGCCAAGGTGGTTGAAACTTCAGATGAATGGATTTATACACGAACAGGGATAAAAGAACGGCGAATTGCCAAAGACTACGATGTGCATGACATGGCAGCAAGAGCAGCTCAAAAAGCATTAGACCAAAGTGGTGTACAGGCCCAAGAGATAGATATGATTGTTGTTGCGACAGTTACGTCAGACTATTCGATGCCATCAGTTGCGTGTATGGTTCAAGGTGAGATAAGTGCACATCAGGCATTTGCTTTTGATTTGCAAGCAGCGTGTTCAGGATTTGTATATGGCTTAGATGTGATTGAGCAATTTATACAAACAGGCAAAGTAAAGAAGGCTTTATTAATTGGCGTTGAGAAGTTAAGCCAAGTGCTTAACTGGCAGGATCGCTCGACATGTGTTTTGTTTGGAGATGGCGCTGGAGCTGTGGTGATTGAAGCAACACAAGAAAAGACAGGCGTTATGGATATATACAACAAATCCATTGGAACGGATTGGAACGTATTAACATCAAAGATTCGACATAATGGCACACCCTATTATCAACAAGGGAGCGATAATTATTTAAAGATGGATGGACAGCAAGTTTTTCAGTTTGCCTGTAAAAAAGTTCCGGAAATCTTTAGCGAACTGATGGAAAAAAATGATATTCAGCTATCAGAGGTTGATTTGTATGTGCTTCATCAAGCCAATAGTCGAATTATCGAACGTGTGGCAAAAAAAATGGGACAACCCATGGATAAATTCTATATGAATATTGAAAAATGCGGCAATACATCCGCAGCAACCATCCCCATTGCATTAGATGAACTCAATGCAGAAGGAAAACTTGCAGGCAAGACCGTAGGTATATCGGGATTTGGTGCAGGCTTGACGTATGGAGCAGCTTTTATTCAATTTCAATAAAGGTTTAAATGTAAAAACCAATAAATAACAAACATATAAAATTATAGGAGGAAACAACATGGAATTTTCAAAATTACAAGATATTATCGTAGAAGAACTAGGTGTCGATGCAGAAGAGGTGACTATGGAAGCAACATTTGCAGATGATTTAGGTGCGGATTCATTAGATCTTTTTGAATTAGTGATGTCCATTGAAGACACATTTGGTGTAGCGATTCCTAATGAAGAGCTTGCGAACATTAAAACGGTTAAAGATGCGGTAGACTACATCGAAGCTAACGATAAGTAATACGATTTTAGGAGGAAACATGAAGAAGATAGCATTTATTTTTCCGGGGCAGGGAGCGCAACATACAGGAATGGGACTTGATTTGGTGGAAAAATCCGAAGAGGCGAAGAAGTGCTTTGACACGGCGGATGGATTATTAGATTTTGACTTATATGATTTGTGCGCCAATCAAAAGGCACCCATTGATCAAACGGCATACACCCAACCTGCATTGGTAGCGGTATCAATTTGTCTTCTTAACGAGTTAAGACGGCACGTGGATATTGTACCGGATTATGTGGCCGGACTTAGTCTAGGTGAATACAGCGCCCTTGTTGCTGCAGATATTTTATCTTATACGGATGCGATAGAGCTTGTTCGAAAACGTGGATTATACATGGAAGAAGCCGGACGCAAGGTTCAAGGTGGTATGGCAGCAATTGTCAAAGCAGATCAAGGACACATTGAGGAGCTTTGTACTAAGGATCCAGGTGTTGTAGGTATTGCCAATTATAATAGCCCTGTACAAGTTGTTATATCGGGAGAAGAAGATGCTGTCCAACGTGTTTCCTCTATACTTATGGAAGAAAAAATACGTGTAATTCCTTTGCAAGTGAGTGGTGCATTTCACTCACCGCTTATGGAAACAGCAGCAGAAAAATTTGAAAAAGCGCTTGAATCTATTCAAATAGATACAGGTAAAATACCTTATATCACCAATGTTACCGGAGAAATTGTCTCAGATACAAGTACAACAAAACATTTGTTGGTGGAACAGTTAAAAGGTGCAGTCCTTTGGGAAAAATCGGTTCGAACAATGATTGATCATGGGGTGGACACCTTTGTAGAGATTGGACCAGGCAATACACTAGCAGGTCTGATTAAAAAAATTGACCGTAAAGTAAAGGTACTTAATTTAAATTCCTATGAGGCCATAAATACTGTTGTCGATGCGATAAAGGGAGTGTAGAAATGGATAAGAAAGTTGCCCTGATTACAGGGGGAAGTCGTGGTATTGGAAAAGAGATTGCATTAACACTAGGAAAAAATGCATATCATGTCATTATTAATTATCGCTCACGTGAAGACGAAGCATTGAAGGTATTGGATGAAGTTATTGCCAGTGGTGGAAGCGGAAGTATTTTTCAAAGCGATATCAGCAATTATACAGAGACAGAGACCATGATGAAAGAAATTGTCAAAGAATATGGTGGCATTGACCTTTTAGTAAACAATGCAGGAATAACAAAAGATCAATTGATGCTTCGCATGACAGAAGCAGACTTTTCCAGTGTTATTGATATTAATTTAAAAGGCGCATTTAACTGTGTTAAACATGTAACGCGTTCTATGTTTAAAAAGCGTTCAGGATGCATTATCAATATCAGTTCGGTTATCGGTCTTGTCGGTAATGTGGGACAAGTCAACTATGCCGCATCAAAAGCCGGAATCATCGGTATGACCAAAGCTTTAGCCAAGGAATATGCAGCACGTGGAATACGTGTTAATGCAGTTGCACCTGGCTTTATTGATACAGAAATGACGGATGTATTATCCGATGGAATAAAAGAAGCAATTTTGGATAAAATTCCTTTACATACATTAGGACAGCCAGAAGATGTTGCGAATATGGTGAACTTCTTGGCGTCTGATCAAGCAAAATATATTACAGGACAAGTAATCGCTGTTGACGGCGGCATGACAATGTAAGGAGCTAATAAATGAGAAGAGTAGTTGTTACAGGACTAGGAGCAATAACACCTATCGGTCTTGATGCAGAGACTTATTGGAATAATTTAAAAGAGGGTGTGGTTGGTATTGGACCGATCACCCATTTTGACACCAGTGATTTTACCGTAAAACTTGCAGGAGAAGTCAAAGGCTTTGATCCTAAAGAGTATATGGATCGAAAAAATGCTAGAAAATATGATGTGTTCTCTCAGTTTGCCATCGCAGCGGCTAAAGAAGCCCTTAAACATTCAGGTCTTGATTTGGCATCAGAAGATTTGTACCGTATCGGTGTGATTGTCGCTTCCGGTATTGGTGGACTTGGAACGATGGAAAAAGAAGAACAAAAATTGATTGAAAAGGGACCTTCACGTGTTTCACCATCATTAATACCTAAAATTATTACTAATATGGCAGCCGGTAACATTGCTATTGAGATTGGTGTAAAAGGGATTAATACCAATATTGTTACGGCGTGTGCCAGTGCAACACATTCGATTGGAGAAGCCTTTAGAAATATTAAATACGGCGTTGCCGATGCAATTTTTTGTGGTGGGGCAGAAAGTTCGATTGTTCCTCTTGGTATTGCCGGATTTGCCAATATGACCGCACTATCGACCAACGAAGATCCTAATACAGCATCTCGTCCCTTTGATAAAGAGCGCGATGGATTTGTGATGGGCGAAGGTGCCGGAGTTTTGCTATTGGAAGAGTATGAACATGCAAAAGCACGTAGGGCCAATATTCTTGCAGAGATTGTAGGCTATGGTGCGACATGTGATGCATATCACTTGACTAGCCCGGATCCAGAAGGAACAGGAGCAGGTAAGGCAATGGAGTTTGCCATGGCAGAAGCGGGAATTGAGCCTAAGCAGGTACAATATATTAATGCTCATGGAACCAGTACGCCATACAATGACCATTTTGAAACCTTGGCAATTAAACGTGCATTTGGCGACCACGCCTATAAGTTGAAAGTTAATTCAACAAAATCAATGACAGGGCATTTACTGGGGGCTGCAGGTGGAGTCGAAGCAGTGGCAACGGTAAAAACATTAGTGGACCAATTTATCCATCCGACGATGGGATATCAGACGCCAGATGAAAATTGCGATTTGGACTATGTTCCAAACCAAGGAATTGCTACGACGGTTGAATATGCTATCAGTAATTCATTAGGTTTTGGTGGTCATAATGCGAGTCTCTTATTCAAGCGGATATAGAGCGATAAGCAAAACCAAGGAGGTTTTACAATGAATACTTCAGAAGTATTAAATATGATTCAGGTACTTAAAGATACAGGATATAGACATATAGATGTCGTCCATGAAGGCTCACATATTATTTTATCAAATGCAGAGATGCTTTCACAAACGGCTCAATCTTCAGGGATGCCTATGTCATCAGCGCCCACATCGACAGTGGCAACACCGGCAATGCCTCAGACGCCCCAAAGTGTAAAGATAGAGTCGTTAGATAGTGCTATAAACGTTGTGGAAGATGAACAAGCATCGAAGCCGATTCAAGGAGGACATCTTGTCGAATCTCCTATTGTAGGGACCTATTATAATGCACCAAGCCCTGAAGCTGACCCTTATGTTTGTGTGGGAAGCAAGGTGAAAAAAGGAGATGTGCTTTGCATTATTGAAGCGATGAAGCTGATGAATGAAATTGAAGCAGATCAAGAAGGTGAGATTGTTGAAATCCTTGTCGAAAACGAACAAGGAGTTGAATATGGTCAACCTTTATTTAGGATTGTTTAGGAGGATATATGTTAGATATAACTGAAATAAAAAAAATCATTCCTCATCGAGAACCATTTTTACTCATTGACCGTGTAGATGAAATGGAGCCTGGGGTGAGTGCAAAGGCAACAAAATGTGTTACCTATAATGAATATTTTTTTCGAGGGCATTTTCCCCAAGAACCGGTTATGCCAGGTGTTCTAATTGTAGAAGCCCTAGCTCAAACAGGAGCAGTCAGCATCTTATCCTTAGAAGAAAACCAAGGAAAAGTTGCTTACTTTGGCGGATTAAATAAGGTGAAATTTAAAAAGAAAGTTGTTCCAGGAGATGTATTGTCCCTTGAAGTGGAAATTGTAAGGCGTAAGGGACCCGTAGGCATAGGTAATGGAATTGCAAAAGTCGGCGACGATATTGCGGTGACGTGTGAATTGACATTTTTTATAGGGTAGGTGAATCAAATGTTTCATAAAGTACTCATTGCAAATCGTGGTGAAATTGCTGTACGTATTATACGCGCATGCCGAGAACTAGGCATTCGAACAGTCGCGGTGTATTCAACGCCAGACCGTGAAGCTCTACATACCTTACTTGCAGATGAAGCGGTTTGTATCGGACCGGCTAAAGCAACCGAAAGTTATTTGGATATCAAACGTATTATTAGCGCAGCGGTTATCACAGGAGCCAATGCGATTCATCCTGGTTTTGGTTTTTTATCAGAAAACCCTAAGTTTGCCAAAATATGCGAAGAATCCAATATTAAGCTAATTGGGCCGTCATCAGAGATGATGTCGCTGATGGGAAATAAGGCACGTGCCAGAGAGACTATGATTAATGCCAAAGTCCCGGTTGTTCCGGGAACGGATGGAATTATTACCCAAGCCGATGAAGCCTATGATTTGGCAGATTCTATTGGATATCCTCTCATTATTAAAGCTGCCAATGGTGGAGGCGGCAAAGGGATGCGGGTAGCAGAACGTAAAGAAGAAATTCATAAGATGTTCTCCTTAGCCCAAAAAGAGGCCATAGCGTCATTTAGTGACAACGGAATGTATATGGAACGCTATGTTGTCAATCCAAAGCATATTGAATTTCAAATATTAGCCGATGAGCACGGAAACGTTATCCATCTGGGTGAAAGAGACTGCTCCGTACAGCGACGTCATCAAAAGATTGTTGAAGAAGCACCATCAAAAGCGCTTACAGATAAGTTACGAAAAAAAATGGGTGATGTTGCTGTTCGTGCGGCAAAGGCCATTAATTATACCAATGCAGGAACCGTTGAATTCTTATTAAATGATCAAGGGGAGTTCTTTTTCATGGAGATGAATACCCGAATCCAAGTGGAACATCCGATTACTGAGATGGTGACAGGAATAGACTTGATTAAAAAACAAATTGAAATTGCGGCAGGATTGCCGCTTGATATAATGCAAAAAGATATCAAGCTTCATGGACATGCCATTGAGTGTCGAATCAATGCAGAAGATGCCAGCAAAGATTTTCGTCCGTCGCCAGGAACGATTAACAATTTAATCATGCCCGGAGGTAAAGGTATCCGTATTGACGGAGCAATCTATCCTGGATATACGGTGGCGCCTTACTATGACTCCATGTTGGCAAAGCTAATCGTCCATGGAGACACACGTGAAGAAGCGATTGCAAAAATGAAAAGTGCTTTAGGTGAATTTATTGTTGAAGGCGTAACGACCAATATTGATTTTCATTTTGAAATCTTAGAGAATCCTTCGTTTGTCTCAGGTGATTATGATACAAGTTTGATAGAAACGATGAAAGTGTGATATAGATGAAGCCATTGTTTAAAAAGACAAAGTACATTCAAGTGAATACATCGACAACGATTATTCATAAAACAGAGCCCAATGTTCCATCGGGTTCATGGATTAAGTGCCCACAGTGTCATGAGGTCGTCTATAAAGATGATTATCGCAATAATGGATATATTTGTCCTCAATGTCAAAAACACTTTCGTATGAGCGCGCCACAGCGTCTTAAGATGATACTTGATAAGGGGACATATACACCTTTGTTTTTGGAGATGACAACGGAAAATGTTCTAGACTTTAAAGGGTATGAGCATAAAATCCAAGGTCTTCAAGAAAAGACCGGCATCGATGAAGCAGTACTAACGGGGACAGGAAGAATTAAGGGAATCAAAGTGGCTATCGCTGTGATGGATAGTCGGTTTCTCATGGGAAGCATGGGACATGTAGTTGGTGAGAGGATTACCCGCTTGACGGAGCTTGCGACGCAAGAACACTTACCCCTTATATTATTTACTGCATCTGGTGGCGCACGAATGCAAGAAGGTATTATTTCCTTGATGCAAATGGCAAAAACAGCAGCGGCACTTAAACGTCACCATGACGAGGGTGGATTTTATGTTACCGTCTTGACGGATCCCACATCCGGTGGGGTGACAGCAAGTTTTGCCATGCTTGGTGATATTATTTTATCTGAACCCGGTGCCTTTATTGGCTTTGCAGGACCGCGGGTTATTCGAGATACGATTCGTCAAGAACTGCCGGAAGGTTTTCAGACGGCAGAGTTTTTGCTTGAGCATGGATTTGTAGATGTGATTGTTGAACGAAAACAACTAAGAGATAGGCTACACCAGCTTTTGGTACTACATCATTATAACAGTGATGATGAATCAGATGGAGAAATAGATGATGTAAGAGAAGAGGTGATTGAATGAAGGCTTGGGAGCGCGTACTAAAAGCAAGACGATCCGACCGACCGACGGCGCAGCGATATATTGAAGCTTTTAGCGAAGACTTCATTGAATTGCATGGTGATCGTTATTATCATGACGATGCAGCCATTATTGGCGGAATTGGTATGCTTGGCGAGATACCGGTTACTTTTATCGGTCAAGAAAAAGGATCTAAAACCAAGGAAAAGGTTAAGCGAAACTTTGGCATGCCTAATCCCGATGGCTATCGTAAAGCTTTACGTTTAATGAAGCAAGCTGAAAAATTTAATCGACCCATTGTATGTTTTGTGGATACCTCCGGAGCCTTTTGCGGACTTGAAGCAGAAGAGCGTGGACAAGGAGAAGCCATTGCACGCAATCTTTTTGAGATGAGTAATCTTAAGGTGCCGATTATCTCCATTATTATTGGTGAAGGTGGTAGTGGCGGAGCTCTTGCCCTTGCAGTATCTGATGAAGTTTGGATGTTTGAGAATGCTATCTATTCTATATTGTCGCCAGAAGGCTTTGCATCCATTCTCTATAAAGATGGTTCGCTAGCCCCTAAAGTGGCTGAGGAGATGAAGATTACCGCTCAGGAGCTTAAAAATCTCAAAGTTATCGATTCGGTGGTCACAGAGCCCTATGACGGAGCGCATGAAAGCTTTGACTTGATTGTAGAACTCCTTAAAGATAAGTTGATTTATTCCTTAAAAGAATTAATGGAGCTACCCAAAGATACGCTGACTGAAAAACGCTATCAGCGGTATCGCAAGTTTTAATGCTAAAAAAACTTGACAATGATAATCATTACCATTACAATAATAAGTAGTAATCAATACTACATATTATCGTAAAGGAGATATTATGACAAGAAAAGAATGGAATCAACAGTTAAAACCTTTTGCAACACCGAGTCTAAAAAAAGCTATCAGTCAGATAATGAATACAGTTGTAGTATATATAGCCTTATTAATGTTTACCATGTATCTATATAAAGCACAGGTGAGTTGGTTTGTTCTGATTCCCTTAATAATTTTAAATGGATTATTTATGGTTCGCGTATTTATCCTTTTCCATGATTGTACGCATCAATCGTTTACCGCTAGTGAAAAATGGAATCGAAGGCTTGGATTTTTCTTTGGAATTCTCACATTTACATCATATCCTGCCTGGCAAAAAGACCATAATATCCATCATGGCGCAGTAGGTAACCTTGATCGAAGAGGCGCAGGGGACATATGGACGTTAACGGTTGAAGAATATAAGGCACAGCCTGTATTAATGAAAGGTTGGTATCGTTTGTTTAGACATCCGCTATTTCTTTTTGGCGTGGCACCGATTTTTCTTTTTACCATTCTTCAACGTTTTCCAACAAAACATGCGTCTCAAAAAGAGCATATCGGTTATGTAGTTACAAATGTTGGGATTTTGGTACAAGCAATCGTATTGTCCTTGATGTTTGGTATAGAAGCCTATCTTTTGATTCAGCTATCGGTGATGTTTGTTGCAGGATCCATCGGCGTGTGGATGTTTTACGTACAGCATCAATTTGAAGATGTCTACTGGGAAGAAGCCAGTGAATGGAATAGTGTTGATGCCGCGTTAAAGGGAAGTACATTCTATCAGCTTCCATCCATTTTAGAATGGTTTAGCGGATACATTGGCTATCATCATATTCATCACTTGAATTCACGAATTCCAAACTATCATCTGAAGAAGTGTTATTACAGTATAAATGAGTTGCAAAGTGTCAAGACAGTTGGCTTTAAAGAGAGTTTAAAACTGGCATTATTACAAATATATGATCAAAAAAGAAAACGGTTAATTTCCTTCAAAGAATTAAAATTGAGGAAAAACTATAATTAATACTCATTTTTTTGAAGGAAATTTAGAAAAAATCATACAAATTTGCTAAAAAGACTTGATTTTTTCTGAAAATAGTGTATGATTAAATCAACCTTGTATTATGTGTATCAAATTATCAGCTGAATTTTTATTGAAAGAAAGCTATAGTTTTGTGTTACAAATGAATCAAGGAAATAAAAATTCGGAGGTAATTTATTATGACAGGAACAGTTAAATGGTTTAATGGAGACAAAGGATTTGGTTTTATCACTTCAGACGAAGGAAATGATGTATTTGTACATTACTCACAAATCCAAAAAGACGGTTTCAAAACTTTAGAAGAAGGCGAAAAAGTAGAATTCGACGTAGTTGAAGGAAACAAAGGCCCTCAAGCTGAAAACGTAGTTAGCCTATAATTATTTATAATATATAGACGCTTAACCCCTGGATCATTGATCCAGGGGTTTTTTTCCGGGCAATTTAATTTGAGCATTTTAAGAGTATTTGATGCGTGTTTGACAAGAATTTTAAAAAATGTGTTGACAATTTATTATAGTCATTGTATAATTTGTACAGAAGTTAAGAAATAATTCACTTATGGTTGGTGAATATGTGTTGGTTATGGATGCCTACTACATGTCATATTACAAATGTGACAATAGATAGGTGTTTTTTATTGTAATTTTTATACGATTGGAGAACAATGCGTGTCAGATACAATATTAAAAGTTGTTAACTTGGCAGGGCAAAGTCCTGATGGATTTAAAATTTCAAATATATCCCTTGAATTAAAACGAGGTGAGATACATGTTATCGTCGGTGAAAATAATTCCGGACAAAAATCGTTTGTATCTGTGTTGGCGGGGATTACACCCCTGGAAGAAGGACAAGTGTTTTACGATGGTCAGCAGTTAAGTCCCAAGTCCTTATTGAATCGATCGAATCAAGATATAGCCTTTTTATTTCAAGAAAATTCTTTGGTCCGTCATTTGACGGTAGCTGAAAACTTATGGCTGAACCGTTTGCCCAAAATTCGAGGAACGCAATTTATTCATTGGAGAAAAATCAAGAAAAAATCAGAAGAAGTGTTACAGCATCTGAATATACATATCCATGTCAAAGAAAAAGTAGCAAGGTTGACACAAGAGCAGTGCAAGCTATTAGAAATAGCCAAGACATTTATGCATAGCCCGCAACTGGTTGTCCTACATGAGCCGACAGAAAACTTAAGCACATCAAAAGTCTCGACACTATTTAAAATACTACAAGAATATAAGCGGCATGGAGGCAGTGTCATCTATGTAACAAAAAACTGGGAAGAAGCATTAAAGATAGCTGATAATATTTCAGTATTGTCAAAAGGTAAAAGCGTAGGTAAATTCACAGCAGCAGAAGCTAAAAATGATCCGCGTAAACTTCTTCGCCTTTTGGATAGTTATAGTTTTAAAAAAGATAATAGTGTTCAAGATAGTCATCTGGATATAAAATATGATGAAAATGAAGAGGTGCTTAATAGTGTTTTTCGAGCAGCTGAACTCTTGACTTCCGAGTATGAATTAAAGGACGTTCTGTTGTTTTTAGCTCAAAGTGTGTCAAAAGCCATGAATTGTGATGGGACGTGTATTGATTTGTTAGATTATAGTACACGTACAAAAATTGATACCTACGTATATCATAAGGATGAACCCTTGCATGTAAAAGTTCGTGAAGACTTTGTTTTTCAGCTATTGGATGAAGATACGCTATTTTACTCGAATCATCGTGATAAAGAATTTTGTTCGTATTTTAAAGAAAAAGGGCAAGTTAAAACCCTTATCTGTGTCCCGTTAAGTATTCGCTCAAGAGTGGCAGGTGTTATACAGATTTTTTATAAGGAAACATACGTACATTCAAAAGAAGAAGCAAAATATTTAATGGCATTTGCTCAACAGGCGGCAATATCTATTGAAGATACGCGTCTTATCGGACGTTCAGCGATGCTGCAAGAAAGCCATCATCGAATAAAAAACAATTTACAAGCAATCAGCAGCTATATTGCCTTGCAAAAAAGATATATCAGTCAAGAATATAAGAATGAAGTTGAAAATATATTGGATAATACGATTTCTAGAATTAAAAGTATTGCCGCTGTCCATGATTTGTTATCAAAAGATCAATTGGGACGCAGTATCATCAATATCAAAGAGCTCATTAGTGTCATCATTGAATTTTCAGAATTGGAATCCGATGTGGATATAGAAGTGGATTTTGAAGATATGTTTATACCCTATAGTAAAGCGACATCGATTGCTTTATTGATTAATGAATTGATTTGTAACTGTAACAAATATGCATTTACAGATCAGGTGCATATGAACAAAAAAGTCATGATATTGGGATATAAAAAACATAATGGAGTCTATGTTCAGATTCATGATAATGGAAAAGGATTTCCCCCAAACTTTAATATAGAAAAAGACAAAAGTTTAGGGTTGACCATTGTAACATCCATGATCAAGAATGAATTCAAAGGCGTTATTGAATTTACCAATGATTCAGGTGCAAAAGTTAATATCAGATTAGATTCGGAAAGAATTTTTTTAGGCAGATAATGGTTTTAATGAAAGGGGATTTTATGAAGGTTATTATTGCTGAAGATGAGTATATTTCACTTATGGGACTCAAAGCGAATCTGGAAGAACTAGGACATGAAGTAATTGGAGAAGCAACAGATGGCAAGGATGCAGTTAAGCAGGTACTAGAAAAAAAACCGGATATGGTTATTATGGATATCAATATGCCTATTATTAATGGTATTGATGCACTTAGACAGATCAATGAAAAACTATCGATCCCCAGTATTATCGTTAGCGGATACCATGATCAAAAATTAGTCAAGAAAGCCAATGAAGTTGGAGTATATGCATATTTAATTAAACCTATATCCAAGCAAGACATCAAAGTGGCGATACAGACAAGTAATAGTAGATTTTTAGATTATAAAAATATCGAACAACAGCTGATAAAAACGGAAAAAAAGTATGAAGACCGTAAGTACATCGAGAGAGCCAAAGGAATTTTGATGGAAAACCATCATTTGCGAGAACATGAAGCGATGAAAAAGCTTCAAAAGATGAGCCGAGATAAAAATATCAAGATGGCAACATTAGCCGAAAAAATTATCGAAGCCAATGAGTTAATTCAAAAATAAAATACAAAATGCTTATGAGTGGCATTTGAAAAAGGTTATGAAAGCCTTACAGATAATTTGTGATGACACATCATTCACAAATCTGTAAGGCTTTTTTTGACACGTTAAAGGCATTTAAAGTTAACAACGTAGCAAGTATGAAAGGAGGCTTGTGGGGATAGTTACGCGTTCAACACCAACTAAAAAAATCAAAGGAGAGATAAGCAATGAAAAGAACACGTTTTGGAATTATGGTAGCAATGATATTAGTATTGGTACTCGTACTTAGCGGATGTACACAAGAACCAATCGGTTCAGGTAAAGATGAAACTTCAGGAACGACAGCTAAGCAAGATGCATCAACAGATGATAGCGGTTCAGGCAGTGCAAATGCAACGGGTGATCTTGTTATAGGGATGTCGTTTCAAGACATGGATAACCCATATTTTGTAACGATGCACGAAGCTTTTGAAGAAGCGTGTGCTTCGATTGGTGCTACGGCTATCACGACAGATGCATCCCATGATGTGAACAAACAGATTAGTGATATTGAAGATATGATTCAAAAAGGGATTGATATACTCTTGATCAACCCAACGGATAGTGTAGGCGTTGAAGCGGCAGTTATTCAAGCCAAAGATGCGGGGGTTATTGTCGTTGCGATTGATGCGCAGGCAAATGGACCCATTGATTCTTTTGCCGGATCCAAAAACTATGATGCAGGTTATTTGGCAGGAGAGCAAATGGCAGAAGACTTAGGCGGAGAAGGAAAAGTTGCTATCTTAAACGGTATTCCGGTGGTTCCAATTCTTGAGCGTGTTGAAGGGTTTAAAGCTGCCGTTGCAAATTATCCGGGAATTGAAATCGTTGACAATCAAAATGGTCAGCAAGAAAGAGATAAAGCAATGACCGTTACAGAGAACATGATGCAGGCACATCCAGACCTTTCTGCGATTTTTAGTGTCAATGATGGTGGAGCCCTTGGAACTTTGGCAGCGATTGAGTCAGCGCAAAAAGATATTGGCTTATATAGCGTGGATGGACATCCAGAAGCGGTCGATGCAATCTTAAACGGTGACATCTTTAAATGTACAGTTGCACAATTCCCACGCGACCAAGTACGTATTGGTTTGGGGATTGCTCTTGCAAAATACTGGGGATCGATTGTTCCAGAAGTGATGCCAATTGAAGTGAAAAAACTGACAAAAGAAAATGCAGAAGGATTTACTTGGTAAAACCTATAGATGTATAGCGGTTTTCCGCTATACATCCTCACTTTTCACATAACTAAAAAGGGGGTGTTTTCTTGGAGAAAATACTAGAAATTAAAAACATTACCAAGAGATTTCCTGGGGTGACGGCACTTCATGATGTGACGTTAGATATATATGCAGGAGAGATTCATGCACTCGTCGGAGAAAATGGAGCGGGTAAATCCACGCTTATGAAGATACTAGTTGGAATCTACCAACAGACCGAAGGCGTTATTTTATTTAAAGGCAAACCGATGAGTATCTTAGATCCAAAAGAAGCCCAGAAGCTTGGAATTAGCATTATTCATCAGGAATTTAGTCTTGTACCGTATTTAAATGCCTATGAGAATATTTTTCTTGGCAAGGAATTAAAAAGATCTTCAGGGATTCTAGATCGCAAAAAGATGAAAAGTCAGGCACAAAAGCTTCTAGATAAAATCGGAGTGGAAGTTAATCTAGATATACCGGTTGATCGTTTAACCGTAGCACAACAGCAAATCGTTGAAATTATCAAAGCACTCATGGAGAATCCGCAAGTATTAATTATGGATGAACCGACAGCCAGTTTAACCGAAGGCGAGACAAAGAAATTTTTTGAACTGATTGAGAAACTCAAAGCAGATGGCGTAACGATGATTTTTATATCCCATCATATGAATGAGATTTTTGAAATTTGTGACCGATTTTCTTGCCTAAGGGATGGAATTTTTGCAGGAACGGATTTGGTCAAAAATGTAACCGCAAAAGATATTGTCCGAATGATGGTTGGGCGAGAGTTAGGTGACAATCAATACCCTCAAAAGCCACCATATGACAGTATCAAAAAAAATAAAATCATATTAAAGGCACGTAATTTTAATCGAGGAAAATATGTAAAGAATGCAAGCTTTGAATTAAGACAAGGAGAGATTCTTGGTATTGCAGGTCTTGTAGGTGCAGGACGTACAGAACTTATTCGTCTACTTATCGGCGCGGATCGTGCACAGAGTAAGCAAGTACTATTAGAGGATAAACCTGTAGCGATTCATTCGCCGCATCAAGCGCTAAACTATGGTATTGGTCTTGTGCCTGAAAATAGAAAGACACAGGGACTTATCCTTGAGGCAACCGTAAAGGATAATATTACATTGTCCAACATGAAAAAATCATGTGGTCGATTTGGATTTAGAAAACAAAGTGATGAAAATAAAATTGCTAAAAAATATATTGATTCACTCAATATCAAAACACCCCATCTAATGCAAAAAGTAAAAAATCTGAGTGGTGGAAACCAGCAAAAGGTTGTACTGGCCAAGTGGATGAATACAGATTGTCATATCTTGATTTTTGATGAACCGACTCGCGGAATTGATGTGGGAGCAAAATATGAAATTCATAAATTAATGCGTGATTTAGCAAATGAAGGTTTGGGGATTATCATGATATCTTCAGAACTACCGGAGGTATTAGGTGTCAGTGACCGCGTGCTGACCGTTTATGGTGGAAGCATTACAGGTGAGCTGATTACAGATGAAACAAGCCAGGAAGAAATCATGTACTATGCTACTGGAGGTAAGCAAAATGGATAATACGAGCAAAAGAAAGTCAAATAGTCAAATAGCAGCATTACGATCCATAATACAGAAACTCTTTGATGAACCGATGATGTTTACCATCACTGCACTGGTCGTCTTGTGTATTGTCATGGCGCTTTTTTCTCCTGAATTTTTAACATCATCCAATATTAGTAATGTATTAAGACAAGTCACGATTAATTCTATATTGGCAACAGGGATGACCTTTGTGATTATTAGCTCTCGAATTGACCTATCGGTTGGATCGATTATGGCTTTTTCAGGAACAATGATGGCAGCGGCAATGGCAGATTTTGGCATGCCTATTGGCGTAGCGATTTTGTTGGGAATTCTTATTGGTGCACTTTTTGGAACGATTAACGGTGTCTTGATTGCCTTTGCAAAGTTGCCTGCAATTATTGTAACCCTAGCGATGATGCAAATTCCTAGAGGACTTGCCTTACTTTATACAGGCGGTTATCCGCTTAATGGTTTACCCGATCAGTTTTCAATTATTGGGCGGGGATATGTACTCGGTGTTGTTCCGGTGCCTGTAGTGATTATGGCGATTGTCTATATTTTAGCCTATATTATATTGAATCATTTAGCAATGGGGCGCTATATATACTCTATTGGAGGCAATGAAGAGGCTGTTCGACTATCAGGAATTAAGACCAAGTTATATATTATTCTCCCCTTTGTTATTAGTGGAATCACAGCATCCATTGGGGGAACCATTATCACATCCCGTCTCATGTCGGGACAACCCATGGCAGGAGAAGGTTTTGAACTGGATGCAATCGCCGCAGTGGTTCTTGGTGGAACAGATATTGCCGGTGGACGCGGACATATTGTGGGCACCTTGATTGGAGCCGTCATGCTTGGCGTCTTGACTAATGGGCTTAATTTGATTGGTGTATCGCCTTATATTCAACGAATATTTAAGGGGCTCATCATTATTGCAGCAGTTTATTTAAGTAGTAGAAAACGTGACTAATCAACTCTATATAACGAAGAAAGAAGGAAAAGATAATGAGCGAAAAAATGAAAGCAGTGGTAGCCTATGGACCAGAAGATTACAAAGTTGAAAGTGTAGATATTCCAAAAGCCGGATTTGAAGAAGTCATTATTAAAATCGGTGCCTGTGGGATATGCGGCAGTGATATGAAAGCGTATCATGGCGCCAGTATGTTTTGGGGTGGAGAAAATCCATGGATGAAGGCACCGGTTATACCGGGACATGAATTCTTTGGAACCGTCGTTGAATTAGGTGAAGGTGCCGCTGAAAAATATGATATACAAATCGGAGATCGTATAATAACCGACCAAATTAAGCCCTGTGGAAAGTGCCGATTCTGTCAATCGGGTCAATATTGGATGTGTGAAGTTCATGATATGTATGGATTCCAAGGTGGTATTGCTGATGGTGGAATGGCAGAATACATGAAGATCTACAATGTAAGTAAAATCTATAAGATTCCAAAAGAACTTTCACTTGAAGAAGCTAGTATTATTGAGCCTCTAGCATGTGCAGTGCACACGGTGCAACGGGCAACCATAGAATATGAAGATGTTGTCGTTCTTGCAGGCGCAGGAACCTTAGGGTTATGTATGGTTCAGCTTATACGCTTAAAGACACCAAAGACGTTAATCGTATTAGATGTCAGTGATGAGCGCTTGGCGATGGCGAAAAAACTTGGTGCAGATATAACCATTAATCCCCAAAAAACAGATGCCATTAGCGAAGTCAAAGCATTAACACAAGGATATGGTTGTGATGTATATATTGAGGCAACAGGATCACCGATTGGGGTAACACAAGGCTTGGAGATGATTCGAAAACTGGGACGTTTTGTTGAATTTAGCGTCTTTGGAAAAGAGACGACCACGGATTGGAGTGTAATTGGAGACCGTAAAGAACTGGATATACGCGGTTCACATTTGGGACCCTATACATATCCGGTCGCTATTGATTTATTAAAGCGTAAGTTAGTCACAGCAGATGATATCGTTGTAGCACAATATCCGTTGGAAGCGTTTACAGAAGCTTTTGAGTTGGCACTTAGCGGAAGTGTTATCAAAGTCTTGTTAGTACCTTGATCATACAAGCTAGGGCAAAGGAGAAAAGCATGAATCAAAGTGAAATGATTAAACATAGGATTCAAGAGGGGAAGGCTGTTCTTGGGATTGAACTGGGCTCAACACGTATCAAGTCTGTGCTTATTGATACGGACTATAAACCGATTGCATCAGGTGAGCATGCATGGACGAATTCTTATGAACAAGGGATTTGGACATATACATTGGACGAGGTATGGAACGGGCTTCAAGAGAGCTATAAAGCTTTGAAAAAGGATGTGAATCAACGCTATGGAGCAAAACTTTCGACCGTCAAGGCGATGGGAATCAGTGGCATGATGCATGGATACTTGGCTTTTGATAAGCATGAACACCTATTAGTTCCTTTTCGGACATGGCGCAACAATATTACACAAGAGGCTTCTGTGCAATTGATGGATTTATTCAATTATCCCATACCCCAGCGATGGAGTATTGCTCATCTATATCAAGCGATTCTTAATCAAGAAGAACATGTTCGTGAGGTTGACTACATAACGACGCTTTCAGGATACGTTCATTGGAAGCTAACCGGGAATAAAGTTTTAGGCATTGGCGACGCATCAGGGATGTTTCCGATTGATATTCATCACCAAACCTTTCATCAACGGATGATTGAAGCATTTGATGAACATATATCGGGAAAAGGATTTGCATGGAAGTTAGGCGACATCTTGCCAAAAACTTTAGTTGCGGGAGAGGATGCAGGAACGCTTACACCAGAAGGCGCTAGATTAATCGATCCAAGTGGAGAACTTTGTGGGGATATTCCTCTATGCCCACCAGAAGGTGATGCGGGGACAGGAATGGTAGCAACAAATAGTGTCGCTGAACGCACGGGTAATGTATCGGCAGGAACATCAATTTTTGCCATGGTCGTACTTGAAAACGAATTATCCAGAGTCTATAAAGAGCTTGACCTTGTGACGACGCCATCAGGAAAATTGGTTGCGATGGCCCATTCAAACAACTGTACTTCGGACTTGGATGCATGGGTGAATATATTTGATGAAGTCGGACAACTTTTTGGTGCATCTATAGATAAGACGACACTTTATCAAGCCTTGTACAACAAAGCACTTGAAGGGGAGGCAGATGGTGGAGGCCTTCTTGCCTATGGATACCTCTCGGGTGAACACATCACAAAATTTGAAGAAGGAAGACCCCTATTTACACGTTTGTCTGACAGCACGTTTAGTCTTGCTAACTTTATGCGTGTGCACTTGCAGACCTCACTTGGTGCTATGAAAATAGGGACAGATATATTGTTAAAAAAAGAAAAAGTGGTTCTGGATAAGATGTTAGGTCATGGAGGCTTATTTAAGACGCCTGGCGTCGGCCAACGCTTAATGGCGGCGGCGGTCAACGCTCCGGTTGAAGTCATGGAAACGGCTGGAGAAGGTGGAGCATGGGGGATTGCCATATTGGCCGCTTATCTTGACTATGCTAAGCAAGATAAGCGATTAGAATCCTTTTTAGATACACAAGTATTTTCGCAGCAAGAGTCAACGCGCTTAGATCCTGTTATCGAAGATGTGGAAGGCTTTGAACAGTTTATGCGATACTATGTCAACGGGTTAGATATTGAGCGGGCAGCTGTTGAGCACTTTCACTCCACGTGAAAAATGAGGCGTTCATATCGTACCAACTGAGGGGTTCCATCATCGACGGCTTCTAGAATTACGTGAATGGTGGTTCCGGGTTTTGCTGATGTTGGAACAATAAAGAATGCATCTGTCAAAGAGTGGTTGTTTTGAAGGCTAATGGAGGCAGAGGAAGTTCCGGCGTTTTTATCCTGTGCCCATGTATAGGTTACTTTATCGCCATCTGGATCGTAGCTTCCACGCGCAGAAAGCTCAATATCATCTCCTGGTGAAACAACAAAATCACGCGGACCATCTAGGCGAATCATCGGATGATGGTTCGCTTTTGCATAGGTATTATGCATTGCCCAATCTAGGCGGGCAGCAAAGTCATTTTGTGCTGTAGGAATATATTTTTTAACAGCAGTATAGATAGAACCGCCATCTTTAACATCCGTGTAGTAGTACCCATCTTTTGAAAAAAAGCGTCCGCCCCAACCGCCAAAGGTAGGATTTTCGTGTGCACGTAGTCCATTAGCAAGGTTGTTGAGAAAAGCAGGGGTATCGCCTTCAAGAATCGAAAGCTTAGTATATCTTGAAGCAAGGTTTCCATGTTTATAGAGATAAGCTGTTACCCAATCTTCCCCTGTCCATTGGTCTTGAGGGTTGGTATAACCCCAGGTATCATCAAAGGACATACTACGTATCAATAAGACTTCAGGAAAGTGTTCCCGAATATAGCCGCCGCTATTATCCTGAAAGGTTATCGAAAAAATACGTGTTTTTTCGGCAGCTTTTTTATATGCCGATGCACTATAGTTGCCACTGTATTTAAGTTCATAAAGTGCTTCAGCCGCTGTGTTTAATCCGCCCCAAGCTTGTATCCATACTGGACGTGGGTCGTCATTTAGGAGCACTTCGATGATTTTTTTAGAGCCAGGTGTTGCTCCAAATGGAGGGATGGCTTTGGCATTATTTTTTTTGACATGCTCTGGATCTTCATCCCCTAGGTATAGCCTATCTAAGAGAAAAGAGGCATCGGGATAGTTAGGATCATGTATACGTAGATTCTTCAGGTCTTTTCCATATGCTTCAATCACATCTTCTAGCCAGTAGACATTTGTCGTCTGGCTATTTCCATTGATTTGATAATATGAATTGGTCTGAATGATGGCTTCGATGTCCATTTCGTTGGCATAGAACAAAAAACGGACCATGGATGCCCGATCATCTCCTTCGCCATCGGTCATGGCGATAACACGGCTTTTGGGCAAGCTAGGTGCTAAAGCTAGTGTTGTGTCTTGTGGCTGGCGTAAGGCGATGTTGGTGATGCGCATAATAATCGCACTGGCTTCAGCGCGGGTCAATAATCCTTTGGGCTTGAAGGTTTTATCTTCATAGCCTGTAATGATGCCGCTTGCAAATGCATCATATACCGAAGGCTTTAAAACGTTGCTGATTAAGTATATATCTGATATGGGGTAGCTCGCTTCAGTCGCCGTGCTATCTTTTGGTGTGTTGTGGAGAAGATGATCTGCTTTGATGGCAAGATCGGCAGCGACTTCACGCGTAATAGCATCGGACCAATCTAAGTTATATAAGGCATCGGGGGTTTGAATTATCCCGAGGGTATAAGCTTTTTCGATATAGGGTTTGGACCAAAGGCTGGGATTATCTGAAGATGCGTTTAGGTTCGGATAGCCAATGGTGCTAACGACCATTTTTAAAAATTGTTCAGCAGTGACATCTTGATTAGGATAAAAAGCTCCGTTAGGGTAGCCATTGATGACATCCTTTGCAGCAAGTTCGTGTATATATTCATAGGCCCAATGTGTCAATGCTACGTCAGTGAAGCGTTCCTGTGCTTTGGGCGTACATACAGTTGTGCTAAAAGCGATGACGATAATGAGAAGGCAACTAAGATGTTTTTTCATGAAATACACTCCTTTGTTTTGCCTAATAATAGTTATCATCTTCATTATACCATGTTTTTAGTATATAATGACATAGTAGGGTATGACTATAGAGTAAAGTTGAGGTTATTTATGAATTATGATGCAGTGGTGCGTGCCACATTTATACGACGAATGAATCGATTTATTGCACAGGTGAATCTAGATGGGGAAGTGGTCGAGGTTCATGTTAAAAATACAGGTCGATGTGCGGAACTTTTTGTTGAGGGAGCACAGGTTTATCTAGAACCAGCCAAAAATCCGGAACGTAAGACACGATATTCTTTAATTGCCATTTTTAAAAATGGCATACTTATCAATATCGATTCCCAGATTCCAAATGCCGTTGCTTATGAGGCGATAACCTCTAATCCCCATTTACGTAATATCATTGGTGAGGTTACGACGCTACGACGGGAAGTGACTTTTCAAAAATCCCGTTTTGATATATATTATGAAAATGCTGAGACCGGGAACAAGGGCTTTATCGAAGTCAAAGGGGTGACCTTGGAAGCAGAGGGTGAGGCTATGTTTCCGGATGCGCCAACATCACGAGGAACGAAGCATATTCGGGAACTTATGGATAGCATCGATGAAGGTTTCCAAAGCTATATACTTTTTGTGGTTCAGTTAAAAGGAGTTACAATATTTCGACCCAATCAAAAAACAGATCCTTTATTTTCCAAGACGCTTAAAGAAGCCCAGAAAAAAGGGGTACAGATTTTGTGTTATGATAGTATAGTGACCCCGGATTCAATTCGACTGGATCAACCCGTTGCCATGAAGATAGAAGCGATGGAACATTTTTAAAATGTAAGACGTCTAATCAATGTAAAGAGTATACAGAGTGTACAGTGCGACATCGTCGCATGGTAAGAAAGGATGGGGAATAGGATGAAAAAAAGAGTTTTAAGTATTGCAACGGCTATTATCTTAGTGGTTGTAACAATTGGTGTCACACTTTTTTTGAATCAAGATGTGACCAAAGTGTTTGCAGCAGAATATCGAGAGGGATATATTCTTGCACCAACACAGATGGATGCAGCTGGTGTGGCCATGGATTCAGCCTTTGTTTTCAAGGTCGATGGATCGAATGACGCGTTGAGTCTTGAGGAGCTAAAACAGGTGCTGACAATTTCACCGACCGTAGAATATACATTGTCTGAACAAGAAGAAGGCATTGTCATCACGCCAAAGCAAAGCCTTCAACCAAATACAACATATATTTTTACGATTAAAGGCATTACTTGGGCATACCGCACCGAAGCCAAGTTTGAAGTGCTGGGGCATTTTCCGGGACATCAGACGACCAATGTGCCTATCAATACAGGCATTGAATTTACCTTTAATTATGAAGGCGCCAATGTTAAGGACTACTTTGAGATTGAACCTAAAGTTAAGGGAAGCTTTGAACGTCACGGACGCGTGGTTGCCTTTGTACCTAAGGAACTAAAAAAACAGACGATTTATACAGTGACGCTTAAGGCGGGACTACCACTGGAAGGCTCAGATAAAACACTGGAAAAGGATGTCCAATTCAGTTTTGAGACACAAAGTGATGAGACGCTTGATGCTTCAACGTTTTATATGAATTTTGAGAGCTTTATGCATGAATTTGCAGAATCAGAAGTTCCTAGTTTGGAGTGGAACTATTATTTTGATGACACTAAGATCAAAGAAGCTACAGTGGATGTAGAGGTCTTTGCCTATCGAGATGCAGATCAATTTACGAAGGATATAAAAGACTATACAGATATTCCGATGTGGTCATATTATGGAATGCTTGATGCCAAGATATCCACCAAAGGACTTGAGCGGGTGATGGACTTTGAGCAAACAATTGCGATAGAGAATAATTATCCGAACTTTTTAGAATTGCCAAATACCTTGGATGCAGGATATTATATGGTTCAAGCAACATATGAGGATATGGTCATTCATACATTTATGCAAGTAACAGACTTAAGCTTTTATTACCAAGGTGGGGATAATGAAGATGTTTTTTGGATTCATGATTTATCCAATCAAGAGCCCGTTAACCATGCCAAAGTGAAAAATCTAGATACGAATACGAGTGTAGAGACAAATGCAGAAGGATTAGCACGTATTAAAAAAGACACCGATGAAAAGATGGCGATGTTTTATCATTTGACGTCGCAAGAAAACGAAGCGGTTTTATATAATTTTCAAGCGCTGAGCGAGCCGTATTATTTTGGAGGCGAGGCTCAGGAATATTGGAGCTACTTTAAACCGGATCGAAACCTATATAAGCCGGACGATACGGTCAACTTTTTTGGGTTTGTTCGTCATCGCTATGATGGAGAGCAACTTGCCAAACTTAGCGTAGAACTCACCAGAGGGCGAGCTTATTATTGGGGATTTATTCCCGGACCAATGGATGAACTAAGTTATGTAACAAAAACGGTGACGGTTGAGCAAGGTTTCTTTGACGGTCAGCTAGCACTTCCCAACTTAAAAGAAGGCGGATATCAGCTTTTAGTGAAACGTGGGGATGAGGTCATAAGCTCAACCTATATTCAGGTTGAAAATTATATGAAGCCAAGTTATAAAATTGAAGCGGAAAAAGATCACGAAGCGCTTTTTGTTGGCGATACATTGGAATATACAATTGCAACAAATTTCTTCGAAGGAACACCCGTATCTTTTTTAGACTATAATTATACGATTAACGGAGTCAATCATAAAGAGGGCTCTGGAACGACAGAGGCCAGTGGTGAAGCGAAGGTATCCTTCACGCCGGAGTATCAAGCCGGAACACAAGGGGAACAAAATTACTCTTTTTCGGCATATGCAAGCTTGCCTGAATCCGGAAGTATTTATGTCAACGATTATTTTCGGGTATTTTTTAATGATATTCATGTAAAACCTACAGGCACTATTTACGATAATGAAGGTAGCATTGCCTTGGAAGTGCATAATATTACCCTTGACCGACTTAATGATGGTAGCGCTGAGGATGATTATGACTTTTTGTCTGAACCTGTGGATAATCATAAGCTTGAAGGAACGGTCTATCGTAATGAGTGGATTAAGACAGAGACCGGAGAGTACTATGACTATATTAACAAAGAAGTTAAAAAACGTTATCGTTATGATTTGAAAACGACAGAGTTTGATACCTTTACAGTAACAACCGATGCTAAAGGCCAGGCACAATATACCTTGGAATTACCTAAAGAGCGAAGTGTCCACTATACAGCAGAAGTTAAGACCTATGACCATAAAAATCGTCAAATAGTGGAAAAGGTTTACTTTGGACGGGAATATGAACCGTATCCAAATGATGGAGACTGGTATCACTTAGAAACCGATCAAGAAAATTACAGAATCCATGACGATGTAGAGATCAATTTTATGAATAATGATGATCTCCACACGCAGGGAAGATATTTGTTCATAACCGGACAAAATGGAATCAAAACTGTGGATATCTTGACAGAACCAACGTATTCTATGATATTTGAAGCCGGAGACGTTCCTAATATTGAAGTCAAAGGGATTTTCTTTAATGGAAGTACCTATGTGGAAGCGGCTCAGACCGATGTTCGTTTTGACTATATGCAACGTGAGATCGATTTAACCATTACAGCCGATGCACCCTCTTATTATCCTGGTGATACGGTTGGATTGAGTATTCAAGGAACATACGTGGATGATCAAGGGAATCGACAGCCTGTAAGCGATGGTGTGGTTAATATTAGTCTCGTGGATGAAGCGCTTTTTGCCCTTAGCGATATGCAGATAGATCCGTTATCAGAATTATATCGATCTGTTAGTGGCGGATTTGGTATGAGCTATGGATCACATCATAATCAAAATGATGGATTTGCACGGTATGATATGGGCTTTGGAAGCATGGTAGACGAAGCGGTAAGCGAAGAAAGTTCCATGGACACAGCAAGTGGATCGATAGATAAGAATTCAAGTGCTATCGAGATCCGTCAAGAATTTAAAGATACAGCAAAGTTTATGAGCGTTAAGTTGGATTCTTCAGGAAAAGCTAAAGCTTCCCTTGATCTTCCGGATAATGTAACGTCTTGGCGTTTAATGGCGGCAGCTATTTCTGAAAGCTTAAATGCCGGAAGTCAGGTAGAAAATGTAAATGTATCTTTGCCGTTTTTCTTAAATACATCATTAAGTTCAACGTATCTTATCGGGGATAGGCCGATGATCGGTGTGACCGGATATGGAAATGCGTTAAAACCCGAGACGATGATTGATTATGTAGTCACCTTAAAAAAATCTAATCAAATCGTTGCGACGTATGAAGCGACAGGAAAAGCTTTTGAACGGGCCAATATTCCTTTAGGAACATTTTCAGAAGCCGGAAGCTATGAAGTGACCATAACCGGCAAGACCGATACAGGTGCAGGTGATGGACTAGTTCTAGCGATAGACGTACAAAAATCTTATCATGAACAACGGGTTTCAGATATTTATCCATTAAATGAAAATACCCAGATTCGCACAACCGATCAAGGGGAGACAGTATTGACGTTTATGGATCAAGGTCGAGGACAATACTTGCCACTGCTCTATCGTATGGCATATTCTGGTGGAAAGCGTGTAGATCAAAAGTACTTGGCGAATAAAGTCAAGCAACTGCTGAATACAACATATAATCAAGAAGTTAAAGAAGAACAGGTCAATTTAGCGGACTATCAAACCGATCAAGGTGGAATGGCCATCTTACCTTATGCCGAAGCGGACGTAGAGATATCAGCCCTTATGCTTCCGATAATTCAAGAAGAAGTTGATGTACTTGCCTTGTCAAAATACTTTGAAAATGCATGGTATGACGCCGGACGCGTTGAAAAAGGAGCTGTATTATATGGTCAGGCAATGTTGGATGAACCGATACTCCTTGACTTACAGACCTATGCATCTACGGAGCCTTTAAGTCTAAAAGACCAGTTGTACATTGGATTAGCATATGCAGCCATTGGCGATACATATAAGGCGAAACAGATGTACCATAAAGTAGTTGAGGGACGTGTGACTTCTTATGAAGAGCAAGCTTTCATTCAGGCAGATACAGAAGCAATGGAATACGAACTGACAGCATTAGCCATGGTACTTGCTTCAAAAACCGAACAACCGGAACATGAAAAATTCTATACATATATAGTAACGCATACAAATAAAGACGTTCTGGTAAGTAGCCATCTCTATCAATACATCCTAGATCAACTCGAGGGGCTAGAGACGACGACGGGACAGGTCACCTATGCATATGGCGGACAGGAAAAGACCATCACCCTAGACCAAGGATGGGCACAGACATTAACCCTTCCAAGTGTGACGCTGTCTCAGTTGAAAATCCTTAAGGTTGAAGGCGATATGGCAGTGACGGCAACCTATATGCGTGATACAATCCTTAAAAAACCTCAAGAGGAAAATGTTCGGGTATCTAGAAAATACTATAACTATCAAACCGGAGAAGAACAGACAACCTTTAAAGAAGGTGATATCGTTAAAGTCGTCTTAGATTGGGAAATAGACCAAGAAGCAATTGATGATAGCTATCAATTAACGGACTATGTTCCATCGGGACTTAAAGCGATTGAAAGCCCATGGCAGTTAGGACTTCGCCATGACAACATGTATTGGTATCGTGACATTGAAGGACAGAAGGTGCGCTTTTATATCTATAAGCCATCCGATAAGTACAACGAAAGTTTTAATGAGACAGAATTCAGCTATTATGCGCGGATTACTTCTCCAGGTGTGTACACAGCAGAAAGCCCTATAATTCAAGGTATTCAGGTCAAAGACAGTGTATATATCGGTGAACGCGGAACCATTACAATCGAATAATAAACCTTTAAAACCCTCTATCCATTCCGTTTTTGGAACAGATAGAGGGTTTTTTTCGAGTATTTTGCCCAAAAACATAGGCTATATAATGATAATATTTGAGAAATCAAAGGGTGGAATCCCTTTAAAATAGAGGTTTGACGGGAAAAAACTGGCTATAAAATGATTATTTACTTTTAGCAGTATTCGTTTTAGTATGGGCATATGACATGAAGGAGGCATACATTATGAATGAAAAGTTAATTTATGAAAATGCATTATCAACAAAAGAGGACATCAAAGATTTTGTCCTAGAAGGGAAAGCGATTATTGATTTTGTTGATGAAAGCATGCAGTTAAAAAACGCACTAGCCAATGAAGAAGGTCAAAAAGCAAACTATGTGTTATGGTGTCCAGAGGATTTTCCGGAGAATATAAAAATTGAATGGGAGTTTAAACCTTTAAGCAATGATGGTTTATGTATAATGTTTTTTGGGGCAACAGGGCAAGGTGGTGTCGATTTATTTGATAAAAACTTAAAGAAGAGAACAGGAGAATATCCTCAGTATCATAGTAGTGATATCAACGCATTTCACGTCTCGTATTTTCGACGTAAAGAGCAAGACGAGAAGAGTTTCCATACATGTAATTTAAGAAAGAGCAGTGGTTTTCATCTTGTGGCACAAGGAGCTGATCCGATTCCTTGTTCCTATCATATCAATGATTTTTATAAAATCACGGTAACCAAAAAAGATCAATGGATTAAATTTTATGTGAATGATCTATGCGTGTTCACCTATGAGGATGACGGTATAACCTATGGTGAGCGACTTTATGGAGGAAAGATAGGCTTTCGTCAGCTAGCACCACTAACAGCTCAATATAAGAATTTAAAAGTTTTTGAAATATAACATATGTTCACGTGTCAAACAGGTACGCCAAGGAGATAAAATGAAATTAAAAAACCTAGAAAACAGGACAAAAAAGGGATATACAACATTTGGTTGTATATGGGAAAAGGGACAATATAAAGATGCGACGGCGTTTAGGCTTATCAGTGATAAACAGACGCTTCCAATGGACACGAAAGTGACAGCCTTTTGGCCGGATAAAAGTATAAAATGGACAAAACATACGGCAGATGCAACCAATTTATCAGATACCATTGAAGTCTTGGCAGTAGAAGGTGAAAAAAGCAGTACAATCGAAGGTATCAAGATTGAAGAGACAAAAGAAGCGATAAGCATTGATACCAACAAGATTTTGATGAAGATTACAAAACATTCAGACAAAATTTTTGATGAAATTTATGTCGATGGAAAGTTAACCCTCTTAAACGGCCAGTCAACGTTAATCCTTGAAGAACCGGCACAGATGAATGGGTATAACGCAAGGTTTGATAAGACCTATCGGTCTAAAATTGAAAACTGTAGCATTGAACAAGGTGGAGACCTACAGGTGATTGTTAAGTACGAAGGGATACATATCAATGCAACCGATCAAAAAATTCCGTTTATTATTCGCCTAAAAGTTGGGTTGAATAGTGAAAAAATCGATATGACCTATACGTTTTTATATGATGGCGATGAGGATAAAGATTTTCTAAAGGGACTTGGGATTACCTTTGATAAACCGATGCAGAGTCCGATGTATAACCGGCATATCAAAATGGAGACAGACTTTGGGACGTTTCATGAAAGTGTTGTACCGTTAGTTTCTTGGCGTCCGCCAATTGCAAAAAAGGTCTATGAGGCACAAATGGATGGGGAAATCATTGATTTTCCTATGGAACAGCAAGCGGATATAGACTTTATTATGAACAACACCCCTTACTGGAGTGAATTTGATTTATGTCAATCCAGCCACAACAGTTTTTTAATCAAGAAAAAATTATTTGGAGAGAACCTTTGTTATATTGATAGTCTTCGAGGAACGCAGACCAAGGGGACGATAGCTTTTGGAGATGAGAATGGATCTGTCATCTTAGGGACAAGAGATTTTTGGGAAAAATACCCTAGTGGTTATACGATTAAAGATTTGGACCAAGACCTGGCAAATGCAACGATGTGGATTTGGTCACCTCAAGCACAACCCATGGATTTTAGGCATTATGCCAACCGAGGATATAATGCGGTATGCTACGAAGGCTATGACTTTAAGGGCGCAACACCCTATGGTATTGGGTCGACATCTGAGTTTTCCATTATTTTTGATTCCAATATTATTCCATCCGATGAAAAGCTAATTGACTTTTCGCGCCAGATTAATCAGCCGCCAGTGTATGTTGGCAAGCCAGAGTATTATCATCAGTTAAAAGCTTTTGGGCACTGGTCCATGGTTAAAAAAGAGACACCGATGGAAGTATGGATTGAAGAACAACTTGACCGGGCTGTTGATTTTTACCTCAATGAGGTGAAGCAAAGACATTGGTATGGCTTGTTTAATTATGGTGATTTTATGCATACATATGATGCACCAAGACATCAATGGAGGTATGATATTGGCGGTTATGCGTGGGATAATACGGAGCTTGTGCCAACCCTTTGGCTGTGGCTTATGTTTATGCGAACCGGTCGGGAAGATATTTTTACCCTTGCCGAAAAATTATCCAGACATACCTCAGAGGTTGATGTATATCATATGGGTCAGCTCAAAGGCTTAGGCTCTAGACACAACGTCAGACACTGGGGATGCCCTTGCAAAGAAGCCAGAATTGCTATGGCAGGGCACCACCGTTTTTATTACTATATGACGGGAGATTCTAGGTTAGAAGATATTTTTGATGAACTTAAAGATAATGAACTAACCTTTTTGAATAAAGACCCCTTAGAGGCATTTTATGATCAAGATAAAATGGTCTATAAAGCTCATGCCCGAAGCGGACCGGATTGGTCATCCCTATGTTCGAATTGGATGACCCAGTGGGAACGTTTTAATGATGCGAGGTATCGTGATAAAATCAAAACAGGCATCGAGGATATAAAAAAAGCACCCCTGCAGTTGATGTCGGGACCGGATTTTGAGTTTGACCCTTATACCAATCATCTAAGATATATTGGTGAGAAAACCACCGGCGGTATTCATTTGCAGATTTGCATGGGAGCACCCCAGATATGGTTTGAGTTAGCCTTACTTCTGGATGACAGGGAGTGGACAAAAATGCTTGCTGATTATGGTCGGTTCTACTTCTTGGACCATGAGACGCAGATGGAGGAGTCTCATGGCATTATTGGAGATCGGATTTTTTCATATCCATTTATGGCAGCGACCATGGGAGCTTTTGGTGCTGATTACTTTAAGGATGAAGCACTTGGAAAAAAAGTATGGGCAACTCTATTAAATTCTTTAGTCGGATACGATAATTTTGATGGGTTTAAAACACATCGAAGTATAAACAAAGGAAATCATCAAGAACTGGTAGAGATACCTTGGATTTCAACGAATTTTGTTGCCCAGTGGTGTCTTAATATGATTATGTGCCTAGAATTTATAGGGGAGCATCTTCCAAAAGATTTTGAAGCAACAACAGCCGTTATTAACGACTTGGACTACGATGGATTTAGAGATGCATAAGATGGAAAAAGGAAAAAGAAAACCACATATTTTTTTGGCCGGAGATTCGACCATGCAGGCCTATACGAAGGACAAACGCCCCCAGTACGGTTGGGGAGAGCGACTGCATGAATATCTGGATGGGGAACTTTTGGATAGTTATCATCGGTTGCAGTGTGTTTTTGAGCAACAACGATGCTTTGAGAGCGAGCGCTTTATCATTGATAATTGTGGGATGGCCGGTCGCTCGCTTAAGTCCTTCATTCGAGAAAATCGACATCTTGATATTTTTAGTAACATTAAAGCCCATGACTGGCTTATTATACAGTTTGCTCATAATGATATAGCAAGGGACAAGCCGGAGCGCTATACCCCAATTGAGGAGCTAAAAACTTATTATGAGATCATCTTGAGTGCGGCAAGAAAGCAAAAGGTGAATCTTATCGTATTAGCACCGATTCTTATTGATATCTACTCCCATGAAGAAGCGACATTACGCCCCCTGGTCAAGGATATCAAGGCATATGTGGCAGAGATCAAGACCATTGCCGCTATGCATGACATACCGTTTGTCGATGTTGCTACCATCACAAAAAAAATCTTGAACTATGATCTTCATGCTTTGGGTACTTATTATCTAGAAGATCATGTACACCTAAATATGCAAGGAGCCAATCTCTATGCAAAAGTCATCGGCGATGCGATACGCCAATGGATAGAGTGAAAAATAAAAATAGCAATATATAAGCAGTGTTTGACAAGATGAGAGAAGGCATTCCATCAAAAATCCTTTATAATAAAAAGTAAAAAGACTAAAGGAGAATGTTATGGAGCTAGTATATAATCAGGAAAAAAATAATGCGTTTCGCAAACGTGCCAAAGAACTTGTCCGTCAGATGACATTGGAAGAAAAAGTATCTCAGACACTCCATGCAGCACCGGCTATCGAGCGCCTAGGCATTAAAGCCTACAATTGGTGGAACGAAGCATTGCATGGTGTGGCAAGGGCGGGAGTAGCTACGGTTTTCCCACAGGCAATAGGATTGGCGGCGACCTTTGATGAAGACTTTATTGAAACCGTTGCGGATGCCATTTCAACGGAAGGGCGAGCAAAGTTTAACATGCAACAGGAGTTTAATGATACAGATATCTACAAAGGGCTGACTTTCTGGTCACCTAATGTCAATATTTTTAGAGACCCAAGATGGGGACGGGGACATGAGACCTTTGGAGAAGACCCTTATTTATCAGGTCGCCTTGGTGTAAGGTTTGTCCAGGGCATTCAAGGACATGATGAAAACTATATGAAGGCGGCAGCCTGTGCAAAACACTTTGCGGTCCATAGTGGTCCTGAGGATGTACGCCATAGTTTTGATGCTATAGCGTCAAAAAAAGACATGCATGAGACCTATTTGCCTGCATTCAAGGCATGTGTTCAAGAAGCAAAAGTTGAAGCCGTTATGGGGGCATATAATCGAACTAATGGTGAGCCCTGCTGTGGAAGCCCTACGCTTTTGCAGGAGATTCTTCGGGACAGTTGGGGGTTTGAAGGCCATGTGGTTTCAGATTGCTGGGCAATTCGTGATTTTCATGAACATCATCATGTGACAAAAAATTCAACCGAGTCCGTAGCAATGGCCATGAATCATGGATGTGATCTAAATTGTGGCAACCAGTTTTTTTACTTGGAAGATGCGGTTAAAAAAGGACTTTTAGAGGAAAAAACTCTAGATGAAGCGGTTATTCGACTGTTTACCACACGGATGAAGCTGGGACTATTTGATGGCGATGAAGCCGGAGAATTTAATGCGATAGACTATAAGGTTGTTGATAGTCAGTCGATGCGCGCCTTAAATATAAAGGCGGCAGAAAAAAGTATCGTCCTCTTAAAAAATACCAAGAAAATCTTGCCATTAGATTTGAATAAACTTAAGACCATTGGGGTTATTGGCCCCAATGCCAATAATCGTAGAGCCTTGGTAGGAAATTACGAAGGAACGGCGTCACGTTATGTCACTGTTTTAGAAGGAATTCAAGATTATGTGGGCGATCAGGCGCGGGTGATGTATTCAGAAGGCTGTCATCTTTACAAAGACCAAATAAGCGGACTAGGCACCCAAAATGACCGTCTGGCTGAAGTCAAGGGTGTGTGTGCCCAGAGTGATGTTGTCATTGCATGCTTAGGCTTGGATTCAGGTTTGGAAGGTGAAGAAGGCGATGAAGGAAATCAGTACGCGAGCGGTGATAAAGCAGATCTTAATCTGCCGGGACTTCAAGAAGATATCCTTCGAATCATGGTGGAAAGCGGAAAGCCTGTTGTTTTGATTCTTCTCTCCGGGAGTGCGCTAGCAATCAACTACGCACAAGACAAGGTCCCAGCCATACTTCAAGGATGGTATCCGGGAGCCCAAGGGGGAAGAGCTATTGCCAATGTCTTGTTTGGAGACTGTTCACCCGAAGGACGGTTGCCGGTGACTTTCTATAAGTCAACAGAGGAATTGCCTGCATTTACGGATTATTCTATGGAGAATAGGACTTATCGCTATATGAAGACCCAACCCTTGTATCCGTTTGGGTATGGTCTATCCTATGTGGACTTTGAGTATTCAAATGTTACAGTATCTTCGACGCAAGTCACACAAGAAGGGATAACGGTCCAAGGTGATGTGAAGAATATGGGAAGTCGTCCAGGTACAGAGACAGTGCAAGTTTATGTTAAGGCCATGGTGGATGGTGCTGCGAACTGTCAGCTAAAAGGCATTAAAAAAGTTTATCTGCAACCACAAGAGACACAGACGGTTACCATCCATCTTCCCATAGAAGCCTTTGTGCTGTATGATGCAGAAGGAAGGGAAATACTCCCCAAGGCGAATTATCAAATCTCCTTTGGAGGGTTTCAACCGGATGAACGCAGTGAAGAACTGAGTGGTGCCTGTGTGGCAACGCTTGAGGTTAATGCATAAAAAAGGAAACAAAAAAGCAATACTCCGTTAAGGGGTATTGCTTTTTTTACAAGATTCTTTATAAGAACCGAAGGGATGGTCTTTAGTTGTTGTAGAATAAACTATCGGAGGAGAAGGCCGGATCACAGGTGAATTCCAGTTCTAGCTTGCGATAGGTACTTTCATTATTGGCACTAAGTATACTTGTGGAGTGGGCTTGACAGTTTTTAAGTTTATGTAAATTATCAAGAGCCACTTGAGCAATCGGGTTAAAAGCAGCGCTAATACTTAGAGCAAGAAGGACTTCCTCGCTATTAAGGATTGGAAAATGGTTGCCCAGATTCTCTTTTTTGAGACGAATAATCGGATCTAAAATAGCAGGTGCAAGGAGATGGACATCATCTTCAATCTTTGCATAATGTTTTACAGCATTAAGGATGGCAGCAGCTGAGGCGTCCATGATATCACTGGTTCTACCGGTAACGATGTGACCCTTACACAGTTCGATGGAGACGACGTGATGGGAAGATTGCTCTGGATGTGAAGTGTCTAGTTCTTCAAGATATCTCCAAGCCGGTTCAACGACAGCGCGATCAGTAATCTTAATCTTCATCTCATCCATGATTAATTTAATGCGATCAAGTGTCTCCTGATCAGTTAAGCCTTTCTTATATTCGCAACTTGTTTTAAAGTATCGGCGAATGATTTCTTGGCGTGAAGCCTCTCGTACGATTTCATCATCCACTATACCGCTTGCAATACAATTGACACCCATATCCGTTGGTGATTGATAGTGTGAATCTACACCGGTTATTTTTTCGATAATGCGCTTAAGCACAGGGAAGGTTTCCATATCGCGATTATAATTGACAGCTACTTCGTTATAGGCTTCAATGTGAAAAGAGTCCAGCATGTTCACGTCTTTTAAATCAGCAGTAGCAGCTTCATAAGCGATGTTGACCGGATGCTTTAGTGCCAGGTTCCATACGGGGAAGGTCTCAAACTTCGAGTAGCCAATACGATTACCCATCTTGTTTTCATGATAGAGTTGGCTAAGGCATGTGGCAAGTTTTCCACTACCAGGGCCAGGTCCGGTAACGGCAATAATAGGTTTAGACGTTTCGATGTATGGGTTTTGACCGTAGCCCTCTTCACTGACGATAGTGTCGATATCTGTAGGATAGCCTTTTGTTGATTGATGTTTATAGACTTTGATGCCTTTTTGTGCCAGTTTATTGATAAAGACGTTGGCAGAAGGTTGATTATCATAGCGGGTGATGACTACGCTATTGACAAGAAGATTTTGTGAACGTAAGTCATCAATAAGCTTATAGACGTCCATATCATACGAAATTCCAAAATCGCTGCGGATTTTGTTACGTTCAAGGTCGCCAGCATAGAGGCAGATGATGATTTCCAGCTTATCACGTAATTTTTTTAAAAGTTCAAGCTTTGCATTTTCATCATAGCCGGGCAACACACGTTTCGCATGCATATCAAAGAGTAATTTGCCGCCAAATTCAAGATATAGTTTATCATAATTGTCCACACGTTCTAGAATATATTTGGATTGTTCTTCTAAATATTTTTTGGGGTCGAAACCTTTTTTCATAATATCCTCCAGAGTTTAGATTTACTATATTATATAGTAAATCAGGTACGAAGATAAGTAAAGGAGTTTTTAAAATCTCGCTTCGAATTGGTAAAATGTTTGTGATTTTACTAAAAAGTAGTATAATAACTATATGAAATTTGTTGATAAGGAGAGCGATATGAGTGGAATAAAGGATGTGGCAAAAAAAGCAGGTGTATCAATTTCTACAGTTTCAAATGTATTAAACGGACGAAAAAATGTAGGTAAAGAAACACGAGAACGTGTTTTAAACATTTGTAAAGAGCTAAATTATTATCCGAACAGTGCAGGGCGAGCATTAAAATCAGGGAAAAGTAATGTGCTGTTATTTAATTTTGGCGATTTTGACCGAAGCTTTTATTTGAAAATCATTCATGGAATAAGTGATTGTGTCAATGATTATGATTATGATCTTGCAATCATTACAGAAAAATCATGTGAAAAATTTATGCGTAGCAACATGAGTGCTGGTAGTATCGTTCTAGACGAAAAAATACCTGATGAACTTTTAATTAGCGTTGCCAGTCGAAAATATCCAATTGTTGTGTTAGACCGCAAAATTGATAATCCAAATATAAAAAGTGTTATTATCGACAACTATAATCCGATGAAAAAACTAGTTCAAGGTCTTGTCGACAAAGGCTATAAAAAATTTGCATTTATTGCAGGGCCGGAACATACACTGGATACAATTGAGCGTTACAAAGCTTTTCGGGATGTGCTTGAACTCAATGCCATTGAATTTAGTGAAAACTACTATTATGCGGGGAATTACCGGGAAAAAAGTGGATATTTGGCAGCTAAGATTTTTATCTTAAGCCAAGAGCTTCCAGAAGTCTTTGTGTGTGCAAATGACAATATGGCGCTTGGTGCAATCAAAGCCTTAGAAGAAAATGGACATCGTGTCCCTCAAGATGTTGCAGTTACAGGATTTGATAATGAACAATCTGCCCAAATTATGGGGCTTACTACTGTGGATATACCTAAGTATGAGCTTGGGTTTATCGCAGCAAAGTATTTGATTGAATATATAAAAGGAAAAAAACAGATGCATGATATTTTGGTAGAGGCAAAAGTTATTTGGCGAGAGACGACACCGGATCGAAAGTAAAATGTTTTAGTAAAAAAATAATATGTTTTATTAAAAAGAACAATGAAATGAAAAGTATGTATTCATAGGTTTGGATTAAACGTTTAAAAAACCTGTTGATACATACTTTTTTTGTATATAATAACTAATAAAAAACAAAAAGGCGTTGACAAAGCATAAAGGCTAGCCTATAATCCTAGTATAACGTTTTACCAAACAAAATAGGAGGGCTATTATGAGAACAAAAAGAGGAGTTAGTCACTTAATTGCAGTATTATTGGTTATGAGTATGTTGCTTGCAGCATGCGCGAATACATCGGATAGCGATGGAGGTAAGGATGGCGGTAAGCCAACAAGTACGTCTGAAAGTTCAGAGACAGATGCGACAAAGGATGCAGATGCAGATACAGAGTCAGTGGATAAGATTGTGGTCTTTCAATCCAAAGTAGAAATTATTGATCAACTTGAAGCGCTAGCAAAGGAATATGAGCAAGAGACAGGTGTTGAAGTTGAAGTGTGGGGAACAACAGGAGATGATTATCTTCAACAGTTAAGAATTCGATTAAGTAACAATCAAGGACCCACAGTTTTTAGTTTGGCACCGGGATCGGAATCTATAGAATTAACACCATATTTGGCAGATTTAAGTGATATTTCTTTTGCAGATGATATTGCAGAGGGCATGGCAGATGTTATTGATGGAAAACTTGTAGGTGTTCCTTATACAGTTGAAGGTTTTGGAGTCGTATATAACAAGTCTATGATTGAGCCTACAGTGGTTAAAGATATTGATGCTTTTGAAGCCATATTAAAAGAAAAGCAAGCAGAAGGGATTAATGGATTTAGCCTATCTCAAGAAAGCTATTTTATGATTGGGCATATTTTAAATACACCATTTGCACTTGTTGAAGACCCACAAGCTTTTACAGAGCAATTGATTGCAGGTGAAGTTACCATGAATGACTACAATGAGTTTGTTGAATTTGCAAAATTAATGGTAGATGTTCGTGAAAATACCGTGAGTCCGTTAGATGTTAATTATGATATACAAACAGGTGATTTTGCTACAGGTAAAACAGCATCAATTCACCAAGGTAACTGGGTATATGGAATGTTTGCTGATTATGATCTTGACTTTGAAATGGGTATGATGCCATTACCGATTGCAGGTAATGATAAGATTGCAGTTAGTGTACCATCAAGCTGGTACGTTAACTCTCAGGCGGCACCTGAAGAGATTCAAGCAGGACAGGCATTTCTTGAATGGTTATATACAAGTGAAAATGGACAAAGATATTTAAGCGAAGAGTTTGGGTTTATTCCAATTCTAAAATCTGTTGATAACGCAGATCTTGACCCACTTTCAGCGGAAGTAGCACGATACACAGCAGAAGGAAAAACAATATCTTGGCCGATGACAACATACTGGCCAGCTGGAATTGTTGATGTTTATCTCGTTCCGGTAGCAGAAGAATTCTTTACAACAGATATGAGTGCAGAGGAGTTATTAACAAAATTAAGCGAAGCTTTTGTTGAAGCGGGTAAGTAAAAACCTAAATGCATATTATTCATAAAGAAATCTAATGCATGCGCATTAGATTTCTTTAAAGTTACAATACATTGATTGGAGGCATGACATGAGAAAGAAAAAAGATATGTTGTGGTATTTACTGTTTGTGTTACCCCTAACATTAGTTTTTATTAATGTTGTTATTGTTCCTTTTTTTATGGGGATCGGATACTCGTTTTTTTCCTGGGATGGGATGCCGCTAAACCCCAAAATATTTGTAGGGCTAGACAATTATCTGAAATTATTTAGGGACCAGCGTTTTTTGACGTCAGCGGGACATACATTATATTATACAGTTTTAGCGGTTGTTATAATTAACATTTTAGGATTTAGTTTTGCACTAATCGTTACCAGTAAGTTGAAATTAAGAAACTTAGGACGTACGATGCTTTTTATGCCATATCTTATCGGGGGCTTGATTTTAGGATATATTTGGAAATTTATTTTTTCGGATATGCTGCGTTCTGTAGGCGAGATGACAGGACTGACCCATATATTTTTTAATTGGCTGACGGACCCTGACTTGGCCTTGGTTGCCATTGTCATTGTCTCTACCTGGCAAATGGCAGGCTATGTGATGATTATCTATATTACAGGAATACAATCTATTCCAGAGGATGTCATAGAAGCCGGAAAAGTGGATGGTGCAGGTTTTTGGCACTTGTTGTTGCACATTAAGCTACCGATGATTATGCAATCCATTACAATTTGTCTGTTTTTAACCTTATCAATGAGTTTTAAAATATTTGACGTTAACTTTTCCTTAACTGGCGGAGGCCCCAACAATGCTACGGAAATGTTTGCTATGAATATTTATAATGAAATATTTTCATTAAATAATTATGGCTATGGACAAGCAAAAGCGATGATATTTTTCCTAAGTGTTGCGGTCATCACCTTAGTCCAAGTTGCAATCACTAAAAAAAGAGAGGTGTCCATGTAATGAAAAAAATAATGCGAATAGTTGCAGAAATAGGATTTATTCTTCTATGCATGGTTTACTTATCTCCAGTCTATATCGTGGTTACTAATGCGTTTAAAAATAGAGCAGAGCTATATGAAAATATGCTGGCGCTCCCACATAGTCTAGACTTTGTCTATTTTGTGGAAGCCATGGAAAAAATGCATATTGTACAAGCATTCAAGAACTCATTTATCGTGACGTCAACATCGCTTTTTGTTATTGTCATATTGGCGTCAATGGCGGCGTGGATGATTGTACGCGTGGATAATATCGTGAGTAAAGTTTTGTTCATGGTTTTTGTGGCGACAATGCTGATTCCGTTTCAAACATTAATGATGCCACTGATGCAAGTGATGAGTTCATTGTCTCAAAAAACAGGGTTGCCATTTATCAATTCCTTATTTGGACTTGTCTATATGAACCTTGGTTTTGGTGCAAGTATGGCTGTATTTTTGTATCACGGGTTTATCAAAGCCATTCCTAGGTCTCTTGAAGAAGCCGCAGTGATTGATGGATGCAACAAGTTCAGCGTTTTTTGGAAAATTGTTTTTCCGTTGTTAAAACCTGTAACAGTAACCGTGATGATTCTTGATATGATTTGGATTTGGAATGACTTTTTATTGCCGTCACTAGTACTTTCGGATAAACAATTGCGTACGATTCCATTATCAACGGCGTCATTTTTTGGACAATTTACAATTCAATGGAATATGGCGATGGCAGGGTTGTTGTTGGCCATTTTACCAATTATTGTATTTTATATAGCAGCACAAAAATATATTATTAAAGGCGTCGCTTCAGGGGCCGTAAAATAAACGATATGAATTAAGGATGGTTAAATATGTCAAATGATAATCAGTGGAAATATGTAGAAACAGAAATTGACAGACAAGAGTATTTGAAAAATGAATCATTGATGACCATAAGCAATGGATACTTAAGCCTTCGAGGAAGTTATGAAGAAGCGAATCTATCTTTTGGACATCACGGGACATACTTGAATGGTTTCTATGAATTTTATGATCTTAATTATGGGGAAAAATTTACTGCCTATCCGCAACAAAGTCAAGTAATGTTAAATTTAGCGGATCCAAAAGTGGTCCAAGTCTATGTAGATGATGAAGAACTATCCTTAGAAAGTAGCTTGATATCAAACTATAAGCGTGAACTGGACTTACAGACAGGATGTTTAAACCGTGTGTTTAGATGGGAGACAAAAAAAGGAACGGTTGCTACTATACGCTCGACACGTTTTGCATCCAGTATCCATAAGCATCTGATATGCATGAAATACACCATTCAGTTTCATGAAGGTGAAGGGAACTATGAAGTAAAATCGATGATTTCGACGCAACGCCATAACATTAGTAAGGAAGATGATCCTAGAATAGGTGTCGAATTCAAAGAAGAACCGATGACCATTATACGTTATGAAGAAAATGCGAATATGCTTTTGGTCAGTGGAATAACAAAATATTCCAAGTTGCAGTATAACTGTCATGTGTTTAATACGTTTTGCGTCAATGATGAGAAGGTCAAGGTAGAGGCTAATACGTGGGCGGGAACGTTTAATCAGGACACGATGCTTACATTATATAAATATATTTGGATGGATAAAAATGAGCAAGCAGATGGGAATGCTCAAGTTATAGAATTGGCAAAAGCCGGATATGCGGCAATGCTAAAAGAGCATCAAGCATGGTGGCGCCAACAGTGGGAAAGCATGGATATTGTCATAAAAGGTGATGCGAGTATGCAAAAAGCTATTCGCTTAAACCTATATCATCTAACCCAAAACGTGGGAAAAGACGGCTATACGAATATAAGCGCAAAAGGAATGACAGGGGAAGGTTATGAAGGGCATTATTTTTGGGATACAGAAATCTATATGCTTCCATTTTATATTTATACAAATCCAGACATTGCAAAAGCCCTTTTGATGTTTCGCTATAATACCCTTGAAAAGGCAAGAATCCGCAGCAAGCAGATGGGACATCAACAAGGCGTCCTATTTCCCTGGCGTACAATTAATGGTGAAGAATGTTCATCGTTTTTTCCGGCAGGAACTGCACAATATCATATTAATGCAGATATTGCATATGGAATCAAGCTCTATTATGAGGCAACCCAAGATTGGGAGTTTATGCAAGACTTTGGTTTGGAGCTTTTGCTTGAGATTGCAAATCTGTGGTTAGATATTGGGCATGTCGATTATCAAGGACGCTTTTGTATTCATGAGGTTACAGGGCCAGATGAGTATTCTTGTTTAGTGAATAATAATACATATACCAATATTATGGTGCAAGATGCATTTAAGTTTTTACTCAAGCTCTTGTCGGAGGATAAGAGCAAGGAAAAACGCCATAATCTAAAGGTGTCAACCTTATTAGAGGGATTTGATTATGAGAAGGCCAAAAAGGCTGTGAAAGATATGTATGTGCCTTATGATCAAACGTTACAGATTTATGCCCAAGATGATGGGTTTTTATCAAAACCGGTATGGGATTTTAAGAATACGCCTAAGGAAAACTACCCACTATTGATGCACTATCATCCTTTGACACTATATAGGCATCAGGTATGTAAACAAGCAGATGTAGTTTTGGCAGAACTATTGCAGCCGACAAGATTTTCCTTAGAACAAAAGAGGCGAGATTTTGAGTATTATGAAAAAATAACGACACATGATTCCTCGTTGTCAAACTGTATCTATGGTATTATGGCGGCAGAACTAGATGAGCTGGATAAAAGCTATGAATACTATATGAAAACGGCAAAAACAGATATCGAAGATATCCATCATAATGCCAAGGATGGTATTCATGCTGCCAATATGGCAGGAGCCTGGTTGGGGATTGTCTACGGTTTTGCAGGATTTAGAATGGAAGATAATATGCCAAAGTTTCGTCCGCAAATCCCCAAAAACTGGGAGGAATATTCTTTTTGTATGAAAATTAAGAATCAGATTTATGAAGTTCATGTGACCCAGGAAGATACGAAGATAATAAAAAAATAGGTTCGTAATACATAAATTAGTATTTGAAATGCCCTTTTCGATAGACGCTAGGGGGCATTTTTTTTATTTTTTTAAACAGACGAGTAAAATAATTGGCGTCGTTAATGCCAAGCATCGTGCTTATCTCGCTGACTGTAAGCGTGGTGGTCTCAAGGTAATAACAGGCTTCGGCTATTTGGAGTTCGTGTACAAAAGTTGAAATGGTCTTTCCGGTTTCTTTTTTAAAGAGAGTAGATAAATTTGAAGCCTGTACATGAAAATGTTTTGCCAAATGTGAAGGTGTCAGTGCCTTGTCAATATTTAGTTGAATATAGTGAATGACACGCTGAACAAATGGGGAATATTGTTTGAATACATATTTTGACACCGCATCAAAATACCCGTTGAACATCTCGCGATGCAATTGAAGTACTTGAGTTCTTGTTGTTGATTGTTCGATTAGCAAGGCATACTTAAAGGAGAGACGATCAAGATATACAGGGTGTAAACCAGCGTCTTCAGAGGCATGGCGCAAAACAGTATTATAGGCAAAGGCAAGGTTTTTGGTGGATCGGAGTGGATTTTTTGGCACGCGATCTCGAAAATTAGCAGAGGTTTCAAAATATTGGATGACCGAATCAAGCAATGCGCGATTATTTTCACGAAAGGCTTGGCGAAGGAGATGTTCATGTTTATATCGTTCTTCAATAAGAGCAATATTTTCCGTCGTTGAGGTATGGATGTCATTGGAGATGATAGCCGAATGCTCTGATTGATAATGACTTTCACGGACAATAGGCATCGATTGACCAAAAAGATTCATACCCAAATACCCAAGATTGGCATTGTTATTACTCGCAAGCAAGGGTAATGCTTCGTAATAGTGGCGAAGGTGTTGTTGATCACGTACAGATAATTTGAGGGCATGAAACAGTTGACTAATCTGGGTTTCCGGAAGTACAGTAGAAAGAAAAGGGCCAATGCGTATAAAGCCTTCTTTGACGTCTTCATACATTAATGGGATGAAGATAAACTCTAGAAAACCGTGAGTTGCAGCACAGCAATAGGTCAAGCCGTCAGCGTTAAATATTTTTTCTTCAATGAGAGGAAACTCTTTGGCAATATTAAAATCAATTGCGCTTGGAATAGAGTGGCTGATAAAACTATATTCCTCACTATAGTTTCTGGAAAACCAGACAATATCTAAATGGGACAATTCGTTTAGATGGAACATACTTTGGATAATGGTCTGGTGGAAGTGAATATATAACATTTTTTTCTCCTAATATAATATTGTGCTCATAAATATAATATAAGTATAACACATTTTTAAAAAAAACCCTATAATAACAACATAGTTTATCAACGACTTCAACGCGCGGAAGAAAGTTTGTGAACGCCAAATAAAGATGCTTACACTTAGGAGGATTAAGAATGGAACAAAAAGGTTCAGATATTGTGTATAATTCAGCAAAAACATGGCAAATTGGTTTTTTTGCCCTCAACAATACAGCAACAAATCTATATATGTTCTTGTTTTTCTTTATTGCTTATTATGCAACAGGAATTGCAGGCTTGCTCGTCGTTGCCGTCAGCTCTATACTAACATTTTCAAGAATATGGGATGGAATTACAGACCCGCTTATTGGATTTTTTATTGACAAGACCCGCTCAAAGTTTGGTAAGTTTCGCCCCTTTATGATTGCTGGGAATATAATTCTTGCGGGAACCACAGCGATTATTCTATTTACAACGCATCGCATGCCAGAAAATATTCGTCTAATATATTTTATTGGGATGTATATGCTATATATTATTGGGTATACTTTTCAGACGGCTTCCACAAAAGCAGCACAGACAGTCCTAACGAATGATCCAAAGCAACGCCCGATGTTCACTCTCTTTGATGCGATCTATAATACGATTTTATTTGTCGGAGGGCAGACGTTGGTAGCCTCTGTACTTGTTCCGAAACATGCAGGGTTTACAATGGGTTTTTTTACAGAAGCATTTTTCATTACCGCTATAGCGTCTGCAATTTTTACAGTTTTAGCAGTAATATCCATCTGGACAAAAGATGTGGAAAAAAATTGGGGGAGTGGTGAAGCCATTCGACTTCGGTTTCGTGACTATGTCCCTGTCATTAAAAAAAATCGTCCATTACAGATGCTAATCGTTGCGGCTTCAACAGATAAGTTGGCAAGTCTTACCATGCGTAACTCGGTGGTTCTTGTGATTATCTATGGAATCCTTATGGGTAACTATGAATTGTCTGGCAAGCTACAAATGATTACAGCGATTCCAACGATCCTCATTACTTTTTGGGGAATTGGGTATGCAAAGAAGCTGGGTATAAAAAAAGCCTATGTTATTTCAACAAAATTAAGTTTAATCTTTATTGCAATACTGTTTGCTTTTATGAATATAGTGGACCTGACATCCATATCTTTAACACCTATTAGTGGCTCGGCTATAGCGTTTCTCGTTATATGGGCACTGCTTAGTGGGGTGATGAATGTTGGAGGTAATATTGTTATTCCAATGATTGCAGATTGTGCAGATTATGAAGTATATCAAAGTGATAAATATATACCGGGGATGATGGGAACCATATTTTCCTTTGTGGATAAGATGGTATCATCCATTTCAACAGCAGTCATCGGATTTTTATTGGCAACAATCGGATTTAAAGAAACATTTCCGACGATAGATACGCCAAAAACACCGGAACTTTTTGCAATGGGCTTGTTCTTCTTCATTGGAATCCCATCAATTGCATGGATTATATCCTTAATTGCAATGAAATTTTATGAACTTGATGGAGAAAAAATGAATGAGGTTCAACAAGCGATTCATGAACGAAAAAAAGAAATAGAAATGCAGCAAGCATAAGAAAGGTGAAAAACATGCGAATAATTAGAGATATTAATGATAATTGGCTATTTAGCCAATACCCAAAAGAAGATTTGGCACAAAGTGAACAGGTAGATTTGCCACATACATGGAATGCCATAGATGGAGCTAATGGGTTTGACTATTACCGCGGAGAATGTAGATATTCCAAAACACTGACAATAACAAAACAAGAGTTGGAAAAAGAAGTTTTTGTTGAGTTTCAAGGGGCTAACAGCATTGCAAAAGTCTATATGAATAATACATTGGTTGGAGAACATAAAGGGGGATACTCAACGTTTCGGTTTTGTATAACACCATATTTACATGCAGGAAACGATAACGAGTTAACTGTATTGGTGGATAATCAAATCTATGATGATGTATATCCGCAGATGGCTGATTTTAGCTTTTTTGGTGGAATATATAGAAATGTACAATTAATTGTAACAGATCGAGTACACTTTGAATTGCTAGACTATGGCGCATCGGGACTTGCCCTTTTTCAAAAAGAAGTGTCAAAGGGCAAAGCGGTTATTGATATCAATGCAAAGATTGTTAATGCATGGGAAGAAGATAAAAAAGTACGTCTTTGGATTGAAATCTTAGATGCACAAGGACAAATCCTTGCATATAGTGCAAACGAAGTAGCATTGGAAGCTAAAGGCATGACGGAAGTTGTGACATGTATTGAAGTCGAGCATCCGCACTTATGGCACGGAATAAAAGATCCTTATCTATATACGGTTCAAGCTTCATTGCAAAGCTATAATGAAGTAAAAGATACGGTGACCCAATCGCTTGGTCTTCGCTATTTTCATGTCGATGTTGACAAGGGATTTTATCTTAATGGAGAGGCTTATCGCTTGTATGGTGTGTCACGCCATCAAGATCGTATGGGCAAAGGATGGGCGATTGCACGCGAAGATCACCAACAAGACATGGATTTAATTGAAGAAGTCGGTGCGAATACGATTCGTCTTGCACATTATCAGCATGATCAATATTTTTACGATTTATGTGACCAAAGGGGAATGATTGTTTGGGCGGAGATTCCTTTTATATCAGTCATGTCTAAGAACGAATTAACAGGTGAAAATGCCAAACAACAAATGCGAGAATTAGTGCGTCAGAATTTACACCACGCATCCATATGCTTTTGGGGTGTTCAAAATGAGATCCAAATTGGTGGAGACCGTCCGGAAATTCGTCAAGTGGTACGTGAGCTCAATGCACTGACAAAACAAGAAGATCCAACACGTTTAACTACAATGGCGAATGTGATGATGGTCAAAGATACAGACGAATACAATACGATGACAGATGTTGTCGGATATAATAAATACTATGGATGGTATCAGGGAAAGACCGAAGATTTTGCAACGTGGTTAGATGCGTTTAGAATCAATGCGCCAAGTGTCAAGCTATGTGTTTCTGAGTATGGCGCAGAAGGCATTATTGAATATCATAGTGATGAACCTCAGATAAAAGATTATTCTGAAGAATATCATAGCTTATTTCATGAAACGGTTTGGAAAATTTTCAAAGAGCGTCCGTTCTTATGGGCAACATATGTATGGAACATGTTTGACTTTGGTGCCAATATCCGTGATGAAGGGGGCGTCAAAGGGCGTAATAACAAAGGACTTATCACATATGATCGCCGTATTAAAAAAGATGCTTTTTATATGTACAAGGCACAATGGTCAGCAGAAAAATTTGTTCATATAACGTCAAAGCGCTATGTGGAAAGACATCAAGAAACAATGGATATCAAAGTCTATACAAACTGTGATAAAGTGGAACTGACTTGCGGAGAATGGGTAGAAACATGTGTCGTTGGTGAAGATAAGAAAGCAATATTTAGTCAGGTGCCTGTTCAACAAGGAATCAATAAAGTAGTAGTTTGTGCAACCGTCACAGGTGATGAAAAAACCTATACCGATCAAGCAACATTTATTGGTGTTCAACAAGAAAATCCAAGTTATACAGGACCGGAAGAACAAGGGTCTCTTGTGTCGAACTGGTTTACACTACCTGAAGATATGGAAGGGATGGAGACTGGAGAATTGATTTTCCCAGAAGGTATGTTTTCAATTAAAGATGCAATTGGGGAGCTAATCGAAAATGATGCGACTAAAAAAATTATCCATCAATTTTTGGGGCAGGTAGAGACACAACCAATGTTTGGCATGTTGGCGGGAATGAGTATTGAACTTTTAGCGCAGATGGATGGAGAGATGTTTAATGAGAATATACTGTATCGATTAAACTCTGAATTGATTCAAATCGCGAAGTAGAACCATAATTTGAAAGGCAAAGGAGTCGATTAACGACTTCCTTTGCCTTTTTTTAATACAAATAGGAAGGATGAAGGAATAATTGACTTTTATCTTCATCGGTGCTACGATTGTGCAAAAGTTAGAAATCTAACAAAACAGTATATGCGGAGGGATTATCATGAACAAGCATCACGAACTCTATAAATCTGTAGAAGGTATTTTTAATCTAAAACATTTAGTTGAACATGTTTTTTTTCGTTCATTTACATGTCATTATGAACATCCACAGCATCTTTTTCACACTCATATCTTAACGTTAGTTATCTTAAGTTCCCACAAAAACCTGACGATGTCTGAAGTGAGCAGGCGCTTAAATCTTGAAAAAGGGTCGTTTACACCGGTGGCAAGAAAGCTGATAAAGTTAGGCTATATTCAAAAGATTCAAGACAAAAAAGATAAGCGTATCTATAATCTTGAATTAACAAAACTAGGGCAAGAAGAGGCGATGAAGTTTAAAGAACACCATCTAAGCTACATTAACCAACTGGTTGGGCAATTTAGCGATGCTCAGCGACAAGAATACTTCGAGGCGATTGATAAAGTGTATCATATGACAAAACGCTTGAAAATTTAATATTTTAAAACTTTTTCTCTAGCTCATGCGTCTATATAGTATAGACAAAAAAATAAAGGAGCAAACCTATGTTTAAGACAAATCGAAAAAACGTAGAAGCATATCTTATCGAAAATCAACAAGCGCATTATCGCTATGTCTATGGTATGATCAAAAATCCGACAGATGCAATGGATATTCTTCAAGATAGTATTGTTAAGGCATTAAAAAAGTGCCGACAGCTTGAAGATGCGGACAAAGTGAAGCCGTGGTTTTATCGAATTATGACAACGACGACATATGATTTTTTACGTAAACAACAGCGTCAATTACCGACGACGGATGCACAGATTGAACAGCAGATGGAGCCTTGCTATGATTCGTATGAGAACCCTGATTTGGAAGACGCCCTAACAAAGCTTTCTTTTTACGAACAGACAGTTCTTCGGCTAAAATATTTTGAAGAAATGACGTTTACACAAATCGCATCGGTGATGGATGAAAATGTGAATACAGTAAAAACTAAACTGTATAGAACATTAGATACCTTAAAAATATCACTTAACGAGAAGGAGATTTAAAATGAGCTGGATGGATAATGAACGCAAAAAATATGAGGGTGTTGAAATACCCAAAGAATTAGATTTTAAGGTGAAGCAAGCAATAAAACAAGCCAATAGAGAACGGTATTTTAAAAATTACAAGCGCCTTGGTGTGGTAGCTGCACTAGGTGTGGCATGTATTATTACCTTAAATACAAACACCGTTCTTGCACAAAAAATGAGTGAACTTCCTTTTATAGGACTTATTGTTGATGTTATTACTGTAGAGAGCTACCAGATTGAAGAAGACGGTTATCATGCACAGATTGATGTTCCTCAGATTGTAGAAAATGTAGAAGCAGATCAAGCCAATAACACCGATTCAGATGAAGTAATACGCATAGAGGGAGAAGAGCAAACTAGCGAAACGCTTACATACCTCAATGAAAAATATCAGGAGGAGAGTAAAGCCCTGTATGAGACGTTTGTGGAAGATATGAAGGTTTTGGAAGAAAATGGCGGCGGACACATGGGCATTGATAGTGGATATGAAGTTGTCGTTGATGATGAAAAGCTTTTAGTTATCTCAAGATATTATGTTAATACAGCCGGCTCATCCTCGACAACGATGCAGTATGATACGGTGGATAAGGTTAATGATTATATTCTTACTTTGCCGGGACTATTTAAAGATGAAAGCTATGTAGACATCATTAGTGACTATATCATCAAAGATATGAAGCAACAGATGGAACAAGATGATAGCCTTATATATTGGGTAGGAGATGATGAGTTCGCACAATTTGAAAAGATAAAACCGGATCAGACATTTTACATTAATCAAGACCATCAACTTGTCATCTCATTTGACAAGTATGAAGTCACTCCTGGATATATGGGCGTTGTTGAATTTGTTATTCCAACAGAAATTATTGAGTCCATCATTGTCAACGATTATTATTTTAAATAGCAAGGAAGTGTCCATATAAGATCAACGAAAAAAGGCAAGGCGGATGACGTTTCTTGCTTTTTTTCGTGTTAAAGGATAAAATATAAAAAACAGTTCATATGAAGGAGGAGCAATCATGAGTAATGTATTTGGAATAGGAAGTGCAATTTTTCTTATTATATACTTCGTTATTATTTTAGGCGTTGTCGGATTAAGTGTTTATGTGATGGTTTTAGCAATTAACTTTCTGAAAAAAGGAACAGAGGCATTTAACCTATATATTAGTAAAAACAAAGAGGATTAAGTATATGGAAAAAACAACATCAAAACACAAGGTCGATTCAAAGATTAGTGAGATTCTTCTTTTGGAGAAGAGCAAACGTGGTGTTTTACGTATGCTCTTTGGACGGACAGGCATTGTCATAGCTATCTTGTTAGCGCAAATTGTTTTGCTGGTGAATATTTTTATGTTTTTAGAAAGTGTGATTCCATTTATGGTAGGAACCTTATTGGTGTTTACACTGTCGATGGTCATCTATGTTATGAATTCAGATCACGGAACGAATGTTATGTTGGCATGGATTGCTACAATTACATTACTTCCGGGTTTTGGAGGCGTCTTATATATTATTATTCAAAAGGATGTAGGGCATCGAGCACTTAAGAAGCGCTTAAAGACGATTATCAAAGAATCACAGTCACAGTTGGTGGCGCAAAAAAATGTGAAGAACAACTTAAAAAAAACCAATAAAAGCCTGCACAACCTGAGTACATATACCGAGAGTGCAGGTGGCTATCCAATCTATGAAGGGGCTCATACACAGTACTTTCCTATAGGAGAAGAGGCTTTTGAAGCCATGCTTAGTCAGTTGGAAAAAGCTGAGAAGTATATTTTTATGGAGTACTTTATTATTGATGAAGGATATATGTGGGGAAGAATTTTAAAAATATTGGCGGATAAGGCCAAGCAAGGTGTTGAGGTTCGCTTGATGTATGACGGAACCTGTGAGTTTGCATTATTACCCCATAATTATCCTAAAAAAATACAAGCATTAGGTATCGCTTGTAAAATGTTTGCCCCGATTCGACCTTTTCTATCAACCCATTATAATTATAGAGATCACAGAAAAATATTAGTGGTAGATGGCAACGTGGCATTTACAGGCGGCATTAACTTGGCGGATGAATATATTAATAAAAAAGAAGTCTATGGACATTGGAAAGATACCGCTATTATGGTTCAAGGTGAAGCGGTTAATAGCTTTACAATGATGTTTTTGCAGATGTGGAATGTGAATGAAGGGCAAAGACACTATATGCAGGATAAATACAGGGCAAAACCCTTAGATACGGTTAACGAAGGATATGTTCTTCCATTTGGCGACTCGCCGCTAGATAGTGATAAGGTAGGTGAGATGATCTATATGGATATTATTAATCGAGCAAAGGATTATGTTCATATTATGACCCCTTATCTTATTCTTGATGGAGAGATGCTATCTGCGTTAAAGTTTGCGGCAAAAAGGGGGGTTGATGTAAAAATAATCCTACCACATATTCCAGATAAAAAAATGGTTTTTGCACAATCCAGAAGTTATTATGCAGAACTCATAAAATCAGGAGTCCAGATTTATGAATACACTCCCGGCTTCATACATGCAAAAGTCTTTGTTAGTGATGATGTTCGAAGTGTAGTCGGAACGATTAATTTGGATTATCGTAGTCTATATCATCACTTTGAGTGTGCGCTATATATGGAGGAGACAATAAGTATTGCAGAGGTTGAAAAAGACTTTATCGACACGATGCAGCGCTCCCAATGCGTTACATTAACCGATATTAAAGAGTACAATATTTTTATGAAAGCAACAGGGCGCATATTAAAGCTGTTTGCGCCGCTTATGTGATAACGTTATTTGGCTAAGGAATCCTTAGGTGAATAGCAAATAGTGTTTTTACCATTCGCTTTTGCTTGATAGAGTAAGGCATCCGCTTTGTCTGTCAGTTCATGAATGGAGTGAAAATGTCTTGAAGTAGCGACCCCAATACTAATAGTAATCTGCAGTTTGAGATTTTTTTGATTGCTTGGAACAATAAATGGCTCATTGGAAAATTGGGTTAGTAATTTTTGTGTCAACGGGTGAATCGCTTTTGCGTCGTGTGCGTGATGCAAGATAATAAACTCTTCGCCACCATAACGACCTAAGACGCTTGAAGAATCAAGAAGTGAAGTGATTCGCTTAACTGAAGCTTGTAAAATACTATCACCGACAATGTGGCCATAAGTGTCATTGACATGTTTAAAATCGTCAATGTCAATCATAATAACAGAGATATGTTCGTTGGAAGGTATTTCTGTTATTATTTTTTGGGCTAATTCGAGAAAGTACCGCCGATTATATGCACCAGTTAGGTCATCATAATGTGCCTGATAGGTGACCTTATTAAATAAGCGGGTATTGTTTAGAGTAATTGCAATTTGTGAGGCGAAACTATTAATGGTCTCTTTGGTTATTGCATCAAGATGGCGATAGACCTTTGATTTTAGAAGAACAAAACCAATGGGCGTTCCAAGGTTAATGAGTGGAATAAGATACACACTATTGACTTGGTTGGTGTTGGAGGTCAAAAATATATCGATAATATCTTCGTAGGCATTGGAAGAAGAGTAGACGTCTTTGGTCAGATTGCTGATATGCTTTGCGTGAATCAGGGTATTAAGCTGATCTAGCTGTGTAGGTGAGAGCTCAACCATATCCGTTGTTTGTGTGTCTTTGCTGTAGATATCACACGTAAGCATGTCTTGATCAATTAAAACAATTAAGCCGTCTTCAAATTTTGTCATGCTGCCAAATTCATTTAGCAGATGGCTAAAAATTGTGTGAAGATTTTGTGTAGAAGAAATTTTTTTGTGCATGTGATTGAGTGTTTTAAGGAGTTTGCGCTTTTCGGTTTCAACACCGTTTAAATACTTTATTGTATTGAATTTTTCCGACAATGCGAGACTCAATAAGGCGACTAATCCGATAATGGCAAACTTTGGAGCCGTGGCGGTGATAATGGTATAGGGAAGAAGCTTGACGCCGGACAATATATTTAGCAGGTTAGCACCTAAAAAAAACTGCCATGCCATAAGATAAAGAATTTCTGTACGGTGACGCAATCCTTTTTTGTACAATAGGTAAAAGGAGAAAAAAAGAGTGAGCGAAGCATTAAACATAGCGATATATACACTGACATGGCTAGAGAATAAAAAGGTCAATAACATCCCAAGAACATGCGTACATATAATACTATAATAGATTAAGGAATGGGGTGTTTTTTTGGTTGTTAATAAATGGGCTGAAAATAAGACGAAGGAGAGACTGGCAAAGTGAATACTTAGTGGATTGGCCATTAAATCCCATAAGCCGTTGTTTGGCCATAAATACTGAAAGGAAAAACCATCCCATGTTGCCTGCATGAGGATAAAAGAAAAAACAAACAGAGAAAAGTAAGTATTAGTTTTATCTTTGAGGGAGATGCCAAGAATTAAATTATAAATAAACATGACCAGTAGTCCACCATAAAAAAGACCATGACCCAATAAGTCAAGGTGCAAAAAGTTGAGCCAATCTTGTTCATGCCATAATGTGACAGGAAATTGTAGATAGCTATCGGTTTTCACCTGGAATAAAACACTGTCTACTTTTGAGGAGTTATCAATAGGCACAATGTAGTCGCGATGATTTAGAGGTCGGGAATAGTAAGAAAATTTTCTTCCCATTGAAAAAGTGTCCAGTACTTGATATGAATCGTCTAACAGATAGACCGATAGATGGTCAAGCTGAGGTTTTGCAATTTGAACAAGGGACAATGCGTGCTCAGGAGAGTGAATGAAGTCTGTAAACTTGTCGCCGGATAATAGGAACCAATAAGTATCATTAGATAATGTAGCGGCATAGTCCGTGTCTTTATAAAGCTCCAAAGGAACGTTTTTTTTAGATAAAGCAAAAATAAAATCTTCTGGGATTATGGCATTATTTTTGGTCACAAGTATATCATCATAAAGTGAGAGACCTAGAGTATTTGTTGCGAGTTCTTCTTGTAGGGGTAGCTGTAATAAGCCAACCAAGAAAATTATTGACCAAAGTGATATACTTATAAGAATTAACAATTTTTTTTGCTTCATAAAAATCCCCTAAACTATTTTGTGATGTGAAAGTTTATAGGTTATACTATAGTCATTATAGTATATTTTTGCGATTACTTCCATGATTTTTTAGGCGGCATAAACCAATGAATAAGAAAAGGAAGAAGAAGATGACATTATTTAACACATTTAATTTAGATGGAAAATTAGTTGAAGCGATAGAAAGTCAAGCATACAAAACCCCTACATCGATTCAAACAAAAGCGATACCACTTATTTTAGAGGGGCGGGATTTAATTGGCTGTGCCCAGACCGGAACCGGAAAGACAGCGGCTTTTGCACTACCAATTCTCGATCGATACGTTAAAGTGACAACAGATCCACATGCTTTTAATCGGATTAAAGCCCTCGTGCTTGCTCCCACACGTGAACTAGCCATTCAAATCGGAGAGAGTTTTCGAATATACGGTCAATGGACAGAAATTAGAACCGGGGTTGTTTTTGGAGGGGTGACACCGAAGCGACATATGAAAGTTCTCAAAAAAGAGCCGAGTATCCTTGTGGCAACGCCAGGGCGGTTACGACAACTGATTGAAGAAGGAAGCATAGACTTATCAGCGATTGAAGTTTTTGTACTTGATGAAGCAGACCGTATGCTTGAGCTGGGGATGGTCGAAGATGTCAAATCGATCATAGCCATGTTACCAAAAAGTCGTCAGAACTTAATGTTCTCAGCGACAATGCCAAAAGAAATAAGGACACTGGCCGCGTCTTTTCTCAACAATCCGGTACATATCGAAGTTAAGCCTGAGAAAAAGAATCAGCCTAAAATCATTCAAGAAGTATATTATCTAGAAGAAACACATAAAGCTGAAAAACTCATTGATATTTTAAAAGAAAAAAAGAACATATCCGTATTAATTTTTGTAAGAACAAAGAAAAAAGCAGATAAATTAGCCAAAAGTATTAATATAAACAACATTCGCACACGTGCATTCCATGGGGATATCAATCAATCTCAGCGCATCAAAACTCTTGAAATGTTTAAGAACAAGGAGATTCAAGTGCTCGTTGCTACGGATGTGGCGGCGCGAGGCATTGATATCGATGGATTAGACATGGTTATTAATTTTAATATTCCCAATGTACCACAGACCTATATTCATAGGATTGGTCGAACGGGGCGGGCAGGAGAAAAAGGGCGAGCAATTTCTTTGTGCAGTAAGGATGAACAAGTATTTTTGAAGCGTATTGAGCAGTTTCAAGGAAAAAAGATTCATAGGTGTTAAAGGGAAAAACCCCATATTGCCTATTGTAATCATCTATAGATGAGATTAGAATATAGATAAGATATATTTGACAAGAACAAGTACATACCATCACATATGAAAGCGGTGAGCGCATGATTACTTTAGAAGATGTTGTTGAAGGCATTGAAAATCAAGATGAGCATTGTCATTACTACTATCATGTTAGAAGTAAATCTGTCGTTCGAATAACCGAAACAGAAGTTCACTATGCCAAAAGCGGCAAAGATCTTACGCATATTCCAAAGGCATATCAAGAAGGGGTTTTGTTTGCTCGGGAGTTAATCAAAAATCCGGTTGGCGCGTTTATAGAGCTTCCCCTAAAAAGTGATATCAATGGGTATCGGTTTATGGAACGATTTGCCATGTCCCTCCAAGAAGAAAAGGTTACCCATGCCTTGTGGAAAGTACTTGAAACTCACGGGGGGCTTACAGGTTTTACCGACAAAATCAAAGAATATGGTATTGAACAAAAATGGAAGACCTATAAAAAAATGCGCTACGAAGAACTTGCACGAGGGTGGTGTAAAACCCATCATATTGAATATACGAAAACGGACAAAAAAGGAGACGCTTAAGGACATGAAAACAACAAAAACGATTTGTTTTGCAAACAACAAAGGCGGCAGCGGAAAGTCCACAACATGCTCAAATATTGGATATGCTCTGGCGCAACAGGGCAAACGCGTGCTTATGGTGGATGGAGATATGCAGTTGAATTTATCCCTGTCTTTTTTATCAGAAGAGAGGGTTTTAGACATTGCTAAGAGCGAAAAAAACCTCTATGTTGCCATTAGTAAGCAAGAAGATTTGACGGAGTATGTCTATCCATCAGACTATGAGAATCTGGATATCATCCCTTCTTCGACCCTTATCAGTGGAATTGAATATGAACTTTTTACCAAGTGGCAGAGAGAATTTATTGTTAAAAAGTGCCTCCAGTCACTTCAAACCAGTGGGGACTACGATTACATATTGATTGACGCACCGCCGACCTTAGGTACATGGGTCATTAACTTGTTGTGCGCCTCAGATGAGGTGGTTATTCCTGTTGAGGCCAGTCCTTGGGGCTTGTTTGGTCTAGCCAATATGTTTGAATTTTTACAGGCGATTCGTCAGATGAATCCAGACCTTGGCTTATTAGGAATTGCGATGACCAAAGTCAATACCAACAAAAAGTACTTTAAACAAACCCTTGAAAGTCTCCGTGAATTGAATGATACACATGTTTTTGATACATATATCCGTGTGGATAGTATGATTGAGTGGGCACAGGAAAATTCAAAGCCTGTAGGTGCCTACAAGAAAAGTGCGCGTTCAGCGCATGAATATAATGCACTGGCAAAGGAGGTTGTTAAGCATGTCCATAAGTAAGGGAAGTTTAAAGCGGGTGAATGATGGTGGAGCGGCACGGCTTCCTGGAGATGTTAAGAAAAGTTCGGGGATACAGGTAAGCCTTCAGCAAGTTCCAATAGACCAGTTACAGGTAACGCAAGAAGTAGAAGTGGACAAAACCTTGAAAAAGTCCATTGAAAAGTGGACAATGTTGGTTCCCATCATTGTTTATGTGGATAAGTCTCAGGAATTAGTGGTCATCTCCGGCGCTAAGCGTCTGGCAGTGGCAAAAGATCTAAAGATGGATACCGTTTTTTGCCAAGTGATTCAAGGGCTATCTCTAGAGCAGGTGTATGAATTGGGAGAAGAGCTGGAACAAAGCAAACTGGAACAAATCGACCTGCAAGCTACCTCGATTCATGAGGAGAAGTTCAAGATGGTATCATCCATTCAATCGAGCTTGCCAAGCTATTTGCTTTAATCAAAAAAGTATATATTTATTGTGCGACATTTGTCGAGGATAAAGAACTGGAGCAATTAAAAAATTGTAAAGGTTCTTTTTTATTTTATCTTAAAAATACAGAGGTTGTGATAGTCAAGTATTAAGTGCCAAGCCTTAAATCGGTAGATGCACATGTATATAAATAATTAAGATGAGACTACAATTGAAAATGTTTTTGTATGAGAGCGGTTGAATCTGTCATAGGAAGAAAATCCGGACGAAAGCTTAAAAGTAGACGTTCATGGGCAAGGCCAGTGTCCATGGTTTTATGTAAAATATAGGGTGGAATCATGACAAGGGAACCTGCCTCAATAGAATAGGTTTGATTATTGATGTAATATTGTCTGGAACCCTTGTTTAAATAATAGATCTCGTATGCATCGTGAAAATGGCATGCATTTATGGTGTCCTTATCATATTCTATCGTATTCCCAGATTGATATTTAATCCATTCTAGCATAGAAGGTTTAAAGCTTCAAAACAAAGAACAAATCGAATTTTACACAAAACAGTCACAAATCTGTCACATTTGATTCCTATAATAAGAGTATCAAAAAAAGATGAAAAAAACGAATGGAGGAATTCAAATGAAAAAATTATTAGTAACATTAACAGCAGTAGCGATGCTTATCCTAAGTGTCGCAGCAGTATCAGCGGCAGAGGTTGAGACGACAGACAGCAACATGGATGCAGCAACTTTTTTAGAAATACGATTAGAGCAGTTAGATGAAGCCTTAGATAGTGGATTAATCACTCAGGAACAATACGATCTTATGGTTGAACATATGACACAAGTGGCTGAAGAAGGCGTCTTTGGTAGAGGTCCTAATGGATATCTATACAATGAAGACTGTGTATTAGGTGAAGATGGACATCTTCAAATTTTTAGAAACGATACTTCAGGCTTACGTCAAGGACAAGGAAATGGTGTAAAACAAAGAAATGCAGATGGTACAGGTCTTGGACTTGGACGAGGACGTGGTCAAGGCTTAGGAATCTGTCATTAAGCTTTACCTATAACGAAAAGAAGCGATCGGAAGGGAGCCTTCCGATCGTTTTTTTCTGAATGAAAAGAATAGGTTATTATAAAACTTTAATAAAAAAAAGCGCTAAAGCATGATATAATATAGTCGCAAATGGTTAGGTGACGGTGAGAGGAATGTGAGAGGAATGTGCTATGCAACGACTTAAAAGAATGCTAAATGCCTTAAAGCGTTTATTAGTAAGACTTATTCGACTATCCTTGGTTGCGCTAGTAATTATACTCGCGATTAATGGATATGTTGTTTTTAAATATAGAGAACGAATAATTACAGTAGAAGAAGCAAAAGCAAAAGATGTAGATTGTATTCTCGTCCTTGGTGCAGCCGTTTGGGGAGGGACACGTCCTAGTCCGATGCTTCAAGATCGTTTAGATAAAGGGATTGAACTTTATAATCAAGGGGCATCCCCGCGGATGCTGATGAGCGGTGATCATGGTGGGCAATATTATGATGAAGTGAATGTCATGAAAAATTATGCGATGGATGCTGGAATCGAAGATAGTCATATCTTTATGGACCATGCAGGTTTTTCAACGTATGAATCCATGATACGGGCCAAAGAGGTCTTTGAAGTAGATTCAGTGATTATTGTGACACAAGGCTATCACTTATCTAGAGCCTTGTATATAGCCAATGAATTAGGGCTTGAGGCATATGGTGTCGCATCAGACCCTAGAAAGTACAATGGGCAATTTTATCGAGATTTACGTGAAATGGCGGCTCGAGTTAAAGACTTTGGAACAGCACTGCTAAAACCTCAACCAACCTATTTGGGTGAAGTGATTCCCATAAGCGGTAGTGGCGAAGCAACCAATGATTAAATAAGGAGGCTATTTTTATGAATGAAAATATGTGCCAATACTGCATGTATTATGATTATGATATAGAAGAAGATGTATATTTTTGCTCGATGGACCTAGATCAAGATGACCTTGAAAAAATGTTTTATAGTGGACGAGTCGAATGTACGGCTTTTCGTATGGGGGATGACTATACTATCGTTAAAAAGCAAGGTCAATAAAGCACAAGGCAATAAAACCGCCTATTATGAGCGGTTTCGCTTGGCGTATTCTTTTGGCGAGCAGCCGTGAATGGCTTTGAATTTTTTGCTAAAATAGAACACGTCTGAATAGCCAACACATTCTGAAATTTCTGTAATGGAGGCGTCCGTATGGGTCAAGAGATCTTTTGCCTTATCCATACGAATGTTGGTAATATATTGTAACAAAGATTGTTGCGTAATTTTTTTAAAGGTTGTACCTAAATATGTAGGCGTAAAATCAAAATATGCAGATATTTCAGCGACCGATAAATCATTGGCAGTATAGTTTTTGTTAATATAATCGATGACTTTATTGACCAAAACGGTATTCGATGGCTTATCGTGTACAACGGTTTCCAAACACTGGGAAATATAGAGCATCATTGTTTCTTTTATATCGGTTAATGCATAGCTATCTAAAATCAAATCTTGAATCGTTGTTTCGATGAGATTAAATTGATGAGGGTAGCTTATTTTTAATGTGATAAAGATCTCTGTAACGGCAATCAGTAAATAGTCATAGGACTCAGCCTGTTGAATATTAAAAAATAAATTATCGAGTAATTGTTCAATCGCGGCGACATCTTTGGCATTTAGATAAACGGTTAGCTGGTTTCTTATAGAAACCGACCCGGAAGTGGTGATGGTATGGGAAGCGTTATTCGCAAGGATAATTTTATCCTTTGGCTTAAAGTAGCGTGTATTAAGTGCCGTGAATGTTGCCTGATAGGCATCTGTCCAGACTTCCTGAATGGGGAGGATATGGCTAAACGCAGCATAGTAATGGATGGTATGGGATAAATATTGGTTTAAAACGGTTGAAAATAGATGAACAAGTGTATTGCGTTCAATAGGTTTAGCAATCAGTAGTTGAAAGATAGTGATGGATTCAGATTCTTGAAATGAGACGATGTCATAGTCTGTGTAGTGTTCTGCTTTGAATAAAGCGGATAATTGTTGCGCGATTTGTTCAACATGTGAATTATGGTGCGTCGGCAGATAGAGGCTTACAAATGCCGTGTATGCATAGCGTGTGATTGCAGGCATCAATTCTGCCAAAGAAGAAAAAGCCATCGTAGCATCAATAACTTTATATAAGGTGTTCTTTTGAATATAGCGTTGATAATTGTGTAGGTCAAGATCGGCTTTTCTTTGGGTTAGAATTCGTGCCTTGCAATTTTCAAGGGTCTTATTAAGATCGGCTTTATTAATTGGCTTGACCAAGTAATCTTCAACCCGTAACTTTAATGCGGTTTGTGCATAATCAAAACGGTTAAAACCGGTTAAAATAATAATCTTTGTCTTATATTTATGTGTATAGACATGCTCGGCAACTTGCAGACCGGACATAGAAGGCATATTAATGTCAAGAAGCAATATGTCAATATCATTTTGATCCAAAAAACGTATGGTTTCTTCCCCGCTTTCTGCTTCTCCAATACATATCATATCAAGAGATTCCCAATCAATAATTTTTTTGATACGTTGACGAATAAAGTATTCGTCATCGGCAATAAGTACGTTAAACATAGATAAACTCCTTTTCAGTTATGCTTTTATGCGTATAATAACAAGGCAACCCTTGGGGACATTTTTTGAGATGGTGATACCATAATCATCACCATAGTATAGTTTGATACGTTGGTTGGCATTTTTTAAACCAAAGCTTCGACTGTCTTGATCCCAAATGCGTCGAATGGTTTCTTCTTTAATGCCGATACCGTTGTCTTGAATATGGAAATAGACGGAACCGTCTTCTTCAAAGACACGAATCTGAATATGCCCTTTTCCGTTCATCTGTTTGATACCATGATAGATGCTGTTCTCGACAATAGGTTGAAGTAGCAGTTTAAGGCACTGCTTATTCTTCAAATACTCGGAACATTCAATCGTATAATCAAATTTTTGATAGTAGCGTACCAGCATAATCTTAAGATAGGACTCGATAATCGATAGCTCTTGTCCAATGGTAATATAGATGCTGCCATCATTAAGTGCTTCCCGATAAAAATTCGAAAGATTCATGACCACATCTACAAGGATATCTTTTTCTTCCATCTCAGCCAGAGAGCATATATTATCTAAAGCGTTATATAAAAAATGCGGGTTGACTTGTTGTTGAAGTAAATCGAGGGAGAGCTTTTCTTTTAACTGTTGCTCGTTAATGAGGTCAGAGGTCAACTTGGTTTGCGCTTTTAACATGGCATTAAACTCATGGTATAAAAACTGGATATCTTTATCATACGTCGCGCTGTTAAGTGGGGTCCAATCCCCTTTGATAACTTTTTGAATATGACGAATCAAAAAATCAATGGGCATGGTGATGGTTTTAGATATCTTAAGAGATAACAAACTGGCTAATATCAATCCTAGAATGGTGATGCCTGCGGACACAAGGATAAGGGAATACATGGGTTCTAAGAAAAAGTTGCGATTAATAGCATAAACCAAATACCAGTCGAGTCGGTCATAATATTTGTAAAAAACAATGTCGTCATTAACATAATTAAAGCCGGAAGATTCCGGGACAATAATGTCTAAAAAATCGGCATAGTATTGGTAGAGTTTGTAGGACCCATCGCTACTGCGGACAAATCCATGATGATCAACAATAAATTGATTGCTATAGTGATGGGTGGACTTATTATTATAGATATTGGAAATAGAGGTTTCAGGTATGGAAATCTCTATGTAGCCAAGGAGTTTTCCATCGTTGTAACCATAAAACTCTTGGATATATGAGATAACGCTTACGGTCTGATTCGGATAGTAAGCTTTTATTTTTTCGCGAGAAATCCATATGTTTTCGGATATGTTAATCCCATCAATATTAGGTGGTGTTGTTGCATTGTCTGTTGTGGCAATGAGCTCACGTGCAGAAGAATATATGGAGACGGAATGGATAAAAGGGGTTGACTGGATAATCGTGTTAATATCATTTTTTAAATTGAATGCATCGAGGGGGTTAAATGTTTCGGGAGCGGCATTGAATTTATCGGTAAATGTCTGAACAGATGGAGTGACAGCAATAGTTTTTCCAAAGTTTTCAACGGTATTTAAAGTAGTGTCCAACTGTTTAGTGATATAGTCCAGTTCTTTCATGGAAGCCGTCGAGGTAAGGCGGATGTGATAATTGTACATGATAATTGCAGTTGTGACAAAAATAAGATATATAGAAATAATCGATGTTATTAAGATTCCAATAAAGATTTTATGCTTGATACGTAAGTTTTTTATGTGATTGGAAAATTGCTTCATAATATAATCTCCTTTGGAGGGTTCCTGATTATTGTATAATTAGTATATAATAGATTCGAGTTTTTGTGGGAAAATATTGAAAAAGTACAAAAAAAAGAAGTTATGTCCATGGAAGTAGAGCAATAATTTTGCTACTATTGACGTGTCACTAATAAAATTATTTTATCAATGGGGGTACCAAATGAAAAAAATAATCGCACTACTAATGATGTTAACGTTGATTTTTAGTATGACAGCTTGTGGCAACACAAATGACGAAGGAAATTCAACAACAAACTCAGGAGAAGAGACATCCACAGGAAATGAAAGCACATCCAATAACGAAGAAAAAATCGAGATTCGCCTGTTAACAAGAATGGCAGGAACAACAACTCAAGTACAAATCTTTAAAGATGTCCTTAAAGAATTTGAAGCAAAGCATCCAGATGTTGTCATCGTGGATGAATCTCAAGGGGATGAGTCCTCATTTAACAACAAACTTAAGACGGACATTGCATCAGGTACACTGCCAAATATCTTTAGAATTCAAGGGGTGGCAAACCTAAGTGATTATATTGAAAATGGCATGATTATGGATATGGGACCAGTGTATGAAGCCAATCCTGAATGGTCAGAAGGTTTAGCTAAAGGGGCAATGGACTATTATAAAGTTCCTGGATATGAAGGTTATTATGGAGTGCCTATGGAGTCTGGACTTATCGGTGTCTTCTATAATGAAAAAGTACTCAATGACGCAGGAATCGACAAGTTCCCAGAGACATGGACTGAATTAAAAGAAGCGATCGTGACATTAAACGAAGCCGATATTGTACCGATTGCCTTAGGTGCAAAGTCAACATATATGGCGGGACATTTGCACAATCAAATCTTCTACAAATGGTTAGGGATTGATGCGGCTAAAGCGCTTGGAACACGTGAGAAAAAATGGACGGATCCAGATGTTGTAGAAACGCTTGCTTATGTTAAAGAGTTATATGATATGGATGCATTCCCAGAAGGAACAGCAGGAATTAGCGATGATATTGCAGTAACACAATTCTTAAAAGGTGAAGCGGCAATGATTATCACCGGACCATGGAATATCGGAAAATTCACAAATCCTGAAGAGACAGAATATGCAGAAGATATCCACAGTGCTAAGTTCCCATATTTTGAAGAAAAACCAGAATTTAAAGATCATGATATGCAAATTATCAGCCCATATATGGTGAGTGGAGATCTTGAAGGTAAGGAAAAAGAATACACTACAGAACTTGTGATGATGTTAACATCTGCAGATGCAGCGAAGCGATATGCTGAAGAAGCACAATTTTTAATGCCTCGTAATGATATCGATATTGCAGACAATACAGTAAGCGACTTGTTTAAAGAAGTTGCAGAGCTTGGTGGAACATCAGAAGGAATTGCAGTTGACGTCTTTGACTTTGACCCGGTAGGATCTATGCAAGACCGTACAAGAAACTCTATTGTAGGTATGTTTGTGGGTAACACACCAGAACAAGCAGCACAAGAGATTCAATCAGAAATCGATAATAAGTAAAATAAAAGTTAATAAATGAGAACGGGTGCATGTTGCACTTTGTTCTCATTTTTTACAAAAGGTTAGTGAGGTAATCAGATTGAGAACATTAAAAAAAACGAAGGATAAAACCAAGCTTTTTCTCTTTTTAGCCCCTGCATTAATCATATATGTTGTATTTATGATTATTCCTATGTTAGGAGCCGTATACTTTTCTCTCGTCGAGTGGAATGGAATCAAAGGCGCAGCGTTGGAATTTGTAGGATTAAAAAATTATATAACGGCATTTAACAACCCGAATTTTATTCTATCGTTAAAGAATATGATGCGTATGGTATTTTTTAGTGTGTTGTTTCATACACCCATTGCATTGTTGCTAGCGGTTGCCATTAATAACCGATACAGAGGTTATCGAGTCTTTAAAGCGATTTTTTTCGTACCGACCGTATTTCCTCTGACAGCAGTTGGCTTGTTATGGTATTTTATCTTCATGCCCAATGGTTCAATGAATGCAATGTTGACATCGCTTGGACTAGATAATTTAGCAACAGCATGGCTGATTAACCCGTCAACAGCGATGAATACGATTATTTTTGTAAATATATGGGTTGGAATAGGCTACTATATGGTCATCCTCTTAGCAGGGTTAACCACTATACCCAACGAAGTATATGAAGCTGCAGCACTTGATGGTGTTAATGGCGTAACCAAACTTTTTTACATTACCATTCCAATGCTTAAACCGATTATCAGCATGTGTATCCTTATGGATATCATTGGAACCGTTAAAGTCTTTGAGTTGATTTTTGTCATGACTGAAGGCGGACCGAATGGATTGACGAACTTACCGACAACATTAATGTACTATGAAGCCTTTAGATATGACAATTATGGATTGGGTAGTGCAATAGGAATCATTATTTTATTGATTGCCTTGATTCTAACGGTTGGTGGACAACGTTTATTGCAAGGAAATAGAAAAGAGGTGTAAAAAAGTGAAAAAAAATATCAATAAAATCATTACATTTTTGTTCTTAATTGTTATGGCGGCAGCCTTTATCGGGCCCATGCTATTTACAGCATTATCGTCATTTAAAAACAATGTGGAAATATTTGATTCACCTTTTGGCTTGCCGGCAAAATTCTTGTATGAGAATTATAAAGTCGCTTGGGTTGAAGCAAATATGGGAACCTATTTTATTAATAGTATCTTTATATCGGTAATGACCATTGTTTTGCTTATTGCTACCGCCTCAATGGTGGCGTATGTATTGTCAAGGTTTACATTTAAATTTAACCGAGCAATTTCCCTGTTTTTCTTGTTAGGAATGATGATTCCTATGCATTCAGTTTTAGTTCCTGTTGCCTATATTATTGGAATGTTTAACTTGAAAAATAATTTGATGGCTTTGATTTTAATTTATGTAGCATTTTCATTACCTTTTAGCATCATGGTATTGACAACATTTATGCGAGGAATTGATGCATCCCTTGAGGAAGCGGCGATTATTGACGGTGCCGGATATTTTCAAATCTATTGGAGAATCATGCTACCAATGTCTGTGCCTGCAATCTCAACCATATCGATTTTTAACTTTTTAGGTGCATGGAATAATGTCTTATTCCCGCTGTTGTTCATCAACGACAATAAACTTAAGCCCATTTCTTTGGGATTGCTAAATTTTAATGGTGAACGTGGATCAGAATATGGTCCCTTGATGGCAGCAATTATTATTACTGTTTGTATACCGCTGATTATCTACCTACTATTCCAGGAAAAAGTGGAAGGTGGACTGGCAGCTGGTGCAGTAAAAGGTTAAGCAAAGGACAAAATAGGAGGAACATATGTTAAGTTATCGTCAGATTCATTTAGATTTTCACACGAGTGAGCATATTGAACATATTGGAAAAAATTTTGATGGAGAACGGTTTGCAAAACGTTTAAAAAAAGCAAATGTAGATTCAATAACATGTTTTGCCAGATGCCATCATGGAAATTTATACTACCCTTCCAAGCATCAACCAGAGCGCATACATCCTCACTTAGATAATAAGAACTTGTTGATTGAGCAAATCGATGCCTGCCATGCACAAAATATCAAGGCCCCAATCTATACCACAGTACAGTGGGATGCTTATATTGCACGAGAATATCCCCAGTGGTTAGCCGTGGATGGAGAGGGCAATCACATCAACAGTCAAAATGTAGCGGAACCACATTTTTACTATACGATATGCCTTAATAGTGGATATAGAAAATACTTTAAAGACCACTTACAAGATATTATTGATTCTGTGGGCATCGAGCGTATTGACGGATTTTTTATGGATATACTCTTTAAGACGGATTGTAATTGTCCGGTATGCCAAGAGAAAATGGCAGAGAAAAACATGGATCCTACACAAAAAGAGAACCGTATCGAATATTCACTTCTTATGCTCAATGAATTTAAGACAGAGATTACCGCCTTTATACAAGAACGAGTTCCTGGTGTCGGTATTTTTTATAATAGCTCCCATATTGGACCAGCAATAAAAAATAACCTTGACGCATATACCCACCTGGAACTGGAATCTTTGCCAAGTGGTGGATGGGGCTATATGCATTTTCCTACGACGGTGCGTTATGCACGTCACTTAGATAAAGAAATCTTAGGCATGACAGGCAAGTTCCATACATACTGGGGGGATTTTCACTCGGTCAAAAATCAAGCAGCACTAGAGTATGAATGCTTTCAAATGCTAGCCATGAATGCCGGGTGTTCCATCGGAGACCAACTTCACCCCCTTGGTGAATTATCTGAGGCAGGTTACAGTTTGATTGAACAGGTATATGGTCAAGTGGCAAAAAAAGAACCCTACTGTTTTGGGGCAAAGGCCATTACTGAAATTGGCGTATTAACACCCGAAGAATTTTATACCTCAAAAGATCATGACTTAGGGTTGCCACCAAGCTTGATGGGGACTGTCCGTATACTTCAAGAATTGAGCCTTCAGTTTGATATTATTGATAGTGAAATGGATTTTTCAAAATATAAGCTGTTGATTTTACCTGACCACATTCAGTACTCAACATACTTGAATGAGCGCTTAGAAAATTATATCCGTCAAGGAGGTAAAGTGCTTGGAAGTTACCAATCAAACCTAGACCTTAGTGGTCAAAAGGATAATGTATTTGGGGTACGTTATGATGGAGAGTCCCCATATGATCGTGATTTTATACTTCCTAATGAAGTCGTCGCCAGTGAACTCTTTCCAGAACCTTATGTGATGTATGAAAAAGGAGCAGCAGTAGAGGCAGACAAAGCCCAAATATTAATGTCTTCAGTTAAACCTTACTTTAATCGAGAAGGCGATACTTACTGTTCCCACCAGCATGCACCATCATCAGGGCAAGAAGGAACGCCGGCAGTTACACGTTTAGACAATGCCATCTATATATCCCATCCGATTTTTACGATTTATAATGATTATTGTCCAAAATGGTGTAAAATAGTAGTTAGAGATTTGATTCATACTTTAATTGGCAATGGAGTGGTTTCGCATAACGGTCCATCGACATTGTTGACGACCTTGAATCATCAAGTGGAGCATAACCGAGATGTCTTACATCTACTGCACTACATTATTGAAAAAAGAGCGAAAAATCTATATACCGTTGAAGATGTCCATGCATTAAATGCGCTGGATATTAGTGTCTATGTAGGCGACCAAGAGGTTAAGCGGGTATATAATGTAACCACAGAAAAAGACATTGATTTTAAGTGCCGAGAAGACTACATTGACATTTTCAATTATGGTGTGAAAGGGCATGAGATGATATGTATACAATATTAAACCAAAAGACACAAATAGATTGTGGTATGATGCCTCAAAAATCGACAAACCTTGATTTTATGTATTCAGCAGATGGAGATAATCACCGAGGAGATTATCTCCATCTCTCTAGAGCGTTTGATAATCAGTGTCAAACGCTCATGGTTGGACTTGGAGAACGTGACAAACTTAGTACACAACGCGTTAAGGCTTGTGTTGCCAAAGGGATGAAAGCCTTAATACAAGATAAAATTAAGACCTGCAGTATTCATGTTGAGCTTTTGATCAAAGCCTATGGAGTACCTGTCGTAGACGCCCTAGTTGAAGGAATTATGCTAGGGCTATACGCACCTGTATCCTATAAACAAACACAAGAAGCGACGGAGTATGATATTTTTCTATATGGTTTTATGGAGGAGATGCAAGATGAGTTAAAACAGCGCATCACCCATGCGAAGAATCTTGTGGAAAGCATCATATTGACCCGAAACCTAGTTAATATGCCGTCGAATTACTTGACACCGATTACATTTGCAAAGATAGCGCTAGAGCTTGGACAACAAGAGCACTTTGAAGTTGATGTCTTTGATGAAGAAAAGATTCATGAACTGGGTATGAAGGCATTTTTGACGGTAGGAAGTAGCGGAAGTCAACACACACGACTTATTATTATGCGCTATTATGGCAATCCCTTAACGAAGTCAACAACAGCACTTGTAGGTAAAGGAATTACCTGTGATACCGGAGGGTATTGCCTAAAACCCAGCCAATCCATGCTTGGCATCAAAGGGGATATGGCAGGGGGTGCAACAGTGCTTGGTGTAATGTGTGCATTAGCGAAAAACCAAGTCAAAGCGAATGTCATCGGTGTCATACCGACCTGTGAGAATCGATTATCACGGGAAAGTTATGTTCCGGGAGACGTGATTGGTTCTATGTCAGGCAAAACCATTGAGATCATTAACACAGATGCTGAAGGACGGTTGATTCTTGCAGATAGTTTGACCTATGTACAGCAAAAGGAAAAAGTGGATCGTGTTGTGGATATTGCAACGTTAACAGGAAGTGTTGTCTCAGCACTTGGATTTTCTACCGCGGGGATTTTGTCCAATGATCATCGATTTGCACAAGACTTTTTAGAAGCGGCAGGCGCAAGTGGCGAACAATATCTGCAACTGCCAATCTATGATGAGTATCGTCAATTATTGGAAAGTAGTATTGCCGATATAAAAAATGTGGGCGCCTCCTATTTGGGGACAATTACCGCCGGTATTTTTTTGGAAAATTTTATTCAACAGATTCCATGGATTCACGTGGACATTGCAGGGACGGCCTGGGTGGATACACCTGTGTTTGAGTATCAAACAAAAGGGGCAACCGGAAGTGGTGTGACAACATTGTATCACTTATTGAAGTCTACAAACAAATGATTAAGAAAGCTTCAAGCAAAGTAGGGAGGAAGATGATGGATTTTATTTTGGAAGCATGTGTTGATTCAGTAGAATCGGCCATCGAAGCAAAAAAAGGCGGAGCCATGCGCCTAGAATTATGCAGTGATTTGATTGTTGGAGGAACGAGCCCTAGCTTGGCTCTATATGAGTTGGTTAAGGAAGCAACCAAGATGAAGGTACATGTATTAATTCGTCCGCGGGCCGGAGACTTTTGCTATAGTCAATACGAGTTTCGTCGGATGTGTCGTGAAGTCGAACTTTTTAAGCATGCCGGTGCAGATGGAGTGGTCATTGGAATGCTTAAACCGGATGGTATACTTGATATGCAGCATATGCAAGAGCTTATAAAAATAGCGGGCAATATGCACATTACGTTGCATCGAGCTTTTGACATGTCAAAAAATCCATATGAAACCCTTGAACAGGCAAAAAAACTTGGCATCCAGACTATTTTAACCTCCGGACAACAAAACCATTGCATAGATGGAGCACAACTGCTTAAAGAGTTAGTGGAATTATCCGCCGATCAGATTGACATTATGGTTGGAAGCGGTGTTAATGAGAATAATATTGAAGAACTTATTGATCGAACCCAAGCCCATACCTTCCATTTGTCCGGGAAAAAACGTCATGACAGCCCGATGGTTTATCGCAAGGAACAAGTGACGATGGGAAGTGAATATATTGACGAATATGCCTACTGGGTGACGGATAGTGAAAAGATACGTAAAGTATATACGAGCTTAGAAAATAAATTGAAAAAAAGGATATAAAAGGGAGGCCATATGATTTTTACTCCAGAACAGTTAAGAGCTATTGATCATAGTTTTAATACAACAATGCTTAAAATAGGGCAACAAGACCACCCTATTTTTAATGCGCTACAACAATGCAGCCAAGAAGAACAACATTATCTAAAATACATATATAGCTGTGTGCCAATGAGTGATTGGTTTAATGTTGAATTTGAGGTTTTTTTATCCTATGTCAGACACGGCATGTTTTTGTATGAAAATATTCCTTGGTGCCAACAGATGCCAACAGATATTTTTTTGGATTATGTGGTTTTTCCAAGAATCAATAATGAAAAAATTGAAGATTGCAGACCCATTTTTTATGAACGGCTTATACATCACATCAAAGACAAGTCCATGGAAGCAGCAGTATTGGATATAAATTATTGGTGTTTGGAAAATGTGACGTATAAGAGCACGGATGAACGTACATCCTCGCCATTAACTTTACTTCGAACCGCAAACGGTCGGTGTGGTGAAGAGTCTACATTTACGGTGACAGCCCTAAGAAGTGTGGGAATACCTGCACGACAGGTATATGTTCCTAGATGGTCCCATTGTGATGACAACCATGCATGGGTTGAGGCTTGGATTGATGGACGTTGGCACTACTTGGGAGCCTGTGAGCCGGAACAAGAGCTAGACCTTGGTTGGTTTAATGCGGCTTCGGCGCGTGCAATGATGATTCACAGTCGCTTGTTTATGATGAACAATCAAGTGGAGATGGTCAATCATCTGCATCGCTATGCAAAAATCAAAGAGCTTAATATAACCGTAGTTGATGAATACGGACAAGGAATTCAAGGCGCAAAAGTTGAAGTTGAAGTCGTAAATTATTCGGAATATTTTCCGATTGCAAAGCTTCATACCAATCATCTAGGACGAGCCAAGATGATGACCGGACTAGGCGATGTACACCTTATTGCACATAAAGATAATGTATATATTGGTGAAGCAATTGCGACCATGTATGAAGAGAATGTGACTTTGATTAAAAATAATCGGCAACACTGCATAGAATATAGTGGAACCTATCATTTTCATGCACCGCTGGATGCGCCACAAATCTATAGACCTCTATCTCAAGAGGAAAAGCAGGTCAGACGTACAAAGTTTGATCAAAGTGACGGGCGTCGAAAAGCGAAGGCGAGACAATGGACGAACGAAGCCACACAGTTTTTGGAAGAACAGCACATACAAGCGACACAGATTGTTGAAGGAATCCTAGAAAGTGGAGAGAACTTTGGTGAACTAAAAGCCTTTATCTTGGATTCGGATTTTGAGTGGGAAGATAAGAAGACGCTCCTTAATTCCTTGTGCTTAAAAGACTACAAAGATGTAACGGCAGATATGTTAAAACACCATTTGCGTCATGCCCTTCAATATAAAGCTTTGCAAGAGAGGGATGTATATGGTGCCTATCTTTTAAATCCACGGGTTTATTATGAAGAGTTGACAGCATATCGGGCGTTTATTGACAACTATTTTACCCAAGAACAAAAAGCACGCTTTCTCGAGCAGCCTCGACGGGTCTATGAGTATCTTCGCGCCCACGTACAATCCGTTGATGACAAAGCCTATGATGCTCTATATACCAATCCTTTAGATATATTGACCTATGGCATTGGCAGTCGAATGTCACAAAAAATTGCTTGTGTATGTATTTACCGAACGCTAGGAATTGCGGCAAAATTGGATGCTGTTACAGGTGAGGTACATTATTGGTCGGATGGAAGATTTGTCCCATTATATGCAGAAAAAAATATAGGCGAGCTTGTCTTGATCAATGCGAGTCAGCATCGGTGGGAATATTTTCAAAACTATACCATCGCTCGTCAAGAAAAAGGGCGATATATCACGCTAAATTATGAGCAGCTTGCTTGGGAGGCAGGAACTTATACCCATAAGCTTGTGCCAGGAAAATATAGAGTACTTTGCAGTAATCGTATGCCCAATGGCTCCCTGTGGGTTACACAGCACTATCTACAAATCCAAGCAGATGAAGTCAAACATTTGGAAATTATGTTAGAGAGTGGGAATATACAAGACATGCTAAAAAATATTACTATTCCCAACTTTTTCCTATCCGATGGAGACCAAACATATGAAGCCGCAGATATTATTCCTGATGAAAAAGCTGTAGTTATATGGCTGGAAGAAGGACGTGAACCTACAGAACATGTTTTAAATGAACTACAAGCCAAAGAAAAAGAATATCGTGAAAGTAATGTACCTATTATCTTTATTCTAAAAAATCAACAAGCCCTTGAAAATGCGACATTAGAAAAAACTTTAGAGGTTTTACCGCAAATTAAAGTATATTATCTATATGATGAAAGCGATGTTGAAGACATTGCGCGAAGAATATTTGTTGAACCCAATAAATATCCACTGACGATGGTGACAGAAAACGGATTAAATGTAGTCTATGGTTTTAGTGGGTATAATGTCGGCTTATCTTCTTTAATTATGAAAATACTCAATCGATAAGGAGGTAGAAGATGTATTCAATTGGGATTGATCTAGGAGGGACCAATATCGCTGGTGCGGTACTGGATTCGCAAGGAAATATTGTATTTAAAAAGAGTATTCCCACCCGGCGAGAACGCCATTGGGAAGCGATTGTTAATGATATTGGAATATTGGTTAAATCATTAGTCAAAGATTATGGTATTCGAATGGGTGCGGTTCAATCGGTTGGTGTAGGGTGCCCCGGAATTATTGATCCTCATAGTGGTCGAGTGGTCTTTGCATCGAATTTGGCCTTTGAAGATGTACCGATTCAGGCGTATCTTCAAGAGATGCTACCATGTCCGATTCATATAGAAAATGATGCAAATGCCGCAGCTTATGGCGAATATGTGGCGGGCATAGGTAAGGACTATAAAAGCTTTGTAGCGATTACTATCGGAACGGGAATAGGTTCTGGAATTATTATGGATAATAAAATTTTTTCAGGAACCTATCACGCAGGGGCAGAGCTTGGTCATACAGTGATTCGAGCAGACGGACGCCCTTGCCCATGTGGACGCCATGGGTGTTGGGATGTGTATTCATCGGCAACGGCATTGATGTATGAAGCCAAGCAAATGATAAAAAAATATCCGGAATCTTTGATTTTTGAGTTTGCCCAAAACAATATAGAGCATATTTCACCAGAGATAGTTTTTAAGGCATATCATCAAAAAGATCCTTATGCATATGAGCTTATCAAAAGCTATATACATAACTTGGCCATAGGGATTGCCAATGTAATTAATACATTTCAACCAGAGGCTATCGCTCTAGGCGGAGGGATTTCAAATCAAAAAGAAGTATTGCTAAAGCTGTTAAATGAAGAAATCTACAACGAAATGGGAAAAGCAGCGTCCGGGTTGAAAACCAAACTTGTGATTTGTCAGCTGGGTAATGATGCTGGAATTATCGGAGCTGGGATGCTGTACGAATTATATGCATAAGTAAAAAGATATTCAAAGAGATATTGTTTAATAGCAATATCTCTTTTTAAACAGCAAGAAATATCAAAACAAGGCGAGCGACATTTGCTACTCTGTTAACGGAAAGGAGGAAGTTAAATGGAAAACCCCAATGTTATTCGTATTGAAAAAGTTATTGATTTTATAGAAGAGCATCTAGATAATAAGTTGGATTTGGAAACGCTAGCTACTGCGTCGCATTATTCCAAATATCACCTTCATCGCAAATTCACAGATACAGTCGGCATGACGATTCATGATTATGTAAGTCGGCGCCAGTTAACAGAAGCAGCCAAACTGCTGGTTTTTTCTGAGCGTCCAATTATCGAGATAGCACTTTGTTGTGGGTATGAGAGTCAACAGTCTTTTAGCAAAGCATTTAAAGCAATGTATAAAGTGACTCCCGCAAAATATAGACAATGTCAGGAGTTTTATCCTTTACAATTACGGTTCTATCTCAATAAAGCCATGGACAATAGAACATTTTCCAAGGAGAATATTCGTTTAGCTAAGGCAAGTGATATCTTTGAGTGGATGGAGTTTATACATCTGATTATTGATGGATATCCACATCTTGATGAGCGCCAATATCTTCAGCAACTTCAAGCGCATATCCAAAAAGAACAAGCGTTAGTTCTAGAATCCCAAAAAAGAATTATTGGATGCATGCTGTTTTCGTATGATGGAGGGTGCATAGAGTTTATGGGAATACATCCACAGTATCGGGGAAGCGGACTTCAAAAACTTTTTTTGGATACGCTAATGGATGAATTTTTGCCGGGGCGAGAAATCACTACGACAACCTTTCGTGAACATGACAAGGCAGATACAGGCTATCGCAAAGAGTTAAAACAGCTGGGATTTGCGGAAAGGGAATTGCTTGTTGAGTTTGGATATCCAACACAGAGATTTGTACTTCCTCCAAAAACATAGGAGGAAAGTATATATGTTAAAAAAGCAACAGCATACTTGGGAACGACGTATTGTTCTGTTTCTCATAAGCCAGTCAATCACCTTGTTTGGCTCGACACTTGTGCAGATGGCGATCATATGGTATGTGACGATAGGAACATCGTCAGGAGTTTGGGTGGCGGCATTTACGGTGTGTTCTTATTTGCCTCAATTTTTTATATCTTTTTTAGGTGGAGTATGGGCAGACCGTCTGAACAGTAAGGGGTTGATTGTTGGCGCAGATCTTGCAATTGCCTCGGCAACATTTGATGCGCTATAACGGATTTAATGCAACATTGCAGTCAATGGTTCAGTTTGCTGCCCCAGCTGTTGCAGGAGTTGTTTTATCCATAAGTACATTACGCTTTACGATGTTTTTAGATGTTGTGACTGCAGTGATTGGTGTGGGCATCGTAGCATGTCTCGTTCTTCCAAAACATCAGAAGGTCAATGAAAAGGTGAGCGTTTTTGAACAAATGCATATAGGTTTTAAATATGTATATGCACACAAAATGTTAGTTAGATTGTTGGTGGTATACGCAGGATTTATCTTTTTGACGGTTCCCGGAGGATTTCTCGCAGGGCTTTTGGTTCGCCGATCATATGGTGATACTTATTGGCACCTGACAGCAGTAGAGCTTATTGGCTTTGCCGGGATGGTGATAGGGGGAGTGCTTATGAGTGTATGGGGCGGATTTTCTTCCAAAACTAAGACCTTATATTATAGCCTATTTGCTTTTGGAGTATGTGCCATAGGCATGGGAGGGATTAATAATTTTAATCTTTATCTACTCTTTATGCTTTTTTATGGAATGGCAATGACTAGCGCTCAAACGTCGATGACAACATTATTTCATGAACATACCAAGGTATCAATGCAAGGACGAGTTTTTGGTCTGTTATCGTCGATGTACTCTGGTTTTTTACCTTTAGGCATGATGCTATTTGGTCCGTTAGCAGATATGCTACCATTACAATGGATTATCATAGGTTCTGGAGTCTTTTTGATGCTTATTGCACTCGTCATTCGATTCCATGAGTATAAGTTCAATATTGTTGCCGCTCCATAATTGGAGCGGTTTTATGTTGTTGTATGAAGGCGGTTATAAATTGGGCATAGTGCATCATATATTTCTTCAAATAAAAGAAGCTGTTGATTGTATAGTGCGCTATGGGTTGGATTTGGAACAATGGTATCTTGCAGAGGAAGAAAATCATGAATCACATCGAAATCTTCAAAAAGACCAATGCCAATACCCGCGAGAATTGTGGCTGCAATAGAGGTTGCATTTTCAACATGTTTTGGACGGGTTAACTTAGTATTTAAGACGTCGCTTAATATCTGTGAAACTTGGTCACCTTTTGCACCGCCGCCAGTAAACATCATGTCTGGGACCGATAGTTGCGGCTGATATGCATCCAATATCAGACGCAAATTGTATCCGATGCCCTCAATCACACTTCGAAGATAATCAGCTTTTGTATGGTGCATAGCCATACCGATATAACTACCTGAAGCCTTGGGATTCCAGTGCGGACTGCGTTCGCCGGTAAGATATGGAAGGAAGAAAAGTTTATTGCTTCCAACAGGTGATTGGGTCAGTAAGTTACCAAGTACATCGTAGGGGTCTTGTTCATGGGTTTTTGCCGTCATACATTCTGCTTGATAGAAGAGGTCTTTGATGTAACTATAAGCACTTCCGGCGGACTGCATAGTTCCACAAGGCATATACTTTCCGGGAATAACATGCGCAAAGCAGAAAAGGCGTTGTTTAGGATCAATAAAGACATCATCGGTTGTTCCACCAATCCATGCGGAAGTTCCAAAAGTTAAAAATAATGAGTTGGGTTCAATACAACCTGCACCAAGAGCGGAGCAAGGACCATCTCCACCACCCATAACCACGCGTACTTTTGTCGAAAGGCCAAGAGCATTGGCGGCATCAGCGGTTAAGCTTCCAGCGACATCAATTGATCTAAGGATGGGAGGAAAAAGGTCAAGGCGAACGTTCGCAGCATCAAGAATCTCTTTTGACCAACATTGATTTTTAAGATCGTAGGCATTGGTACCTGAAGCGTCGGAAGCATCGGTAGCAAAGATGCCGGTTAACTTATGGATGATGTAGTCTTTTGCTTGCAACATGTATGCAGCTCTTTTGTAAAGATGAGGTTCATGACGTTGAATCCACATTAGTTTTTCCAGACTGTAGCTGGCGCTTGGCCGGTGCCCCGTGATGGAATAGATAGTCTCTTGACCTAGTTGATCGATAAGATATGTAGTTTCATCAAGTGCACGATGATCTGCCCAGATAATAGCTGGACGCAACACATCACCATGGCTGTCTACGAGAACACAGCCTTGCATTTGTGCAGAAAATGACATGGCAAGGACTTGATCAGCCTCGATTCCCTTAAGGATGTGCTGTGTCGATTGAATTATCGCTTGCCACCAATCCTCAGGGTTTTGCTCCGCAATATGTCCGGGTGCATAGTGGGTGGGATAGGAAACGGTTTGGCTACGAATCAGTTTTCCATCAGTAGTAAATAGGGATGCCTTGTTGCCTGATGTACCAAGGTCGTGTGCAATTAGATAGTGTACCATAAATATACCTCCTGCATTGATGAATAAGTATCTGAAATGTTGTCTTTAGAATAGCATAAAACATTCTGTATGTAAATAGATTGATTTCGAACGAAAGTAAAATATTGACACAATGAAGATGCGTTGCTATAATATGTCCAAAGGAGGTCTTTGGATGAATGAACGACAGATGCAAATTATTAAATATGTCAGTGAACGAGGGAAAGTTCGCGTAAAGGAATTGGCAAGCTATGTGGACACATCTGAGGTGACGGTGCGAAAAGATCTCACTGCATTAGAGGAACAAGGCATATTAAAAAGAGAACAAGGGTATGCAACACTAAAAGACACAAGTGACATCAATTATCGTATTGCCGTCAATTATGATATAAAAAAAGCGATAGCCAAAGAGGCGATAAAATATGTGGCCAATAACGCAACGATCATGATTGATGCAGGTTCGACTTGCGCTGTTTTTGCACAGACGCTAGGAGCTTCTGGAAAACAGGTTACCGTGATTACCAATGCATCTTACTTGGTTAGGCATATACAGCACTATGAAAATATTCGCTGTATCGTTCTTGGCGGTGAGTATCAAAAAAATAGTCAGGCAATGGTAGGCCCACTGACCAAGCTATGTGCCGAACAATTTCGGGTGGATAAAATTTTTGTAGGTACCGATGGATATTCAAAAGAAACCGGATTTACCGGAGATGATATGGTCCGTGCAGAGACGGTAAGGGTAATGGCGGGACAAGCGAGAGAAACCTATGTGCTGACAGAGGCATCCAAGTTTAATCATCCAGGGACAGTGTCATTTTTACACGCGGACAAAGTCAGTCATGTGATTACAAGTCAAGGGCTGTCCCCTGAGATTTTAGAGGAGATGGCACTGGCTAATGTACAGGTGACGGTCGTATAGTATAGGAGGAAGTTATGGAATATTTATTAGATACAGTAAACCTAGCTAGAATTGAAGAGATGGTTGAGTGCTTACCCATTGACGGGGTGACATCCAATCCATCGATTATTAAAAATGACGGGGTGCAAGATTTTTTTGAGCATATGCGGGAGATTCGTTCCATTATAGGTAATGAGCGCACACTTCATATCCAAGTCACAGCACAAGATGTTGATGGTATGCTGCGTGATGCAGAGAAAATTTTAGAGAAAATTGATGAACACGTCTATATAAAAGTGCCGACAACGATGGAAGGTCTTAAAGTCATAAAGCAACTCAAAGGACAAAATATTCATGTGACGGCAACGGCTATCTATACATTGACGCAATGTCTACTTGCAGTTAAAGCAGGAGTCGATTACCTTGCACCTTATTATAATCGCATGGAAGGGCTCAATATTAATTCGGAGCAAGTGATTCAGCAATGCCGACAGATGATTGATCAGAGTCAATCAAGTGCAAAGATATTAGCAGCAAGCTTTAAAAATATTAGTCAAGTGAACAAGGCATTTATTGCAGGAGCCCAGTCGGTGACATTGGACCCAAGTCTTATCGAGGCGGCGTTGAATATGCCGGATATTACAAAAGCTGTGAACGATTTTGAAGCCGATTGGCTTATAGCCAATAATAACAAATTTTTATATATGGATTAATTGTAAATGTTATTGCTTATCAAAGTCATGGCAGGAAAGGTGTAAAAAAGCTTTCATGGCTTGTGACATATATTTGGTATGTTTGTAATAAAAGTAAATATTTCGACGGGTGTGTTTACTGTCGATTTTATAATAGCAAACTCTCGGATCATAGGGGGTTTGCTTTATTAGTGTGTCAGAAATAAACGAAATGCCCATACCCGAACACGTAATATGGTAGGAAGTAGCCTGTTGATCGAGTTCCAAGATAACTGGGGGGGCGATTTTAAACGCTTTAAATAAGCGATTGGAATGTTCGCGGGTATTATTGCCAGGTCGCATAAGAACAAATGGCAAGTCCTGAAAAAGCTTGAGAGAAACGGTAGGGACATTATCTTCTAAGTAGGTGTCCTGGAGAATTTCCTCTTGCATCAAAACAGAATCTGTCAACATCTCATTGACACTATAGTGTCTAGGGACGGCAAGGAGTAGGTGCTCAGAACCAAATAAAGCACGATCATAGACGCTGGGGTTTAAGGCGGAATAATCGATAAGCAGATCTAGAGAGCCTTTGGATAAAAGCGTTTCAAGGGACTTGGTGTTGTCTTCAATGAGCTTCACATCAATATTTGGGTAGCGAGCGATAAAACTGGAAACAAAGGAAGGGAGGATATAAGAGGAAAATAAGTTACTCCCACCAATGGTCAAATGCCCTGTGTTTAAGGTGGTTATATCGTTCAAATAGGCTTTAAAATCATTTTCAAGGTCAAAGATTTGCTCAATGTATTGAATGTATTTTTGACCGCATTCAGTTAACTGAATAGGGTTTACACTTCGGTCAAAGATGGGGGTACCAAGACGTTGCTCGATTTTTTTGACGGTAGCGCTTAAGGAAGGCTGTGATATAAATAAATTGGTAGCTGCCTTTGAAAAATTTCTAGTTTTATAGACTTCATAGATGTATTCTTTTCCTTTAAACATAAAAGCCTCCATAAGAAAGAGTGTGGTGTGGATTAATGGCGAGGTATAAACAAATGGTTATAATGAATATACTAATATATATATTTGATTCTATCACAGACCGGTCGTATAATAAAGGCATAACAGAGATTTGTTTTTTAGGAGGTTGTCATGAAGACATTGTTAAATGAGCGATATCAACGGATAGAGTCCGATTCCATTGGGGAAAAACCTGTGTTAGCCGATGCGTTTTATGGGATACAAACCCTTAGAGCCTTAGAGAATTTTCATATTACCGGTATGAGCGTGCATCCGGAGATGATTCATAGTATTGCCCTTATAAAAAAAGCAGCAGCGATAACAAATATGCAAACTAAGAATATCAAAGAAGACGTCGCGCATGCGATTATTGAAGCCTGTGATGCAATTATTGAAGGGAAGCTTCACGACCAATTTATAACAGATCCCATTCAAGGCGGTGCAGGCACCTCCTTTAATATGAATGCAAATGAAGTGATTGCCAATTATGCAATTACGCTATTAGGTGGTAAGAAAGGGGACTATACGCTGGTAAATCCTAACGACGATGTCAATTGTAGTCAGTCAACCAATGATGTCTTCCCCACAAGTGGTAAAATGACCATGATTCGATTAATCGATGCCATGAAACAAGAGCTTGAACGTTTATGTGATGCGCTTGCATCCAAGGCGATTGAATTTGACCATGTGATTAAAATGGGAAGAACCCAACTACAAGATGCAGTTCCAATTCGGCTGGGGCAAGAATTTAGAGCATATTATTGTGTTGTATTAAGAGACTTGAAACGCTTGGAGCGTGCAAGAGAAGAAATGCTCACCGTGAATATGGGAGGTACAGCCATAGGCACAGGCATTAATGCATCACCAGAGTATATTCACCATATTGTAGAAAACCTAGCAACTGTTTCAGAATTACCTCTTCAACAAGCAAAAAATCTTATTGATGCGACACAAAATTTGGATGGTTTTTTATATGTATCGAGCGTATTAAAAACATGTGCGGTCAACCTTTCGAAGATAGCTAATGATTTGCGATTGATGTCTTCAGGACCTAAAACTGGTCTTGGAGAGGTTCTCCTACCAAAAAAACAAAATGGATCATCCATTATGCCGGGAAAAATCAATCCGGTCATTCCTGAGGTGATTAATCAAGTCGCGTTTCAAGTGATAGGCAATGACACCACTGTAACAATGGCGGTTGAAGGTGGACAGCTGGAACTTAATGCATTTGAACCGGTCATTTTTCATAATGTATTTCAATCCATTGAAATACTGACACGAGGAATCAAAACCTTCGTTGACAACTGTATCCTTGGAATTCAAGCCAATGAAACGCGATGCAGAGAACTGGTAGAATCTAGTGCAGGATTAGTCACTGTGCTATGCCCATATATTGGATATGGTAAGGCCACAGAAATTGCCAAAGAAGTGCTTGATAATAAAGAGCCGCTATTAACGATTATTAAGAAAAAGCATTATATGCATGAAGATAAATTAAAAGAATTGTTTAATGCCTATTCGATGACAGAGCAACGCTGAGATAGACTATCAAAAGAAAAGTTTTAAACACATGTAAATAATTTCATGGAAAATATGACTTAATTCTCCATGCCACAATAACGGATTCTCTAAGTACGTTCATATGAGAATCCGTTATTATTGTGTTATAATATGACGTATAATTTATTGGAAATATAACGGTAGGGGGGGAGCTATGTTAGATATTGCAATCTGTGAAGATGATATAATCCAACAGGAAAAATTAGAAAAATTATTATTGGAAATTGGTTTGAAAGATTCAATTAATCTTGGTAAGTTTAATTCTGGAGAAGCATTGATTAAATCATATGAATTAGGTGATAGATATGGCATTATTCTACTGGATATGCAATTAGATAAACTTGATGGTATCCAAACCGCTGAAATAGTAAGAAAATTTGATGAGGACTGTTTGATTATTATTATAACTTCGATAATGGAATATGCGGTTGAAGGATATAGTGTTGATGCCTATGATTTTATTTTGAAACCTGTCGACAAGAATAAATTCAATCGAGTAATAACAAATGCAGTTAAAGAATTACAAGTAAGAATGAATAAAACGTATCTTGTTAAAACAAGGAATAAGACAATGGCAATAAGATTATCCGAAATTCAATTTATCGAAAGCAATAGAAATAGAGTCATCATTCATACAAAAAAAGAATCCTACGTAAACAATGAGACAATTAGTAGCATGGAAAAGAAATTGAGGGACGACGGTTTCGTTAGAATAAGCCGATATTATCTCGTAAATATTTATCATGTAAAAGAGATTGATATTAAAAAACTTATTCTAACAACAGGAAAAGAACTTAAATATAGTGAAAAATATCGAGATAATATCAAGAAAGAATATGTGGAGTTCATGATGGGAGATTTGTAATGTTAAAGATGTATTTAATGGATATTGTTTTGTTTGTAAACAATATTGTTGGATTATTTGTTATGGTTCGATTTTTGAATCATTTATTGATTCGAAAAAATATAAAAGAAATAAATAGAAGGTTGGGTTTGGTAATTATTCTTGTCATATCGACGATTTTCAATATAAATTTTGAAAATCTTGCCTCAAGCCTATTGTTTGGATTATTACTGAACTATGTTATTGGAGAAATATTTTATATAGGAAAAAGACATGTCAAACTTATTGCAGCTATTTTTTTCGTTGTGTTTTCAGTGATTACAGAACTATTGACAGCTGTTGGCTTCGGACTAATATTTGATGCAAGTGTTCAAGAGGTTAGAGAAAATGTAATGCATTTGTTTCTAGGGGGAATTGTCTCTAAAATATTACTGATTTTTTTAATGGAAATAGTTATTAAATTCAGAAGAAGAAACGCTTCAGCTGTGTCGTTAAGCTCATGGTTATTGATTATTTCAATACCCGTCATCAGTATAGCGCTAGCAATTTTAGTTGTTTATGAACCGGTCATAAACAATTCCTTTAGCAATATCGCTGTTTTTGCCTGTTTAGCAATTATATACATTGATTTAATTACATTTTATTTATTTGACAGTATCGTTATGCAAATTGATGAAAATGATAATATTCGGTTTAGAGAAAGGCAATTGCTTATTCAACAGCACCAATATGAAAATATAATATCTGCCTATAAACAAATTGTGAAATTGAGACATGATATGTTAGGACACTTAATAACAATCGATGGATATTTAACTGAACATAGAGCTGATGAAGCAAAGACTTACATTGGTAAACTACATGATGAAATTGATTGTACACGACAAGGAATATATTCCGAAAATGTTGGCGTGGATGCAATAATTAATAATAGAAGGGCTAAGGCAGATGATTTGGGGATTGAAACAAGCTTTAACGTTATGATACCGGGAAGCTTCAAAATTGATGATATGGACCTATGTGTGATTCTAGGTAATGTTTTAACCAATGCGATTGAAGCATGTCAACGAATTGATGATAGTTCACCGAAATACATACATTTCAAAATGAGGTATAAGCGAGAGATGATTCTCATTGATATTAAAAATGCATATAATGCAAAAACGCTTAATACTAAAAAAGGAAAATTCTTGTCATCAAAACCATCTGGAAGCAAAAATGAAATGGGGATGGGGTTAGAAAATATTGATGCGGTAATAAAAAAGTACGACGGTGTTTTTGAGATGTATTTGAACGAAAATGAATTTGTCAGTAAGTTGATCATACCAGATAAAAAGATTTAGTCCTTTTTCAGGGGCCTTTCGTCCCTTTTCTATTGAAAATTAATAGAGAGATGTTATAGTGAAAACAAATTGTTGGAGGTAGTGGAATGATAAGACAATTTGCAGGAACTATAACATCTTTTTTAGTGCAGGACAATATTATTGTTGAAGAAGACAGAGCGATTTATCAATATGGTACAGAACAGATTTTAATCAATTTTTCAACACTAGCAGTGATTTGCATTATAGCATTTTTTACAAATTCTTGGATACAGACAGTTTTTTGGCTATGCGGAATGTTACCGATTAGAGCTGTTGCCGGAGGTTATCATGCAAGCTCACCGGTAAAATGTAATCTTTTAACGGTTTCGGTATTTATATTGAATATAGTCATAATTAATATTTTGCAAATATATATGACGTCTTATTTGCTTTATGCCTCGTTATGCTTGATTCTCTTTAGTATTCTTCGATTTGCACCGGTAGATCATAAAAATAAGGTGTTAGGGCAAAAAGAATTTTTAATTGCCAAAAAGAAAAGTCGCATAATCGGAAGTATTATTTTTATGGCATGTTTAGTTTTGGAAGCAAACTTTAGCGTAAGTAATATTATTTTAATTAGCACTATGATGGGGGCTTTAACGGCATCTATTTCATTAATCATAGGGAGTATAAAACGAAGGGAGGAAAGAAATGAGAGTGATGAGTGTTATTCGTAAATACAGCGGAACGGCTTTTGCTTTTGTGGCGCTATTAGCCGCTCAAGTAGCATCAACACAATTTAGCTATATTTATTATCAGGATTCAGTACCTAAAGCGGTCAAATCCTTGAAAAAATCAAAATAAGTATCCATAATATTTATGGTTATTTATAAAATCATAATGATTAGACTAGGAGGTGAAGGAAGAGTATATTTAGCCTCGACTTATATGTTTGAGAGTGGGGCATCAATAGTTGCACCATATTATATAAAAATTGCTATTCAAGATAAAGAAGTAGATAGGTGATAGAGATTAAAGGTACTATTAATTAACAAAGTATGATATTATAATTAAGGAGATATATTATGAAGAAAATCATTTCATTTGTATTAGTATTATCAGTTGTATTTAGTATGTTTAGCATTGAAATTCTAGCTAAGAATGCAAAAAATAAGAACGAAGATGTAGAATATTCTATGATCGAAAAAGAGCTGGATGAGTTTTTAGCTAAAGAACGTCGGAATGTTGATGATAATGAGAGAATTAATATCGATAGATATGAGGAGCTCAAGGAAAAATACGAAGTATCAATGAAAAATAAGCAAGACGCAGAAGTCTCGATCAGTTTACGAGATGAAGAATACGCTGAGTATCAAGAAATTAGGAGTCGTTTCAAGAGATTTATTCCTGAATCACAACAAGTTTCTACAAAAGCATTGATACCATATGAATCTACACAAGTAGTCTACGAATATGCTTATTCAAACGATCGTAAGGTTGGTTCAGATAGTGAAACAGATATGGTGAATTATGCTAATCAAAGTGTAGGACTTGCTTTGAATTTTGCACATCCTGCAGTTGGAGTGATTTACTCTATTCTGAATTTTGTTATTTCAGAATCTGAAACAGTTTATTATAGTGATGTTCTACTTGAATATGTTACTGATAAGACATATGTAGACAAGATTATACAAGTATATGGCGGTCCAGATTCATTAGTTGCAGATTCTGATGGGTGGATTGATGAAGTTGTTATAGCATCAAAACGGAATATCTACGGAAGTGTTGAAATGAGGTATTATAAGAATGGTACAAGAAAAATTGCGGATCCTATTGACTTAGGATTGATTGAAACTCAATATAACAAGCATTATTCCGATACTACATACTTGAAAGATGAAGCAGTAGACGTGTTTAGTGGAACGTTCTATCGGTTCCCAAGAAGATACTCGTATACTGCATCAGGGTATAAGCATTATGAATATGATAGGTCTTACAAATTTGATTATGATGACGATGTTTTCAGATAAAGGACTGATATAATGGAACCTATTTTATACGGAGGAATATTTGGTTTTGTTTTTTATTTTTTCGTAAGATCAATACTAAATTACTTCACAAATCTAGAGCTACCGATATTACCAGATCGTTATCATGATAATAAAAGATTGACCTTTATTATGATGAGTATTTACATGTTTGGTTTTATTATTGGATTAGTGTTTACTCTAGTTGTTCAAAACTAAATTTAAATTATAAGGGGGTGTTTATTAATAAAACCGTAAAAATATTTATTTGATTAAATAGTTGAAGTGAGTGAGCATCTGACACAGTCAGAGGCAAGATACCTAGAAGTTAAACTTTTCATTCTGAAAAGTGCTTCTAGTCCTTGCTTCGTAAGAAAAATCAAAAAAGAAATAAATGGTTTTTCACAAACCCTCTTTTATAGCATATGAATAGAGGGTTTGTCTGTGTTTGTAAATATCTGAAGTTCGCTTTCGCTCACTAAAGTGTCAGGTAATGTTAACGTTTTGACAGCAAGGAATGCTTTGGTCATTAATTGTGTAGTCATCAGAGTTCAAACTAGACCGTCTATTCAAAGGGATATAAGCCTTTCTAAAACCTAGGGAAACAAAGAAGCATAAATCGGGATTGTATCAAAAGCGGCATCACCTTGAAAAGTATTTGGCGGAATGAGTGGATGTTTACCAAAAAAGTCAGTGAGAATGGGCAGTAAAGCTTTGGAATCACTAAGGGATTTATCTTCATCAGGAGAATTAGATTTCTTTTCGACAATAATATCAGGATGCGCATCTAGAAATTTTTCGTCATAAAATGTGATGTCTCGAACAATACCAAGGCCATTGGTAAGTAGGCCGAATTTATAAGCTGCTTTTGTGGAGCATAGGAATCAGGTAAGTTTCTGCCAAAGAAATCTGTTTATGTGTTAAAATAGACATCATGTAATAGTCAAAAGAATAATTCAATTAAATTGCCACCAAATATTGAACAAGTAAATGATTTTATTGAAAATGAGTCGCTCAATATAATATCGATTAAAGAGTCAAATGAGTTCACAATATTACTATATCAAAATGAAACATCCTATGGACATTTTGTGTTATATGTAAATCAGAATAATCAATTAATTAGTTCTAATCTAAAGGCAACAGGCACAATGGAGAAGAAGGTATTGCTTGGTGGAGTCGCAACAGGAGAGACACCTTTTGTAACTATTATTATTAATGATAATTTTATGTTACAGAAAGCAAATAAAATTAAAGTGACTTTTGAGGATGGGACAGAGGCTCTAGAATCTATAAATGGTAGGGGTATTATAGTATTGTATCATAACAAAGAGAATAAAGAACCAGTATCATATAATGAGATTATAATCTATGATAAAAATCTATCAGTTTTATATGAACATATTGAGTGATCTTTGGGAAAGCCCATTTATTGATCAATATGCTACGTTATGGTGAACCTATAAATCTAAAGCAAGCTCCCTTTCGTCCCTTTTTTAGTGCATGACAATATTATTGATAAAAAAGACCGAGAAATTTATCAATATGGTACAGAACAGATTTTAATCAATTTTTCAACACTAGCAGTAATTTGCATTATAGCATTTTGTACAAATTCTTGGATACAGACAGTTTTTTTGTTATGTGGAATGTTGCCGATTAGAGCTGTTGAGGAAACAATTTATAATAAAGTCAATAACGAAATAGAGGTTTTCGATTCAGAGGGAAAATCTATAGAATCATATAAGCATAGTCAAGAAGAATTAAGTGATGTAACAAGAAGTAGTTATACATCACAATATCCGTATATAACATCTTTATATGACAGTTTATATGGTCAATATGGTTTTTTGTATGGGGAGGGAAACACCACATACGGTCCAATGCAGACTATTAGTATTAGTGCTGGGACAGAATGGTCTACTGCTATTTCTTTAGTACTAGCCGTAGTACTTACAGGGTCAACTGCTGTTGGTATTTTGATAGCAATACAGGAAATGTTACTTACATAGACTATAGCGAAACAGGGTATTCAGGAACTAGAACAGATATGTTAGAAGAAGGGATTTATTGGGTTTATATTGACAATTTATAAGAAAGGTTTTTAGAAAATGAAAAAGCACTATTTATACTATAACATTGTTGGAATTTCTTTTTTACTGTTATTGCTAAATGTCGTTCTCTACTATAAAACTAAAGGGATAAGTTCATCATTTATGAGTTTAATAATTCTAACTATCTGTTTAGAAGTTATTTCTATGAGACTGAAGAAGCATAATATTATAAAAAAAGTTTAACAATTCTATCTGTTATCTTGTTAGGTTTATTGTTGTTCACAAGTGTGTTATATATGCCACGTTATTCATATCAGAGCGCAAAAATGGATTTAGAGGAAATGAATTGGACTGTTCTAGAAAATGATGCTGATACTTTTATTGTGAAACCATGAATTAATAGTTTTGTTACTCGGTCATATTTGTTTAGAGTTAAACAAGGTGACATTACAAAACAGTATATATTTAATCCGATAACTGGTGAAAAGCTTGAAGTTCTAGAATGAGTAAAATGGAGATTTTGCATTAGCGGGCTAGCTAATTGTCTTAATAGCCAATAACTTCATTTTACTTTCTCCATTAATGCTGTTGTTCTTTTTCTTTCTTAATTGTAATTTTATCTAGTTTGATAAGAGGAGAAAAAATAAATACTCAATTTCATGCGCTGATAAAGTCAAAGGCAGAAGGGGCTTTTGCTAACGCAAAGCTCCTTTTTTTCGTAAGCAAGCTCGCTTTCGCTCGCTAAAGTATCAGGTAATGTTAACGTTTTTCTTGGAATAGCGCCTGGTGTAAAAATTATGCCTTTAAAATTTATGATAGGTTCAGCTGGGATAGTAACCAATATGATGAAAAATTAAAATATGCAATTGCTAGCTATCCTGAAATACTTTTTGTGCGTGCAGCAGGTGAATATATTTATTCAGAAGGAACTTCCGTTGCTACAGCTTATGTATGTGGCATTGCTGGTCTAATATTAAGTATGGACAATACACTATCAACTGAAGAAGAAATCTATTTAAGTGAAAAGTAGATTTTAGATAAATGCTATACTATTGGAGTCGAAAATTTTGTGTCATATATAAAGGAGAGATTATGTTTTTTTATCAACTTACATTTACTCAAGTTATATTCAAGAGTTCATTGATGATTATTATTTTTTTGATATTTATCAGAAGAGGGAATTCAGACAAAAAGACTAATAATAAAAAACAGAATACTACTGATTATATTGCTGCGGTCACAGAAATCTTGGCTTCAATTTCATTAGTTTTTTTAGTTACAATTTACTCAGCAGTGCAACCGCTATCAGTTTTTTGGCAAGATATTATTATTATCTCAGTAAATCTTCTTTTAGTTCTAGTACCATGTCTTGTAATTACAGGTATTGCAATAATGTATAAAAAACGGTTAAGTCAAAGGAAAAGTACTTGGCTATTAATTCATATTATTTGCATTATTCTTTTTATTTATTCTTGGATAGGCATTTAGCAATAGTTTATCTGAACAAGAATTTAGATAAATTTTTTCGAATACGGCTTGTCAAGGAATCTGTGTAAAGTTGTTTCTGAGTATCATTTCCATAGTCCTTAAGTAGACCAGCTTAAATAAGGTCTGTTCATTTGGAAAGGCGCCTTTTCGGTTGATAATAAAGAGCCGCTATTAACGATTATTAAGAAAAAGCATTATATGCATGAAGATAAATTAAAAGAATTGTTTAATGCCTATTCGATGACAGAGCAACGCTGAGAAGAAGAAAATTGATACTTGGATTAAAATACAGTATAATACTATCCATGGATAGCGTAAACGCTGTGGAGGTAGTAGAATGAAAAAACATATTAAAGCGCTGTATTTTAGCCCGACACAAGGCACAAAAAAAATTGTACGAGAAATAGCACAAGAGATTGCACAAGGTATGGATGCCACCAAAGACATCATAGAATATGATATTACCTTGCCAAGTAACAGAGAAAGTGGTATGACCTTTGACCAGGATGATCTGGTTATTGTCGGTGTTCCCGTATACGCAGGAAGAGTCCCAGGTTTCTTAGTCCCATTTTTTGAAAAAATACATGGACAAAGGACCTGGGTTGTTCCTGTGGTTTCTTATGGAAATCGTGCTTATGATGATGCCCTTCTAGAACTTAAAGACCTCTTTGAGCATAATGGTTTTATTAGTTTGGCGGCGGGGGCATTTGTTGGCGAACATTCTTACTCCGACGCAATTGCTTCAGGACGCCCCAACACAGGTGATCTTAACTTCGCTTGTAATTTTGGTCAAATGATCACCAAGAAGTTGTCAAAAGAGTTAACACCTCTAGGAGAAGTTCCCGGGGCATATCCATACAAACCTAAAAAACCAGGAACTTTGATGGCACCAATAACAACAGAAGAATGTAATAACTGCTCTATTTGTGTTAGGCAGTGTCCTATGGCAGCCATTAATCAAGAGGATGTGAGGAGTGTAGATTCGACTCTATGCATTCACTGTAATGCGTGTGTCAAGGCGTGTCCGCAAGGAGCAAAACGCTTTGAAGATGAACAGTTTCAGAACATTAGACAGTGGTTACTGGAGAATTATAGGTTGCCGGCATGTCAACCCGAAGTGTTTCTATGAAAAAAATAAGGAGGTAACATATGATTATTACAACAACACCAACGATTGAAGGCAAACAGATTATTGAGTACAAGGGAATTATTTTTGGAGAGGTGATTTCCGGTGTGGATTTTATTAAGGATTTTGCAGCCGGCTTGACTAATTTCTTTGGAGGACGGTCGAATTCATATGAAGGTGAATTGATAAAAGCCAGAGAAAATGCCCTTGCGAACTTGAAGCACGCGCGGCCCAATTAGGGTGTAATGGGGTTGTCGGTGTGGATATTGACTATGAGGTATTAGGTCAAGGCGGAAATATGCTTATGGTAACAGCTTCGGGAACAGCAGTTGTGGTTCAATAAGTTAAGCCCATGAGGCGTTTTGTTCTTAGATTCGACGGCACATCCTTTAAGTGGTAAAATAGATGTGTAAATGAAAACCAATGTCAGTTAATGATTGGATGTGGATTTTATGCGACAAATTTTACTTTTTATATGTCTAGGCATAATAAGTATTTTCTTTATAGGATGTGATCAGGCAACACAACAAACCCAAAATACGAGCAATACTGGGCGTGAAGACGTTATAGAAGCCCCAGAAGAGATGCCACAAGATTTCCTAGAAGAAACGCAACAAGACGTAACAGAAAACATAAAAGAAGAAGCGATAGTAGAAGCGGAAGTAGAAGGTGACAAGGGGAAAAGGGAAAGTCTCCCGGATGTATTTGAGCCAGGTATCTATACATTGACACCGGTTTTTGAGGAACTTGAATTTCGCCAACCCTTATATCTAACCGCTGACTATGCAAAGAGCCCGTATGTTTATGTGGTTGAAAAACAAGGACTTGTCAAGCGTATTCATACATCGGATGCTTCGAATCAATCGTATACGGTGATGGATGCAACGGCCAAGCTGATTCTAGAATTTGAACAACCTTATGTAAATCATAATGGAGGACATATAGCTTTTGGACCCGATGGGTATCTCTATATAGCTAGTAGCGATGGAGGGTCGGGCGGAGACCCTGATAACAATGCCCAGAATTTGCAAAACTTATTAGGAAAAATCCTTCGCATTGACATCAATAAACACGAAGAGGGTTTAAACTATGGGATTCCACAAGACAATCCTTTTGTAGGTCAAGATAGGGCTAGAGAAGAAATCTATGCCTATGGACTTCGCAATCCATGGAAGTTCAGCTTTGATGACGTGCGTGAGCTAATGCTTGTAGCCGATGTAGGTCAGGATGCAGTCGAAGAGATTAATCACGTGGAAAACGGGGGGAATTATGGATGGTCCCATTATGAAGGCGATAAAATTTATAATGACAACATCCCTTTAGCAGGCAAGGTCGTTGCACCTTTATATAGTTATGATCATGGACAAGGCCAGTCCATCACAGGAGGCTACACTTATTATGGGCAAGCGCTTGCGAGTTTACATGGTGTATATGTCTATGGTGACTTTATGAGTGGCAAGCTATGGGGGTTGTGGCTGGATGTGAATCGTAACGCAGAAAACCTACATCTTCTTGATACAGACCTACGTATTGCTTCCTTTGGACTTGATGGGATGGGGGAACTTTACATCCTTGATTTTAGAGGAGGAGTTTATCAGCTTCAAGAAGTCGAGCAATGAATGAATAAGGCAATGACATACAGGAGAGAAAAAAATTATGCTATTAGAACAACTTAGACTAGCAAGAGTAGATGATGAGAATACCATAGAAAACATAACCTTTGAAGGTGAAGTGCTGGAGGAACTAGACTTATCGTCTATAGATTTTGAAAAGGTGACCTTTAAGAAGTGTCGCCTCATTCAGTGTGATTTTACCAAAAGTGGGTTCTATGATGTGGTATTTAAGGATTGCGACATCTCAAATGCTAAGTTTATAGATACGTTCTGGAAAAAAGGATTGATGCATAGTTGTAAAGGCAATGGAGCAAACTTTAGCAATAGTCATTTTAAGTGGATGACAATTCAAAATGGCTTTATGGACTATGTCAATACGGCACAATCTGTGTGGGAAAATTGTAAGATTGAAGAGACCAAGTTTGAAAAAGCTTTTTTTTCAGAGGTGACCTTTAAAAAGACAACAATTGTAGATACTAACCTTACCGGGGTTGATTTTTACAAGACACCCCTAAAAAACATGGACCTATCCACCTGTACTATAGAAGGAATCATGTTATCGGAAGGTCTGCCTGAATTACAAGGAGCCAAGATTAATATGTTCCAGGCGGCAGACATTACACGGATGTTAGGCGTTAAGATTGTATAAAAAAGGGGCTGTTTAAAACAGCCCCTTTTTTGGAGTCATATTATACTTGGAATTGGTTGATATTCTCATGAACAAGGTTAATTCTTGACACAAGTTGTTCTGTTTTCTTAGTCATTTTTCCTGTCGCGTCGGAAACATCGACAACGCGCGTTACAATATCTTCAATTCCTTTTGCAGATTCTTCGGAAGCTGCCATCATATCATGAATTGTTGTAGAGATTGTTTCTGTAGAAGCCAGTATTTCCTGGCTCGTTGCACCTAATTCGGCAACGACTTCATTTATTTCTCCTGCATCGTTTTCATAAAGCTCTCCAGCTTCTTTCATTTTTTGATAGTCTTGTGTAACGCGCCCATTAAGTAGATGCATTAAATCTTCGGTTCCCTTTTGGAGCGCGTCAACAGAGTTGATTAAAATTTCCGTTAGTCCTTCAATCTCGCCTACAGTATCTTCAGTCAATTCGCTAAGCTTTCGAATCTCATCGGCAACGACAGAGAAGCCTTTTCCGGCTTCTCCGGCTCTAGCAGCTTCAATCGCAGCATTAAGTGCGAGGAGTTTGGTTTGAGCAGAAATAGTTAATACCGAGGCGGTTAATTCATTAATTTGTTTTACTTTTTTTGATTCTTCAATAGCAACGCTTAATTTTCTCTGTACATCTTCTCGCATCACTTTTATTTCATTATTGGATTGGACAGCGTCTGATTTAATATTTGTAGCTCTCTCAGCAATTTTTACGGCGATATGACCTCCTAGCTGAGCTTTTTTTGCAACAATGCCAATTCCATCGGTAACATCATCTAATATATCTACCAACGTACAAATAGAAGTATAGGTTGTCTTAACACCTGTTGACAGTTCTTCGACTACACTGGCGACATTGCCTGTGTTACCATCAATGGTTTCAATGCCATGATTTGTCTCTTCAAGAAGGTTGACCATCAAAGCCATATCTTTTTTCACCTTAGTGATGGATTCGCCAAAAGTTTGTACAGTTACCATCAATTGATTTTGTATCTGTCCAATTTCATCGTTCCCTAAAGCCTGCATATCCGTTGTCCGTAAGTCCAAAGAAGATAATTGCCCCATATGGTTGTTGACGGTTTTTACACGGTCGTTAATATCTTTAGCAACTGCAACGCCAAGGATGACTTCTATACAGATCCCCATGGCTATAAAAAGCATGAGAAAAAGCTGCATTTGCTTTGTTTTTGCATTCAGATTTTCCAGTTCAGAATTCGTCATGGCTTTTATTTCTTCAATCAGTATATCGATATCATCTCTAGCCAAGTCAAAATATTCGTAACCGGCTAAGATGTCATACGTATCATCTGGCGCATCTAAAGCTTCTTTCCAAGCAGCCATATGTATATCATATTGAGTAAAGTTATCAAGTACTTCTTGCTGTTGCTTTTTGGATAAAAGTGAATTTAAGTTGGTAAAAATATTTTGAGCTAAGTTAACACGTTCTTGTGCATCTTGGATGTTTTTTTCAAGTAGATATTTGCCTTCTTCGATGACGGCTTCATTTTGACCGGAGATTTTCATTAATTGACCGGTCATGGCTTGATATAAATCCTTATCTACATCAAGAAGCGTCGACTGTCCAACGAAATAAGTACTATTTAATTGCTCGATCATTTGTTTGTTTTCGGCCAGAGAATGATTGTTTATAAAAAAAATCATAAGGCTCATCACCACAGGCAATGTAATGAGAATTGCGAGCTTGACTTGAAGCTTAATGTGGCTGACCCACTTGATTTTTAATACCTTTCCCTTGGTCTCTTCTTGTAATTTACTCATAGATACCCTCCCTGAATCTTTATTGACTAAATTGTCCTAAGTATACTATGTATATCTCTTAGGTGTCAATGACTCAGAAAGGGTAAAAAAAGTTTGGTGTAGAGCCTATTTTTTCATGCCATAATGGGGGTCGCCATCATCTCCAACGATAGCGTATAATGCTTCCTTAAGTTCATTAACAATGTCTGGATAGTGTTCATAAATGTTGTATTGTTCTCGAATGTCATCATCAAGGTTATAAAGCTGTATTGGATGACAATTGTTAGGTAAGCTACCGGGTTTTGGTGCGCTCCATCCACCTGAATCGGGGCACATTTCCAGTTTCCAAGGACCCTTTCGGATAGAGAAGGACCCGTTAAGGGAATGATGAATAAGCGCCTCATGAATAGGTGCATCTCTATGCTGATTAAGCCAGAGATCAAGATTGCTACGACTATCTGGGGCTTGATCTGTCTCAGGTGCTACATCAAGAAGGTCCATACACGTTGCATATAGGTCTGAGAGTAAAACCGGTTCATCACTATGGGTGCCTGGCTTGATTTTATCAGGCCACTTTATGATATATGGAATGCGATGACCGCCTTCATAAATATCTGCTTTATGTCCTCGAAAGATATAACTTGGGTGATGACCAAACTGTGCAAGCTCAGCAAAGTTGGCCATTGGAGCACATCCGTTGTCACTGGCAAAGATAACAATTGTATTTTCAACAAGCCCCAAATCTTTAAGTTTTTGATTGATTTGACCGACAATATCGTCACACATTAGGACAAAGTCACCGTAAAGGTTAGTGCCGGACTTACCAATAAATTCTTCAGTGGGCAGCATAGGTGCATGAGGAGCTGTCATAGGAAAATACAAGAAAAAAGGTTCATCTTGCCATTGGTCTATCTGTGATAAGACGCGGCGGGTAAGATTAGGGAGAACATCCGAATGTTCAAAATCAGCACCGGTTAGACCATCTCTGAAAAAATGCTTGGTCAATTCAATGGGGAGTCTTGTGTGGCATTTGCTAATTCGATCAGGCATGGCGGTGACACGGCGATTTTCAACATAGACATATGGGGGCATATCTAGCGAACCGCAGATTCCATAAAAATAGTCAAAACCGTGGTCAACAGGTGCATCAAGTAAAGGTAAAGAAAAGTCTATACTCTCAGGATTGTTCGAATCTGTTAGTGGCCATTGAAAGCCTAAGTGCCATTTTCCGATACATGCGGTTTTATATCCTTGTGACTGTAAAAAAGACCCGATTGTAGGGCGGCTTTTTTCAATTAAAGGTGTGTCATAGCCAAAAAGAACACCTTCCTTAAGTGAGGAGCGCCAATTGTAGCGTCCAGTCATAAGACTATATCTAGAAGGCGTGCAAAGGGCAGAAGTTGAGTGGGCATCGGTATGATACATACCTTCTTGGCACATTTTATCAAGATGAGGTGTCGTAAAAGCTGCGTTTTCATTAAGACAAGATAGGTCGCCATAACCCATATCGTCGGCAAGTATATAAATAATATTTGGTTTTTGCATAAGAACCTCCTTACTTTGTTTTATAGTATATCATGTGGATATAAATAAAAAGAGGATAAAGCAAGAAAAAATAGCACAATATTCATATTAAGGATCCATAGGTCCCCAATGTATCGCATAAGTGCAAAAGAGAAAGTTTTTGTGGTTATTTAACAAAAGTTTCATATGTACCATGTTATTTTGGTAAAATATGCCGTATAATGAAACAAAGTTTTGTTTTATGCAAAAATTATTGAAATAAAATTCTCGTGGCATTATAGTAAGACTATGAGAGCAAGGAGATGACAATGAAAAGTGTTATTGTTAGATTAAGAGAGTATTTAAAAGAGACGAGTGGTGCAGAAAAAGAAGTGATCGACTATATTATTGAGCATCAAGAAGAAGTTACTCGAATAAGTATTCATGAGCTTGCAAGCAGAACCTACACATCGGCTTCCACGATTGTGCGACTATGTAAGAAGAATTCATTTAAAGGGTTTAAAGAACTAAAGACAAATTTAATACAAGAAATTGCCATACAAAAACAATCAGCCAAAGAATTCAACATGGATATATCAGATGATGATGATCTAGAATCTATTGTAGATACAATCACACATGTGAACATGAAGTCTTTGGATGTGACACGTAACTTGATTGACTTGCAAACGTTGGAACAATGTATCGAATCTATTGTACGAGCAGTTAATATAGGAATCTTTGGAATAGGATCATCACTGATTGTTGCCAAAGATGCACAACAAAAATTTATGCGTATTAATAGGCAATGTTTTGTTTATGAAGACTGGCACTTACAATTATTACAAGCAAAAAACATGAATAGCAACGATATAGGTATCGTCATCTCCTATTCTGGAGAAACAGATGAGATGATTCAGTGTATTCAAGAATTAAAGAAAAACGATGTGGAAGTCATTTCAATTACGCGATATGTTGAATCCAGAATTTCTAAATTGGCAGATCATAATATTTTTGTGGCGGCCAATGAATCAACACTTAGAAGTGGAGCCATGTCATCTAGAATTTCACAGCTTAATATCATTGATATATTATATACAGCTTGTGCAAATAAGAATTATGATGAATCCATTAGGCGAATTCAAGCGACCTATATGAAGAAAGGATAAGTTATGACAAATCTGGGCAAATTAGTAACAGAAAATAGAAATACCAAAACGATGCAATTAGATGGAATGCCTATAGAAGAAGTTCTTCGAGTCATGAATGAAGAAGATGCTTCTGTAGCCAAGGCGGTAGAAAAAGAACTAAGCTATGTAGCTAAAGCGGTGGAAGCCGTTATAAAAACGTTTGAACAAGAAGGACGCTTGATATATATGGGCGCAGGAACAAGCGGACGCTTAGGGTTACTTGATGCGGTTGAATGTCCTCCAACATTTGGAACACCACCGGAAAAAGTGGTTGGTCTTATTGCAGGTGGTGAAAGAGCATTTATACGTGCTGTAGAAGGTGCAGAAGATAGTGAAGCATTTGGTATACAAGACTTAAAGGACATCGATTTAAAAAGCAAAGATGTTGTTATCGGATTAGCGGCAAGTGGACGTACGCCGTATGTTATCGGTGGACTATCCTATGCAAAAGAGGTTGGATGTACAACTGTTGGAATCACATGTAACAAAGGCTCCAAAGTCGGTGCAGCAGCAGATATTCCGATTGAAGTTGTTACGGGACCGGAAGTTTTGACCGGATCGACACGGCTTAAAGCGGGAACTGCACAAAAAATGGTGGTTAATATGATATCAACGGCTTCAATGGTCGGTATCGGAAAAGCCTACAAAAACTTAATGGTGGATGTACAGCAGACTAACATGAAGCTAAAAGTAAGAGCGGAAAATATTGTCATGCAGGCGAGCGAGGTGGACCGTGAAACCGCCAAAAAAGCTCTGGAACAAGCCGATGGACATGTAAAACTTGCGATTACAATGCTGTTGTTGGAGTGTGACGCAGATACAGCAAAAAAGCGACTTGAAAAAGGAAAGGGACATATTAAAAACGCACTAATTTAGGAGGTTGTTATGGATTATAATCAATTATCAAAACACATTATTGAACATGTTGGGGGAACAGGTAATATAATCAGTGCGACAAATTGTATGACACGTCTTCGACTTCAGCTTAAGGATGATTCCTTAGCCGACATTGCAAGTTTAAAGAAACTTGAAGGTGTTATGGGAGTTATCGGAGATGGTACACTACAGATTATTGTCGGACCTGGAAAGGCAAAACAATTGCTGGACGAGTTTTTAATTGTGGCAAAGCTTGACAAGAATCCGCAAGTATCCGATGAAAACTGGAAAGCAAATAAAGAAGCAATCAAAGGAAAACAAAAACAAAGCCGCTTAAAGCAAGGGCTTCGAACCATTGGTGAAATATTTATTCCACTGATTCCAGCGATTATTGCTGCCGGGATATTCAATGGTTTTGCAGGATTGATTACGAACCTTCAATCCACAGGAAATCTAGCCTCAAGTGAAGTATGGAATACTATTCGACTCTTCTTTTCACTTATCGGTGGTTCATTCTTAAGTTACTTTACGATTTTCACCGGTATTAATGCAGCCAAAAAATTTGGAGCGACAGAAGCCCTTGGTGGTATGCTCGGTGCAATGTCGGTTATGGCACAAATCAATGAAATCTCTGGAATTTTTGGGATGTACAATGATGAGTCGCCATTATTATCTGTATTGCGCTCAGGTAAAGGTGGAGTTATCGGCGTTATCGTTGGTGTATACATTCTTGCCAAAATAGAAAAACGCATTAGAAAATTGGTGCCGGATGTTTTGGACCTTATTGTAACTCCGTTGCTAACATTAGCAATAACCGCCGTTTTATTTGTTGTTATTATCATGCCGGTATCGGGAATCTTTTCAGATTATCTTGTTAAGGTCCTTGAAGTGTTAGTGTCTTCGGATATAGCTGTAGTAAACATTATCTCTGGATTTGTGCTATCTGCATTGTTCCTTCCGATGGTATTGTTAGGACTACATCATGGATTAATTCCAATCTATGCAGTTCAACTTGAAGCAATGGGTGGAGTTTCCTTATTCCCTGTACTTGCTATGGCGGGAGCCGGACAAGTAGGCGCAGCGATTGCTATTTATATTAAAGCTAAAAAAGTAGGTAATCATCAAATCAAAAAAGTCATCTCAGGTGCATTGCCGGCAGGAATTCTTGGGATTGGTGAGCCACTAATTTATGGAGTAACTTTACCTATGGGTAAACCATTTATTACAGCAGGGCTTGGAGCAGGTTTTGGTGGAGCCTATGTCATGATTACTAAAGTACTTGCAACCGCTTGGGGACCGTCAGGAATTACTGCGATACCACTTATGCAGCCAGGTTCAATGTTAAACTACTTTATCGGATTAGTCGTTGCATATATTGGCGGTTTCATCGTTACAGCCATCTTTATCAAAGATAGTGATGTGGCAGAAGTTGGTCAAGAAGAACTTGAGATACATGGAAGTATGGGGCAAGAAAGTGTGAGTGTGAATTAACATGAATAAAAATGTAAGATTTGGATTTTCTGTCTATGTATCTTCCTATGAACAGCAAAAGCCTTTTCTTCAACAAATAGAGAGTGAAGATGTTTACATCTTCACCTCTTTACATATTATGGAAGAGGCAGAAGATAAAGCAAGCTACAAACAATCGATTATAGATATGTTAAACGAGTTAAAAGCGTTTGGGTTTAATATCATAGCAGATATATCTCAACGAACACTGGAGCTTTTTGGATGCAAGACCATGGTAGAGCTAAAAAACACATTAGATATAGATGTCATACGCGTGGATTATGGATTTACACAAGAACAGATACAAGAAGCCATGGAAGAGATTGACATTGCAGTCAATGCATCGACGCTTAAGCCGGATATGATGGCGGCATTATCTAAGGCAGGGAAAAAACCTCTAGCAATTCATAATTATTATCCTCGCCAAGAGACGGGACTAGAGTGTTCCTTTTTTCAGGGGAAAAATCAACAATTACGACTCTGTGGTTACGATATTGCCATGTTTATTGCAGGGGACAATGCGCGGCGAGGACCTATTTTTGATGGATTACCTACGTTAGAACACCAAAGAAATATAGCTCCGTATGTAAGCTTTATAGAAGCGGCGAACCAGTATTCGATGGATTTAGTTCTTTTGGGTGATCTTAATATGGATATGACCCAGGTACAATGGATTATGGATTATATTCATCATGGAATTATCAGTGTTCCAATCCACCTAGAAAGTCAGTATACCAAACTTTATGACAAGGAATATACAATTAGGGAAGATTCAGGGGCATATGTGTTTAGATTTTTAGAATCAAGAGAATACTCAACAAACAGTGGAATGAAAATCGAGCAAGACAACTGCATTAAGCGCGAGCAAGGTGCGTTGACAATCGATAATCATTTATATAAAAGATATAGTGGTGAGATGCAATTAGTTTACAAAGCATTGGAAGCAGACCATCGTGTTAATGTCATCGGACAATTAGACGATGCATACATAAGGCTTGTCGGTATGATTCAACGCGGTGATCGTTTGCGCTTGGTCAGGAGGAAATGACATGTTAATGAACAAAGTAACTCTAGTCTGTTCTCCCGTTGAAGGAGAGCTCATAAGAATGGAAGAAGTGCCTGATCCTGTTTTTTCACAAAAAATGATGGGAGAAGGATTTGCCGTAAATCCTTCTAATGGAAGAATCTGTTCGCCAATTAAAGGGGAAGTCACGGTAGCATTTGAGACAGGACATGCTTATGGGTTAAAAAGTCCCAGTGGTGTTGAGATATTGGTGCACTTTGGCCTAGATACAGTTAAGCTCAAAGGCGAAGGCATACGTATGCATGTTAAAGTCGGCGATAAGGTTAAGGTAGGTGACTTGCTCTGTGAAGTTGATATAAAGGCAATAAAAGATAAGGTTCCCTCATTGATAACCCCTGTTGTCGTGACATCAGAGCACCAGATAACCATTGAAAAGCAAGGGCATGTAAAAGTAAAAGATAAGGTAATGACTGTACGGTGAAGCGGCGACAGTCTATTACGGTGAAAATAGGTGAAAAGCAATCGGAAGTTAGTCTTATATGTGAGATTAACTTCCATTTTTATGGATAGCCAAACTTGACCGAACGTATGTTCTAAGCTATACTGTATATAGGGGAAAGCCTATATAATGAAAATGTATCGTAAAGAGGTCATGAATATGGAATCGACGAATCGAATATATGCAGCGATTGATTTAAAATCATTTTATGCATCCGTAGAATGTATTGAGCGCAATCTTGATCCACTAACAACAAATCTTGTTGTAGCGGACAACAGCCGATCTGAAAAAACAATATGCCTTGCTGTTTCTCCAGCGCTTAAAGCCTTTGATATTCCGGGAAGAGCGAGGTTGTTTGAAGTTATTGAAAAAGTAAAACAAGCCAATGCGCTTCGATTACAGCAACTCGCAACTAAAACCTTTGTAGGAAGCTCATATTTTTCTACTGAACTAGAGCAAGAGCCAAAGCTGGGGATTGATTATATTGTTGCTCCACCAAGGATGGCTCTCTACATGAAATACAGTGCCCGTATCTATGCGATATACATGAAATATGTCGCTCCGGAAGATATACATGTCTACTCCATTGACGAAGTATTTATAGATATTACACATTACCTAAAGCCGTTAAAACTTAACCCCTATGAATTCACAAAACGTATGGTACAAGATATTATAAGAACGGTTGGAATTACAGCAACAGCAGGACTTGGAACCAATCTTTACTTGTGCAAGATAGCCATGGATATTGTTGCCAAACACATACCGGCAGATGCAGACGGAGTACGCATTGCCGACCTTGATGTGATGAGCTATCGACAAAAGCTATGGGCGCATCAACCGCTCACGGACTTTTGGCGAGTGGGAAAAGGGTATGCCAAAAAACTTCAAGACAATGGAATATTTACAATGGGAGATATTGCACGATGCTCAATTAAGAATGAAGCCTTATTGTACCAACTTTTTGGTGTCAATGGCGAACTGCTGATTGATCACGCATGGGGAGTTGAACCTTGTACACTCGCAGAAGTTAAAGCATATAAACCAAAGAATCAAAGTACAGGAGCAGGGCAGGTGCTACATACGCCATACACATTTGATAAAGCGCGTATTATTGTGCAGGAAATGACCGACCTCTTAGTCTTGGACTTGGTCGATAAGGGTTTGGTTACAGACCAACTTGTGCTTACCATAGGCTATGATATCTCAAATCTCACAGATCCTTTGATTGCTAGGCGATATAGTGGTGAGGTAAAAACAGATTATTATGGGCGCAAAGTACCAAAACATGCTAATGGAACAACCAACCTTTCCCAGAAGACATCCTCAACTCAATGGATTATGGAAGCCGTGATGAAGTTGTTTGACGAGATTGTGCATCCACAGCTACTTGTGCGACGCATCAATATTGTAGCCAACCATGTAGAAAGTGAAGATCAAGCCGCCCGTGCTTGTGCTTATGAGCAACTCAACCTTTTTACAGATGAGACGAAACAACATCAATTAGACCAAGCGCTAAAAAAAGAAAAGAAAATACAGCAAGCGGTCTTAAGCATAAAGAAAAAGTATGGAAAGAATGCAATCCTAAAGGGAATGAATCTACAAGAAGGAGCCACAACCAAAGAGCGAAATCGTCAAATAGGAGGGCACAAAGCTTAGAACGACAGTATACCAATAGAAAGGAAGGCTCGGTATGAGAAAAGTAGAGCGAAGCATAGATGACTACCAAGATATATTAGACATTAGCCGTCCTAAATCCTTGAACAGACCTTTGATGGAACGTTCAAAGCGTGCAGCTCAATTTGCGCCGTTTTCAGCAGTCGTCGGTTATGACACAGCGGTTGGTGAATTAGCCCGATACACCCAAGAGAAAAAAATACTAGATGAAACCCAGAAGAGTATTATCGATGAAACGCTGCGAAAGATTGAGCAGAAGTTGCAGCAGATAGGAGCGGCAAAAGTTAAGATAGTATTTTTTGAAGCAGATCGATACAAAGAAGGCGGACAGTATGTGACACATGTAGGTGACGTTGAAAAGATTGATGTCTTTAATCAAAAAATATCGTTGGTCGGCAAAGATAAAATTAATATTGATGATGTGTATAGTATTGATATGTGACTTCATATGCTATAAAATAGAAAGTGATGGAAAATCATTTGCAAAAGTAGGAGGTTATGTCATGCGAATTGAACATATTCAATATCCATTTATCTTTACGGATGATGGGCAGCGAATCCATGCAAAGCAAGTTGTAGGTAATATTTTTAAAGGGGCAACGCTTAAGCAAACCCAAGAACAAGCATATGAAGTCGTAGGTATTCAAGCCGATGAAAACTGTGTCAATGGCGTGTGTCCGGTACGATAGATAATGGAGGCAATATGATATTAGGAAATATTCAACAGTTAGATGAAAAAAGAACGTATCCTAAAGCAATTCAAACAGCATTAGAATACTTGCAAACCCATGATTTTGTGGCGATGGAGACCGGACGGTATGAGATAGAAGGAACGGATATCTTTGCTCTTGTACAAGAGGTCGATACCGATCATGTTGAAAACAGGCGACCAGAGACGCATGAGGAATATGTGGATATACAATATCTTGTTAGCGGAGGCGAACGCATCGGACATGCATTCTTAAATAGTGCAACACAGGTCAAAGAAGATAAACGCCCGGAAAAAGACGTGATATTCTATGAGAATCCTGCGGGTGAACGATTGATTACCCTGTTTCCAGGCGATTATGCAATCTTTTTTCCTACAGACATTCACCGCCCTGGATGCGAATATCAAGAGCTGATGAAGATAAAAAAAGTTGTCGTCAAGATTCGTTACAGCATTCTTTAGTTAAAAGCATAGAAAAGTCCTCTATTCATGTTCCGAATAGAGGACTTTTTTGAAATTTATATATTCACTTTTGGTTTTGGTAACAAACTCTCTTGATTATTCTCGCGAAGCAAGGACTAGCATTACTTTTCAGGATGAAAAGGTTAACTTCTAGTCCCTTGCCACTCTTGTTCCTAAAGTTGTCAGGGATTTTTCCAACTCAATATACACAAGACTACGAAAAATAAAAATACAAAAATCAACAGATGTAATCTTTGCATATAATTATCACAACTTTATTCTTTATGTTAAAATATGCATAAGGGTTATCTAAACGAGAGGAGAAATAAAATGATTGCATTTTTAATGACAATAGAGAACGAAAAAACTAGAAGTAAACTTGAGAAAATCTATCTTGAATATCATAGAGATATGTATGTAACAGCATATTCAATTTTGAAAAATCATCACGATTCACAAGACATGGTTCAAGAAGCAGTTCTAAAACTTTCAGGCAATTTACATAAAATTCTGGACATAAAGTGTAAGAAAACAAGGGCTTTTCTAGTTATCATAGTAAGAAACCTTTCTTTAGATACGTATAATAAGAGAAAAGGTATTATTTTATTAGAACATGATAAAGTGAAACAATTTCCAAATAAAGACGAAATTCTTATTGAAGAAAACTTCATTCGTAAGGAGTTTAGTTCGGAAATTGCAAAATATATAGAGAAAATTTATCTGCCATATGCGGATATTCTGACATTACGTTATTATTATGAGTTGGAGATATATGAAATAGCTAGAAATCTCAATATTACAGAAAATAATGTTAGCGTAAGAATCAATAGAGCTTTGATAGCGTTGAAAAAAAAGCTTTTGGAAGAAGGGGTGGACTATGAACAAACTGTCTAATGAAGAAAGAGAACGATTGAAGAAAATGAATGAAACTTTTCTTTATGAGGTGGGTTATGAGCATATGAACAATATATGTGATGAGACTGATCGACTTTTAGAAGAGTATAAGGAACTTGAAGTTCCGGATAGTTTGAACCAATGGTTCGTGGATTACAATAAAGAACTTATAAGAAAAAAGCAGAATGAAGCTGTACGAAGAAGAATATTAAAATTAAGTAAGAGGATTGCAGCAGTTCTAATAATTATTTGTATTGCAGGTTCAGCTGTGACAATGAGCGTTGAAGCTTTTAGAGTTAACTTCTTTAATCTCGTTATTGAAACATTTCAAAAATATAGTTTGGTATCTCAAGAAGAAATCAACGGAACACAGATGGTTTATGATGTGCCAAGTGATTGGACAGATTATTACTATCCTAAATATTTGCCAAAAGGGTATTATTTATTGAATACACGGTCATTAGTAGATACAAGATATATGACTTTTAGCAATTTAGAAGGTAATGAAATGCGATTTATTCAAGGAAATTTAAGCTCGCAATCACAAATAGATTCAGAAAACGGTAATGTAATAAATGTTGAGATTAGAGGTTGTAAAGGTGTCCTAGTTGTTAAAGATGATATAACTATTATAAATTGGACGACTAATGACATGAGTTTTACTATTCAAGGAAATGTTGAAAAATCAGTACTCTTAGCTATTGCGGAAAGTGTTGAAAAAAATAAATAAAAAGTTTTAGAAAAAGTGTAAGATTTTGCCACCCTAAACGGTTATATATATATAAGACTTAAAGAAAGGGGGTGGCGAGGGATGAAAAAAGGTGATTTTTTTATATTAGTAGTTTGTTTGGTTCTTGCTATTACAGTAATGCCAGCTAGTGCTAATGTTGATCCAGATGTCTTAGAGGAAAAAGAAACAATGTTGATTCAACCAAGATTCACAAATATTTCGGTCTTCTACAATGATTTTTACATAACAGATCAAGGCAAAGCAGTGCTTATATCTTCTATTGATGCAAGAAATGTTGATAAATGTAAAATAAGCATGTATCTACAAAAGTATCAAAATGGAAGCTGGATAACTGTTAAAAATTGGTCTGCAACGGAAAATGGAACTTTTTGTGGAATAGGTGAAACTTGGTATGTGATGAGTGATTATCAGTATAGGATGGTATCATATGCTTATGTGTATCTAGATAATAATTTGCTCGAACAAACTACCTATGTAAGTAGAACACAAATTTATTAAGATTTTGAAAAGAGGAAGATATGAAAAAACAAGGAAATTTACCATTAGAATTATTGCAGCTTTAGTTGTAATTCTTAACCTTTCATTTGCGGTCTATGCATCTGAGAATAAGGATACTCTCCAACATACAGCTATTTCAGATGCTACACTAGAATTTACGGGAACTACTGACAAAAGCGTTACAAGAGCTACTTCTCCTCATGGAGTTGTAGAAACTAAGGTTAAAGCCATTGGTAGTGGACTAGTTGATTTAGAAACAAAGTTCGCTTCTTTCGACGGTGCATTTAATACCTGCAATGGCGAACATTGGTACTATCTTGAAGATGGCCCTTTTCGAGTTGCAACAATAAATATATATAATTCAGTACTACAATCTGTTTGCTATAAAGTTGATCAGTTTACTGAGATTGTTGGTAGGGAAATAGAATACTGTCAATCAGAAGGTACTGTTCTTATGAATTGGACGTATACATATAATTGGGCAACAGTACCATATAACTATGGGGCGACAGTATATTAAGAAGTATCTGAAATGGAGACATATTTCTAGTTATAGCTTATAGGAACAACTAAAGAAGTTTATAAATAGTATCCTAGGTATTTGTGAATGTAATGAATCTAGGATACTATTCTTAGTTAAAAGTATGATTGATTCAAGCAAAAGCTTGCTATCATGCATATCATCATACACTGAAAGGCAAAAAGATTATGAATAAAACAATTAGGAATTCACTTTTTTTTATGCACCTATTTTATGCAAGCATTTCAATTATAAGTGCAATTGTATCATATAATTCTGCTAATAAATTTTTCAAAATCACATCAGATGCTAAATATTCATATTATTGGTTAGACTATCGGTATTCAGCAATTCAAACACCCAATAACATGCTCTTAATTGGTGCAATAGTACTGATTATAATAGGATATATTTTAGGAAAATCATCAATAATATCTTTTGACTATATACCATTTATTTCAATTTCACTTGTTACAGTGTCAATCTTTGCAACCGGTATATTTTATTTCCTGATTATCAATTACCGAAGCAGTATTTATGAGTGGGTATACATTGAGTCAATTAAATCAGTTGTCGGCTACTATTTGTTTGTATTCTTTTGGTTGGGGATTTCTTATATTCTCTCATTAAAATTTCGTTCATTGATAATAGCATTGGTTCTAATCATGCTACAGATAGTTGAAACAATCTACATCCCCTTCATGACAAGCAAATCTTTCATACTAAAATATTTGCCGGTTACAATAACTAGAGATATTGTTATTGGCAACTTTCCGTTTTGGCTTGAAACATCGTTAAGCTCTCGATTAGGAGTCAACTCATATGCAAACATAACACCGCCAATCAATGGCTTTAGCGAAATGAAACCCATTGATTCAATATGGGTTTATTGTGGATATGCATTGTATTTTTTCTTTGCTTGGTTGATTTTAGTATCTATAAAAAAGAAAGGGTGAAAATAGTGAAATTGGTAAAAACAGAACACAATCTAATTCAAATTAATAACTACTACTCAAATGCTCCTAAAATACGAATTTCTAATAATAATATAATTGCTAACCTTCATGACATGAACTTTACAAACTTAGATGTTCAAATTATTACATTTATAGCTGTAAGTACAAACGACAGGTATTCTGATGGATATAGGTTCTCTTTCTTTTTCGATAACCCAATATCTATAAATTCGATAGATAAGAACAAAATTGCTAGCGATATTTTAGCTTATTTTAATAATTGTGAGGCGATAATGGATGACTCCCTTGTCGTTGGGTTACACTTTTATAGACCAAAGGAGTGCGTAGCAGAGTTATATCAACAAATATCAAATTTTCCTAAATTCTCCGAACTTATCAATCTATTTCGGATTATCGATAATCACTATCCTACTAGTTTTAACTTCTATAAAGTTATGAACGCTGAAAAAAAAGAAGGTCATTCAACGATTTTGTATAAATACTGTGATTTTTTGATTAAACAGTGTAAAATTTCAGGAAGCTACTCTGTACCATTAGGTGGTTTCAAACTTACGGAAATAGATAGAATACTACCATTCTCATATATCCTTACTTCAGTCTCAAATGTTTACATTCTCGAAGACCAATACAATATTGGCTACGCATATGCACTTCTACTATCACAATAATTGCTATCTAAAAGTTAGAATTTATTTAAGGTTATCCAGATGAAAACCTCTTCTTCAAAGCGAAGTCATCCACACATACTTTTTTTACGGAGGATTTATCCACAATGGATGGCATTTTTAATGACAATAGAGAACGATTGAAGAAAATTATAATGAGATGAGTTTCAGTGTTCAAGGAAACGTTGAAGAAGCAGTAATTTTAGCTATTGTAGAAAGTATTTTGAAAAACAAATAAAAAGTTTTGAAAAAAGTGTAAGATTTTGCCACCTTCTAGGGTTATATATAATAGAAGACTTAAAGAAAGGAGGTGGGGAGAGATGAAAAGAGGTGATTCAATTAGCGTTTTAATATGCATGATGTTTGTGTTTATGACAGTACCAATGGATAGCTAGTTCAAATACAGCAAAACAACAAGAAGAAGCATTGATTCAAACAAGAGTTACAAATATTTCGGTCTTCTACAGAAAGTGGAACTTTTTGTGGAATAGGAGAGACGTGGTATGTGAAAGAATAAAATTAGAACTTTAGGAGGAAGGTATGAAAAAAATCACAAGTATTATTTTAGTAATTACAATGCTGGTAAGTTTGGGTTCAATTGTAAATGCTAAAACCGAAAAATATTTACTCGAAAAAGAAGTTGCAATTGCATTTCTTAATAGTTTTGGATATAGCGTTAAATTGACAGATCCTATTCCGCTATTAAATCTGAAAGAAGAAGAAGAATTCGTATGTTTTGAAATAGATAAACAAGGTTACATAATAGTTAATCAGTATGATTTATCTATTCCTGAGCTATCCATCAAAAGTAGCAGGAATTTTAAGGATTCTAAGGCTTCCTATTACTATAATGGCGGTCTTAACTTGTATAAAGATAATGGCACATACTTACTAAACATAAGTAATAACGAGAAAATAAGTCGTAAAGAAATCAAGAATATATACACCAAGGAAAAGAGTATAGATAAAGAAAGGAAATCAAAAGAGATTATAGAAAAATATAATACCTTGGCTTTATCTACAGATGATTCTAAAACAGACAGCGCTCTTCCAAGTGATTATACCATTGAATTACCTAGAACTTTGAAGACTTGGTATGTATCTGGAGGCTACTGTGGCCCAATCGCAGCAGCTATTGTACTCATGTATTATGATGAAGAATATAATGAGTCATATGTAAGCTATAGTAACGAAAACGAAAGTGATCTGATAGATTTGATGATTGATTATGTATATAGTTCCGGCGGAAATCCTGAAAACGGAACAGGCACTGCAGAGTTGGAAAATGCGATTAATGACTATTTAGACGATTACTATAATTCTAATTATGCTGTTGCATATGCCCCATCATATGATTATCCTCAGGGTTCATTTTCAAAAATTGGCAATTGTATTGCAAATGATAAACCTGCTATTGTTGATTTAGATAATCACCCAACATATGGAGAACATTGGGTAATTGCACATGGATATACATACAGCCCAGACCAATATGTTATTGTAAATGATGGTTGGGAAAATAATAATATCTGGTTACATTACGAAGAAGGTATTGATGATGTTATCTATTTATGGTCACCACAATGATAAAATCCAACAAACCATTTATGATAGTGTTCATCACCAGTTTGCTGATTCTATGTTTGCTGATATTTGTTTATTCACAATGCTCTTCAAAACCAGACATTTCTAAAAATAACGCATATTTAAATGTGAATAAAATCGAAATGCAACATGAGGGAGATCTTAATATTTATACAATCACTGACACTAATTTAATTAATGAAATTATATCAATACTTGACACAATAAAACTTGAAAAAAAACTTAGTGATGACACAAATGGATATATTTTTATATTAGTATTATATACTGATGAAGAAAATGTAAAATATATTCTTCACCAAGAAATGTCTCGTATTGATGATGTAACGTACTCGAGTGAAAACTCATCAATCATTAAAAAATTAGAAGATTTTTACAATGACATCAAATATTAGCATTTACAACGAAATTTATATTTTAATTCATGCCATAGAGTGTTGCTGTTTTACTTGGCTATAAAACTTCATTAATAAAAAGCTTAACCAGTGCCGGATCAAATTGTGTTCCGGCACATTTTTTTAGTTCTTTAATAGCATCCGACTTACTGAGTGGTGTCTTATAAGGTCGTCCCATTGTCATGACATCATAGGCATCAACAAGGGCGATAATTCTAGCCAATAAGGGAATGTCTTCCTTGGCCAAGCCTTGAGGATAACCAGCGCCATCCCAACGCTCGTGATGGTTTAATATTCCGGTAGCTATCTGGGAAAGTTCAGGCAGGGATGTTGCTATCTTATAACCTAACTCCGAGTGCTTCTTAATTCGTTCCCATTCGTCCAAAGTTAGGGGAGCTTTTTTTTGCAATAACTCTTCAGAGAGAGCCAGCTTACCTATATCGTGTAAATCCGCAAGTAAAGACAAAGCATTCAAATCCTGCCTTGAAAGCGATAACTGCCTGCCTAGCTTTAAAGCTAGGTTGCGAAGGCGCTGACTATGCTCAGACGATTCATTTGTGGTTTTGCGCAACAATCCTTCAAGAGACTCTAAGATTGTGGTACTGATATGTCCTTGTTCGCCAAGTTTATCTTCATACATTTTATCTTCGGCTTGCTTAAAAATCATATTGATATCGCTTGTCATATCATTTTTGGTTTCAAATCCAAGAGCAACAGAAGGCTGGATTGGAGTTTTTGGAGCAAGGGCACAGGCTTGCTTGACTTGTTGACAAAAATTGTCGGCAAGACTTTTAGGGGTATTGGGGAGTAAAATTACAAATTCGTCACCGCCGATGCGAGCAATAATACCATCGTCTTGAAAAACAGACTCAAGAATACGAGCAATTTGTATGATGATTTGATCACCGGTTTGATGACCAAATGTATCATTTGTTATTTTTAAGCCATTCAAATCTGCAACAATGATGGATAACGGAAGATGTTCGGCTTGATTAAGATGCAAAAATTGTTCGCTAAAATAAGCACGATTATATAATCCGGTTAATTCATCGTGATAAGATCTATATTTAATAATTTCCTCTGTTTTCTTACGTTCTTCAATTTCTTTAAGGAGTTGGTTTTTATAATTTTCAAGAGTCAGGGTTTTATCGTTGACAGCTTTTTTGAGCGTATAATTCCACATGATAACTGTGATAAGCACAAAAACGAGCAATAGAAGAATAAACGTCAATGTGATTCCAAAGTAAGGCGTCTCAAAGATACTTTTTTCTTCAAATAAAACCCACTTGGATCGTATGCTTTGGCGTTCACTTTCGGTGATTTGTGCAAGCCCTTTACCGAAGATGTCACTTAATATAGGCCAGTCGTTTCGGGTTGCAATGGATAAGTTAGATTCAAAAGGTGTCTCGGCATTAACGACAAGGTTGGAAAGACTATCTTCCGTAATACTGGCAGAAGCACTCATAATCTCGATGATGATGGCATCCGCCTCACCTAGAGAAACCTTCCTCAATCCTTCGTTGGCACTAAGGACTTCAACATAATTTATATTTGGATAATCTCGCTTTAAATATTCTGTAATAGCATAATCTTTTACCACAAGGAGCTCAATCGTCGAATCTGCCAATTTGTCAAAAGTCAATTGCTCGGAAAAATTCTGACGTGTAATAATGACATTTGGATTCATGATATAAGGGACAGTAAAATCAAAATATGCACTTCGTTCCTTGGTTTTTGTTGCCGCAGTAATACCGGATATTTCTCGACGTTTAGCCTGAGCAATCAGCTCATCCCAATGCTCGAATTCTACCATATCGATGGTTATATCTAATTTTTTTTCCAGCAAGTGAAAGTAATCGGCAGAAATACCCACATATTGACCATTTTCAAGAAATTCAATAGGTGGATAGTCCGTTGTATAGCCAATCTTAATTTGACCTTCATGTGAATCTAGCCACTCCCGCTCTTCATCAGTTAAAAAAGAAGTATTTACTTTTTTCTGAGTATATAAGCTGGCAAAAACAATCAAGGACAAAAAAGCGATACTAAAGATAATCATTGATAGTTTGAATATCGATTTAGTTGATACATCGGGCATAAACATCACTCCTCATTATTCGTCTATGTTCCAGTAGATACTAGTGAGGCATCATTCATCAGGCGATGAATAATCGGATCATCTGCCAGAGCCCAATCTAGTGATCGTAAATCTTTTGGAAGACACCAGCGATAGTCAATATGCTCGCACATATCGAACGTGCGCGAGGCAACAGGGACTAAAAAGCTGTGTAGGGTAATCGAAAAGTCAGGATAGGCATAGTCGAGAGTCATATAGTGATGCGAGGCATTAATAGGAACATCAATATTTAGCTCTTCGCGTAATTCTCGCATTAAGGCATCTTCTATGGATTCTCCAGTTTCAACTTTACCTCCGGGAAATTCGTACTTATAATCCATGTATTTATATTTTCCTTGCGGTCGTTGCATGCAAAGAATATGGTGGTCGTGAACTAAAATAGCGGCAGCTACTTGATAATACTTCATAGATGGCTCCTTTGAATATTAAAATATTTTTAGGGACATTATACTAATATTGTAACCTTTTGAGGCGAAGAATGCAATTATAACCTCTTGACCTAAGACGATTTTCAATATATAATTAACAAAAAAGAACAGGTGATATTTTATGCAAGTTAAAAAAGAAGAAGTGCATATGGCGCTTATGCATGCCGCGGAACAAGAGTTTTTAGAAAAAGGATTTATGCAAGCGTCATTACGTCAAATCGTTAAAGCCGCAGGAACGACAATTGGGAACTTTTATAATTATTTTGAAAACAAGGAAGCCATATTCGAAGCTCTTGTTGAAGCGGAATACAATAATTTTATCTATCTTATTGAGCACCATGATGCGATTGAACGCCCGGATTATCTATGGGAGACCACGGATATTCGCCAGTGGAGAAGTGTATTGGGCGAGTTTATAGAAAAATATATACCGCCTTTTTCGAACCGATTTGTCTTATTGATTGAAGCCAGTCAAGGGACACGCTTTGAGAAGACGCGAGAACTTTTGCTCAGTATTTTATCAGAACATTTTGCAAGTCATGTCGATACTTTTGGACGCAGTCATGTACATCCGGAGATGGCTAAAGTGATAGGTATTGAGTTTATTGAAGGGTTTTTGTATATCTTGAAAAATGTCAAAGATGAAGCAACTCGAAAGACTTTAGTTACAGAACATTTTTTGTTTCATATGATAGGAAGCATGGCTATCATAGGTGAATTTAATCAAAAATAATATATTAAGAATGCATATAAGGCATTCTGATACCCCAAAAAAGAACGAGTGATCGTTAAAGGAGGAGTTTATATGATTCAAGTAAAAAATTTAGAGTATGTTTATCAAAAATCAGGGAAGCGTGCAGTACAAAAGATTGATTTCTCTATTGACCAAGGTGAGATTTTTGGCTTTTTAGGACCAAGTGGGGCAGGCAAGACCACAACCCAGAGAATCTTAATCGGTCTATTACATGGGTATGATGGAAGCGTCCAGATTATGGGAAAAGAACGTAAGCTATGGAAGCAAGATTTTTTTGAAAATATAGGGGTTGCTTTTGATTTTCCTAATCTATATGTCAAATTAACGGCAATGGAAAATCTTGAATTAATTCAGTCGTATTATCAAAACCAAAGTCAAGATATTCACGAACTCATGCGACGTGTAGGGTTACAAGCGGATAAAGATAAAAAGGTAGAAGGATATTCAAAAGGAATGAAGATGCGTTTGAATTTTATTCGAGCCATAATGCATGATCCTAAGCTTCTATTTTTTGATGAACCGACATCTGGACTGGATCCGGTGAATGCAAAAATTATTAAGGATATGATTATGGAGCTTAAGCAACAAGGCAAGACGATTTTTTTGACAACCCATAACATGACGGTTGCAGAACAGTTATGTGACCGTGTCGCTTTTATTGTGGATGGACAGATTCCGGTTATTGAAAAACCGAGTGAGTTGATGGTTGAACATGGGACGCAAGTGGTTCAATTAGATTATTATAGCCACGGTCAAGAATGTAGGGAAGAGTTTCCGATGAAAACAATCCAAAAGAATGAACAATTTTTTCAAATCATGCGTGAACATAAGATCAAGCGTATACACAGTCAGGAGGCAACGCTTGAAGATGTCTTTATTAAATTGACAGGGAGGGAATTAGCATGAACATACGAATGCTTAATGCCATAAAAGCCGATGTAACGTTTCAGTTGAAACAAGGATTTTATCTGGTCTACATTTTGCTAACGATTATATATATGCTGATTGTTCATCAATTGCCGGAACATATGCGTATTGTGGTGGTACCGATTGTTATTTTCTTTGACCCTTCAATTGTAGGTTTTTTCTTTATCGGGGGTATTGTAATGTTGGAAAAAACACAGGGGATTTTAGATTTTCTCATTGTTACACCGTTGCGCTCAAAAGAGTATTTAATGGCAAAGGCAATATCGATGGCGATGCTTGCTATTTTGGCAAGCTGTGCTATTACCCTTGTGGCATACCAAGGCGAAGTACGTTGGAGTTTATTAATTTTGGGTATAGGAATTTCGGCATTGATATTCACCCTCTATGGTTTTTTTGTAGCAGCAAAGTGTAAGTCATTAAATGCATATTTTATTAAAATGATTCCGTATATGCTTTTAATAGTGCTTCCTTGTTTGCTTTTGCTTGTTCAGACACCTTTTGATTGGGTTTTTAGTGTGTTTCCTAGTGTTGCAGGTATTCGCATTGTATATGGTGCATTTACAGGAATGCATTGGCTAGAGGCGGGATTACATTTGATTTATCTATCCATAATTACCATAGTGTGTTTGCATATTGTGGATAAGAAAATATTTGGAGGAAGTTATGGTGAATAAGATTGCATTTAACGCAGACATGAAAATGATTCGAAGAGATCCGATCTTAATAATATTTATGTGCATTCCATTTTTAGCCGGACTACTTATTAAGGGGATTTTACATTATCTGGTGCCGTGGCTTTGGCAAAGGAACGGATTTGATGTGACCTTGTATTATGCCTATATTTTAGGTGGCGTTTTTTTGATGTCACCGATGATGCTTGGAACGGTCGCTGGTTTTTTAATGATTGATGAAAAGGATGGAAAAATATTTGAATTAATCTCCATAACGCCTGTAGGATATAATGGCTACATGATACATCGGTTAATGCTACCGGTTATAGGTAGTGCCATATATACGCTTGTAATGTATTGGTTATTGGATATATTTTTCCTAAGAATAGAAACCCTTTTGATACTCATGATATTAATGGGGCTTGAAAGCATAATGATTGGAACACTTTTGTTTGTCTTTGCCAAAGATAAAGTACAGGGGTTGACCTATTCAAAGGGGATGGGGGTATTTATGGTGCTTGCTATGGCAGATCTTTTTGGGAAACCTTGGTTAAGTACTGTGGCAGGAGCCATTCCGTTTTATTGGGTGATTCGTGTCATACGCTATCCAGATAATATTGTTGATGTAGTCATGGCATTTGTTGTTCATCTTGTGTGGCTTATGGTTATCTTACGACGTAAACTATGATGCAAGGGCAATAAAATATCAGGAATGAATTAGAAGGCTAGTCAGGTTGATATACATTTGATACAATGATAGGGATGATTGAAGTGTCAAAGTGAAGTTTTACGAAAATAGACGCTTTAATCATTGGCATGAGTGGAGTGACTTTTGGAAGGAAGTGACAGTGATGAAGTATCAATTAATTATTTTTGACCTTGACGGCACGTTAATGGATTCAATCGGAGGTATTAGAAAAGCAGTAAATATGATGTTGGAGCGCCATGGTTATCCAACATTTTCAGTAGAAGAATATTTTGATTTTGTCGGTAATGGACTGTATAACACCGTTGTGGGTACCTTAAAAAACACCGACTTAACCAAAAAAGAGATTGAACCATTATACGAGGAGATGCTAACGTATTATGCGAAGCATTACGATTTTGAACTAGAACCCTATCCTGGGGCAAAAAATATGTTGGAAAAGTTAAATGGCAAGGTGCACTTGGCCATTAATTCAAATAAAAATGATGATATGGTAAAAACGATAACAGAAAAATATTTGCCGGAATTTGAATTTGCAAGTGTGTGGGGTGTCAAAGAAGGACAACCTCTTAAGCCAGACCCTTGGGCTATTAGCCACTTAATGGACACATTGAATGTAAAAGCGGAACAAGTGCTTTTTGTTGGTGATTCAGAAGTTGATATACGCACAGCACAAAATGCAGGTGTAGATGTATGCTTTGTTACATGGGGCTTTCGAAAAAAAGAAAGTATTGTCTCCTATGAGCCATCATATATTGTGGATGACTTTTCTCAGTTATATCAAGTGATTAAGGGAGAGGTCATTAGTGAAAGATAAACGCATATGATGGGGATGCTCTTGCAGGCGGTATTTAGATTCACAATTTCGGAACTTATGCGTAAGAAAATGTGGATAAAGCCTGGAGATATGTCACTAAATGTGGATGAATGAGAGGATATAGGATGTATCGAATTTATTTGGTTGAAGATGACAAAGGATTACAAAAATCTATCCGAGATACATTAGTACGTTGGGGCTATGAAGTCCATGTGGTAAAAAAATTTGATGCCATTGCAAAAGAATTTGTACACATAGACCCGCATTTGATATTAATGGATATTACCTTGCCGTTTTATAATGGCTTCTATTGGTGTGATCAGATACGTAAGGTATCAAAAGTTCCGATTGTCTTTATCTCATCGGCAACAGAACAGATGAACATTATTATGGCCATCAATATGGGTGGAGATGATTTTATATCAAAGCCATTTGAACTTGAAGTCTTAAACGCTAAGATTGCAGGTCTATTAAGGCGCACGTATGATTATGGGAAAACCAAAGTCAATCTGCTTGAACATCGTGGTGTCATCTTAAATATGACAGCAAATAGTGTGACGTATCAAGATCAGTGCGTTGAGTTAACCAAAAATGAATTTCGAATTATTAAGGTATTGATGGAACGAAAGACGCGCATTGTATCAAGAGAAGCATTAATGAAAGCCTTATGGGACCAAGAATATTTTGTTGATGATAATACACTAACCGTTAATATCAATCGTGTGCGCAAGAAACTACAGACGCTTGATATTGAAAATTTTATTGTGACAAAAAAGGGTGTGGGTTATGTTATTGAGTAAAGCAGACATGCATCAGTTAAGTATATATTTACGACAAAACCATCGAAGTATTGCCCTGTATATGTTTGCGCAGATTTTTTTCTCAGGGGCATGGCTCCTCTATCATAATTCGGAGATTATGCGTGTCCTTTATCCGGTGATGGTAACAACATTCATCGGCTTAACAGGGCTTGTTATAGGCTATATGCGCCATATTAGAAAAATCCATTCAATGGAAAATGCGTATCGTTATGTTGAGAGGAATAATCGAGGACCGGATGATCTTAATATTGTTACAGATCAGCATGCCGAAGCGATATTGATAGCTATTGCAAATGAGCTAATGGCAAAGTTTAAAACGTTAGAGGAAAGCTATTTTCTCAATGAAAAAGACCGAGAAAGTTATTATGCGCTTTGGTCCCATCAGATTAAGACACCGATTACTTCATTAAAGCTTCTCTTAGAAGAAATGCATGATGAAGATGATTTTTTGGCAAGGCGTTATCAAATGTTGGAAGAGATATTAAAAATTGAACAATACATGGAGATGATCCTTCATTATAACCGTATTGGTGATATGTCCAAAGATCTAGAAATCGAAGAGGTGGCATTACAAAAAGTGGTTCATCATGTCCTAAAAAAATTCAGCATCCTTTTTATCAATCGTCGATTTAAAATTGTTGTTGAGGTGCCAGAGGTGATGGTCATATCGGATAAAAAATGGTTGACACTCGTTATCGAACAAATCTTATCCAATGCAATTAAATACACAGAAAGTGGGAGCATTACTATTCGGGCTGTTCAACGGGAGGATAGTGTCCAATTAATCGTTGAAGATACAGGCATTGGTATACGTGCAGAAGATATTGAACGTGTCTTTGAAAAAGGATTCACAGGATATAATGGGCGTTTGGACCAACGGGCAAGTGGGATTGGACTGTTTTTAGTTAAGAAGGTTATGGATCAACTCAACCATACGATTAAAATTAAGTCAGAACTTGGCGAAGGCACACAGGTTGTATTAGGTTTTGGGAATCTTACAAAAATGTAAGGTTCCTCTTTAAATTGTAAGTTAAATCGATGGTTTCTAAGAACAAAAAGCGTTATGATTATTTTAGATGATTTAAATTTTACTAAAGTAAAAATAATCAAGGAGGAAACGATGATACTATTAGATGTAAAAAACTTGAGCAAAGTATATACGACTCAGTTAGGGTTTAATAAAGTGGAGGCGCTTGTCGATGTAAGCTTTAGCGTTAATCAGGGGGAATATATTGCAATCATGGGCGAGTCAGGATCGGGTAAGACAACCTTGCTCAACATACTGGCAACTATTGACAAACCAACAACAGGGGCTGTGTATTTAAAAAAGAACAATGTTTCAAAAATCAAAAGTAAACATTTGGCAGAGTTTCGACGCAAAAATTTAGGGTTTGTATTTCAAGACTTTAACCTATTAGATACCTTAAGTGTTGAAGATAATATTTTTCTACCCTTAGTTTTAGCGGGTATGCAGTATGAACAAATGCATGCACGACTTAAACCTCTTGTACATATGTTGGGCATTGAAGATATCCTAAAAAAATATCCGTATGAGATCTCCGGTGGTCAAAAACAGCGAACTGCCGTTGCACGTGCATTAATCACAAATCCGGAGCTTGTGTTGGCCGATGAACCGACCGGAGCACTCGATTCAAAAGCTTCAGAAGATTTACTAGATATTTTTGAGGATGTAAATACAGCCGGACAAACCATTCTTATGGTCACCCATAGTATTAAAGCAGCAGCTCATGCGAATCGCGTCCTATTTATTAAAGACGGTATGATCTTTAATCAAATCTATCGGGGACATGAGTCGGATGAAGCGATGTATAAAAAAATCTCAGATACGTTGACCTTATTGCAGACAGGAGATGCTATCTATGAAGTCAGTTAATAAAGTGCCCTTAATTTTTCGACTATCCTTTAAAAATATTTATATGAATCGAGCTATCTATGGGCCATACCTGTTTGCAGGCAGTTTTGCAACATTTACCTTCTTTGTTCTTTCATCAATTATTTATAATGATTTGGTTTATGTGTTGCCACATAGTTCATATGTATATGGAATGATGCTCATCGGTTTGTTTTTGCTGGGAATTATCATGATTCCATTTCTTTTTTACACCCACAGCTTTTTGCTCAAACAAAGAAAGAAGGAATTTGCGCTATATGAAATATTGGGACTAGGAAAAGGGCATGTTATGCTTATGCTATGCTTTGAGACGATATTTGTCTATGGTATGGTAATGCTTGCAGGTATTGTCTTTGGTGCACTGATGTCCAAGTTTTTGTTCTTGATTCTACTTAACTTAAGTGGCTTGCCAACGGAAGTAGGCTTTGCGTTTAAATCCAAAGCGTTTGTTCAAACGGGCGCATTCTTTTTGGGACTCTATGGATTCATCTATGTGGTCTCATTGCGACGGATTCTTGCAGCAACACCCATCCACCTGTTAAAGGGAAGTAAGCAAAATGACAATAAACCTAAGTTCCCTTTTATTCGCGCACTTATTGGGATTGGAGTTATGGGGGCAGGATATGCTATAGCGGTGACTAGCCAAGTGGATGGTTCAATTTTCGCAGATTTTTTCTTGGCCATTCTTTTCGTCATTATTGGAACATACATGTTCTTTAAATCAGGGCTTCATATGTTGATGCAGAATTTGCGAAAACGAAAAGGCATATACTATCAACCCAAAAATTTTATCACTTTGTCCGGCATCCATCAGCGTGTGAATAAAAGTTCTGCGAGTTTAGCTAATATATGTATCTTCAGTACCATGGTAATAATCACATTATTATGTACGGTATCACTCTTTCGAGGGATGGAGTCGATTCATGCATTTGATCATCCGGTAGATGCAACGATAACTTATGTTGATGGGCAATACCCAGAGCAAAAGGTACGTGATGTAAAGGATATTGAAGCGACAATCGATCAATTAAAAAAAGAGTATGGAATTAAAACAGTTAAGCTTTTGAATTATAGCTATTGGGAAAAACGAGCGGAGTACAACGAAGATTATTTTGGTCGTGTACGATGGATGACTAAAGAAGAAGCCCTAAAACTTAATGCTGACGTTAAAGACTTACAGCCGGGACATGTCATGATTTATTCGACAGGCCCCAATGTTAACTTCGAGACGATCAAGTTTAATGACGTACAATATCCGGTTCAGCAAGAGCTTTTGAATATGCATAATATCCCTAAATCCACAAAAAATCTATTCTCGGATAATATATATGTGATTGCTTATGATAGCGAGCAAATCGAGACAATGATTGTAGCGACGCCCCAACAAGCCCCAGCTCGTTATGAAAACCATTATGATATCGTGATTCAAGATCAGGAGCAAAAAGACTACTTTACACAAGGCGACAGTGCTCAGGCAAAATTTATCCACGCGCTTTACGAGCAAGTTAATCAAGAACAAGATGTGACAATCAGCTTTTCAGACGCATATGAAGGAGCGAGGGAAGTTAGAACTATGTCAGGAGGTCTTCTCTTTTTAGGATTGTTCTGTAGCGTTATATTTATTGTATGTTTTATTATTATTATGTATTACAAACAATTAGCAGAAGGGTATGATGATCATTACAATTTTGACATACTTCAAAAGGTGGGTATGGATAAACGTGAAGTTCAAGGAACGATTTTGCGACAAATCCTTGTAATGTTTGCGATTCCTTTAGTCTTTGCTATCATTCATACGCTTTTTGGACTAGAGATGATTATTACCTTATTTGCGACGATTGGGCTTTACGAAGAAATGGTTATTCGATGGAGCGGTGTTGGCGTTATCATAGGATATTGTCTACTTTATGTGTATATATATTTTAAAACATCTAAAACCTATTATCGTATTGTAGCCAAATAAATGGTATAGTAAGGGTATCATAGAATATAGGAGTGAGCATATGCAAGAAATTCGTGAAGTAGATACCCTAAAAACAATGGTGGATACAAATGCTATGACTGTCGTTGTCTTTACGATGCCTAGTTGCGGGGTTTGTACACCGCTTAAACAAAAAATAGCCTCTGTGCTAGAGGCGTTTCCAGAGGTGGCGCGTGGGTCGGTTGATCTGCTAGAGGTTGAAGCTGCCAAAGGAGAATATCAGATTTACACAGCTCCAATTATTGTGCTGTTTGTTCAAGGTAAAGAAGCAAAACGATATTCATCGGCGATGAATATCGTTGAGTTCAAAGAAACTATTGCGCGCTATCAGCAACTGATGGGTTAGACAGATTGATTTCAGCACACATCATGGCAAAGGTTCCAATCCCATGAAGGTCATTGGTGCTTGTTGGTCGATGAAGATAATGGGTATAGTCGCCAACACCGGTTCCGATACAAACATGTTCAAGAAGTAGCTTGTTGTTATCGTCAAAATTAAGACGGTTAATGATTCCATGATAACCTTGTAATGCATAAGTTAGGTAGACTTTATGTAAAAGCCCTAATCGAACGGCCTTTGCAAGTGCATAGACAAACAAACTTGTGCAGGAGGTTTCTAGCCAATTGTTTTTGTCGTCACCTTTGTCAATGACTTGATACCAAAGACCACTCGAATCTTGAAAAGGGATAAGTGACTTTAAGATATCTTGAAGGATATGCTTTAATTCATTATAATCCGGGTGACTTGTCGGTAAGATGTCAAGGATTTCAACAAGTGCTACCGGAACCCAACCGAGTGCGCGTCCCCATATCTCGGGAGAACACCCGGTTTGTGCATCTGCCCATGGTGCAACTTTTGAAGGATCCCATGCATGATATAAAAGACCCGATGCTTCATCACGCATATAGGTATACATCAGTTTGGCTTGATGTGCAATTAAAGTGTAGTAGGAATCATCCCCAATGAGTTGACCATAACGCATTGCCACAGGACCGGACATAAAAAGGCTATCAAGCCATACTTGATTTTGGCAGTCATCTTTGTGCCAAAAACCTCCCTTTTCGTTTACTTTCCAGTCTTTAAACGGAGGAATAAGTGTGTCGAGAACTTTTCGATACTGTGGATTGTGCTTATCGTCTAACAGTCGGTAGAGTAAGATTGAAGGTTGGATATCGTCAAATTGAGTCGGATCACATTCGCTTAGCTGACCATTGGTATCAATGATACTGTTTAGCCAGGCTTTGATATATTCATCGTATTTTGCATCGGCATTTTGAAGATAACATTGTTCCATACCCAGGAGAAAAACACCCTGATGATAATGAAAACGCCCTTTTGGTGGTAGATTTGAAGCGTCAAATGTATTCATAAGCGCTTCACAGGCAAGTTCGCCCCATTCAAGGGGGCTTTTTTTTTCGTTTGTATTCATAGATTTACTCCTTTTTAAGTGTATTATGCAGTCATTATATAAGATAAATATGTACATTTTATGCTATAATAGGACAAAACTTCTTATATTTTGTCATAGGGTAACAACCGAAGGAGATAAAGACCATGCATTCATATCAATATCAAACTCAAGATAGCGGATTTTCCATAGTGTATCAAAAAGCATTGGTCCATACGATGCCTAAAAGCCATTTTCATCAAAGCTACGAATTGTATTATTTGTTGAGTGGAGAACGGGATTTTTTCATTAAAGACCGGATATTAAAAATTGAAGAAGGAGATATTATCATTATCCGCCCGAATGTATTGCATAAGACAGCCAATGGTAATCCTTCAGAACATGAAAAGATTATTATGAATTTTATGGATGCGCTTGCACCGGGGCTAGCCGGAGAAAAGCTTTCTAATTTTTTACTTGAATCGCATAGAGACTATGTGCTAATAAAAAAACATTCCGCGTTGAAAAGAAAAATATACCCTATTTTTCAGGAAATACTTGAAGAGATACAGCGAGAACAAGGGGTGTCGCCTATATATTTACAGGCACTGTTGATACAATTACTTGTAAATGTGAATCGACATTTGGAACAACACAGCCAGCCCCTTCCTCAATATATCAGTGCAGCACATGAACGAGTATCAGAGATTGTACAATACATCAATCAACATTATTTTGAGGCGATAACACTATCTTGTGTTGCAGATGAATTTTATATTAGTCCAAGCTACCTAAGTCGAATATTTAAAGAAGCAACGGAATTTTCTTTTGTTGAATATGTGAATCATGTCCGTGTAAAAGAAGCTATTTTTCTCCTAAAAAACACACGTTTAAAATCCTATGTGATTGGTAAAAAAGTTGGGTTTAGCAGTGTGACGCACTATGGGCGTGTCTTTAAAGAAGTCACAGGTAATTCACCACTTTATTATAGAAATATGGTATTATAGAAATAATCGAAGGTATAAAAAAGGACATGATGGAAAGGAATTGACTATGAAAAAAATACGATGGGGAATCATTGGGTGTGGAAATGTAACTGAGGTAAAAAGTGGCCCTGGATTCCAGAATGCGGATAATTCTGAGTTGGTTGCGGTGATGCGACGCGATGGTGCATTGGCAAAAGACTATGCAAAACGCCATAATGTACCCAAGTGGTATGACGATGCAACAGCACTTATTGAGGATCCGGATGTGGATGCGGTATATATTGCAACCCCACCGGCCTACCATAAAGACTATACATTACAATGCGCCAAAGCCGGTAAACCTGTATATGTGGAAAAACCAATGGCACTTAATTTTGAAGAATGTAACGCGATGATTCAAGGGTGTAAACAAGAAGGTGTTCCATTATATGTGGCATATTACAGAAGAGGATTGCCGCGATTTCATAAGATTAAGGAACTCATTGATACCAAGGCGATTGGTGAGGTGCGCTTTGTGACGGTTAATAATACGCAACCCATAATTCGTCCGGATGGAGAGGGGACACTTCCATGGAGAGTGAAGCCAGAGCTTGCAGGCGGAGGGATATTTTTTGATATTGGGTGCCATACACTAGATATTCTTGATTATATTTTAGGTCCGATTAAAGAAGTAAGTGGACATGCAAACAATCAAGGGGGCACATATCCGGCAGAAGATATTGTCAGTGGAACCTTTGTCTTTGAATCCGGCGTACATGGAAGCGGTGTATGGTGTTTTAGCGCCTTCGAACGCGAGGACATGAATGTTATTGTCGGAAGTAAAGGGAAAATAGAATTTTCAACATTTGGCAATGAGCCTATACGTGTGACAACCGCTCATGACATACAGACTTATGAGATAATAAATCCCACCCATATTCAGCAGCCGTTGATTCAGATGATTGTCGACGATTTATCTGGAGTAGCTACGGCGCCAAGTACAGGCGTTAGTGCATCTAGAACAAGCTGGGTTATGGATGAGATGGTAAAGGGATATCGATGAAAAAATACATTCTTCAAAGTGCACTTTTCTGGGCAGGCATTCCGATTATGTGGGGATTTTTGCCGACATATTTTGATGGGATTGCGATGACATCAGGTCAGATAGGTATTCTCATGGCGATTAATCCTTTTGTCTCGATTATAGCACAGCCTTTTTTCGGAACAAAAACGGACAAAGCATCTTCGAAGAATAAGATCTTTAACATTCTGATGTTATTGACAGTGATTGGGATCTTACTCATACCGATGCATAAGGATTATCGCTACGTTATTACGATTATTTTTATTGTCTCGATTTTTCAAGCGGCACTTTTACCGATCTCAGAGAGTATTACATTGGAATCGTTAGAACATATGGGACGCTCCTATGGACCGGTTCGTACAGCCGGAACCGTAAGTTATGCGTTTGTTGCTATGCTTGTTGGACTTATGATGCGTATAGATATCAAGATGATTTTTTATGTGACAGCTTTTATCGGTTTAGCCAACATCATTGTAGTAGCCCAACTTCCGACGGTTCGGGGGCACCATGACCGGCACCACAAAGTGTCTTATAAGGTAATCTTTGAAGATAGGATGTTAAAAAACTTTATCAGTCTAACAGTTATTGCACAGATGATGGTCAGTTTTTTTATGACGTTCTTTGCGGTATACTTTGTTGCACAAGGCGGACTAAGCAGTCAGGTAGGATGGTTGTATTTTATTGCTGCGCTTAGCGAAGTTCCATTTTTATTTTTTGCAGATCGTATTATTGAACGTTTTGGAGTGAAGAAGACATTGCTTTTTTCCATGCTCATCTTCGGACTCCGATTTGTGATTTTATATTTTAGTCAATCACCAATATGGTTTTACTCGATTTCTTTACTACATGGTATGACATATATTGTTTTTGCATATAGTTTGGCGGTTTATATTAATAAAACCGTACGAAAAGAGTTAAGAACGACAGGCCAAACCGTTTTAGCTGTAGCATCCTCGGTAGGAAAGATATTTGGTTCTCTCCTTGGAGGCGTATTGATTGATAAGATGGGATATCAACACTCGATGTTAGCGGCGGCGTTCTTTTGCTTTTTGACATTAATTATTTACAATTTTATTTTGAATAATAGGAGGACTTAACAATGCATACGTGGCAGACAGTATTGCTCGCATTTAGCTTGACCCTTTTTGCAGGATTGTCAACAGGAATAGGAAGTGCGTTAGCATTTTATACAAAACAAACGAATAAGAAATTTTTATCAGGGGCGCTAGGTTTTTCAGCAGGCGTTATGATATATGTATCTTTTATTGAGATATTTCCAAAGGCTAAGGATTCATTATCGATGGTGGTTGGTGATAAACAGGGGATGCTTATTACTACCCTCGCTTTTTTTGGGGGTGTTGCTATTATTGCTCTGATTGATAAATTTGTACCGAGTTATGAAAATCCACATGAAATCTATGACTTGTCAGACATAGATGACTTGAATGAAATAGAAGACTATGAAGTAACAAAGAAAAAGCAAAAACAAGATGCGAATCTATTGCGTATGGGAGTGTTTTCAGCACTTGCAATTGCTATTCATAACTTCCCGGAAGGTATGGCAACGTTTTTTGCAGCCTTGGAAGATCCGGCGCTTGGTATCAGTATTGCCGTAGCGATTGCAATCCATAACATACCCGAAGGAGTGGCGGTGTCAATTCCAATCTATTTTGCGACAGGAAGCAAGAAAAAAGCCTTTAAATATTCTTTTTCTTCAGGTTTGTCAGAACCTGTAGGTGCAATTGTCGGATATTTTATTCTGATGAATTTTGCAAGCGATCTTATGTTTGGCATTATTTTTGCAGCGGTTGCAGGAATTATGGTCTATATATCCTTAGATGAATTATTGCCAACGGCTGAAAAATACAGTGAACACCACATTGTTATCTACGGTGTGATTGGCGGGATGGCATTGATGGCAACAAGTTTAATTATGTTAGGGTAAGGTGTTATGAAGATACTTGTTCTTGAATCGAGTACAACGTCAGTTAAGGCAATGGTATATGATACCGATAGTCAACAGACCCAAGTCATATCGCAAAAACACACAAAGACAAACGCAGATGCAGATGCAGGAACCCATGATGCCAAGACGGTATATGAGGATTTAATATCTCTTGGCAGACAGCTAACAAAGACTGAATCCATTGATGCGATTGCTCTAAGTACTACATGGCATAGTTTGCTACTTGGGGATGGGACAAAAGAGCCCATATCGCCGGTATATCTATGGTCCAATTTAGTAGCGGCATCTTTATGCCAACAGCTAAGGCAAGACCAAGAGTATGTCAAAAACTATCAAGAACGCACAGGCTGTATAGTAAATGCGAGCTATCCATACTTTAAATTAAAAGCAATGCAGCCGATAAAACAAGATATACATATCATGGACCAAGGCGCATATTTAAACTGGAAATTTACGCAAGCATATGTTACTTCAGAAAGTATGGCTTCGGGATCGGGGTTATATAATATTGAATCAAGAGATTATGATATGCAACTATTGGATAGTCTTGAGGTCTGCAAAGAGCAGTTGCCAAAGATTGTCAAAAATAATCGAGTGTTTTCTTTGTCGCAAACAGCGGCAAATGCGCTTCATATAGAGCCCGGTATTCCAGTTATGTTGGCCAATCCAGATGGAGGACTTAATCAAATCGGAGCAGATGCAACGAACCATGAAGTTATGACACTATCAGTAGGAACCAGTGGTGCGCTACGTATTTCAACCCAGCAAGCATATGGTGCAAAAAAAGGACTATGGAGCTATCGTTCACCTCGAACCTGGCTTCTTGGTACGGCAACATCCGGTGCATGTAATTGTGTCGACTGGTTTAAAGACGTTTTTTGCGAACATCGATATTCGTATGCAGAACTCGAAGCAAAGATAGAGATTGAACATGCGCTACAATCAAGTCCGATTTTTTTGCCATTTCTTTTTGGGGAACGTTGCCCTGGGTGGAATATGATGCGTAGAGGAGGATTTGAAAATCTACATCATAGTCATGATGTGGGAGCATGCTATTATAGCGTATTGGAAGGTGTCTTATTCAATCTGTATCAAGGATATGAACGGTTAGTGGAAGTTGTTGGCGAACCGAAGGTGATTGAGCTGTCTGGGGGTATTTTGCATTCGCCGATTTGGCAACAAATGTGTGCAGATATTTTTGGGCATCCGATGGTCATTAACACCACAAAAGATATGTCAATGGTGGGTGCTGCAAGATGGGCATATGAATGCATTGGAGAGGTGAAGCCAGTAAATACACCAACCTATACAGACGCTTTAGCGCAAAAGATGCTTCAACCCAACCTAAATCGTCACCAGCAATATCAACGAAGATATCAGCAGTATCAAATATATTATAGTACGACACAATAGCTTAACTTGAGCGTTGAACTATTATGGATATGTGCTTTAGCAAATGGAGGTAAGAAAATGGCAATCAATGTAACGGTATGGAATGAATATCAACACGAAAAAACAGACAAAAAAGTACAGCAAGTGTATCCGGAAGGAATACATGAAGCTATTCGAGAATTTTTAGATGAAGATGGAGAACTAAATATCCAAACAGCGACGCTTGATGAGCCGGAGCATGGACTGACACAAGAAGTGTTAGAGTCTACGGATGTATTGATTTGGTGGGGGCATATGGCTCATGATGCTGTTGAAGATGATATTGTTGAGCGGATTCATGACCAAGTATTACGTGGGATGGGTCTAATCTTATTGCATTCATCGCATTATTCAAAGATTTTTAAGCGCCTCATGGGGACAACGTGCTCACTTCGCTGGCGTGAAGTCGGAGAGCGAGAACGCTTATGGGTCGTTGACCCGAATCATCCGATCACCCATGGAATCCCGGAGTACATTGACTTACCCCACGAAGAGATGTATGGAGAACGTTTTGATATACCGGAACCAGAAAAAATTCTGTTTTTAGGTTGGTTTGAAGGTGGCGAAGTTTTTCGTTCAGGAATTACCTATACCCGTGGCAATGGAAAGGTTTTCTACTTTCAACCAGGACATGAGACATACCCTCAATATAAGAATCCTTTGATTCAAAAAGTCATTACTAATGCGGTCCATTGGGCAGCGCCGGAACGAAAGTACCCCAAGTATGAAGCCTTTCATGCGGACAATGATGTCGAGTGGGACGACTTTGATTATTTAGGTGATACACCTTTTCCAAAATTTGGATGAGAAAATGGTATAAAAAGGAGGAGAAGAAATGATACAATGGTTGGAACAATTTAATCCGGTGACGCAGGCACTGATAGGAACCCTATTTACATGGGGAGTAACGGCACTTGGAGCGTCCCTTGTTTTTTTCTTTAAAAGTATAAAAAAGAATATCCTTAATGGAATGCTTGGCTTTGCGGCAGGGGTTATGATTGCTGCATCTTTTTGGTCGTTGCTGGCACCGGGAATCGAGATGGCAGAGGAACTAGGACAAACGGCATGGTTAACGGCAGCCATTGGCTTTCTTGGTGGAGGAGCATTCTTGTTTTTAGTTGATAAACTCTTACCGCATCTTCATTTAGGTTTAGAGACCAACCAGGCGGAAGGTATCAAAACCAGTTGGCAGCGAAGTGTATTACTTGTTTTAGCGATTACTTTACATAATATTCCAGAAGGACTAGCTGTTGGTGTTGCTTTTGGCGCAGCTGCATCTGGTCAACTTGGAACAGCAAGTATTGCTGGAGCGGTAGCCTTAGCTATTGGTATTGGACTTCAGAATTTTCCGGAAGGTGCGGCGGTGTCCATTCCCCTTCGCAGGGAAGGATTTAGCCGGAAAAAATCCTTTTTATATGGGCAAGCTTCTGGGATTGTAGAGCCCATTGCAGGTGTACTTGGAGCCTATGCAGTTATAACAATGCGCCCTATACTTCCTTATGCATTAGCTTTTGCGGCAGGTGCTATGATCTATGTGGTTATTGAAGAGCTGATTCCAGAAGCTCAACGTGAAGAAGGTGGATCCAAGACGGATATTGCAACGATTGGTACCATGATAGGTTTTACAGTTATGATGATATTAGATGTGGCCTTAGGCTAAATAAATGATGAAAAGATTTTTTGTTGCATTGCAATGAAGAATCTTTTTTTATGTTATAATATACCTATATGCATTAGAGAATAATTATCTTATAATATAAAATATAGATTATGAAGGGGTGAGTAGGCAATAGCCATGTAGATATGATAAAAGGGGTAATTAAGTTATACATTGAGCGGTGGGACTTTTTTTTGGAACTATTATTACAGCATATTGTAATGACGCTTGTGTCCGTTGTTATTATAACAATCCTAGGTCTTGGATTGGGAATCCTGATGACAAAAAATACATGGATAGCCTCGATATTATTGGTAGTAACGAATTTTTTATATACCATTCCATCGATTGCTCTTTTTGGTATATTGGTAACTATTTCTGGCATCGGTAATAAAAGTGCTATTATTGCATTGATTATCTATGGTCTCTTGCCGATGATTCGAAGTACTTACGTTGGAATCAAAGAAGTTGATGCACAAATCATTGAATCAGCAGTAGGAATGGGAAGTACAGAGCTACAACTATTATATCGTATTCAATTACCACAAGCTCTTCCTGTAATTATGTCGGGATTTAGAACAATGGTTATTATGACGATTGCTCTTGGAGGAATTGCCTCTTTTATTGGGGCTGGCGGATTGGGTGTTGCGATTTATCGAGGAATATCGACGTATTTTCCGGAGATGATTGTAGCGGGAAGTTTGTTGGTAGCATTTTTAGCCATTGGCGTGGATGCTTTTTTGCAAAAAGTGGAGCAGGCAATGACAAGAAAAGTTCTTGGACGTAGCCGTTAGATAGATGATGGAGACAAATAGTTTATGAGTTTATGAGTTGAGGAGGTAAGGGATGAGAAAAATAATTGTCAGTTGTATGTTGACCATTCTACTTGTTACCATGAGTGGCTGTAATCAGGATAAGACCGTTGTCGTAGCGAGTAAGCCGATGACAGAACAGTTTATCATAGCACAGATGCTAATTGCACTGATTGAACAAGAGACAGACATTACTGTCGAACACAAGGCAGGCGTTGGGGGTGGAACGTCAAATATTCACCCGGCAATGGTTAGTGGTGAGATTGATATCTATCCGGAGTATACAGGAACCGGGTGGATGTTTGTACTTGAGCAAGAGTTGATTCAAGATCCGCAGCAACTGTATCTAGCCGTAAAAGAGGCCTATCAAGAAAAGTATGATATCGTATGGTCAGGATTGTATGGGTTTAATGATACTTTTGGAATTGCTATGAAGCGTGAATTGGCCCAGGAGAAAGGCATTCGCTCATATTCTGACTTGGCAGAACTTGGGCAGGAGCTGACATTTGGGGCAGAGCATGATTTCTTTGAACGGGCCGATGGATTTCCTGGTATCTCGACTGAATACGGATTTGAGTTTAAAGATGAAGTGGGAATGGATATCGGACTAAAATATCAGGCAATTCAAGCAAATGAAGTGGACGTCATCAATATCTTCTCAACAGATGGCAAACTTAAGGAATATGATATGGTCGTTCTAGAGGATGATCGCCTATATTTTCCTTCATATTATGCGGCAACGTTGATTCGTCAAGAGACCCTTGATGAATATCCAGAGCTTGAAGCCGTGATTGGTATGTTAGATGGACAGATTGATAATGATGAGATGACGTATATGAACTATCTCGTTGAGATTGAGAAAAAGGAACCTAAAACAGTTGCAATCGAGTTTTTACAGGAGAAAGGGCTGTTAAAGTAATGGTTGTAGAGTTCAAGAAGATTACTAAATCCTATGATCAGAGTCAACGCGTTATTGATAGCCTGGATTTATCTATTGAAGCTGGAGAATTTATTACCATACTAGGACCATCTGGATGCGGAAAAACGACATTATTAAAGATGGTCAACAAATTGATTCCTTTTGATACAGGGGATATTCTTGTTAACAATCAAAGTATTCAAACGTGGGATACGATTAAATTGCGTCGAAGTATTGGGTATGTGATTCAACAGATTGGACTGTTTCCACATATGACGATTGAAGACAATATCAGTTATGTCTTATCCATTGAAGGAATAGAAAGAAGATATCGTCATGAGCGTGCACTCAAGTTGATGGAGCTTATTGGTCTTGAAGAGGCGATGTTATCAAGATATCCGGTTCAACTTAGTGGAGGGCAAAAGCAACGTATCGGAGTTGCAAGAGCGTTGGCAGCTAATCCAGAGATTATTCTCATGGATGAACCCTTTGGCGCAGTAGATGAAATTGCTAGGACCTTACTTCAAGACGAACTGGCAAAACTTCATAAGCAACTAAAAAAAACGATTCTGTTTGTAACCCACGATATTCAAGAAGCATTAAAATTAGGAACACGTGTAGTGATAATGAATAAGGGAAAGATTGAACAAATTGGAACAAAGGAGGAGTTGCTTTTTCATCCAACGAGCGCATTTGTTTCAGAATTTATTGGAATCAAGGGCTTTAAGAGTATATTGGATGATCAGATTCTAGAAAAAGTATATAGGCAAATAAGGGAGAATGACGGAAATATGGAAACGCTGTATAAAAAACTATTAATTTAATTAAATGTTAGAGGGGGAGACGGATGAGGGATTTCTTTCAAGACACAAAATTAACAGGGAAACATTTCCGGGTAGCACTTTTGTTATCGTTTATGTTGGCCTTGCTTGTTGCATTAATTTTATCACAATTATATCGTATGCGTTATTCAAGTGTGATGGAGACATATAACAAAGAGATGGAGACAGCAGTCAATATTACCGAAGTGTATGTCAATGAAAAAGTAAAGGATGTTGATTCAACCATAAGAATTTTGGCCAACACGGATGCAGTAAAGGCTTATGTGGAATCATCACAAGAGGATAATCAAAAACAAGTGGAAAATTTATTTGCCAAATATGTTCGCAATCATTTGGCCATTACCCAGCTTCGGATATTGGATATGCAAGGAATGGAGAAAGTCCGAGTAGACAAAAGCGAAGAAGGCTTTAAAGTTGTGCCTTTAGAACAAATGCAGGATAAGTCACAACGTTATTATTATCAAGAGGCCATTGCCAAGGAACAAGATATGATGTATATCTCGGACTTTGATTTGAATATTGAACATGAAAAAGTTGTGATTCCCTATGAACCGACGATTCGGTTTGCGATTAAGCTTTATGATGAGCAAAATCAAGCATTCGGACTTCTTATCATCAATGTGGATGGCTATGCCCTTTTTGATACGATTAAAGAATACGAAGTCTCCAACTTAGAGCATAAAGAGATTGGCATTTTGGACCATAACAATTATTGGTCGTTTAGTAATATTGTTAACGATGAAAATAATCTCGAAGCAATGGGGCCGGTTTATCTGAATCTGACTGAACGCAGTGAATTAGGCATGCTTAAGGACTTAGTAAAACAACATGAAGCTAAGGAAAATGAGTTTAATGCAGGTCAGTATACCTATGAGACAAAGCATATTATCTATAAAAAAATGCGGATTAGTGATAATATCCGATATAGCTTTTCCCAAGATAACTCGGATTGGTTTGTCGTAGGACAATATGATGCAAAAGCTCTCGTAGCTCAAGAGCATTTCTTTTTAAAAAATATTGTACTGATCACTATAATAAGTAGTTTTTTAGTAGGACTTGTTACATACATGCTTATGATTTTCTATCAAATTAAAGCGAATAATGATTTGCTACTCTTGGCTTCTTCTTATATTTCAGACAACTCACATGATGGAATTATTATCCTAGACAGAAAACGCAAGATTTTATATTACAATGAAGTCTTTGAGGCAATATTTTCTGTTGAAGAGCACCAATTTATCAATAAGCATATTCGCAGACTGTTTAAAGATAAAATTGACATGCGCAAAGATGTTGACGCACATAATATACTATGGAAAGGTAATATTTGGAATAAAACTCAGTATGGAAATATCGTCTGCAAACATTTGACCATTAAAGGGGTAAAAAATGCGCAAAATCACATTGCCTATTACATAGGTATATATGTAAATCCGGAAGAAGCACAAATAAATCAACAACCATTTTTACGCGATGGAATGAATGCATTTTTAATGTCAAGACAAGAGGTCCAAACCATTGGACAAGAAGTGCAATATAGGTATGACAAGGCTCAAAACTATTTGATTCTTACCATTCAACTCAAGGGAAGTATTCGAAAAATGTTTGAAGCCAATCAGATGCTTCATGGAAAGTTCCTTGAGACCATGCTTGAGGGGCTACGTGACAATCCAGAGATCTATATGTTTGCAACGCCTCGAACGGATATGGTTATTATGGGATGCCATAATACACAAAAAGAATATGATGAGTTTGAAATCAAAGAAATAATTGATCGCATCAAAGGAATGTTTGTAGAGGCTAGAAGTAAGATGCATCTTGAACAATTGGATATCAATTTTAACATAGGTGTTGCTCTACAAGGCAAGCATGGAGAAGACGCCGAAGCGGTGTTGAAGAATTCTATGGTTGCACTGGAAGCATTGATTAAGTTTAAGAAAAATCAGTATTTGTTTTACGATAAAAAATACCATGATTCGATTAAGCAAGATCTAAAAATTCGAGATGCTTTAGAGCAAGCATTTGATAATAATGAATTTAATGTGTTATATCAACCACAGTTTAGTGTTAAGGATAATCAAATTATAGGGGCAGAAGCGCTAGTTCGCTGGAACAGCAACACATTAGGCAATGTATCTCCGGACCGTTTTATTCCAATTCTTGAAGAGACAGAGGATATCTTTAGACTGGGACTACATGTTTTAGAACTTATTCAAGAGGACTTTCAAAAGTTTAAACCCAATAGAGAAAAATTTAGAATATCGTTTAACTTATCAGCAAAGGAGTTTCTAAATAAAAAACTGTTGGATGCAGTTGTTGAACGACTAAAGGAACTGCTTGAGAGTGGATTAAGTGTATGTGTTGAAATTACAGAGACCGCATTAATTGAAAACTTTGAGTTTGCAAATAGTACGATCAAAGCATTAAGAGATTTAGGAATTGAAGTTGCCATTGATGATTTTGGAACGGGATATTCATCATTAAGCTATTTAAAAACATTGTCAACAACAGAATTAAAAATTGACCGCATGTTCATACGCGAGTATCCGGATCAAGATGACGGGAAAATCATCAAAGGTATTATAGGTATGGGTAAGGCAATCCAAATGCACTTGGTGGCAGAAGGCATAGAAACCAACGAACAGCTAGAACTCATCAAAGAAATTGAATGTGACTGCTATCAGGGATATCTGGCATCAAAACCAATATCCATTGAAGAAATGAAAAAAAGATATGATTTTTAATCATATCTTTTTTTTTGAATTTTCTTAGAGATGCCTAAAAGTGTGGTACAATAGAAGAAATATTTTTAGGAAAGAGACGAGGCTAATATGAATAACAATGATATACTCATACGCTTAAGGTACGCACTGGATATAAAAGATAAGGACATGATAGAGATATTTCGCCTAGGAGAGATTGAGATTTCTCAAGAAGAACTCGATAAATTATTGACAAAATCTTTGGATATCTATCACTTTGATCGACACAGAGAAGATGGAAGCCTGATAGAAGAAGAAACAATACAAGACAATAATCATGCAGATGAGGACAATGCGCCTAAAGAAGAGGCGATGGAATGTACGAACCCAATGCTTGAATCGTTTCTTAATGGATTTATTATCTTTAAGCGTGGACGACAAGAACAAAAGCCTGGACAAAAGCCAAAGCAGAGATTAACATTAAAAGCCGGAAAAAGCAGCAATAATGTTATGTTAAAAAAACTAAAAATCGCTTTAAACATGACAAGTGAAGATATGCTGAATATATTTGAAAAAGCAGGCGTCAGTGTGTCGAAAAGTGAATTGAGTGCATTCTTTCGAAAAGAAGGGCATAAGCATTACCGTAGTTGTTTAGATAAATATGCTCGAAGCTTTTTAAACGGATTAACCGTGGTATATCGAAAAGAAAAAAAATAAATTATATAGATGTAAAGGAGTAGAGACGGATGATCCATCAAAAAGTAAAGATTAATATTGACAAGGAAAAAGTGATTTTACCCAAAGATTATGAGACATCGTACTGGGAAATCCAGAAGAAAAGAGAAGGGCATCAGGCATCGCTTATAACATATGTCATCGAAAATTCTCAGGAGATTGATCCTAAGAGACAACGCCCAGCAGTTCTTATCTGCCCAGGCGGTGGATACGGGATGAAATCAGAGCGCGAAGCAGAATCTGTGGCTCTGGCAATGAATGCCCGAGGTTTTCAAGCATTTATTTTGGATTACAGTGTTGAACCGGCAGTATTCCCGGAAGCTTTATTACAAGTAGCCAAGGCGACCTCCATTATTCGAGCAAGTGCCAAACAATGGTGTGTCAACCCAGAAAAGATTGTTGTTGCAGGATTTTCAGCCGGGGGACATGTCGCAGCTAGCTTAGGTGTATACTACCACGAGCAATGGTTGGCAGAGTCATTAGGACTGACATCCCAAGATATAGCGCCGAATGGTTTGCTCTTATCGTATCCGGTCATTCTTGCCAATGAGTTTGCGCATGAAGGATCCATGATTAATTTGTTTGGAAATGAAGAAAAAGTAAATTGGAAGTTTGGTGCACTAGATACCCGTGTTAGTGAAAAGACGCCTCCAACATTTATATGGCATACGTTTGAAGATGCTAGTGTTCCAGTTGAGAATGCATTGGTTTTAGCGACTGCTTTGCGTAAACATCAAGTGCCTTTTGATTTGCATATTTTTCAAAAGGGGGCTCACGGTTTGGCATTGGCATCAGAAGAGACAGCGTGTGAAGGATATCCGAACATAGAAAAATCCTGCCAGCCATGGGTGGATTTATTTGCAACATGGATGGCAGAACAATAATTGAATATATGATATGAATTAGTTGGGACCATTAGTAGGTTATCTCAAAAGATCGATACGTTGGTGCATTCGTAATTTCTTCGATATGCACTTGATCGACACGAGAAAACCGTGGTCCCTTTTTGATGTGTTCAACAAAAGTGTTGATACGTCGTTCCTCACCTTGGGCTATGATTTCTACTCGGCCATCGCGGGTGTTTTTTACCCATCCGTTGATACCGATAGACTGAGCTTGAGTTAATGTATAATAGCGAAAACCAACAGCTTGAACAAGGCCTTCAACAGATAAATGTAGGGTTCGCATATGCATCCTCCTTTAACGGAACTGGTTGATTCCTTTATCATAATGATAGTTTAGCGTAGCGAGCTTATCCGTAATATCGGTCACAGCGCAGTTATGATTTTTACAAAAGTCATCCAGTGAATCATGATAGTCGCGAAGTTTCGTATTAACAAAACTTAATAATATGACAGGGTCTTTGGGTAACATATGAACTCATACCTTTCTAAAATAGTAAATCAAATGTATTATTAAGACAATTATTATAACATGATATCCTTATTTTGACTATAAAAGCATAAACCCATGCTTTGATGCTACCTTTTTCATTGAGGATTCATCCGGTAACTAGTATCGTTATTTCGGTTCTTAAATTCCCGTGGAGAGAGTGCGACCAGCTTTTTAAAGGTTTTATAAAAGTTTGAATAATCCGTAAAACCACATTGCTGGCTGATTTCATTCAATGTAAAAGAACTAGAGCTAATTAAAGATTTTGCATAAAGGATTCGGCGTGATTGAATGTATTCTAAGATAGAAAATCCTGTCTCTTTTTTAAACAAATGGCACATATAATATTTATCCATAAAATGACGCTTAGATAAGTCCTCTAAACAATAACGCTGGTGATAGTTCTGATTAAGATCAAGAAGGATGGATTGAATTTTTGAATCAATCTTTAAGTTACCATCATAAAGCTTATTTGAAGGATAACAGTATTTGTATATAGAGTCGGTTTTTAAAAAAAGTTCCAAGGCTAAAACCTTTGCATAAAGAAGGGATTTAGCCTCTTTTTTGTTCAGATGGAGCAACATATTATCAAATAATTGATGAAGTATTTTTTGATCTTTTTTATTGGGGCGTAAGTGGTTAAAAAATCCTTTTTTTCGTTCAGTGAAGATTGAAAATACAGGGTAGGCGTCCTTTAGATATTCTGAAAAAACAGAAGGATTAAATAAAATGAATTTTCGTCCATAAGGATTTGTATCTATAATTGAAGGGCGATGAATTTCGGATGTATTTGTAATAATAAGGTCACCAGCTTGAAGGTCATAGGTTTGTCCCTCAATGTAATAGCGGATATTGTCTGTAGTAGCCATAAAAATCTCAAAAGCACTATGTAGATGAATCTCTATATTACAATAATCCGTTAAAAAAGAACCGACAAAAAAAGGATTTTCCTCTGGAAAGACAGTGGTTATTTGTGGCATAAAAGATACCTCCGATATAACAATATTTGCAATGTTTAGAACAAGAATAACTATGGTAAATAATATCTAAAGCATATAGTATAGTATACATAGATTATACACAATACACAAATTAAATGTTAAAAAGGCATCGAATTACCTTGTGTTTTGCTTGATGTTTTTGAGAGCAGCACTATTGTACATGGAAAATATTGATATTATTGTGTGCTATGTGTATAGCACTACTTTGAACAGATATTTCCTTGAATAGAACACAAAAAACAGGTATAGGTTGCAATGGAGGTATAACAATGAACAAAATACGAATAGGAATTGTTGGTGTTGGTAACATGGGCTCAAGCCATGTAGCACAATTAATGGAAGGACAAGTAAAACGGTGTGAGCTTGTCGCTATATGCGACATTAATAAACAGCGCTTAGGTTTTATGGAAGAACAATATGGTGAACAATTAGCATATTATGAAAAATATCAAGAGTTTTTGACACATGATATGGATGCGGTATTAATTGCAACACCTCATTATGATCATCCGACGATGGGGATGCAGGCGATAGCTGCGGATAGACATATTCTTGTCGAAAAACCTATCGGTGTATATACAAAAGCTGTGGAGGCATTAAACCAAAAAGCACAAGAATCAGGCAAAGTCTTTGGGATTATGTATAATCAACGAACAAACCCGTTATATCAAAAAGCACGAGATATGTTGATATCAGGTGAGCTAGGCGAACTAGTACGTGTCAATTGGACAATTACCAATTGGTTTCGCTCTCAACGCTATTACAATTCTGGTGGATGGAGAGCCACTTGGGAAGGCGAAGGTGGCGGGGTATTACTTAATCAATGCCCTCATCAGCTTGACATGATTCAATGGATTTGTGGCATGCCAAAGCGAATTCGTGGTTTTTGTGATTATGGAAAATTTCATAACATTGAAGTCGAAGATGATGTGACAGCTTTTTTTGAATATCCAAATGGAGCAACAGGGCTTTTTATTACATCAACAGGAGAAGCACCGGGAACGAATCGACTAGAAATATCAGGAGATCAAGGAAAACTTGTGATTGAAAACAATGAGATTATATTTTATAGAAATATAATGGGAACTCAAGAATACAGTAATACGACATCAGAAGGTTTTAAGCCACCGGAAAATTGGAAGTGCATTATCCCCGTGGAAGCCAAGGCGACAGAACATGTTGGAATTATGCAAAACTTCACAGATGCAATTTTGGATAGAACGCCACTATTAGCACCTGGTAATGAAGGGATTTTTGGATTAACGATAAGTAACGCTATCCATTTATCAAGTTGGATAGATGATTGGGTTGAACTACCTATTGATAGTGAAGTGTATTATGAAAAGCTTCAAGAAAAGATTTCAAAGTCAACATTTTCAAAAGAAGTCGAAGAAGTTGTATTTGACTTAAAGGGTAGCCACTAAGTCGATGTAAAACCAAAAAACAGGAGGATTGTACCATGAAGCATATATATATATCTGGATTTGCTGATGAGATTTCCAATGATTTTTCAAAGCAAATTCATGAGTTGAATCGATTAGGTATTAACTATATGTCCATTCGAGGTGTTGATGGAAAAAACATTAGTGAATATACACTGGAAGATATTCGTACATCTATTTTACCTAAATTAAAAACGGGAGGAATCAAGATATCTTCCATTGGATCACCGATAGGTAAGATTAATATTCAGGATGAAAAGGGCTTTGCAGAACAAAAAGTAATGCTGGAGACATTATGTCAAGCATGTGAGATTTTAGATTGTCAATATATTCGTATTTTTAGTTTTTATATACCCGAGGGCGAAGATCCGGATATGTACGAAGATGACGTCATTCATAAAGTGCAAGACTTTGTCAATATTGCAAAAAAATATGATGTGGTTTTGCTGCATGAAAATGAAAAAGATATCTATGGCGATATAGCACGTAGATGCAAGACACTGTTTGATAGAATACACTCTTCGTACTTTCAAGGTATATTTGATTTTGCTAACTTTGTTCAATGCCAAGAAGATACCCGTACATGTTATGAAATACTAAAAGACAATATAGTATATATTCATATCAAGGACGCCCTATATTTAGAGGGGGACAACGTGGTCTGCGGAACAGGAGATGGTAAAATTCAAGAGCTATTAGCGGAATTTATTCATCATGGGTACAAAGGGTTTTTGACCCTCGAACCTCATTTGGTATTATTTGACTCGCTTAAGGATCTTGAGCTAAAAGCGTCTTCAGATGTTATTAAGGGTGATAAAAAGATGAGCAATGAAGAAGGGTTTGCGATGCAGTATAATGCCCTGTGTGCCATATTAGAAAAAATACAAGGAGAATAAATGATGATACGTGTGGGAGTCATTGGCTTAGGTGATATTTCAAAAGTACATATTCCGATTTTAAAATCCATGAAAAACATTCAACTTATTGCAGCATGTGACCATGATAAGAATCAATGGTTTGACGATCAATCAATACACTTTTATACAGATTATGTAAACATGCTTAATCATGAGCGGCTGGATAGTGTTCATATATGTCTTCCTCACTATCTTCACCAACCTATTGCTATGGAATGTGTTGCACGGGGGATACATATTTTTCTTGAAAAACCGATGGGGATTAACTTAGATGAGGCATATGCGTTGAGCGCTCTGGAAAAAAACAACGTAGATATAAAGATGAACCTTTGCCTTCAGAATCGATTGAATAATACATCCATCAAAATGAAGGAACTTATTGAAACAAAAAAGTATGGAAATATTCTAGGAATCAAAGGGATAGTTGCATGGCATCGCTCTCATGAATACTATACATCAAAACCTTGGCGGGGATGCATGGAGCATGCCGGAGGCGGGGTTATGATTAACCAAAGTATTCATACATTAGATTTGATGCAATGGATGGTGGGAAAAATACAGAGCATTCGTGGAAATATTTCTCAGATGCTTGACTATAATATTGAAGTTGAAGATACAGCTAGCGCACATATTTTCTTTGAAAATGGATGTAGCGGCATGTTCTATGCAACAAATGCAAATCCATATAATGCCAGTGTCGAAATTGAAGCAATACTTGAAAAGGGACGTTTGGTTATTCGCGATAATATACTTTATCTTTGGGATGAAGATGGAGACCATATTCTTGTTGAAGATGAGCGGGTTGAAGGCACTAAATTCTATTATGGAGCAAGTCATAAAAAGCTAATACGCCTCTTTTATGAAGTGCTTGAAAAAAAACATACAAATTATATTCCTTTATGTGAAGGAATAGTTTCAATGCAAATGATCGATGCAATTATTCGTTCATCGCATACAGGAAAAAAAAGTAAGATGGAGGAGAAAAATGGATAAAAAAGGATTAATCGGCGTTCAAATGATGATGTTAAAAGAAAAAGTAGCTGAAGTAGGCATTTATGAAGTTTTTAGACAGTTAAATACAATGGGGTATCATTGTGTTGAGATATCTCAGATTCCAATGACAAAAGAAAATGTCAGCCAAATGAAAAAAGGGGCTAAAGATTTCGGAATCAAGATAGCTGCATTATCAGCAGCCGTAGAACCACTGATGCCGGGTATGCCAGGAGAATATCTAAGTACAGACTTTGAAAAAATCGTTCAAGATTGTAAAAATCTTGAGTGCAATTACCTGCGTATAGGCATGCTTCCCATGACGAGAATGGGAGATTACAAAAAATCGGTGGAATTTGCAAAAATAGCAGATGAATATGCGAGAAAACTTGCAGAACATGACATTAAGCTATACTATCATAATCATCATATCGAATTCACAAAATACAATGGAGAGACATTACTAGATATTATCAAAAATAATACAACGTATATTGGGTTTGAACTCGATGTTCATTGGATTCAGCGTGGAGGGTTGAACCCGGTAGACGTCATTAATCGCTTTGACGGACGCGTGTCTTTATTACATCTAAAAGACTATCGTATTGGTGCGATGGGGCTTGATTTTTCAAAAGAAGTCGATTCGGAAACATTCAAAAAAGCGTTTAACGGCGTTGTGGAATTTGCAGAAGTAGGAGAGGGGACGCTTGATATGCCTGCCATTATTGAAGCCGGCTTAAAGAGTGGTAGTCAATATTTCTTCATTGAACAAGATGATCAATATGGAAAAGACCCCTATGAATGTCTAGAAATTTCTAGAGATAACCTCTATGCAATGGGATACAAAGTGTGGTTTTAATATTTTTAGTGGGAAATGATATAGTATATACTTTGGGGATATGCTATACTTTAAGCATATTGTAAACGCGATAAAGAAGTAAGGGTAAAAAGAATTTTATGAACAAAGAGAAATATTGAGATTATAGGTAATGTGAGAGGAGAATAAAATGAGAGGAAAACGATATGCGGCTTTACTTTTTTGTATAGTCTTTATGCATTCCATGTCTTTTATGAATGTTGCAAAGGAGAATACGGTTATTCCGTTTATCTTTGATGAAATGCCAGTGTATTTTGAAGGAGAGTACGTCAACATTGCTAATGACACTCGTGGATATGTATATACACTTGATGGAAAACACATTGAAACTATGGAGAATGAGAATGAGATTTTAGAAAACGGATATATTAAAGTTGAGCCACGAGGAGAAGAGACGCAATGGACCGTGTTTACAACTCTAGGTCAAAGAGCTATAGAGGGAGCATATGATCTTTTAATGGTAGTTGAAAACGATATTGCTATTGTGGGCAATGGCACATGGCGACCACCGGGAATCTTTCTCGGAAAATACGGAGCGATAGATTTAAAAACTGGAAAAGTGGTTGTACCATTAGAGTATGAGAGGCTATCGATGTCGGCAGATACATCCTACTTAATTGCTGAAAATGGACACGGAAGTGAGATCAAATACTATGCTTTTGACTTATTGGGAAAAGAGGTAAGTGATCTGCTTACATTTGTTTGTATAGATGAATATGATAACGCGTATTATAAAGTGCTTAACTTAAAGACGGGTTTGGTTGGCCTTGCAGATAAAGACAAAAAGCTTTTAACAGCGATGAATTACGATGAGCTGGGAAGTGTCGTCTTTGAGAGTGCTGTTTTAGTCAAGAAAGATGAGTATTGGGGAGCATCATCTATTGATGGAACAGATAAATTACTGCAGCCAATAGAATATAATCATGCCATAAGTCATCAAAATAAAATGTATTCATTACATAAACGGTTAGAAGAAGAAATTTCATTCTTTTATGGTGATGGAGGATTTGCATTTTCTAGTGGGAAATACAATGAAATCAATGTGGCTTATGGGGATATTATTTATCTGCAAAATCATCAAGATAAACTACTTGCCGGATTTTCTAAAACAGGACAGATAATCGTTGGTCCGTTTAAAGATGCCTATGCTTCCGCTTACGAGCAAGATGATTTTGTGAGAATTTACAGAGGGATGAGTGATATCGATGTAAGTAGTGTGATGATTATTAATAAATGGGGAGAAATACTCGTTCCATATGACAACGGCGTTTCTTTGAGCAATGATATATCGGAAAAAGGTCTGTCTTTGTATAATTTGGAAAAGGATACAACGTTAAGAATAATGGCAGATGGTACCCATTTAGCTACGATTTCTACCTCGGGGACTACAGACTACAAACGTGGACATGTAATATTTAACGATGGAAATGATGCGTATGTAACGGATTTAATGGGGAATATATTGATACCAAAGGGACGATACAAGGCACTTTATAGCAGTGAGAGAGTATCTTTTAATTTCGATTTTAAGTCTATGAATGCCCAAGTTGATGATAATACCTATGTGAAAAATAAGCCTCAGATTTATGGAATAGATAAACAAGGCAAGTATGGCGGTTTGGAACTACCCCAAATACCATACATATATAAGGCGCATGCATGGGCCAAAAACGATATTGATGAAGCAATTCAAAAAGGTTTGGTTCCAAAAGATCAACAAAGAGATTGGCGAGATACAACAACGCGTGCGGATTTTTGTCGTTTATTAAAACCGCTATTAGATCATTTTGGACAAAACTCAGGAAAACAAGTTGCATTTACAGATACCAATGACCCAGATATTCTAGCCGTTGCGGCTTTAGGAATCGTTCATGGAACGGGAGAGGATAAATTTAGCCCTAATAGACCCCTCACAAGACAAGAGGCAGCCGTCATTCTTGCTAGAACGGCTAGGCTCTTGAGCGTCGAACCAACAGGTGAAGTAAAAACATTTGACGATAGAGCTGATTTTGCGCCATGGGCTAAGGAAGAGATAACCTATGTTAATGGAGTGGTATATGCAAATGATGATGCACGGGTTATGCAAGGCGCATCTGAAAATAAATTCTTACCTCAGAGCTATTATACAAGGGAACAGTCAATCGTTACTATTTTGAGACTATATAGAGCAAAGCGGGACCTTTAATCTATTGTACGGATGTCAAGAACACTTCCGCTAGGATAAGCATCAAATTTATTATCTAAAAAATCAACAATGCGTTTGGCAACGTCACTTGGCGAGGTCAGCGCATTGTTTTCTTTTAAGTCAAGAAAGCGGTCGATGCCAGGAAAGACTTCTTTTGATGCGCCTCGGATAGTCTCTTGCATAGGTGTGTCAATGACACCTGGAGCCATAGAGATAACTTGAATACCATCCTCAACATGGGCTTGTTCTTTTCCAAAGCATTGAGTGAACATATTCAATCCGGTCTTTGAAGTGCAATAGCTACTCCAGCCTTCAATTGGTTTTTTAGCCGCCCCAGAAGAGATGTTTAGGATACGCTTGACGCCGGTATATTCCTGAAGATGTTTAGCAAATTCAGAAGACAAAATCATAGGTACTAAAAGATTGATTGTGATGCTTTCAAAAAAATCATTTGCTTCGCATCGATCGACGGTATTGATGGGCTCGATAATACCTGCATTATTGATTAGGGTAATCGAAGCATATTCAGTCTGATCTAGAGAAAAGAAGATATCAACAACAAGGCCTGGAAGAGCAGCATAATCTACAAGATCAAAATACTTGTGTTCAAAGCGATCCGAAAAATCAGGATTTGGCGTTCGAGATATTCCAATAATATGATGTGAAGGTTGATCAAGCTCTTTGGCAATCGCCGCACCAATCCCCTTTGAAGTTCCAGTGATAATATATAAATATTTGTCTGCCATAACTAGCTCCTTTCGATTTTGTAATAAAGTGGTAATCATGATAAACCTATTATAACATACATATACATATGATGATAATTACGGGAGGATGAAGAAAAAACAAGAAAATTGCAAATAGCCCTTGACATAATGAGAATGATTGTTATAATAAGTATCAACGGATAATAATTATCCGATGCGGAAAAAATACACACATTCACATAGGAGGAAATATTATGTCATTAGTAGGAAAAGAAGTACAAGCATTTACAGCACAAGCATTTCAAAACGGTAAGTTTTTAACGGTTACAGAAGAAGACCTTAAAGGAAAATGGAGTGTCGTTGCATTTTATCCTGCAGACTTTACGTTTGTATGCCCAACAGAGTTAGAAGATTTACAAAATAATTATGCAGCATTAAAAGAGTTGGGTGTTGAGATATATTCGGTTTCAACAGACACGCACTTTGTACATAAAGCATGGCATGACACATCTGAAGCTATCAAAAAAATTGAGTATGTAATGATTGGGGATCCATCACATGTGATTTCAAGAAACTTTGATGTGCTTATTGAAGATGAAGGTATCGCCGACCGTGGAACTTTTATTATCGACCCAGACGGAGTTATCCAAGCGGTTGAAATCAATGCGGGGAATATCGGACGTGATGCATCGGCCTTATTTGATAAAATCAAGGCGGCACAATATGTACGTAAGCATCCGAATGAAGTGTGTCCTGCAAAATGGAAGGAAGGAACAGAAACGCTTAAACCAGGACTTGATTTAGTAGGAAAGATTTAAAGAGGTGTTCATATGCTACTTGATGCAGAGATTAAACAACAGTTAAAACAATATCTTGAGATGCTTGAACAAGACATTGTCATCAGGCAAAGCTTAGATGCATCACAAGCATCTAAAGATATGGCTGCACTTGTAGAAGAGCTGGCGACAATGTCAACTCGAATTCATGTTGAAGAGGGAGAGCTTGAACGCACACCGAGTTTTAGTGTGAACCGTCAAGGGGAAGATACCGGCATTGTCTTTGCCGGTATTCCTTTAGGGCATGAATTTACGTCGCTTGTATTGGCTCTTTTACACGTCAGTGGTCGAAAGCCAAAAATTGATCAAGCGTTGATTGAGAAGATTCAATCGATTAAGGGAGAGTACAGTTTCGAGACCTATGTCAGTTTAAGTTGCCACAACTGTCCCGATGTTGTTCAGGCGTTAAACATTATGAGTGTCTTAAATCCTGGAATCCGCCATACAATGATTGACGGTGCTGTTTTTAAGGATGAGGTTGAAGCTAAAGATATTATGGCGGTACCATCGGTTTATCTCAACAAGGAATTCCTTGAAAGTGGTCGTATGGACATTGAAGATCTGTTAAAGCTTATGGGAGAGGCGGCTACAGAAGGACCAAAGTTAAGTGATGCGCCTTATGATGTCTTTGTCATTGGGGGAGGCCCTGCAGGTGTAAGTTCGGCAATCTATGCAGCAAGAAAAGGAATTCGTGTTGCTTTATTGGCTGAACGCATCGGAGGACAAGTTCTTGACACTTTAGGGATTGAAAACTTGATTTCGGTTCCATATACAGAAGGGCCAAAGCTCGCCGGGCATCTTAATGACCACATTGGACACTACAAAAATATTGATGTTATCCTAAGGCAAAAAGTGACCCAGTTACGCCGAGAAGATTTTGTAGAGGTAACGCTAGAAGATGGAACGATTGCAAAGGCAAAGACTGTGATTATTGCCACTGGCGCCCGATGGCGCAACATCAATGTCCCAGGTGAGCAAGAGTTTAAAAATAAGGGTGTAGCTTATTGTCCGCACTGTGATGGACCTTTCTTTGAAGGTAAGGATGTGGCAGTGATTGGTGGAGGAAACTCCGGGATTGAGGCAGCCATTGATTTGGCAGGAATTGTAAAACAGGTGACGGTATTGGAATTTTTACCGGAATTAAAAGCAGATCGTGTTTTGCAAGAGCGGTTATACAGTTTGCCCAATGTCACTGTCCTTAAAAATGTTGAGACAAAAAAAATCACAGGAGAACAAAAAGTTAGTGGGATTGAATATATGGATCGGGAGACAAAACAGGTCGCAAATGTAGATTTAGACGGTGTGTTTGTTCAGATTGGTCTTGTACCCAACACGGAATGGTTAGGTGAGAACATAGAGAGAAACCGATTTGGTGAAATCGTTGTTGATGCCCACGGAGCAACATCGATGGAGGGTGTGTTTGCAGCAGGAGACTGTACCAACAGTCCATATAAGCAGATTGTTATTTCTATGGGATCGGGTGCAACAGCAGCCCTAAGTGCTTTTGACTATCTCTTGCGTCATTAGCAAAAAAAATCATTAGAGGTTATTCTATCATGGGTTAATAATCCATGGATAGAGTAGCCTCTTTATGTTTTTCTACAATAAAAAAATATGCTATAATAAACAAATAAGGAGCAAAATATAATCCTAAGTGGGTATAACAGAGGAGGAGCATGTGGATAAGATTAAGATTGGAATTATAGGGTGTGGATGGTTTGCAAATTTTCATTTAGATAATTTACTTAAAATGGAGCATGTTGATGTTATTGCTTTTTCCGGAAGTAATCCAGAAAAGCTAGAAACTATAGGAAAGCGTGTGCCTACAGCAAGACTATATAGCCACCATCAAGCTATGTATGAGCAAGAAAAAGAAATCGATGGTGTATTTATCTGCATTCCGCCGAATCGGCACGAAGATGCAGAACGTCTAGCAGCTGCCTATGGCATTCATATTTATGTAGAAAAACCTATAGATGTATCTTATGAACGTGCCAAAGAAACAGCGCGTATTATTCAAGAGTCCCAAATTATCAACAGTGTAGGCTATCAAGAGCGGTATAATCCCGAAGTTGATTTTCTAAAAAAACATCTACAGATAAAAAATGTGGGATTAATACAAGGACAATGGATTGGTGGAATGCCTCAGGTACATTGGTGGCGGCAAAAAAAGATGTCCGGAGGTCAGATTGTCGAGCAAAGCACACACATATTTGACATGTTACGCTATTTGTTTGGTGAAGTTGAGACGGTATATAGTACTGCTGTTAAAGGTTTAATAACGGATGTAGAGGATTATGATCTTGAAGATGCATCAGCGACGACGCTGACATTTGCTTCTGGAAAAGTAGCAACCATCCTCACAGCATGCTATGTTGCAGATATTATGAATTATAACGGTGTGGGATTTCAAATCATTTGTGCGGACGAGGTGATTAATTATCGTTGGCAACAAGATATTACATATACCCAAACCAAGCAAAGTGCATGCCGTAGATTTATTAAAGACATGCATTTTCAATCAGCACAAACGTTTATTCAAGCGATTGTAGATAAAGATGCAAGTTTGATTAAGTCGGATTATAATGATGGATTAAAAACCCTTGAACTGACTTTGGCGGCGAATCGATCGTTAGAAAAGCATCAACCGGTGAAGCTTAAACATCAATAACATCTAAGGATACCATATAAAGGATATTACAATGAATAATAAAGAGCTTACATTTCATTATAGACAGATGTATGATGCGGCTGTTGCTGCGATAGTTCACCAACGCTATCAACTTGATACAATGCTTGATTGTCCAACGGATAATCGGCGAGGGATAACGCTGCTGATTCGTCCGACAAAAAGTGTTCGTAAGAATATAGTGCAGTTTTTGCAGCAGATACAGCAGATAGAGCCGGAGCAATATTATTATCCTGAGACGGATATGCATCTTACGGTGCTATCTATTGTATCTTGTGTAGAAGGATTTGTGCTTGAAGATGTGGATCTTTTAAAAGTCAAAACAATCATCCAAGATACGTTAGCAAAGATGCCACGATTTTCAATTGATTTTTATGGGATTACAGCCTCTCCATCATGTATATTGATTCAAGGGTTTCCAAAACAAGAAACCCTAAATCTGATGCGCGAACACTTAAGAGAGGCGTTTGCACAATCGAATTTAGGGTTGTCGATTGATGCAAGATATACATTAAATACAGCACATATGACAGTGATTCGATTAAGAAAACCATTACATGATAGTGGTCTTTTTTGCAGATACATTGACCGATATCGTACATTTGATTTTGGCAGTGCACAGGTAGATACTATTGAGTTAGTATATAATGATTGGTATCAACGGCACTTAAAATGCATGTCATTAACATCATACCCGTTGTTGTGATTGAATATAACGGGCAAGGTGCTGAAGCTTTTGAGCGCTATGGCTAAAAAACATTTTATATGCTTCACAAAAATAATTATCATATAAATCTTCAGTTGCCATGTTTTTCGTATCCACAAACATCTCTTTATGGCGACGGCATCCACTTCGACAGAGTCTAAGATAAGGGCATGTGTCACATTCTTTTGCATGGTGATTACCACTAGCAAGAAACTCCTTAGCCAAGTCTCCAAACATCATGTCCTCAAGGGCATCGTTATTAATATTACCAAGCTTCCATTGATCCAAAACATAAAAGTCGCATGGATAGACAGAACCATCGGCTTCAATGACTGGATTGACACTACAAAAACCATTCATATCGCAGCTTTCTGGCGGCATACCTAATAGCATTTGGACATAGTTGTCAAACAACCGGATACTGATACGTTCACCTTGAAGAATATCTTGATACCAAAGGTCAAATAATTGGATGAGAAATTCTCCATAGTCTTTTGGTGTGATATTATATGGTTTTAAGGTGGCGTCATTGAAGTCACTGATGCAAGGAATAAATTGCAGATACTGATAGTTTTGCGTTTTAAAATACCGATAGATTTTTTGTACGTGACGTACAGTGTTTTTGGTGACAACCGTTAGAATGTTGAACTCAACTTTATGTTTGGTCATTAATTTTGCCGCTTGGTCAACGGTTTTGAAGGTACCTTTTTTCTTGGTGTCTAATCGGTTCAGATCATGCATGTCTTTGGGACCATCCAGGGACAGACCGACAAGAAAATGATGTTCATGTAAAAATGTGCAGAAGTCTTCATCAAGCTGAGTTCCGTTGGTTTGTATTGCATAATGGATGGTTTGTGTGGATTTATATTGATTAACCGTTGAGACAAAGTTTTTAAAATAGTCAAGCCCAATAAGTGTCGGTTCTCCACCTTGGAAGGCAAAAGTCACATGGTCCGTGGCACTTTCAAGCGCTTTTTTAATGAGAGCATCCATCGTAGATGGCTGCATAAGTCCATAACTTTTGTGGTCGCGATTGGCAGCAACATCATAGTAAAAGCAGTATTTACATCCAAGGTTACAGTTGGATGACGAGGGTTTGATCAATAATGAAATATTTTTTGGCATAAGTCGCTCCTTTAAGATCAGTGCAAAAATTCATTAATATAAAGTATAAAACATTTCATAGGCGATTTCAATGTCAACCTAGGCGAAGTCATTAAAAGATGATAAAATAAAGAAAAATGCATGATATAACAAAGGAAAATGCATGATATAACGAAGAATGAAGTAGGCAAGAAGGAGGATAGCATAATGTATAAATTGATAGTTGTCGATGATGAGGCGGTTATACGTAATGGACTTGTTCATGGAAATCCATGGAATACATGGGGGTTTGAGATCGTGGGGCAGGCAAGCGATGGCTTAGAGGCGATTGAGATTATCAAAGAACAAGCGCCGGATGTTGTCTTAACAGATATACGTATGCCAAAATATGATGGCGTCCAGCTCATGGAATATCTAAATGCAAACTATCCTTCCATAAAAATAGTTATCTTAAGTGGATATAGTGATTTTGAATATTTGAACAAATCGATTAAGAATAATGTCTTTGATTATTTGCTTAAGCCGACGCAGGAAGAAGATTTTATTGACTTATTTTCGAGATTAAAGCAAAAACTGGATGAAGACAATGCGGAAAAAGCGTATATCAAGGAGCTAGAATGGGCGCAACAATTAATGAAATTAAATTCATACCTTATGGGAATTACAACATTTACTTCAGAAGAGATGAAGTGGATTCCTGAAAAAGGCTTTGTCACATTGTGGACCATGGAAAAAGATAAACGTGAAGAAGCATTTAGCCAGTTGAAAAATAAAAATCAAAAGCTTCAAAGTGTGTTTTACCAGATTTTTCCGGAGATCCTCATAGGAATATCTGAGCAGAGTCCTAAAGAACTGTTTGAGCAAATGCAAAACAACTATCCGACACTCAGTGTTGGGGTTAGCCAAGAATTTGAAGAAAAAAATTACTATCTTGCGTACCAAGAAGCAAAAGAAGCCCTTGAACAAACACGATATACAGGTTCAGGACAATGGATTGCTTATGAAACGTTGGCGAGTGCAAACTTATCCCCGCTAGCACAAGAGATTTTACATATTGTGACGGAAGAATATAACAATAACATTATATCATTAGACTATATTGGAGAACGGGTAGATAAGACACCGTCGTATATTTCGAAAGTATTTAAAAAAGAGATTGGATATAATTTTACAACGTATATTACTAAAAAACGTATGGAAAAAGCCAAAGAGATGTTGCAAGATATCTCCATCAAGGTTTATGAAATTGGTGAAGAACTGGGGTATGCAGACCCATCCACATTTATTAAAGTATTTAGAAAAACATATGGCATGAGTCCTAACGAATATCGTGAACAAATAGAAAGAGGAACCTTCGAATGAAAACACTAAAAAAAATGAATCATCATAAGAAGAACCGTTCTTGGATGCAAAAAATAATAGGGCTATTGCTTTTAGCCTTAATCCCTATTATTTTGCTGGTGACGGTTCTTTTTCTTAATACCAATAGGACATTGCAAGATAAAGCTATCGAAAATATGTTGTACGGAGCAAAGGAAGTACGGGCAAAGGTAGATGATACAATTCTTAACGTCTATGGAGTAAGTGACACATTTGCATCAGAGCAAAGGCTTTTGGAGTACCTAGACCGTACTTATGAAAGTAAGATGCTTAAGCGTCAATCGACAGTACTAATTATGCGCAGAATTTTTGATGGATATAACTTGTTAAAACAAAATGAACAGATTGCTTCAATTTATACATATAAAGACGAAGTGTTTAACTTTGTCGATCCAAATAATGATCAAGAAGATATTAAGGCTAAGTTGATGGAGTTAAATATTGATGATCCGCAGCGTCTAGGGAAGTTTTACTGGTATCCACTTATGGATAACTTTTTAACCATGATAACCTATAATGAAGTTCGTAAAGACAAAGTTATTGTAGGAACACGTCGTGTCTTTTCCCCATTAAAATCCCAATATGCCTATATTCATATTTTTGCTCTTCAAGAAGAAGATTTATATGAGAAATATATGAATTTGCACGAACAATTAGGTGCCCAAATATATATTGTCAACGAGCGGGCAGAGTTACTTTCATCTTCGGATGAAGTGGCGTTAGAGCAACCGGAGGCAGTACTCAATCGACAAAAGGACTGGATACAAAAAATAGAGCAAGAAGAAGGGGACGATGGATATATTAAGATACATATGGACAAAGTGCCCTATTACCTAGCATTTTCCTCATCTCAAGTCAACGGTTGGAAAAGCATTGTGCTATTGCCTGAAAAAGCTGTGCTTGCAGAAAATCAACAGCTCTATATCCAAGTTATATGGATTTTGGTGCTTATTGCACTGATATACATAGGCATCATGCTATATATGTATCGTGGATTTATGAATCCGATTAACCAGTTGATTTTTTCCATGGAAAAAGTCTATGAAGGCGATTTGGATCAAGAGCTGGAAGAAAAAGGGCGCGAAGAAGTTAAACGAATGTTAAGGCATTATAATTCCATGCTCAAAAGTATCAAGACGAATATTAAAGAGCGCTTAGAGAGTGAACAGCAAAAAAAACAGCTGGAATATGAAGTGTTGATGAGTCAAGTGAACCCGCATTTTCTCTATAATACACTAGAAAGCATTGTGTGGATGGCGACAGAAGCCAAACGTCCGGATATCCGACGTCTGGCGGCTTCCTTAGGGCGCCTATATCGCTTGTCCGTTGGGGATGGACAGGAAGTTGTTTCTATAAATAAAGAGATTGAACATGTAACGGCGTATTGCCACATTCAAAAGAATAGATATCAAGAAAAGGTGAATTTTCAGATTGAAGCAAATCCGGAATTGACCAATAAGTATTATGTAATCAAGATGATCTTGCAGCCGGTTGTTGAAAATATCTTCATACACGCGGTGGACCACAGTGAAAGTCCAGTAAGCATTAACCTTCGATTAAAAGAAGATCATAAATACCTACGGTTTTTTATTGCAGATAATGGAGTCGGCATCGATAGACAAGTGCTGTTAAAAATTGAGGCTGAATTAAGGGAAAGTGGTGAACAAAACAAAGCACGTGATAGGCGAAGTACAGGCATCGGTTTAGGCAGTGTCTACAAACGCTTACGTTTACATTATGGTGACATGGCCAATGTGAAAATATATAGTCGAAAAGGAAAAGGAACCGTTGTTGTCCTTCAAATACCTAAAATTGACTATAAATAAAAAATCCAGACTATTTAAGAAGCGGATAGATGCAGATATAATGAATGTATAACATAATTACATTTTGGGAGGAAAAATTTATGAAAAAAATGCGTTTACTATCCTTGATTCTTGTTTTTACAATGGCAGTGAATCTTTTTGCAGGATGTACAAAGGCGGATGAAGACAACAGTTCTCAAACAACTGTAGACAATGGAGAGGCAACAACAGAGACAGAAAATGGCCAAGAGACAGAAGATACTTCAGGCAAAAAATATGATGGAGTTACATTAAAGTGGGCAGTAACTGAAACTGGTGCTTCAACAGGTGAAAATGTTGAGCTCATCGAAAAGATTAAAGAAGACTTAGGAATCAACATTGAATTTACAATCGTGCCAACACCAAAAGATGGTGAAATCGACAGAACATTAGTTAGTTTGATGGCAGGAGACGAACTTGATATTGTATATTCAGCAACACCATCATTAAAAATCTATCAATCAGCAGGTGTGTTAACACCACTTGATGAACTGGCTGAAAACATGGGTTATGATATGAAAGAAGTGTTTGGAGAAAACTTGCCAGTATTTGATGGAGCGGTATATGGTTTACCGGCATACAGTGATATCTGGTTGACATTCTACAACAAAAAAGTATTTGATGATGCAGGTGTTCCATATCCAGAAGCTGAAGGTTGGACTTGGGAAAAATACATCGAAACAGCAGAAAAGTTAACGGACATAGAAAACGGTGTATGGGGATCATACATGCTTGACTACAACAACTACTACTATATGTATGCAACACAAAAAGGTGCGGATGCATATAAGGCAGATGGAACAGCAAACTTTGACGATCCACTATACTCAGAAGCATTAAAATTCTTTGCAGACTTAGGTAACGAGAAGGAAATTCAACCAACAATGGGAATGCTCGCAGCAGGAGAATACCCATGGAATGCTTTTGCAGCAAGCGACAACATCGGAATGTTTGTTTGTGGTGGATGGGTGACATCCTTATTGAAAAACCATGAAAAATATCCGAGAGAATGGAAAGCTGGAATTCTTCCAATGCCTTATCCAGAAGGAAGCGAAGCTTCAACACTTGTAGTTAACGGAAACTATGCAATCCCAACAACAAGTGCAAACAAAGAAGCGGCGTTTGAAGCGGTAAAATACATGGCAGAAAATCAATACGAACTTGGATACGGTCGTGTACCGGCGCGTGTTAACCTTTCAGATGAAGAAATCACACGATACATCGAAGAAGAACTAGGTGCAGATTTTGTTGATGATGGAATTACAGTAGAAGACTTTAGAGCAGGATGGTTTGATGCAGAGCGTATTCCTTATCCAGAAAAAATCATAGGTACAGCAGATACAAGTATTAACCAAATTTGGTTTGAAGAAGCACAAGAGTATGGTTTAGGTATTAAGCCACTTGAAGAAACAATGCAGTCAATTCAAGAGCGATCAAATCGTGCGATCGAAGAAGCTAAACAATAAGCTAAGACACGATACTGATAATACGCCGCTACGATTGTAGCGGCGTTTTCATAGAAAGAGGTGTTGTTGTGAAAAGAAGACAACTTATGGAAACGTTGACAGGGTATATGTTTATCGTACCTTATATATTACTGTTTACGATATTTACTGGGATTCCGTTTGTCATTGCGATGGGATTATCCTTTGTCAATGTAAAATACATAACGAAGCTAGATAATATTCAATTTGTAGGACTTGAAAACTTTGTTCGCTTTTTTAGTGATCCAGACGCGTTAGCGGCATTAGAAAGAACGGCGATATATTCATTGATTTATGTTCCGCTAATTATGACTATAGGGTTTGTTCTAGCCGTCATTTTAAATAAGGGAGTCTTTTTTAAGAAGTCACTACGTTCGATGGTATTTTTACCGTATGTATCCAACATGGTTGCCGTTGCAGTCGTCTTTCGGTTATTGCTTGGTGCAAGAGGACCCGTCGTTGGGCTATTACTTAAACTTGGAGTGGAAAATCCCCCCATTCTCTTAACCGATGCAAAGTTAGTTCTACCAACAGTAGTAGCTATTGCGGTATGGAAAAGTGTTGGTCTTAATATGATTGTATATTTGGCGGCACTACAAGGTGTTCCTAAAGCGCTCAATGAGGCGGCTCGTATTGACGGAGCGACAAGATTCCAACAGATTATACATGTAACTTTACCGGTAGTCTCACCAACAACGTTCTTCCTATCGATTAGTTCGTTGATAACATCGTTACAAAACTTTACAGTTATTCAATCACTGACACAAGGTGGACCGGGACAAGCAACAACAGTGATGTCCATTAATATTGTCCGAACAGCTTTCACGCGTTTTGATACTAGTTATGCCAGTGCGCAGGCGATGGTCATGTTCGCTGTGGTTATGTTAATAACGTTGGTGCAGTGGCGTGGACAAAAAAAATGGGTGACATACTAAAAGGGAGGAAAAGCAGTGGAAATCAGATCAAAAAAAATAACGAAAGTCATACTAACAGTTGTTATGATTATGATTGGGATTGGATCAATCTTCCCCTTTGTATTTATGATTCTATCAGCTTTTAAAGTAGAAAGTGAAGTCTTGCAAGCCTCTTTTAAGTTATGGCCAAGTGAGTGGATTTTGGATAACATTAAAGCCTTATTTGTAAGTGATTATTATGACTTTATGCAGTGGTATCGCAATACAATAATAATGACAGGAACCAGTCTTTTATTGAAGTTCTTTTTTGTCAGCTACACAGCTTACGGATTTTCAAAAATTAAGTTCAAAGGACGGGACTTGATTTTTATGATTCTCTTAGCAGCATTGATGATTCCAAGTGATATTATGATTTTACCTCGTTATATTATCTTTAAGAAGATAGGGATTCTTAATACCATGTGGGCAATTATATTACCAAGCCTTGTGGATGTATACTTTGTGTTCTTATTAAGACAAGCATTTATCAGCATTCCGGAATCATTGTCTGAAGCTGCACGTATTGATGGATGTGGACATTTTAGGATTTACTTTAAGATTATTATGCCATTAGCCAAACCATCGGTTGCAACGATGATGCTTTTCTCCTTTGTGTGGATATGGAATGATTATATGAGCCCTTATCTATACATATCAGATGTAAGTAAGCAAATGCTTTCTGTAGGTATACAGTTATTTGCAACAGGACAAGTGTTAAACTATGGTGTACTAATGGCTGGAGCGACATTAGTCTTACTGCCGGTCATCGTCATCTTTATCTTCGCCCAAAACTACTTTGTTGAAGGTGTAGCAGCAAGTGGGGTGAAAGGGTAATGGAGAGAGTAAAAAATCAGCAGTTATATGAAGAGGCACTTATTCAAGCAAGAGACCATGTGCTAGAAGTGTTGGAGAACAGCCGGGAACTGAAGGAAGGATTCTTCCCGGCACCGGCAGCAGAAGGTGGAATATATAGAAAACATCCTAATGATGAATGTTGGACAGAAGGTTTTTATTCAGGGATATTAAGCTTGGCGCATGAGGCTAAACCATCACCGATGTTAAGACAGCTAATTGAAAAGCATGTCGACAGTTTTGAGGAGCGTCTTAAACATAAGTGGGTATTAGACCATCATGATATTGGTTTTTTATATTCCTTGTCTTGTGTAGCAGCATATAAAACATTAGGTCTTAAAAAAGCTAAAGAGACAGCTCTTGAAGCCGCAAGATGGCTTATTCATCGATATACGCCCGAAGGCAAATTCATTCAGGCTTGGGGCCCGATGAAAGCACCAGAAAGTTATCGCTTAATTATTGATGCATACATGAATATTCCCCTACTATTTTGGGCACATGAACAAACCGGCGAAAAAGAATTTTATGAAGTGGCTTCTAACCATGCATATACCGCGCTACAAGTTGTTTTGCGTGAAGATTATGGTACCCATCATACCTACTATTTTGATACAAAAACCCATAAACCACTACGAGGAGAAACGGCACAAGGGTATAGAGATGATTCGTCGTGGGCGCGAGGGCAAGCATGGGGAATATATGGATTTATGTTAGCCTATGCATATACCAAAGATCCGGTTTTTGTTGATGTATTTGTTAAGGTTACAGACTATTTTATTGAACATCTACCGGCGGACTATATTCCATATTGGGACTTGGCTTTTAGTGATGGAGCGCAGGAACCTAGAGACTCTTCATCAGCAGCAATAGCCATTTGCGGTATTTTAGAAGGGGCGAAGCAGCTTCCGTCTTTGGCTCAGACAGAGCGTTATCTAGAGATTGCACATAAAATGATGGAATCATTAGTGAACAATTATACGCCAAAGAGTATTCAAGAATCCGAAGGATTATTACTTCATGGAGTATATTCGATTCCGCATAATCAAGGTGTTGATGAGAGTAATATATGGGGCGATTATTTTTATATGGAGGCTTTAGTGCGTTTAACACAAAACTGGAACCCATATTGGTAAGAGAAAATAACATAATTAATAAAAAAATGTTGAAAATTTTTGCGAAAAATTAACTGCAAAGCAAGAAATATAAAAAAAGTAACAATAATCATGTATTCGCTTGGAGAGACAGTGCTTATAATAAGGGTATCTTATAATAAAAAAGGAGAAAGATATTATGAAAAAAGCACTAAGTATTTTATTGGTATTGGTATTGTCTGTAGGACTTTTTGCAGGTTGCCAAAGTGATGAAACAGCAAATTCAGGCGATGCATCAACGGGGAATTCCCAAGATGCAAATAATGATGCGGGATCCGATGCAACAACAGGGGATGATGTACAAGCACAACAATTAACAGTTGCAGCCATTGAGACAGCTTATGGAGCACAGATGTGGACAGATGTTGCCGCAGCTTTTGAAGCGATACACCCAGGTGTGAGCATTGAGCTGATTGTTGATAAAAACTTGGAAGATGCTATTAGTCCAAGCATGAAAGCAGGAGACTATCCAGATGTTGTTCATCTAGGCGTAGGTCGTCCAGCAGCGTTAACAGAGACCCTTATAAAAGAACAAGCAATTCTTGATATCACAGACGTGTTGTCAATGAATGTTCCAGGAGAAGACGTCACAGTATCTGAAAAACTAATTCCAGGATTTACATCAACTAGAATTACGAATCCATATGGTGATGGTAAGACTTATTTAGCACCAATGTTTTATAGTCCTTGCGGTTTATTCTATAATGCAGCACTATTTGAAGAAAAAGGTTGGGAAGTACCAACAACTTGGGATGGAATGTGGGAACTTGGCGAGAAAGCTAAGGCGGAAGGTATCGCATTATTCACATATCCTACAACAGGGTACTTTGATGCACTTTTCTATGGATTGTTAAATGTTACTGGTGGACCAGCACTATTTAACGCAGCAATGACATATGAAGAAGGTATTTGGACAACAGATGAAGCACAAAAAGCATTTGACATTGTTGAAAAATTAGCATCATATACAGAAGCAACAACACCAGCAAATGCGAACAATGAAAACTACTTAAAAAATCAGCAACTTATTTTAGATAACGAAGCATTATTTATGCCAAATGGTACTTGGGTAACAGGTGAAATGGCAGATGCTCCAAGAGCGGAAGGTTTTGAGTGGGGATTCACAGCGCTACCAGCACTTGATGACACTTCAGACCAATATTCCTATACATTTTTTGAACAAGCATGGGTTCCGGCAGCGGCAAAGAATCCTGAGCTAGCAAAAGAATTCATTAGTTTCTTATACTCAGATGAAGCAGCAGCTATTTTTGCGGCTAGCAATGCAGTTCAACCTATTTTTGATATGACAGATTACTTAACTGGCGAGAACAAACTTTTCTATAGTGTATACAATGATGGTGCAAAAGCAGCTATGGGTAACTTTGCAGCAACAGAGCCTGTTGAAGGTGTTAACATGGCAGACACATTATTTGGAACCGTAGATAGTTTGGTAACAGGTGATAAGTCACGTGATGAATGGGTTGCAAGCGTTATTGAAGCAAGCAATCGACTTCGTGAAGCATTGAAATAATCGGAATCTATCGAATGAAAAAAATGTAAGGAGATCTTTAGACAAATGAAAAATGGAAGAAGCAGTCGGTTATTTATTACATTGTGTCTTTCTCCTGCAGTGATCTTATTTATCGTTTTTATGGTTATACCTACAATAAACGTATTCAAAATGTCGCTGTTTAAATGGGGAGGCTTTTCGCCAAACAAGGAGTTTGTTGGTCTAAACAACTTTAGAATTCTTTTTGAAGACCAACGGTTCTACCAATCGTTTCAAAATACGTTGTTGCTTTTAATCTTAGTGACAATGATTACATTCTTATTCGCAATATTATTTGCGGCGATCCTTACCCAGGAGAAAATTAAAGGGGCGAATATCTTTAGAATTGTATTTTACATCCCGAATATATTATCTGTTGTAGTCATTGCAGCTATTTTTAGTGCAATATATGACCCTAAAAATGGTATACTCAACAGTTTCATTCGTTTATTTCGACCAGACCAACCAGATATTTTATGGCTAGGCGATCAAAAAATAGTTATCTATAGTTTGGTCGCTGCCATGGTATGGCAAGCGGTTGGATATTATATGGTCATGTATATCGCAAGTATGTCAAGTATTCCAAAAAGCTTGTATGAATCTGCCGGCCTGGAAGGTGCCGGCAAGATTACTCAATTCTTTCAGATTACATTACCACTTATCTGGACGAATATTCGAACGACACTTACATTCTTCATTATTAGTTCAATCAATATGAGTTTTCTCTTTGTGCAAGCAATGACATCAGGTGGACCGGATGGAAGTACAGAAGTTTTCTTAAGTTATATGTATAAACAAGCCTATACGAATTCAAGTTATGGCTATGGTATGGCGATTGGTGTAGTTATTTTTATCTTTTCTTTTGCACTATCTGCCGTTGTCAGCGCAGTTACAAAACGCGAACCGCTTGAATTCTAGGAGGATAATATGAAAAATCTAAAGACAAATTCGCTGTATAAAATTTTTATATATGTTGCACTCATTTCATTAACGATAACAATCATTGTTCCTGTTGGCTGGGTATTTTTAGCTTCAATCAAAGAAAATGCCGAGTTTTATGGAAATCCTTGGGCAATGCCTGCAGGATTTTATATACAAAACTTTGCAGATGCATGGAATAAGGCTAATATGGGAAGCTATATGCTGACGTCAGTTATTGTTACATCATTAGCTATTCTGATTCTTTTGATTGTTGCATTACCTGCATCCTACGTATTAACACGCTTTGATTTTTTGGGCAAGAAATTTTTTAGAGGCATGTTCATGGCAGGTCTGTTTATTAATGTAAACTATATTGTTGTTCCTATCTTCTTGATGTTTGTTGATGCAGACAAATGGATGAACACAACATTTGGTCATGGATTTTTGCTTAACAATATATTTGTATTAGCACTAGTGTATGCTTCAACAGCATTGCCCTTTACGATTTATTTACTATCGGGGTATTTGGTTACACTTCCAAAAGACTTTGAAGAAGCTGCGTATGTAGATGGTGCAGGACATTTTCGAACCATGTGCCAGGTTATATTGCCAATGGCAAAACCGAGCATTGTCACCGTTATTTTATTTAACTTTTTATCCTTCTGGAACGAATACATTATTTCAATGACGTTATTAACAAAAGCTGGAGGAGCAAGAACATTACCAGTAGGGCTTATGAACTTAATGAAAGCACAAAATGCAGCTGCGCAATATGGACAGATGTATGCTGGATTGGTCATGGTTATGTTGCCAACGCTTATTCTCTATATCTTTGTACAGAAGCGATTAACGCAAGGAATGACGTTAGGAGGTTTAAAAGGTTAGGATGATAAAAGATGAATATGGAAAAGCAGTCATAAAACGAATCTTTGCATTCTTATGGATTATTGTCGGAACAATTTTTGTCATCATGGGACATAAGGATATAGGAGTTCAAGGATTAATGATTCAAATGTTTGGTTTAGTTATGCTCCTACTTGCATTGTATGTGTATAACAAACCGCATTCTAAATAATGAGGAGTACGAAAAATGAAAGATAACTTAAGAGGAAGACTGACAATACCAACGGACACAGATATTGTTGATGAAACACTTCGAATTGTAGACTTTTTAGGCGCAGATGCAGTGAGAGACTGTGATGGAACAGACTTTCCGGAAGAGCTAAATACCTTAGATGCAAAACGTTATGCAACCTATTATACAACACGTAAAGACAACGCATGGGCAAAACAGCATCCAGAAGAAGTACAACAATGCTACATCATGACAGGATTTTATCTGGCATCGGAAGAGACCTTAGAGATTCCCCTTATGCAAGGGATTAGCGACGAATTAATGCAAGTCAATGAACGAGACAATCCAAAGCGTTGGTGGGAAGTTATTGATCGAACAACAGGCCAAGTTGTTAATGCCAGTTTGTGGGATTATAACGATCAGACAGGTCGTGTTGTCATTAATGGATGTAAAGCTTTTCATGAATATACAGTAAGCTTTTTGGCATACCTTATCTGGGACCCGGTACATATGTATAATAGCGTTGTGAATGAATGGGATGATGTAGAGCATCAAATCACTTTTGATGTTCGTCAGCCAAAAACTCGTGAACATAGTCTTAAGCGGTTAAAAACTTTTCTAGAAGAAAAACCAGATGTAGATGTAGTACGTTTTACAACATTTTTTCACCAGTTTACCCTTGTATTTGATGAACTAAAACGTGAAAAATATGTGGATTGGTATGGCTATTCAGCATCGGTTAGTCCATATATTCTCGAGCAATTTGAAAAAGAAGTTGGATATCCATTTAGAGCGGAATATATTATAGATCAAGGATACTATAATAACCAATATAGAAACCCATCAAAAGAGTTTATGGATTTTGTGCATTTTCAAGTCAAAGAAGTCTCTGCATTAGCAAAAGAGTTCGTAGACATTGTGCATGATTATGGCAAAGAAGCGATGATGTTTCTTGGGGACCATTGGATTGGAACAGAACCATTTTTAGAAGCTTTTGGAGAGATTGGGCTTGATGCAGTAGTAGGTAGTGTTGGTAATGGAAGCACCCTTCGACTAATCAGTGATATTGAAGGTGTCAAATACACAGAAGGACGCTTTTTACCTTACTTTTTCCCGGATACATTCCATGAAAATGGAAATCCAATAAAAGAAGCCAAAGAAAATTGGGTTACTGCACGACGTGCGATTCTTCGAAAACCTATAGACCGTATTGGTTATGGTGGATACCTAAAACTTGCGTTAGAATTCCCGGATTTTATTGAGTATATTAAGAGTGTGGCCGATGAATTTAGAGTATTATATGACAATGTCAAAGGAACAACGCCATACTGTGTAAAAACTGTAGCTGTTTTAAATGCATGGGGACATATGCGCGCATGGGGAAATCACATGGTGCATCATGCATTGTACCAAAAGCAAAACTATAGTTATGCAGGTATCGTTGAAGCACTAGCAGGTGGACCTTATGATGTACGCTTTATTAGCTTTGATGATATTAAGCAAGATGCGCATCTTCTTGATGATATAGATGTTATCATTAATGTGGGAGGAGCAGATACAGCCCATAGTGGTGGTTCTTACTGGATAGACGAACAGATTATTACACGTATTCGACAGTTTATTTATAGCGGTGGTGGATTTATTGGTGTTGGAGAACCAACAGCCCATCAATATCAAGGACGCTTTTTCCAATTAGCAGATGCCCTGGGTGTTGAAAAAGAAACTGGATTTACACTGAACTATGATAAGTACAACTGGCAAGAACAAGAGCACTTTATTACACAAGATTGTGATGGAGACATTGATTTTGGTGAAGGACAAAAAGACATCTTTGCTATGGAAAACACAACAGTCATTGCACAAAAAGACTTAGGTATTCAACTTGCGACCAATGATTTTGGAAAAGGGCGAAGTGTGTATATTAGCGGATTGCCTTACAGTCATCAAAACGTGCGAATGTTACACCGTGCAATTCTTTTCTCAGCACATGCACAAGAGAGCTTAGAGCAATGGCATAGTACCAACTATCATATTGAAGTCCATGCATATGTGAAAAACAATAAATTCTGCGTTGTGAATAATACTTATGAGCCTCAACAGACAAAAATCTATCGAGGCGATGGAAGTTCCTTTGAATTATCCATGGAAGCCAATGAAATAATTTGGTATAATATCAATGAATAATCTATAGTGATTAAAATTCTGTGAAGATAAGTTAGGGGTAAACATGAGTAATCGTACATATTATTTATCCGACAAAGTTGAAGATATTAATTATGGAGAACTCGTCTATGTTGCCCATTCTTCTTATGAAGGAGAGTGGGCGAGCATTTCCCATACCCATGTTTTATGCGAGATGTTTTTGGTTATTGGTGGTGAAGGTACGATTTATATCGAAGATCAAAAAATTGCCATTGGTCCTTATGACTTTATTGCAATCAACCCCAATGTTAAGCACAGAGAAGTCTCCAGTGAAGATAATCCGCTAGAATATATAGTCTTTGGTGTAGGAAGTATATCCATTGAAATGGATAATAGCCTATACTCAAAAGCGTCTTTTTTGTCCATTACTAAAAAAGTTAATTTTTATACAGAAGAACTTTTGCACATTGGCGATCGTAAAAACAACCATCATCTATTGATGATACAAAATATTTATGAACTTTTATTTTTGGAATATCTGAAGATATCTGGTAATAAAGCGGTTGCTTCAATTACGCAACAAGTGATGCGAGAATGTAATCAGGCAAAGCGGTACATGGAAGCCCATTATGCAGAAAATATCAGCTTGGACCTTCTAGCTGAAGAATTACACTTGAACAAATATTACCTGTCCCACTGTTTTACAAAAACTTATGGGATATCTTTAATGAATTATCTGACGAGTGTCCGTATTCAAGTCAGTAAGAAGTTGTTAAAAGAGACGGATTATAACATTGCATCTATTGCAAACTCTTGTGGATTTACTTCGCAAAGTTATTTTTCCCAATCGTTTAAAAAAATAGTCAAAATGACACCTTATGAATTTCGTAAGCACAATAAATGACCATTGGACTAACATTTACGTTAGAGCAAGGGTCTTTTTTCTTTTATCAGTCGACTTCAGATGTGCTTTGCACCGTTTTCATTGTAAAAAATAAATAATTAAATAAAAAGTTGATATTTATTGACAAAATGCTAAGAACGGGCTAGTATAAAACGACAGTAACATAAAAAGTTAGCAGATAACTTTTAAGAACTTAAATGCTTAAAAAAGATTGGTGGTAAAATGAAATTAACAAAATCAGAAAATGAGTTGATGCAAATTTTTTGGAAAGAAGATAGACCGCTAACGAGTGTTCAAATATTAGAATTGTCAAAAGGACATTCATGGAGTGGACAATATCTGCATAAGATGCTTAGGTCACTAAATAAACAAGGGATTATAGATGTTTGTGGTTCTATTCAGTATGGGAGCCAATATGCTAGACAATTTAAAACCTTATTGACCAAAGAAGAGGTTGCTGCAAAGAGCATTATATCGCAAGGGCTTAGCCGAGATAGTATTGCAAAGATAACTATGGCACTTATAAAAGAAACAAAAAAATCAGAAAAAGAAAATAGTGATGACATTATTGAGACATTAGAAAAAATGATAGAAGCATATAAGGCGGAAAATGATAATGAAGGGAGCTCAAGGTGAATATTCCAATTTAAAAATAAAAATATTATGCATATAGGTATATTTATTTTTGGTGCAAAGAGTGTTGACCTATTAAATTTGACACTACCATTTGAGAATGAGGAGCATGCAAATGAAAAAAATAGCTATCATTGGAAGTTTATTAGTGTTCGTTATCCTAGTATATGGGATAACAAATAGACATATATTTAAGCATATAAATCATGAAAGCAACAGTGATGCAAATAAAATGGAGCGCTTTTTAACATATGCTGAAATTGAGAGATATAGGCAATCATGGGAGGAAAAACAGGATGAAATAATTTTTTCATATTCAACTTCATTGGGTGCTGAAATTGCAGAACGTGGAAATGCGCATCAGCTAGACTATAATTTTCAAATGCAGATTAAGAATAAGAATAGGCATAGTAATCGTTGGGTTAATTCGGATAATCTTATTAAACAATATATAAATAATGATTGGAATTTATCTGCTTTATCTGATAGCATTGACACAGAGAGCTTATTTAGAAGCTATGCTATAAACCGAGATGCCCATTACAGGGTAAAAATCATTGATGAAAAAATTTCACATATTGTTTTTCAAGAGGGATATACAAAAGAAGTTATTCGTGATATCTATGTCGATATGGAGCAAAAAGATGCAATAGCGTTATTAGGAATCCCAGATTTTCAAATGAATGAATATGAACTCATTGGCTATATGTTTGATGAATTCTATGTTTTTTTAATCGGGGAGGAGAAAATCAAGGAAATCACAGTCTACCGACGAGAGGAAATAAAGGAGACTGATTTAGAAGAGCTCATTCAATTGTGGGAAAAAGAAGGTTTAGAAGCTATAGAGGCTTTGGAAAGAGTCCTGCCGCAATATGAATATGCATTTGCACTATCATCAGCTGAAGTATATGGCTATGAGACTGCTGGTGTGATTGTGCGACAAGATGTGGATGCATTGAGATTTGAGTTAGATTTGTTTGAGCAGTATGAGGATGAAGAAATAATAGAAATTAAAAATGTAGATGTAGTTACGATCAATGATTATACGCATAGAGATGCAGTTCTTGATATTGAAGTATACCGCATTGCCATTGAAAAGATGCTTATGGATGAACAAATAGGTGAAAATATAAATTTAGGGATGAGTTTTCAGAATGTAGAACATATGATATATTCACCTGATAAGAAAAAAGCATGTTATTATAAAGGCGATACCATTGATGATAATTATCCATGCTTATATTTGATGGACCTTTCGGACAAAGAATTTATAGTTGAGTTACTCGTGGATCCTTTTTATAAAAATATATATTGGTATGATGAACGCTTCTTGGTTTATATAGGAAGGACGTGTAGTTTTATCTATGATTTAAAAGATAGCAAAATGATTCCGCTACCTGAAGAGATGCTTAATGGATATAATGAAATAAAAACAATTAATGATGAAGGAGTATTATTGTCAATATACGAGGAAATTTAGAAATACAGATGGAATTATTGAAAAGATAAAGAAATCAAAAGGGTAATGGGTAAATTGGTTTGCAGGATACACAATAGATAAAATATATCATATAGTAAAGTCGAAGTAATAATCGATGAGTTAAATTCATAGAAGAGGAGGTAGATGAGTAATGGAGAGTAATCAAATATCAAATAGCATATATATTTCTATGGCTTCGCTGGAAGTCTTGATTATATGTGTAACAGGGATGGAAACATATTATTATGGAATATTGTGGCTTTTTCCATTAATGCTATTTTTAATTCCAGCCTATAGAATCGTGAAGCCGGAGTTGGCAAATAATAAAAGGGACAGATAGTTTAAGTCCCTTTATTTTTCTATAATAGCTTTCACCGATGAGGCATATTCGGATAAGGTCATCCCTGTTGTTGTCTTAAAGATTCGCGACAGATAGTGAATGGAACTATAACCAAGTAATTCTGCGATTTCAGTAAAGTTATGGTTTTCCTCACGAATAAGACGCTTGATTTCATCCATTTTCATGGCTTTAAAGTAGTCCATTACACTGTGACTGGTCCCGTCTTTAAATAATTTTTGAAGGGAAGATCGACTCAGTAGAGTGCTTTTACATATGTCTTCAAGAGTAAGTGGCTGATGAATGTTTTCCTGTAGATAATTTATGACAATGGCAAGCTTGTCTTCGCGCATATATTCATGGATGGAAGAAGATGTCTTAACTTCTTTTTCATAATTCGCATGGTTTTCCAAAATCTCTAATAAAAAAAGTTCCAAATACATTACAATATATTGTTCGGATAGGGTAGGCGTGTTAATGCGCTTATCCATTTTTTTTAGCATGGGATCATTTAAATTATTGGAAAAGGTCGCTTGAGCAGCGGCAACGATTTTGCCAAGATACGTATGGAGATGTCCATCGATAGACAAGATGCGCTGCTTAAAATAGTCCATGGATTCGCTCTGACATTCAAAGGCAATCACGACAAGGTTAGGGGCGCTTTCGCCATTAGCAAGAACAGTGTGCCATTCGTTAGGTTCGTGAAAGATTACCTGTCCTTTAGACAGCATATACATGGTATCTCGTGCCTTGACATTAATATGTCCCTTGTCGACATATAGGAACTCCCAAAAATTGTGGCGTTCACCTTCAAAGATGTAATTTTTTGAGTACTCAAAATAGTGTACTGTAATGATGTTGTCAATGGAAATCAAACGATGAATCGGTGTAAGTCCATAACCATCAATAGTGTTAACCATGAAAAACTCCAATCTGAACCAATAAATAGTTTCCTCTTCTATTATACAATCGATTGTACAAAAAGAGTAGAAGAAAGTACAAATACATGTTAAGAAAAAGTTGTTATGATATAGTTAAGATCAAAGTGTTATGGAGGTATAAAATGAAAAAACCAGTATTAGTTGTTTTAGCAGCAGGAATTGGAAGTCGCTACGGTGGATTAAAGCAGATGGACCCAGTAGGGCGTTATGATGAGGCAATTATCGAATACTCTGTTTTTGACGCAATTGAAGCAGGATTTGAAGAAGTTATTTTTATTATTAACCATAAAATTGAGAATGATTTTAAGGAAATTATTGGAAAGCGAGTTGAGCCCTTTATACGTGTACAATACGCCTTTCAAGAGTTAGACGATGTGCCTTGTGAAATCGTGATTCCAAAAGATAGAGTTAAACCCTTTGGTACGGCACATGCAGTGTATGCAGTAAGACATTTGATTCAAGGACCCTTTGCAATCATCAATGCGGATGATTATTATGGCAAAGAAGCTTTTGCACAGCTATATACATTTTTAAAGGATGAGAAAAAAAGTGAGCGTGCATACGCGATGGTTGGATATATGTTAAAAAACACTGTGACGGAAAATGGATATGTTTCTCGAGGAATATGTAGCTTAGATGAAGATGAGAATCTGAAAAACGTTGTGGAGCGTGTACATATTGAAAAACGTCCACAAGATATCGCCTACTTAGAAGAGCAACAGTGGACAACACTTCCAGAAGAGACAATTGTATCAATGAATATGTGGGGACTTAAACCTTCCTTCCTTGAAGAAGTTGAAGCGACAATCGTAGACTTTTTGTCAGCGGCCCTTGAAGCTAATCCCTTAAAGAGTGAGTTCTATCTTCCTTATGTCGTTGATCAAATGGTTCAAAAGGAAAAAGCGCAAGTGAAAGTTTTAAAAACTTCAGAAAAATGGTATGGAGTGACGTATCAAGAAGATAAAAAGACAGTGGTGGAAGCGATCAACACGATGATTGATGAAGGAAAATACCCTGAAAAATTATGGAGGACAAAATAATGGCATATAATTTTGATGTGATTTGCAAGCAATTTCAATGGAACGGAGAATTTGACAGTATTCGCCCATATGGGGATGGACATATCAATGATACATATCTTGTGACAATGCAAGACGCAGAACAAAAGGTTCTATACATATTACAGCGCGTAAATCATAATATATTCAAGCAAACCCAAGAGTTAATGGAAAATATCGAAAAGGTGACCGGCTATTTGGTTTCGTATATTCAGAAACATCCTTTGCCCAATTATGAGGTGTTGACGTTGGTGGCGACTTATGGCGGACAAAGCTTCTATAAAGATGCGGACGGTAACTTTTGGCGTTCATATGAATTTGTACATAATGCGACCGGGCATTTATTTGCAGAAAATGCAACCATGCTCTATGAAGCAGGACGAGCGTTTGGATTGTTTCAACATATGCTCAAGGACTACCCAGCAGCAACATTACATGAGACGATTCAAGGATTTCATAATACCCGACAACGGTATGAAAATTTTATGCGATCTTTAGAAAAAGATGCAAAACAGCGTGCTAAGGATTGTCAAGCAGAGATTGATTTTACGACCCAACATGAAGGAATAACGAAGCTGATTTTGACAGAAATGGAAAAGGGAAACATACCAACACGTGTGACCCATAATGATACGAAGATTAATAACGTGTTACTAGATGATGCGACAGGTAAGGGGCGTTGTGTCATTGACTTGGATACCGTAATGCCTGGAAGCGCTCTCTATGATTTTGGTGATGCGATTCGCTCATGTGGAAGTACGCTGGAAGAAGATGCACAAAATTTAGAGGACATGGATGTAGACTTGGAGAGATTTGAAGCGTATACTAAAGGATATCTTGAGATAATGAAAGATGAATTAACGGCGAAGGAACTAGAATTATTGCCAATGAGTGCCATTATCATGACCTTTGAGTGTGGGATGCGCTTTCTTACGGACCACTTGGACGGCGACACATATTTTAAAGTCCACAAAGAGAATCACAATTTGATTCGAGCAAAGAATCAATATGCATTTGTGAAAAAAATGGAAGAAAAATTACCGCTTATGGAAGCGATTGTAAAAAAATATATTTAATAACAGAAGGGAAGGTACAATGAAGATACTTGTAACTGGTGGAACCGGATTTATTGGAAGTCATACATGTGTAAAATTATTAGAGGCTGATCATCAAGTGGTTATTATTGACAATCTTGTCAACTCAAAAAAAGAAATCGTCTCAAAAATCGAGACACTTGGTAAAAAAAGTGTGGAGTTTTATGAAGGTGATATTCGTGATGAAGAAAAACTAGACGAAATCTTTAATCATCATGCCATTGATGCGGTGATTCATTTTGCAGGCTTAAAAGCTGTAGGAGAATCTGTCAGCATGCCGTTAGAGTATTATGATAATAACGTGAATGGAACTATTCAATTGCTAAAGGTGATGAAAGCGCATGGATGTAAAAAAATAGTGTTTTCTTCTTCAGCAACTGTCTATGGCATGAATGATAATGTACCCTTTAAAGAAGAATATCCTTTATCAACAACAAATCCTTATGGGGCAACGAAAAAGATGATTGAAGAAATTATGCAAGATCTATATGTGGGTGACGCACAATTTTCTATTGCGTTGTTAAGATATTTTAATCCTATTGGTGCACATCCAAGTGGACTTATTGGGGAAAATCCCAATGGAATTCCGAATAATTTACTCCCATATATTGCCAAGGTTGCAAACGGTGAATTAGAGCAACTGAGTGTGTTTGGTGATGATTATGACACCGTTGACGGAACGGGTGTTAGAGACTATATCCATGTTCAAGATTTGGCCGAAGGGCATATTGCAGCTCTTGAATATGTAAAATCTAATGTTGGTATTGAAGCATTTAATCTGGGAACGGGCGAAGGCTATAGTGTTCTTCAAGTGGTTAAAGCATTTGAAAAAGCGAGCAATAAAACCGTTAAATATCAAGTGGTTAATCGACGACCAGGAGATATTGGTAGCTGCTATGCATCAACACAAAAGAGTAAAAACATTCTAAAATGGGAAGCAAAATTGGATTTAGACACAATGTGTGTTGACGCATGGAACTATGTCCAAACCTGCAAGGAGACGAAGTAGCCGCGCACAATAGAGTTGCTTTTTAGTGACGAGTTGCTTTTTGGAGATTTTCAATTATCCCATTTTCAATATAATAGAATATACATGATGAGGAAGAAAGGCTGATGAATCTATGAATGTATTAATGATTATCTGTGACCAACTCAGTTCAAAGGCACTACGATCATATGGGAATACCTATGATCAAACTCAGTATATGAATGAGATTATTGAAAATGGGATTAGTTATGAACATGCATATACGTCATGTCCGTTGTGCCAGCCGGCACGAGCATCACTCTGGACATCTAAGTATCCCCACCAAACAAAAGTGTTAAGTAACCTTCCTGACCAAGGATTTAAAGAGGTAGGTAAGCAATTAACAACTATAGGCGATGTATTTAGCCAGGCAGGCTATGATTGTGTCCATTTTGGCAAGCGGCACGATTATGGAAGTTTGCGTGGTTTTCGCTGTTATGAGGAAAAACAAGTACATATATCAACAGAGCGTGCGGATATCCCATTGGATTATGAGACCTACTATGATATCAACACGTTAAACCAAGCAACGGATTATCTTAAAAATATAGAAAAAGATCGTCCTTTTTTTGCTGTCGTTGATTTTCAAAATCCACATAATATCTGCTCTTATATTGGCAATTATCAAAAAGAACATCAAGTTCAAGAGGTGAAGAGCCTTCCAAGTTTACCTAAAAACTTCGAAACAGATGACTTGAAAAACCGCCCTTCATTTATTCAGTACATGTGTTGTGCTCATCGTAGACAAAGCCAAACAACAAGCTGGGCCGGCGAGGATTACAGGTATTATTTGAATGCATACCATTATTTTATAGAAAAAGTTGACGCGCAGGTCGGAAAGTTGTTGAAAGAATTAGAATCAAGCGGTAAAATGGATGAGACATTAATTGTCTTAACAGCAGACCATGGCGAAGGTATGGCAGCGCACCGCTTAGTAACCAAATATGGTTGCTTTTACAATGAAAGCAATGAAGTACCTTTAGTATTTTATCATAAGACGCAGTTGAGCAAAAAACGTATTGGGGGTAATGTTTCTTTAATGGACGTCATTCCTACAATAACAGATTTTTGCGGTCTTAATGTGCCAAAAACTTGGGAAGGCATAAGTTTGATCTCTACCTTTGAAAGGGAAGCGGTCTCGCCAAGAGATTATGTTATTGGACAGTGGTATGATGAATTTTTAGGTTATATTGTCCCTGGACGAATGTATCTTGATGATAGATATAAATACACGGTATATCACGATCAAGAGGGGATAGAAGAAGAACTATACAGTAGGTGCGAAGATCCTCTTGAACAGACAAATCTCGCAGCAAAACCAGAATATGGAGCTGTTCTTAATGGATACCGTGAAAAATTAGGTCAGTATCTTGATAAGACAAAAGACCCGTTTAATACTTTGCGTGGCGCATATGAAGAAAAGTATCGCCGTCATCCGTTGGGCTATACGCACCATCAAGGGGTGAATGCAACGTTAGAATATGAGCATTTGAAAAAAAGCCGATAAAAAAAGGAGAACACAATGCGAATTATAGTGAAAGGAAAATACGAAAAAAGAGTTTATCAGATATTTTTCGCAATATTTATCTTTATTAGCTTTATGTTCATTGGCGTTTTTTCATATAATTTGTTTAGACAAGATAAAAGGGACCAGGAAAATATGTTGCTTCAAACCTTTGAAGCCAATCGTAGTAACAGTCAGCTACGGCTAGAAATTGCGATGAATGAATTTGAAAATGTGGTTAATCATGAATATCTTCGGTCATATGTAACCGAAGATGAAGGTAGCTTAATGTATTTTTATGCAATCAAATTGCAACAAGAATTACAAAAGGCAGTTTCACGGGTCAATAATATTAGCTTTGATATTTATATTACACCTGTGGATACCGAAAAACCTGTACTAACATCAACGTCAAGTGAACAAAGCGGTCAGTTTTTTGAGACAACACTGGCGATGTCAGAGCAAGAGCGCGATCAACTCTTCTATGAATTTGTACAAGGACGCAAAGAAAAGGTTATGATGCAGCAAGTAGAAGACGAGCAATACATTATGTATGTGAGCCGTCGTGCGTTTGAAGAGAAAACGGTGCTATTTTTTCTGGTTATTAATACTGAGAGTCTCATAACACTGGGGGAAGAATATACCTGGTTCCTGTGTAATGATGAAGGGATTTTTGCCTGGAATCAAGCGGGTAATATTGATAGAGAAGGGTTGTATCAAAGATTTAGTGAGCAATCGCAACAAGAGCGTATTGTGTATGAGAATCATGAGTTTTTTGTATATCCATATGCAAATATTGATTGGACCATTTTGGCTGAAGATACGTCGGATAATAACAACTTCGAATATGTCCTGATACGTATGTTACTTCCAAGCTTATTTATGGTGTTTGTCGCTATTGTGGGCGCCATTATTTTTTCAAGGCTGTTATACCGACCGATATATGATCTTATGACGGAACTTGATAGTGTAAAGCATAACTCTAAATATGATGAAATCAAGATATTACATACAAAAGCATCAGAAGTCAAAGATTTGAATATACAGTTGCGAAGTGCAATTAATGAGCGGGATCGCTTGATGGAGCATAAGATCAACCGCGATCTTTTATTTGGAGTAAAAGACAAGAAAAGCCAACTCTATAATCAAAAGGCTGAAGATAAATCATTTGCGGTTGTTCTTATAGAATTTATCGGCAATGAACAATTTGGAGATCAAGAAGTTCAAATTTACAAAAATGAAATTGTAGAATTTGTGCAAAACTCTCACGGTGTACGCTTTGCAAATCTAAGTACAGGGATTTGTGCGCTTATTGTAGAAGCGAGGACGTTAGATAAGGTAAAGAAAAAGCTACAGCCATTGATTAACAATATATACCTTGAAGGAGAGACCAGGATGTTCGCTGCGATTAGTGATGTCCGGGTAGGCTTTGAATCCATCAAAGAAAGTTATGAAGAAAGTCAAAAAATACTAGAATATCGCTTTTTATATCGTACACAAGTTATGTTAACGATGGATATGATTCGAAAAAAAGATAAAAAAGTACATTATTATCCTTTGAATTTAGAAAACCAATTGATACATCAAGTTGTCCTAGGGGACGAACAGGCGCTTACGATTTATGATCACATTCTTGAAGAAAATGATGTCTATCGTTCGCTGGAACTAGATGCACGAAAAAGCTTGGTTCTGGTTCTTATCGGAACTTTACAGCGTATTATTCAAGAGTTAAAGGTGACACCGGAAGAAGTGTTTGAAAAGAAGATAGACTTTTGGTCGCTAGCAGATAAGTGGAACCAAGACGAAGTGTTTAACATTTTGCGCAACAGCATTGATTGGTTATGCTTGTATGTACGTGACCAAAGTCAAAAAGAAGAAAGTCAGTTAGGTCAAGAGATGCTTCGCTTTATTGAAGAAAATTATCAGGAAGATATTATGCTGATTGATTTGGCTGAACGCATGAACATCTCTGAAAAGTATTGTGGTATACTTTTTAAAAAAGAAACTGGAGAGAACTTTAAAGCACACTTGAATCAATATCGTATTCGAAAGGCAGTTAACATTTTACATACGAAAAAAGAGATTAAAGTGGCAACGCTTGCCAAAGAGGTTGGATTTAACAGTGCAAACACCTTTATACGAGTGTTTTCAAAGACAATGGGGATGACACCCAAACAATACAAAGACCGAATAGATGAGCAATAACAGAAGGCGAAAGCCTTCTGTTATTGCTTTTTGAAGGGTGTGTTGAAAAATCGTGATTGACAAAAAAGGGCTTTTGAAGATGTTTTGAAAATCGAAGATAGATTTTTAGATGCAAATGCGCTTATAATGAGTTCACAAATTCGATGAGCGAATTGAATTTTTGAAAGGAGAAAACGATGAAGAAGAAGTTGTCATTACATATGATTGGAGGAAGGATAAAGCGCGATTGGGATTTATACTTACTCCTATTACCCGGATTGTTATGGTATTTGGTCTTTGCATACAAACCGATGTTAGGACTGCGAATGGCGTTTTATGATTATAATGTTTTTCGAGGATTTGAAGGTAGTACATTTGTAGGACTTGAGAACTTCATGTATTTTTTAAGTGGAACGGACTTTGTGCGAACATTTACCAATACAATGATGATTGCGTTATGGCAAATGCTTATTGTGTTCCCTTTACCTATATTTTTAGCAATTATGATTACAGAGATGCGTAATAAATTTATAAGTAAATTAACACAGACAGCGACGTTCTTGCCTTACTTTATTTCGGTTGTTGTTGTATGTGGGATGACGATTAATTTCTTATCGCCAAGTACAGGAGTTATCAACTTCATGCTACAAAAACTAGGAATGGACCCGCAATACTTTATGGTTAAGCCAGAGTATTTTAGAGGCATCTATACGACAATGACGTTATGGATGACTGCAGGATTTAACTCCATCGTATATATTGCAGCTATTATGGGAATCGACCCACAATTATATGAAGCGGCAAAAGTAGATGGAGCCGGAAAGTGGCGACAAATTACAGCCATTACCTTACCAAATATTTTACCAATTATTGTTGTTATGTTTGTTCTTAACATTGGAAAAATGGTTAAAGTCGGATTTGAAGCTATTTTGCTTTTATATCGCCCAACAACATATGAGACTGCAGATGTTATAGCAACCTATGTATATCGAACAGGAATCAGCAATGGTGACTATGGATTGGCAACGGCAGCAGGTTTATTTGAAGCGTTATTTGCACTTGTCTTAGTTACAGTTGCTAATCGAGTCAGCAAGAAAATTTCAGAAACGGCATTATGGTAGGAGGTGAATCCATTGAAAATAAAAAAATCAAGTCAATTAGTTACTCGTAATGAAAAGGTGTTCTCATTTTTTATGAGCGTTGTGGGAATCGTCATTACAATACTTAGTCTGTATCCGATATATTATGTTGTTATCGCATCGGTAAGTAAACCATTTTTTGTTGAAAATGGTGATGTGATGTTTTGGATTAAAGGTTTTAATTTAGAAAGTTATCGACAAGCATTTGCAAAAGACGGAATATGGTTAGCCTATCTAAATACCTTCTTCTATACAATTGTCGGTGTTATGGCAAATATGTTTTTTACAGCAACAATGGCATATGCTTTATCAAAGCAACGCCTCATGTTCCGTAAGTTTTTTACGATTATGACCGTATTTACGATGTGGTTTAACGCAGGAATGATTCCTTTATATATGACATTTGTTGATTTAAAGTTATTAGATACGCGTACAGGAATCATTATTGGTTTTGCATTAAACACATACAACTTAATTATTTTAAAAAGCTTTTTTGAACAGGTGCCACAATCTTTGGAAGAGGCAGCATTTATTGACGGCGCTTCCAACTTAAGAATTTTTTATCATATTTATTTGCCGTTATCTAAGCCGGCCCTTGCGACAGTAGGAATGTTTTATGGGGTTTCTCGGTGGAACGGATACTTCTGGACAATGAACTTGTTAAAAGATGATAGCAAAATACCGTTGCAAGTTTTATTGAAAAAATTGATTGTAGACAAGGTGGCCAATGAAACAGAGGCAGGGATTATTACGATGGATTCCCTAGCATCGCCTACGACGGTTATTTATGCTCTTATTATCATTGCTATTGTACCTATGGTTATTGCCTACCCATTTGTACAAAAGTATTTCAAAAAAGGAGCCACAATTGGTTCGGTAAAAGGATAAGATCTTACATATGACAAACGTCATTGAAGATATATTAAAAAGAAAAGGAGAAAGTTATGAAAAGATTAATTGCAACAGCTATGGTTGTCGTTATGACAATGTTACTTATGGCGGGATGTGGAAAAAGCACAGATAGTGAAACTGCAACAGATTCAACAACACAAGCGGGGACAGAAACAGGTACAACAACAGAAAGCACAGAAGAAAGCCTTGAAGGAAGTTTGTTATCAGCAGAACCTAAGACGTTTTCAATTTTCTTAAACTTCAACAATATGCCATTTGACTCTGAATGGGAAGTATGGCAAGAAATTGCAAAACGTACAAATGTAAGCTTAGAAGGTGTTGTTTCAAAGACAAATGCTAATGAAGAAGAAGCGTTTAACTTGATGTTATCTTCAGGGGACTTAGCAGATGTTATTGGATATAGAAATGCGTCGGATTTAGAAAAACTTGGTCGAGATGGTGGACTTATTGCGCTTAATGACTTAATTGATGAGCATGCGCCAAATATCAAAGCTCTTTTAGAATCAGATCCAAAATTTAGACAATGGGCAACATCATTAGATGGTAACATCTATTATATTCCAAAAAATCAAACATTGTTATCAGCAGAATTCTACTGGGTTCGACAAGATTGGTTAGATGCGCTTGGTTTAGAAGTTCCAACAACTGTTGATGAACTATATACTGTATTAACAGCATTTAGAAATGAAGATCCAAATGGAAATGGTCAAAAAGATGAGATTCCATTGTTTGACCGTGCAGGACATAACATGCCGGATGAATATTTATACCTTTTTGATTCAAGTACAGAGTTTTATGCACGTAATGGCGTAATGGAGTTTGAACCATTAGAAGATAACTTTGTGTATGGTGTTAAAGAACTTGCCAAATGGTATAAAGAAGGATTGATTGACCCTGAAATCTTTACACGTGGGGCGAAGACACGAGATACATTATACAGTGCTAACCAAGGTGGATTCACACATGACTGGCCAAGTACAGGAAACTATAACCGTTCATTGGCAGAAGAAATCCCAGGATTTAACAACGTAGCTATTGCACCGATGAAAGACCAAAATGGAAACATTGTAGAACGTACAACACGTTATCCAGCTCCAGGTTGGGGAATCTCTTCTCAATGTGAAGACCCAGTAACACTTATCAAATTCTTTGACTTTTTCTTCTCAGAAGAAGGTTCTGACCTTATCAACTGGGGAATCGAAGGCAAAACATATGTTGTTGACGATGCGGGCAACAAAACATATACAGATGAAGTGTTAGGTAACACTGAACAGACACCACTTGGTTACCTTCGTTCATTAGGTGTTCAATATCGTATCGGTATGAACCAAGATCCAGATTATGAATATGCGTTTATGACTCCAGAAGCCCAAGCAGCAGCAGAATTATATAACGGACATCCAGAGTGGTATCGTGATGACGTTCCGCCATACTTAGGATCGGATTTAAATCTAAAATATACAGAAGAAGATGAAGCTGAGTACAAGCGTATCATGTCACAAATCCGTCCATATGTGGATGAAATGTTCCAAAAATGGATATTAGGTGCATCAAACATTGAAGACGATTACGCAACATTCGTTCAAGAACTTAAAGACAGAAACATTGATCGTGCCATTGAAATCAACCAAAAAGCAATGGATACTTTTTTCAAAAATAAGCAATAGAAGATTTGGATATAAAGAAAAATGAAAAATCAGCCCTTTGGGCTGATTTTTCAAGATAAGGAGACGATAAATTGAAGAAGAATTTGATTTATATTTTTGCAGATCAATGGAATAAAAATGCGATAGGCTTTGAAGATGATCAAGTCAAAACGCCACGTATGGATGCATTTGCAAAACAATCCAAGGTATTTGACAATGCGATCAGTACATACCCTTTATGCTCTCCACATCGTGCATCTTTAATTACCGGAAAATATCCGTATTCCCTAGGGATGTGGACAAACTGTAAAATAGGATTAGACGAAGTGGTGATGTTAAAGCCTCAAGAGACAACAATAGGCGATGTATTAAAAGCAGAAGGGTTTCAGACAGCATATATAGGCAAGTGGCATTTAGATGCTAGTGAAAAAAACTTTGAAGCCAACCCCCAATCAAAAGCAGTACATTGGGATGCGTATACGCCACCGGGAGAACGACGTCATGGGTTTGATTTTTGGTTTTCATACGGAGCAATGGATAACCACTTAAGACCACACTATTGGCGAGATAGCTCTCAACAGATCATTGAAGAGCGCTGGTCTCCAGAGGTGGAGACAGATGTCGCACTAGAGTTTTTAGAGCAAAGAAAAGCGGGACAACCATTTTGCTTGTTTTTGTCATGGAATCCACCGCATCCACCTTATGACCAAGTGCCGACTAAGTATAAAGCTATGTATGATGACATTTGTGTACCGGATAATGTTCCAAAGAACCTCAAAGAAGATCCAAAGTTTATTGAGACGCTTCGCGAGTATTATGGAGCTGTAAGCGGTTTGGATGATCAATTCGGTCGCCTTATAGATTACTTGAATGCACAGGGACTTATGGAAGATTCAGTTATCGTCCTATCAGCCGATCACGGTGATATGCTAGGTGCACAAGGACTTATGGGAAAAAATATCTGGTACGAAGAATCGATTAAGATTCCGCTCATGATTTGTGATCAAGAAATCGAACCTGGACGTACAGATATGCTTCTAAGCAGTGAAGACCATATGCCGACGTTGCTTGAATTATTGGATGTCCGTGTGCCAGAGTGTGTAGAAGGAACCAGTTTTGCCTCAAGACTTATTAAAAATCCGGATGCAATTGTTGAAGAACATGAAGAAAAGCTGATTATGATGATCCCGGGGATGCCTGAGATGGTCGATGCATATAGACGTCGTGGCTATAATAACAAAGCGTTTGGCTGGAGAGGTCTTCGAATGAAAGATAAGACCTATATTGTAGATAACGGAACTTGTCCAGGAGCGATTCAAAAACGCTACCTCTATGATTTGGTTCAAGATCCGTTGCAAATGCATCCCATAACCCTTGAAAAAGAGGATTCTATTGCTATGCAGATGGACAAAAAACTAGAAAACTATTTGAATAAAACGAACGATCCTTTTATGTTGGATCAAATAGAATGGAGATAATATAATGTGCATGATAAACTTTAGTGAAGTAACCACAGACGAAGTGAAAAAAGCAATGGATATTGCTGTTAATCAAATTGGAAGTGACTTGGATCAATTTACAGATGCATTTAAAATTAATGGGACAACCAATAATTTTTATGAGCCAAGTATCAATCGCTCATGGACGAGTGGATTTTGGACGGGGCAGATATGGCTAGCGTATGAATGGACAAAGGATGAACGCTACAAAAAAGCAGCTGAAGTTCAAGTAGAGAGTTTTTCAAAACGTATGGATGAAGCCTTTGACATTAATCATCATGACATGGGATTTTTGTATAGTCTCTCCTGTGTAGCGGCGTACAAACTGACACAAAATACTACAGGCAAAGAAGCAGCAATTCGTGCGGCGGATCATCTTATTACTCGATACCAAGAAGATGGGCAATTTATTCAAGCATGGGGAAATGTTGGGGCAGATGATAACTATCGCTTGATTATAGACTGTCTTTTAAACCTTCCGTTGTTATATTGGGCAACCGAAGCGACAGGAGATGAAAAATATGCAGACATTGCGAGACGCCACATTGATACATCATTAAAAGTTGTCCTTCGTGAGGACCATTCCACATATCACACATATTATTTTGAAAAAGGCACAGGAAAACCTCTCTATGGTGAGACGCGCCAAGGATATAGTGATGATTCGGCATGGGCAAGAGGACAAGCTTGGGGAATCTATGGAACAGCACTGAGTTATCGATATACACAAGAAGAATCCTACAAAGATATTTTTTATAAAGTCACAGATTTCTTTATTGACAATCTTCCTAAAGATTTAGTGCCATATTGGGATTTTGAATTTAATGACCCATCACAAGAATCCAAAGATTCATCCGCCGCAGCGATTGCTGTTTGTGGTATACTAGAGATGTGTAAATACCTTGATGGCGAGCGAAAAGAAAAATATCGAAGTGCAGCCCTTAAGATTTTAAAATCCTTGATTGACAATTATGCGGTAAAAGATCCAAAAAGCTCCAATGGCTTACTTCTTCATGGTGTTTATGCAAGAGGTACTGCGCATAATAGTTGTGAAGATCGTAACGTTGATGAATGTAATGTTTGGGGTGATTACTTTTATCTTGAGGCGTTAATGCGAGAGTTAAAGGATTGGGAACTTTACTGGTAAGCAATGAAGATATAGAGGTGAAGACGTGAAAAAAAGACAGTTTATATTTATTATGACAGATACGCAACGGTTAGATATGATTAATGTGTTTAATGAGCGGCGCGAAATGCACACGCCAAATCTGGATAAGTTAGTGGAACAAGGTGTTAGCTTTGAGCGCGCCTATACCACTCAACCTGTATGCGGACCGGCGCGCTCAGCAATTTTTACAGGAACATACCCTCATACCAATGGAATGCTTGGTAATGGAATGGAGCTAGGGGAATATGTAAAAACACTTGGTCAAAGATTGAGTGCAGAAGGTGTGCATTGTGGCTATATAGGCAAGTGGCACTTAGACGGTGGAGATTATTTTGGTGACGGCATATGTCCGGATGGATGGGATGACGCATATTGGTATGACATGCGTAATTACCTGATGGAGATGCCTAAACAAGACCGAGTACGCTCAAGGAACTTTCTGAGCTGCTTTGATGAGCAAGGAATTGATGAGAGTTTTACCTATGCGCATAAATGCTCTCAAAAAGCAATGGAATTTATTGAGGCCCATAAGGACGAAGACTTCCTGTTAGTGCTTTCTTATGATGAACCCCATGGTCCATTCTTGGCACCCAAAGAGTTTTTTGAGCCTTTTAAAGGACAACGTGTCTTTGAAAAAGAAAATATGCATATAGATATAAACACATTACCGGCGCATATACAATTATGGGCGAATAATGGTCGAAAAGTCTTTGCCAATGAAGAGGGATTAGGTTTAGCAGGATGTAATAGCTTTGTGGATTATGAAATCGGTCGCGTCTTAGGGACTATTGAAAACCATTTGGCAGAGCCAACCATCATGTATACATCAGATCATGGAGATTCCATGGGATCCCACGGAATCTATGGCAAAGGTGCAGCCATGTATGATGAAATCACCAATATACCTCTGATTATGATGAATCCGACATGGGATGAAAAGAACAGTCGGCGTCATGAAGCGGTTTCACATATTGATATTGTGCCAACAATTCTTGATTATTTTGATGTTAAAAAACCGGAAGCTCTTTTTGGGGAAAGTCTGTTGTCAAAAGAAAAAACGGTTGGAGAACTTAAGGACCAAGCATTCATCGAATTTAATCGCTATGAAGTTGACCATGATGGTTTTGGAGGATATCAACCGGTACGCTGTGTTGTAAAAGACGGATATAAGCTTGTTATAAGCCTTATGAGTGATGATGAGCTATATGATTTGTCCAAAGATCCTCAAGAGATGGACAATCTTATTCATAATCCAAAAGTGCAAAGTATTCGCGACGAACTTCATGATGCGTTGCTTGATTGGATGGATGTGACAAGAGATCCTTTTAGAGGATATTATTGGGAAGATCGGTCATGGCGTGAAAATGCACCGAAACCAAACTGGGAAAATCACTATATGACCCGTCAGCGAATTACAGAGCCGGGTGAGGTTAAACAGCTAGATTATGACACAGGACTTGAGATAACTGAGTTTAACCGCAAAAAAAAGTTATACTAAATTTGAAAAATCTTGCAAAAATGTGAAAAAAGTGGTATTATAAGAAAAAACCTAAGGGGAGGAATCTTATGATACCTTATGTCAGACGAAGTAAAGTTCTAGAGTTTATGCATACAAAAGACATCGTTTTTTTTGAAGAGATAGCCGATCGTGTCGGAGTATCTTTGGCGACAGTGCGCAGAGACTTAAAGACGTTGGAAGAAGAAGGTCAAGTAGAGATTTTGACCGGAGGCGCGGCAAAGATTATGGTTAACATACCTGAAAAGTCTTTGGCGGAAAAGATGACGCTAAACAAAGAAGAAAAAATGCAGATTGGAAGTTATGCTGCAACAAAAGTCGGTGACGGACAGTTTATTTTTTTGGGACCGGGAACAACAGAAGATATGATGATTAAGCATTTGGCAGGAAAAAATGTTACCGTAGTTACCAATGGTGCCTTTCATATTCAAGAATTGCTCAAATACCAGATTAATACGATTATCCTTGGTGGTGAGGTGATGCTGGATATAGGTGTGGTTATCGGACCGACGGTGATACGTCAAATCTCGTGTATGAACTTTGATAAGTGTTTTATTGGAGCGTCCGGGGTGATTCCTGGAGGAAGTATTACGACATCAAGTGTTGAAGTTGCAGAAGTGAACAAAATAGCGTTAAAGAATTCGGCGGAAGCCTATATCATTGCAGATTCAACAAAACTAGGTAAACGCTCAAGATATACATTTGGACAACTGGATAATGATTGGCGATTAATAACAACAAGTCATATTGATAAGATCTATCATCATGACCCACGATTTATTTTTGCAGATATCTGAAAAAAAGTGATTTCGATTCAAATCGAAGTCACTTTTTTATTAGAAAAATACGCTTGCGTTGTATAAAAAGCATAAAAACGTTGCTAAACGGGGGTTCGCGATAGTTAAAATAGTACTCTCTCCTGAAAAAAGTTGAAAAAAATTATTTTTTTTTGCTTTTTTGATGAAAAATATTGACATAAATTGAAAATGGGTGTAATATGTAATCAAATCCAAGAATAATACATGAAGGATTTGTGCAATATGTTTAATTCAGTAAGATTAGAAAAGGAGAATGTTCAATGAGAAAAGGGATTGCAATTTTACTAACACTAATCATGAGTTTAACGTTGGTGGGGTGTCAAGGTAGTAGTGATGAAGTAGCAGATAGTGGAACAGATTCAACGCCAGTGGTAAGCGAAGACGCAACAAGTGAAGATACGCAAGAGACGTCAGGGGACAATGAGACAGTTAATGCAGACATACCTTCGGCGATTCAAGGAAAAACTTTGAAGATGGCTCTTATTAAAGAGTGGGGAACTGGAACACACATGATTACACATATTAATGGTGTAAAAGATGAAGCAGCTAGATACGGGATTGAGTTAAGTGTTATCGATGCTAATAATGACTTGGCAAAGATGGCAGAAGGTATTGACAATGCCGTGACAAATAAGATGGATGCAATATTAATCTCTCACGGTAAAGCAGATGCATTAACCGGTGCGGTTCAAAAAGCTTTGGAAGCTGGAATTCCTGTTATCGTTTTTGATAATGACTTTGATATTCCAGAAGAAATTCATCAAGGAAAGCTTGTATCTCTTGATCAATATGACTTAATGATGGGGCTTTTATCACAGATGGCACTTGTTCAAGAACTTGACGGAAAAGGCAAAGTTGTCTATAACCGTGTTGCCAATGTACCTCCAACAGATAAACGTCACCGTATTTGGGAAGGTGGAATCCTACCAACATACACAGGTCTTGAAGTAACCAATACGATTGACTTAGGTACAGATAACCCAATGCCAAAAGCACAAACAGCTTTAGAGACATTATTGACAACAGGCAGTGAAATTGACGCTGTATATGCAGTATGGGATGAATATGCAAAAGGATTTTATAATGCGTTAGTTGTAGAACAACAAGCATCAGGACGTACGATTCCATTATATTCTGTGGATATCTCAGACCAAGACTTGGCGATGATGCAAGATCACCCAGAAATCTGGAGAGCTTCAGCAGCTGTTGACCCAACCGTTGTAGGTCAAGTTCAGATTCGTTTAGCGCTTAAAGCGTTAGCCGGTGAAAAAATTCCTCGTTACTATTCATTAAAACCAGTACTTGTTCATGTAGATGATCTACCATCAAAAGATGAACGACGTGTAACAATGGCAGATTTGGCAGAATTCTATGATGGCTGGGGCTATACAACAGACTTCTTAGAAGATTGGATGCTTGCTTTAGAACAAGCACAATAAAGTGTAACTGCAAACCGATTGATATTTTCAATCGGTTTGCTCATAAAAAGATAAAGTTGCAGTAAGTGAGGTTGTGAATATGAGTCGATTAGAAATGAAAGGAATAACAAAATCATTTCCGGGAGTTAAGGCTCTTGATCAAGTAGATTTTTCAGTAGGCAGTCAAGAAATTCATGCACTTATTGGTGCCAATGGTGCAGGAAAAAGTACGTTAATGAAAATTCTTGCAGGTGCATATCAAGGGTACGAAGGAACGATTAGCATTGATGATGAAGTAAAAGCAATTGAAAGCCCAATCGATGCCAAAGCTCACGGAGTAGTCATTGTATATCAGGAAGTTGATACAGCGTTAGTGCCTCATTTAACCGTGGCAGAAAATATAATGATGGATGAAATTATTAGTCCGCAACAAAAAACAATGCTGAATTGGAAAAAAATCAAAAAACAAGCACGAAAAGAATTGGAAGCTTTAGGGTTAGATATTGATGTTAACAAATTGGTAAGTGACTTAACATTATCTCAAAAGCAGATGGTACTGATTGGACGTGCGGTTTATCAAAAAGCGAAGTTTTTAATCTTGGATGAACCAACAGCTCCACTTAGTTTAGAAGAAACAGAAAAACTATTTAAAATTGTGTCGAAGCTAAAACAAGATGGAATGAGCATTATATTTATAAGTCATCGTTTAGATGAAGTATTTCAAATAAGTGAAAAAATTACGGTGCTAAGAGACGGTCAATATGTGGGAACATATAATGCCTCTGAGACATGCATTGATAATATAGTAGAAAAAATGTTGGGGCGTAAGTTGGAAAACACCTATCCCAAACATATCGGTGACATCGGTAAAGAAGTTTTGAAGATACGCGATTTAACAGGGACCGGCGGAATACATCATGTGGACTTAACGTTGCACGAAGGAGAAATCATTGGTCTGGCAGGACTTGTCGGCGGTGGTAAGACAGAACTATGCAAGTTGATTTTTGGAGAAGGTAATATTACCCAAGGAACCATTGAACTCAATGCAAAACAAGTCGTTAATAAAAATCCGGCGATTGCGGTTAAAAACGGATTCGCACTTGTCCCTGAAGAACGAAGAAAAGAAGGGATATTGGTTCATGAATCGATAGAAACCAATCTAACGTTACCCACATTAGACAAGTATTGTAAGTATTCTTTTATGAATCGTATCAAAATGAAAAAAGTGTCAAAAGATAATATTGAAAAAGTTGGGATCAAAACACCCACAGAAAAGCAGATTGTTGCAAATCTAAGTGGTGGAAACCAACAAAAAGTTGCAATTGGAAAATGGCTGCTATCTGACGCACAAGTCTATATCTTTGATGAGCCGACAAAAGGTGTTGATGTAGGTAGTAAAGCAGAAATATATCGGCTTATTGGTGAATTGGTTAAGGCAGGAAAAAGTGTTATCTATGCGACCTGTGAATTCCCCGAAATCCTAGGGTTAACCGATCGAACCTATGTTATGTATAACGGAACCATAGCCAAAGAGCTTATTACCAAAGAAACAGATGAAGAAGAATTATTATTATACTCTACCGGAGGTGGCCAAAATGTTAAAAAACGAGCCTAAACAAAAAATAGATTTATTTCAGTTCTTTTATAAGTACGGCACGATTTTAGTAACTGTATTAGCCGTATTGTTCTTTACAATTCGATTAGAAAATTTTATGAACTTCAATAATATCACCAATATTTTTCGATCCGTATCTATTGTAGGATTAATCGCCCTTGCGATTACCATGGCACTGACTGTTGATGGATTTGATTTATCGGTAGGTGCTGTGGCAGGATTTGCATCTGTAATCGCTGCAAAAATCATGGTTATCTGGGAAATGAATCCGATATGGGCGATTGCAATTCCCTTAGTCGTAGGTGTCTTGGTAGGTATGGTGAATGCCTTCTTAATTATCAAAGTAGGTATCTCAGACATGTTGACAACACTCTCGATGATGTTTTTATTAACAGGAATCTCTATTACATTCCAAAATGGTACGGCGATATACAACTACATGCCACTACCAGATAATGCAGGTATTGCACCTGGGATGATGCATCCGGCATATCTGTTTATTGGACAAGGCAAGATATTTGGTATTCCGTTTCCGGTTATCTTGATGCTCACAGTGGTCATCATTGTACACATCTTTTTAAACTATACAAAATACGGACGTTACCTATATATGGTTGGAGGTAATGAAGAAGCGGCAAAACTTTCTGGAATCCCTACCAAAAAATATCGATTATTAGCTTACATCTTTTCAGGGTTCATTGCAGCGCTTGGTGGTTTGGTTTTAGGTGCCAGATTAGGTTCAGGTGAAGTTGATGCTGGTGGATCGTACTTGATGGATGCAGTAGCCGCAGCGTTTATTGGATTCTCAGTCTTAGGAATTGGAAAAGCCAATGCCTTTGGAACTTTACTTGGAGCGCTTTTGATGGGAATCTTATTAAATGGATTGATTATGATGGACTTCCCATACTATTCCCAAGATATTGTTAAAGGAATCGTATTAATTATAGCCTTAGGATTAACCTATTATAAGAAGAAAGATTAATTTTGAGAGGAGACCGACGATGAGTAAATACGTAGAATTAAATGAAAAAACAGTCATTGATTATGTTAACAGCAAGATGGAGTTCTTTCGACCGGATGCCGAGTATGTGTGCAATGAAATTGGAGATGGAAACTTAAACCTCGTCTTTCGCGTCAAGGATACGAAAAACAATAAAAGCGTTATTGTTAAGCAAGCCCTTCCTTATGTAAGGGCGGCGGGAGAAGAGTGGCCTCTTGATATTGGCCGTGGTGAAATTGAATCGCATATCCTAGATATTGAATATAAACTGACCGATGGTTTAGTGCCAAAAGTCTACTTCTATGATACAGATATGTATTGTATGGCGATGGAAGATTTAGATAACTACATTATCATGCGATATGGATTGCTTGACTATATCCAATATCCAAAATTTGCGGATCAAATCAGTGACTTTTTAGTCAAAACACTTTTGCTTACATCCGATGTTGTGATGGAGCATAAAGAGAAAAAAGAAAGTGTCAAAGAATTTATCAATCCGGAGTTATGTGAAATAACAGAAGATTTAGTTTATACAGAGCCATTTCATATTGGAGCACGTAATAATATGGAAGAAGCGATTGTTAAGTTCCATCAAGAAGAGATTGTAGATGACGAAGAATTGGCACGAGAAGTGGCTAAGTTAAAATTTGACTTCATGAATAATGCCCAAGCACTTTTACACGGAGACTTGCACACCGGAAGTATCTTTGTCAATCAAGATTCAACAAAAGTTATCGACCCTGAGTTTGCTTTTTATGGTCCGATGGCCTATGACATTGGTGCATTAATCGCCAACTTGATTATGAACTATATATCAACAAAAGCATCTCTTGAAGAGGGCGAGCTTCGCCAAAAACATGAGGCGTTTTTATTGGATGCCATCCGTGAAGTCATCGATCAGTTCAAAGCAAAATCCTTAGAAATATGGGATGAAGTTGTGACGGATAAAATGGCAAAAGCAAAAGGGTTCAAAGAATACTATATCAATGATGTACTTGTTAACACTGCAGGAGTGACAGGGTGCGAGATGATTCGTCGAACAGTAGGATTTGCCCATGTTAAAGACTTAGACGGTATTGCAGATGATACAAAGCGCATCAAAGCCAAAAAAGATAACATGCATTTGGCAAAAGTGCTGATAAAAAATAGAGCAGAAATAGTCACTGGCGAAGAATATCTTCGTTTGATTGAAAAATATTTATAGGAGATGATGAAATGATTACAACAGTTATTCCAGCAAAATTAAACGAAGATAAGACAAAATTAGAACTTATTGATCAAACGTTATTACCTAATGAGGAAGTGTTCCTCTATTTAGACCAACGGGAAAAGATTTTTGAAGCGATTAAGATGTTACGCGTTCGTGGCGCTCCAGCAATTGGAGTGGCCGCAGCATATGGATTATATGTATGCATGAATAAGATGGAAACAAAAGATTTTGAGGCGTTTAAAAAAGAATTCACAGAGACAAAGGATTATCTTGCCACCAGTCGACCAACCGCAGTAAATCTATTCTGGGCACTAGATCGCATGCAAGACCGCTTTGAAAAAGAAGAGGCAAAAGGTGCAACGATCGAACAAATGAAAAAAGCGCTCTTAGATGAAAGCGAAAAAGTCTTCGAAGAAGACCAAGCCATGGGCAAAGCCATTGGAGAATATGGATTAGAACTACTAAAACCAGGCATGGGTCTTTTAACACATTGTAATGCAGGTGGAATCGCAACATCGGGTATCGGAACAGCATTAGCACCGATGTATTTGGGTCATGAACAAGGATATAACTTTAAAGTGTATGCAGATGAGACAAGACCTTTGCTTCAAGGTTCCAGATTAACAGCATATGAACTATATAAAGCCGGATTAGACGTAACGGTTATCTGTGATAACATGGCATCCCTTGTTATGAAAGAAGGAAAAATAGACGCCGTGCTTGTAGGCTGTGATCGAATAGCAGCCAATGGAGATGCTGCGAACAAGATAGGTACATCAGGAGTTGCAATCCTCGCCAAAGAATATGGAATTCCAATGTATATCCTTGGACCAACATCAACCATTGACATGAATACTGCAACAGGACAAGACATTGAGATTGAGCTTCGTGATGAAGAAGAAATCGGCAATGGATTTGGCCGAAGAACAGCTCCAAAAGAAGTCAAAGCCTATAACCCTGCTTTTGATGTAACTGATGCAAAGTACATCACCGCTATTATAACAGAGAAGGGAATTGTTCGTCCACCTTACAAGGAGAACTTGAAGAAATTGTTTGAATAGGAGATGCCTATGAGTACATATATGAATGAAATCAAGATTCGCAATGCGATTTGTGATGTGGGTCAAAAATTATATGATAAAGAATTTGTGGCGGCCAATGATGGGAACATCTCAGTAAAGCTCGATGATAATACCCTCTTGGTGACACCAACAGCCGTATCAAAGGGTGGTATGAAGCCGGATGAAATCGTTAAGATGACCTTAGATGGAGAAATCTTAAGTGGAGGTAAGCCATCGTCTGAAGTCAAGATGCATATACAAGTCTATAAGACGAACCCTGAGATTCAAGCGGTCGTTCATGCGCATCCGCCGATTTCAACAGCCTTTGCAGTGGCGCGGGTGCCCATGGAGACACCGATTCTTGCAGAAGCCGTCGTCAACTTAGGCGTGGTTCCGGTAGCTGATTTTGCGCTACCGGGTACCAAAGAGGTGCCAGAATCTATCAAACCTTATGTGCGGGATTATAATGCGGTACTTCTTGCCAACCATGGATTGTTAACATGGGGCAGAAACCTTAGAGAAGCATTTTTTAGGATGGAATCAGTGGAACATTATGGAAAAATACTTCTGTATGTAAAACAAATCGGAGATCCGAGAGAGTTTAACTGTACAGAAATTGACGCATTATTAGATATTCGTAAAAAGATTGGTGTCTCATCGGGAGGCGTACCGGCATGTAAACCGGCATATGCCACAGAGACGGTAAAACCTGAGACAGAAGACGATGTCAAAGACTATAATGAAGTGGAATTAGCTCAGGCAATTACCAACGAAGTTATGAGACAGCTTCATAGGAGGTGAAAAGATGCAAATTAGTGAAAAAGAAATACAGCAACTGGTCAGTCAAATTGTTCGGCAAACGATGGGGCAAGAAAAACAAGCAATTGATGTGAGTCCATCAAGTGGAGAATATAAAGCATCACCTATTCAAGGACATCAAATCGGTGTATATGAAAAAATGGAAGATGCAATTGAAGCGGCAAAAAAAGCTAACCAACACTATAGCCAATACAGCATCAAGGATCGACAACGCTTTATCGATGGAATAAAAAAATGGACCTTAAAGGAAAAATACGACCTAGCGAAACGGGTTGTTGAAGAAACCGGACTTGGAAACTATGAAGATAAGATCAGAAAACATGAGCTTGCAGCAAGAACACCAGGGACTGAACTCTTAGAGACCAAGGCGCAAAGCGGGGACACAGGACTTGCTATTATTGAAGAGGCGCCTTTTGGTGTCATCGGAGCAACTACACCGGTAACCAACCCTTCTGAGACAGTCATTAGCAATACGATAGCCATGTTGGCAGCGGGAAATACAGTTGTTTTTAATGTGCATCCAAGTTCCAAAAGGGTGTGTGCATATACGGTGTCCCAGATCAATCAATTGATTGTAGAACTAGGAGGACTCAAGAACCTTATCACTATGGTCAAAGACCCAACGATGGAATCACTGACGGTACTAGCGTCTTGCCCAATGGTTAATATGCTGGTAGGAACCGGTGGTCCGGGACTGGTTAAAGCCTTATTAAAATCCGGGAAAAAAGCCATAGGAGCAGGTGCAGGTAACCCGCCGGTTGTCGTTGATGAGACGGCCAACATAAAAAAAGCGGCGATTGATATTATCACAGGACACTCTTTTGATAATAATATAGTATGTATATTGGAAAAAGAAGTGTTTGTTGTGGATGAAGTAGCCAATGAACTGATTGAAACAATGGTTCAAGAAGGAGCAATGCTTATAAAAGGTGATACGATAAAAGCTTTGCAAGAGTTGATTACATATGAAGATCAAGAAGGCGCTCATGTACGTAAAGAGTGGGTCGGCAAAGATGCTCATACATACTTAGATGCCTTGAATATATCATACGACCAAAAACCAAAGTGCATTATTTGTGAAACAACATTTGAACATCCATTTGTACAATTGGAGTTATTAATGCCGGTATTACCAATTGTACGTGTCGATAACTTTAAAAAAGGTGTCGAATACGCTGTTAAAGCAGAGCATGGCAACCGACATACAGCAATCTGCCATTCCCAAAATATCGATAACATCACCTATTATGCGAAAGCGATTAATACGACAATCTTTGTCAAAAATGCACCTTCGCTTGCAGGGATAGGTGTCGATAGCGAGTCGGTGGTTAGCTTTACTATAGCCGGACCAACCGGAGAAGGAATTACAACAGCGAAAAACTTTACAAGAGCACGTCATTGTGTCCTTGTTGATGGGTTTAGAATTATATGATAGGCTCGTCGGTACGTGGTAATGCACTGGGAATGTTAGAAGTTTGCGGTTATGCAACAGCTCTTATTGTTATCAGTGAAATATATCAGAATATGGACATCCATGTTGTAGCGATTAATATTAATAAACCAGCAGTGGCGGTTCTTGAGAAGATTCCACTGCAGGCGCAGATTAAGTTTCAAGGCAGTATTGATCAAGTTCGAGCGGCAATGGAGCTGGGATATGAAGTGGCATTAAAATACAACGAACCCGAAGACATCATTCAATCAACCATCGCCAACCCGCATCCAGGAATACAAAAGTTAATAGAAAGCTCAAAATAATCAATGAGTGAATGGAGGAAAAATTGATGGGAAGTTCAATAGGATTTATAGAAACCAGAGGTCTTACAGCAGCATTAGAAGCGGCCGATAACATGTTAAAAACAGCACAAGTTGAACTTGTAGGAACAGAAAAAATCGGATCCGGATTAATTACAGTTGTTGTGAAAGGAGAAGTAGGCGCGGTAAAAGCGGCAACAGAAGCAGGAGCGGATACGGCAAGTCGATTAGGTGAACTCGTTGCAGTTCATGTAATTCCAAGACCTCACGATGATTTAATTAAAATTTTGCCGGTGCTGAAATAATATATGGCGATAGGGATTATAGAGATCCAAAACCTTGTTAATGGATACTTAGCAAGTGATTTGATTATGAAAATGGTTAATTGTGACATCATTCATCATAAGAAAGCATTGGGTGGACGATTAATCACCATTGTCTTTGAAGGCAGTGTCTCTGATCTAAACCTTGCTATGGATGAAATAAAAAAGACGTATCAAGAGACAACGTTATTGAAAGTGGCTGAAGTCATTGCGAATCCGCCAGATGCATTAATGAAGTATTTTGAAAAAGGAGTCTTTCAATGAGTGAAAATACTGTAAAAAAAACAAAGCCAACAACGAAATCACCACAGGAGGTAAAAAAAATTATGGGAAATGCAATTGGTTTTATAGAGACAAGAGGTCTAACGGCGGCATTAGAAGCAGCTGATAATATGCTTAAATCAGCAGAAGTTGAACTCGTAGGTATGGAAAAAATCGGCTCTGGATTAATTACTGTAACAATTCAAGGCGATGTAGGTGCGGTAAAGGCGGCTACAGAAGCAGGATCAGAAGCTGCATCCAGATTGGGAGAATTGATTGCTGTTCATGTGATTCCACGTCCACATAACAACATGGCATCAATTTTGCCAAAAATGTAAAAAACTATGCAAGTTAGTGAACGCATGATTGCCTTAGTCACAACAAGAGTGCTTCAACAGATTACCCAAGAACAAGGGTATCAATATGCCGTGCCTATTGGAATATCCAATCGGCACGTGCACCTAAAAAAAAGCGACGTGGAAATGTTGTTTGGCAAAGGCTATACGTTACAAAAACTCAAAGATTTAAAACAAACAGGAGAATATGCATGTCAAGAGACGGTGACGCTGATAACAGAGCGTCAAGGTAAGACATATAAGATAGACAATGTACGTATTCTTGGCCCTGAACGTGACCAAACCCAAGTTGAGATATCAGCCACCGATGCACGTCAGTTAAAGTTAAATCCACCGGTACGTAACTCCGGAAATCTAGAACGTTCTGAACCGATTACATTACAAGGTCCCCATGGTAGCGTGACAATTGAAAACGGATGCATTATTGCAACAAGACACTTGCACTTATCAACAGAAGATGCAAAACATATGAATATAAAATCGGGTGACGAAGTATCCGTTTTACTTGGTGATGAAAAATCCGGACGTATGGATCATGTCAGTTGTAAAGTACATGAAAATTATGTATTAGAACTACATATCGACACAGATGACGGCAATGCATTTCGGGTTCAAAGTGGAGATATGGCTACGGTCTTATTACCTTAAACAGGGGAGAGGAAGAAGGGATACAATGCGCATTGGAAAAGTCGTTGGAAACATCGTATCAACCAAAAAGCATCAAACGCTCGTAGGAGCTAAGTTTATGCGAGTTGAGCTTGAGACAAAAGAAAATATTATTGCTGTCGATCCGATTGGCGCAGGGATTGGTGATGATGTCATTATTACAGAAGGCCATAACACGATCTATGCACTAAGCAGCGATGTCAAACAACCCGTTGATGCCATTATTATAGGTATTGTTGATGAATGATCATAGGGGTTGGATATCAAAACTAAGGTGGTGAAGAGTTTTGTTTAAGCAAGAAGGAGCGATTGGCATTTTAGAGTACATAACCATTCCACAAGGGATAAAAGTACTCAATGATATTATAAAGCACGTTAATTTATCACATGTTCAGGCAAAAATTTTTCCTGGATCAAAATATATGATTATCATGCAAGGGGAACATGGAAGTATCGAGTATGCAATGGAAATAGGGATGGAGCAAGAAGGCCTTGTTGACATTGGATGGCTTGGAAAAATCCATGACCAATTAGTCCCTGTGTTTAACGAAGAACAAAGCCCGAAGCATGTAGCGGAAAATGTATTGGTTTTTCAACAATTAAGTCATGCAAAAGCCTATGAAGAGTGCAATATGCTCTTACATGGATTTGATTTATCTGTAGTAAAATTCAAACATAACGAGGCGTTAGAAGGTAGTTCCGTAGTGATTTTATCAGGAAGCGTTGCAGCGACGCGTGCAGCCAAAGAACGTATAAAATCCGCAGAAATCATTACAAATATAGAACCCTGGATACTAGAAGAAATTGCGAGGTGAATGTATGGAAACGATTCGAATATTAGGCGTCGGTGACCCGGCAGTATATACATATCAAAAAAAAGCAGATACCCTTATTCAACCTATAGAAGATGCCCTTGGGATCCACATTGACTTACAAATCGTCTCTTTTGCTGATTATTATGAGACCCTAATGGATGCATTTGAACATAGTAAATATGATATTGTCATGGTAGCTGGTCATTTATGGTTACCTTTTTTTGTAGAACAAGGCTACGTAGAGCCAATCTGTGAAGATAAAAAACAAGCACAATTAGACGATGTCCTTGAAACGATAAAAAGTGAGATGTTCTACAAACAGAAGCAGTATCTGTATCCTTGCTTTTGTGACGGACATATTCTTGTCTATCGTAAGAATCGAATCCATGCAGACTTTAAAGATACCGTGAGTATTATAGACGTGATGAACTATTTAAAGACCCAGACGGCGAAGAATCAGTTTGCTCTAAAGGCCCATCCGTCGGAGCTTTTCCTAGATATATTGCCATATTTTCGTGCGTTAGCCATTGAGCCCATTGATGCTATGGGTAGAGTAGAAGAAGATGGCGCAAAGATAGAGCAAGTAGTTAGCCTATATCAAAAAGCGATTAGATATTGTGAACCTCAAGTTCGAGAGTTTGGTAATGAACAGGTGTGTAGTCGTCTTCAATCAGGTGCAGTGGATATGGCGGTTACATGGGGTGGACAATTGGGTGCAGTTATGGATGCAAGTTGTGTCGAGCCGGAACAGATGGGCTTTGCGGCACTTGAAGAATCTTGGAATGTGACCTGGTCTTTTGGATTAAATGCCAAGAGTAAGAAGAAGGACTTGGCTATTGAAGTAATGAAAAGGCTGACGGCAAAATCTGTGGATCAAGAAGTAGGGCGAACTTGTGGCAACCCAACAAGGCTAAGCAACTTTTTAGATGATCAAGACCGATACCCATGGTATAGTGTTGCAAAAACGATGATTGAACACGCAAAGCCTTTGCCCAGTACACCTTTTTTACCGGAAGCAATCAGTGCGTTAACCAGCGCTCTTGATTCTTACCTGCATCACGAAGGAGCGTGAAAACATGCAGTTAAACCTACCAACAATTAATCTGTTTGGAGAACAAGCAATTGAACAGTTATATCATGAATTGGAAAAAAGACAGTGGAAGAGCACGTTGATTATTACCGATGAATATATGCGCGCGAGTAAGACATTTCAACGTATTTTGCATGTGTTTTCCCGGGCAAAGATTAAATTCAAAGTCTTTGATCAAACAAGACCTGATCCAAGTATTGAACTTGTAGAGCAGGCTTGTGGGTATATTGAAGGGGCGCCATGTGACTTTATCCTAACACTTGGTGGAGGATCAGCACATGATCTTGGAAAAGGTGTTGCCCTTTTGAGTCAGACGGATCAATCAATTAAAGCCTTTGTAGGTGTCGATAAAATCGGACACAAAGTGTTGCCGATTGTGGCGATTAATACGACTTCGGGAACAGGATCAGAAGTGACACGCTTTGCCATTATCTCTGATGTCGAGGAAAAGGTTAAGCTAGCGATTATTGATGATGCCTTGATTCCGGCAGTTTCAGTTAACGATACACAAGCGCTTTTATCGATGCCGCCATCCTTAACAGGTGCGACAGGGATGGATGCGCTTACCCATGCGATTGAAGCGTACTTTTCAGTTGATGCCAATGCGTTAACCAATGCCTATGCGGTTAAGGCGATGGAACTTATTGGTGAGAACTTAATCAACGCTTATATGGATGGAACCAATGTCTTGGCTAGAGAAAACATGGCACAAGCCCAGTTTATGGCGGGTGTAGCTTTTTCCAACGCATCGTTGGGGTATGTTCATGCGATTGCCCATCAGCTTGGCGGACGTTACCACTTGCCACATGGACTGTGTAATGCAGTGCTACTACCGATAGTCATTGATGGTTTAGTAAAAAAGGATAGAAAAATACGATTTGATGCAATTGGAAGAGCGCTTAAAGCGCCAATATCAAGCTATGGAGTTATTGGGAAAATTAAGCAAATGAATAAAAAGTTAAACATACCGGATTCGTTATCGAAGCTTGGTGTAGTAAAAGAGGACTTGAATCTAATCGCAGAAAAAGCATTAGAAGATCCGTGTCGACTCACAAGCCCGGTTCAATTTAGTCAAGATGAACTTGTTGCATTACTGATGAAAGGACTATAGGAGGTGTCACTATGAAAACGATAATTATTGGAGGCGTTGCGGCAGGAATGAGTGCTGCAAGTAAGATACGTCGAATGCGCTACGACTCAGAAGTCGTCGTATATGAACGTGGAGGCACTCTTTCCTATGGTGCATGTGGATTACCCTATTTTGTTGGCGATGAAATTGTAGACTCCAATAAAATGATTATACGTACAAAGCCCCAATTTGAAAAAATGGGCATGGATATTCATCTATACCATGAAGTCATTCGTGTGGATGATAAAGCGAAAAAAATTACGGTAAAAAATCTAACAACGGGAGCTGTTTTTGAAGATAACTTTGATAAACTGCTCATAGCCTCTGGTGCCAGTCCGATTATCCCGGATTGGGAAGGAACAGATCACCCGGTGGTTAAGTCGCTATCAACGATTGATGATGGTCAAGTAATTAAGAACATTATAAAAGAAAATAACGTAAAAAATGTTGTTATCATAGGCGCTGGATTTATAGGTGTTGAACTAGTGGAAGCCGCGTTGGGATTAGAAAAAAATGTCACGTTGATTGAATTTAAAAATCAGATTTTACCGCATTTAGATAAAGAAATGGCCTTTGAACTTGAGGGAGAACTCAAAAAACAAGGGGCATGCGTTCGATGTAATGAGCGTGTAGAACGACTAGAACCTATCAATGAGCAACAGGTGTATGTACATACCGATAAAAATCAATATATGGCAGACTTGGTTTTAGTCTGTGTTGGGGTACGCCCAAATACGAGCTTTTTGGAAAATACAAGTGTCGAGCGTGCGCGTAATGGAGCTGTCATTATAACCCCGGAGATGAAAACCAATGTATCCGATATTTTTGCAGCGGGAGACTGTGCAACAATTTATCATCAAGTCAAAAAGCATGGTAACAATTATATACCCCTTGGAACCAATGCCAATAAACAAGGAAAAATGGCTGGCGCAATCATCTGTGGAGAGAAAGCGAGCTTTACTCAAGCATTAGGTACATCGATGATTAAAGTGTGCGATATGGAAGGAGCCAAGACGGGACTGTCGGAGGCAGAAGCCATTATGGAGAACTTTGACTATAAAACGGTGACCATTCAGGCGTTAAACCATGCGCCGTACTATCCGAATCCGCAGCCAATCAAGATTAAATTAGTGGTAGATGCCAAGTCACGGGCGATTCTTGGGGCGCAAGCCGTAGGTTATGCAGGAACGGCGCTTAGAATCAACACTTTTGCCTTAGCTATTCATACAAAAATTCCTGTCGATGAGATGGGCTGGGTTGATTTTGGTTATGCACCACCATTTGCAGAAGTTTGGGATGCGATGCATGTTGCCTGCAATGCCATGAAATAGGAGGAACTATGAAAAAAATAATCTCGTGTTCAAAAGCGATTGAAACAATAGAAGACGGAAGCTGGTTAGCCATTGGCGGCAACGTATTACATCGTGCGCCTATGGGACTTGTACGCGAAGTGGTACGCCAAAAAAAAGTGTCGCTTAAATTGGTAAAAACGGCAGGAGCACATGATGTGGATGTCTTGGTGCGTGGTGGATGTGTTGCCAGTGTTGATGCAGGATTTATCAGTTATGAAACCGAATATGGACTGGCTACTTATTATCGTAAAGCGGTTGAGAGTGGACGCGTTCAAGGCAATGAACATGCATGTTACACAGTTATTAGTGCGTTGAATGCAGCGAAGATTGGCGTGCCTTTTATGCCGGTGCGAGGCTTGCAAATTAGTGACCTCATTGAAGCGAATACTTACTTTGATAAAGTGACGGACCCTTTTAGTGGAGAAGAGATTACGGTCGTTAAAGCAATTCGTCCAGATGTTGCCATTATCCATGTTAATGCATGTGATGAAAGTGGTAATGCCATTATTGAAGGACCTAAGTTTGATGATATATTAATGTCAAGAGCGGCAAAACGCGTGATTCTATCAACAGAAAAAATAATATCTAATGCGCAGATTCGCTTAAATCAAGATAAGGTATCGATTCCTGGATTTTTGGTGGAAGCCATTGTTTTGATGCCAAAAGCAAGTGCACCAGGGTCTTTGCCGGGACATTATGAAGTTCAAGATAAAGTTATCCGAGATTTTTTAGCGGACAAAGAAGAAAGTAGTTTTGAGGCATATTTAGACAAGTATCGTGGACAAGATCAAGGCAAAGGTGGTGGATTTTCATGGTAATAAAACAACAACAACAGATGCATCCGGCAGATATCATGGTCGTAACCATTGCGCATTTACTAAAGGATAATGAGAAAGTGTTTCACGGAGTATCTTCTCAGCTTCCGATGGTAGCCATATTATTAGCTAAGGCTATGCATGCAAAAGAACTGACTTATCTGAATATTCCAGGCGGTGTGAATCCCTTAGCACAGCAACTCTCACCTTATTCTTCAGCAGGACATGAGCAATATACCCGTTCGGAAGCGGTTTTTCCACTAGAAGAAATATTTGACCTGTCTATGCGAGGCGAGCTTGATGTGGCTTTTTTGTCAGGAGTACAGTTTGATGTTCATGGCAATGTCAACGCATCCGTTATCGGCGACTATCATAAACCCAAAGTTCGCCTTCCAGGTGGAGCCGGAAGTGCTGTCTTGATACCAACAGTCAAGCGTGCCTTGATATGGCGTAGCAAGCATGATCCGCGAACATTTGTTGAGAAGGTGAACTTCGTGACGACGCGTGGCAATATTGATCGGATTATCACCCCGTTAGCTGTGTTTAAATTTCAAGACGGACGACTACAACTTGAGGCTATTAGCCCCTTAACAACCATGGAAGAAGTCGTTGCGCAAACCGGTTTTAGTGTCAATACAGATAATGTTGATGTTTTGCCTATGCCGACAGCCGAAGAGATGCGTCTGATTCAAAAGATTGATAAAGACGGGGTACGATATAAGGAGTTCTAATTAAAAAGTCTTAAAGAAAAAAATAAAATCGATACGTGTTAATATCGCTCTAGTAAAGGAAAGCAATCCTTTGTTAGAGCTTTTTTCTTAAGGGTATTGACAGAAGGCGTGGAAAAGCATAATATATGACTATAAGTCACATGACCAGCAGTCATATGAAAAGGAGAGCGATATGGAATTTAATTACTTTAGTTATTTATGTTTTGGATGGGCGTTTGTCGGTATCATAACACGTATTCTTATGGTAGGATTAGGAGAACGCTGGAATCGGTGGGAACTTCAGCGAGCCTATGCGAAAAAAAAGCCAAAGTGGATTTATGGTCTTGCGATGGGAGGAATCATTCTTGTAGGGGTAACATGGTATAAAGTTGTTTCCCTTGAGGTGCGTGGAAGCTGGATTATTGCTACCGTACTTTCGTTGACCTTAATCAAGATATCGGCGTTGCTTTTTAATTATGAAAAGTTTCGGCGCTTTGCTTCGGATACACTTAATAATCCAAAGAAAAAGATGAGATTGACTATTTCGGTTTTTCTGATGTCGATAGTATTTATTCTTCTAGGGCTTTTTGTGTACTAAAAAATTCAAAGACAGGAGAACAGTCATGCCAAAAGATACATTTTTTAATTTATCCCAAGAAAAGCAGGAGCGGATTATAGAAAGTGCAAAAGCAGCATTTTCCAAGAAGCGTTATAGTGCTGTAACTATTGATGAAATCGTTGCTCTTGCAAAGATACCCAAGGGTAGTTTTTATCAATATTTTGACAATAAAGATGACCTGTATAAATACATATTTTATGATGTAGGAAAAGATAAAAAAGAGATGCTCTTAGAAGCTCTAGATCAATACGGTGAGCTTGATTTTTCCAAGATGTTGATGAAACTTATGAATAAGGCATATGAATTTGAGGCTAGAGATAGGCGAATATTTGAATTAAAGCAGCGATTTTTGAACGAAGTTCCTCAAGAGACAAAAAATATCATCCTATCTGAACTGGTTCCAGCAACAATGGACCTTTACAAACAGATTATTTTGAAGTATATTCAAAATACAACATTTCGTGAAGACGTTGATGTCGAGACAGCAGCATTCATTTTGACAATGGTAACGATGCACATAGATCAATATCCGTCAGCAACAGAAGTTGATCATAGTAATACGTTACTAAAAGTGTGTAAAATATTAGAGAAAGGACTTGTTAAATAGAGGGTTTGTTTCGATATATAATCTGTAATGACGAATAATGCTAACTTGAATAACAGAAGGGAAAATAAAAAATGCGTATTGTACCAACAGAGTTTATACCTGAAAACGCAATCTTGGCAGACACCTTATATACGTTGGATGGGCGTATACTTTTAAAAGAAGGTGCCAAATTAAGCCCGCGTCTCATTGAGAAAATCAATGCGAACAGTATATTCACAGTGTATATCTATGATGAGCACAGTGATAACAAAATAGAAAAAGTGGTTGATCCGCACTTACGTCATCAAGCGATGATGTTAGTAAAAGATATATTTAGTGCGGCCGGCTACAAGGATGCGCAGGGAGAGTGGAAGCCAAAATCCATATATGAATTTATGGACCCTTTGAAAAAACTGGCAGAAGAGATTATCTATGAATTGAGTTCTGCTAAAGAGGTACAATTAGAAACAATTGACATCAAAAATGTAGACAACTATTTATATAGTTCTGCAATCAACACAGCTATTTTGTCGGTACTTATAGGCTGGGAAGCCGGATTGACCAATGAGATGATTCAGCATGTTTTTATGGGAGCTATATTTCATGATATTGGGATGGCGCTCATTGATTCAGGGATTACCTACAAAAAAGGTGCATTGACACGAGAAGAAAAAATTGAAGTCATCATGCATCCTAAAAAAGGCTATGAATATTTAAAAGGACAAGCTTTTTTAAGTGCATATGTTAAATCCATTGCACTGCAACATCATGAACATTTGGATGGGTCAGGATATCCCAATCGTGTAGACAAAGAGGGAATTCATCCATTGGCGCAAATTGTAGGTATTGCAGATGTCTATGACGCAATGACTTCGGATCGCCCGTATCGAAGAGCTTTGACTGCCATTGAGGCAATCGAAGGCATTATGGGAGGCGCAGGGCGTCACTATGATATGAACTTGGTGAATATTTTTGTAAAAAAAATCAATCCATATCCAACAGGATCGCTTGTGAAGTTAAATACAGGTCAGATTGCTGTCATAGATAGTGTTCCCAAAGGTTTCCCGTTAAGACCGGATATCCGAATTATTCATGGGAAAAAGGGTGCCTATACATATGAAGCTGTCAATCTTCGAGAGAACAATAGTATAACAATTTCGGATGTACAATATAGTTTAGATTTTTAATATTGCCATCTGAAGTGTATTTAATAGATGGAGGGGTAACGATGAGAATTGATGCATCAAAAACATTTTTAGAAACAATGCCAAAGGATGAGGCGGTTAGACAAACGGCAATCAACAGCAAAGGTGAGACGGTCTATTATGCAGGACGCTCTGTATTAAATAATAGTTTGATAGATGATCGGCGCGAATTTGGTCGCAATCAGGCAATGCAAGTACTTAAGGGAGTCTTTGAAACCGATAAGAAAGTGGACCAACAGTTGCGCACATTTCGTGAAAATATTAAGCAATCATCAGATCAGATAGCAAGTCTGAACAAAGAAATTGACGAGGTTGATTTGCGTCAAAAAGAGCTTATGGAGATGTTTGATGTAAAGCCGGGAGACCAAGAATTTGAAGATTTGATGCTATTAAACAAAGAAAGAATTTATAAGAAGTATGGATATAACGATGAAGAGATGCAGGAGTTCTTTTCAGAAGATGAAATAGAGCGCCTAAAACAACTCAATGAAAAAGGATTGTCGGAGTTTCAAAAAGCGGCGATAGACAATCAGGAAGCGCGAGAGCTTTACAAAAAACAAAAAATGGAGCATCAGGAAATCATAAAAACATCAACACATGCCATTGATTCTATCTTAAGGCAAAAATTAAAACGCCATCCAATGGTAGATGCACAAGAAGCCGCAGAAGATATTGTTGAATTAACGGATAAAAATATTATGAGTATGCTTATTAATGAAGGTATTGAAAAGATTGAAAAAGAAGCAAAAGAAAATCAAGAAAAAGTAGAAAAAGCCCAAGAAGAAAAGCAAGAAGAGGAAGAAAAAGAAGAAACAGATCTAGAGATAATCAACGACAACTCAAAAACAAAGATCAGAAATAATAAAAATGAAGTTGTTAATAATATGTTAGATGTAACTCAGGCTCAAATAGAGATTAGCAAGATTATCGATGATATGCAACTGATGAAAGAAGATTTAAAAGGGCTTGTACTTGATAAAACATTGTAACTATTTCATGAAACTCTATTGAAAATGTATAGTGGATGATTGACAATTTGTCCATCATCCGTTATAATTTGCTTAAAAGTATATACGTATATAGTTTTGGAGGAAATATGAAAGTTACTATAAATGATATTGTTAAACAATCTGGCTTATCCTATGTCACCGTGTCGAAAGCAATTCGTAATCATCCTAGTGTGAAGGAAGAAAATCGTCTAAAAGTCATGGACGCCATGAAGACACTGGGCTATGTACCAAGTGCCGCAGCAAGAACCCTTGTCACAGGTAAGACAAATGTGATTGCGGTTATGATTTCTGATTTAGGCGACGGGTTTTATGATAGCATCATTGAAGCGTTGAATCGAGAATTTTTTAATAATGGATATCTAGTGACATTAAGCATTTGTAAAGAAGACGATCGGGAAAATATTGCTTTTCTAGAACAAAAGCGTGTGGATGGAGTAATTATCATGGCACCGTTTAAAGAAAAGCTTTTTGCTCAGGTACTGGAAGAACAGAAAGTACCGTATCTTATTATAGATAATCAGACAGCCGACTTTGGAAGTTATTCGATTTTATCGGATAACGAAGAAGGCGGATATATTGCAGCAAAGTACTTGCTGGATATAGGTTTGACAAAGATTGGACTCATTGGTGGAGAAAAAGCATCATCTTCGACACAAGATAGATATAAAGGGGCGCTAAAAGCGCTTAAGGAGGCAAGGACAGAGCCTTATTGTACAAAATATGGACATTATGACCAGCCGACAGGATACAACACAATTAAAGAATGGGTAAAAAAAGAGCAGGTTCCTGAAGCAATCTTTGCTTTTGATGATCATATTGCCCTTGGTGCGATTAATGCACTAAAAGATTGTGGATTAAGGGTGCCTCAAGATGTGAGTGTCATTGGATATGATGATAGCATCTTGGCTAACCATTATCAGCCACAGATTACCTCGATAAAGCAACCGGCAGAAAAAATGGCAAAAAAAGCAGTTGACGAACTCCTTCGACTTTTAGAAGGAAAAGAAAAACCGACAGGAAATGCAAAAATGGTACCTGCACTTTGTATTAAAGAATCAACCAAGAATAATTGAGGAGAACATTCCTAGACAAGAACAAATCAAATTCATATATACAAAAGTAAAAGGAGAAGAAAAATGAAAAAACTCAAAGTAGCAATCATCGGCGCTGGAAGTACATATACACCTGAACTTATTGAAGGGATGATTATGCGCAAGCAAAGCTTGCCAATTACTCACTTGGCTTTAATGGATATTGATGAGACGAAGCTAGAGGTTGTGGGCAATCTTAGTGAGCGAATGATTGACAATTCCAAGCTTGATATTGACGTTCTACAAACAAAAGATCTTGATGAAGCCTTAATGGATGCGGACTTTGTCTTGGCACAAATACGTGTAGGAAAACTGGCAGCAAGGGTACTTGATGAACAGATTCCGCTAAAATATGGATTCATTGGACAAGAGACAACAGGGATTGGCGGTTTTTTCAAGGCACTAAGAACAATACCTGTCATGATGGATATCGCCAAAAGAATGGAGCAACTGTGCCCCGATGCATGGTTAATTAATTTTTCCAACCCATCAGGAATTCTTGCAGAAGCATTGCAAAATCATACAAAAATCAAAACGGTTGGTTTATGTAATGTACCCATTAACATGTTCTCTGAAGTTCATGAAGGACTAGGAGAAGAAGGCTTGGATATTGAATACTTAGGTCTTAATCACTTAAGCTATATCACAGGAATAAAAAAAGGAGACAAGGATTTGTTTCCTCAAGTATTAGAACAAGGGTTTAATGGAAAAGGTATGAAAAACATACCTGTAAAAGGTTTTAGCACGAATTTGATACAAACAATTGAAGCTATTCCATCACCCTATTTAGAGTATTTTTACTTTAGAGAAGAAAAGTTGGAACATCTTCGCCATGAGGAAAAGTGCCGTGGAGAAGTGTGCATGGATATTGAAGAAAGCTTATTGGAGCTATATAAAAAGCAAACAATCAAGACAAAGCCCAAAGAATTAGAAAGTCGTGGAGGTGCAAGATACTCTGAAGCAGCTATATCGTTAGTGGATTCCATCTATAACGACACAAAAGACATTCATGTGGTTAATGTACGTAATCAAGGCGCCCTAAGTTTTATGGAGGATGATGACGTGGTGGAGATGGCTTGCGTGGTTGGCAAGGATGCGGTTAAGCCAATAGCGATTCCTGGATTTGATAACGACCATGTAAAGGAAATGATGCAATGCGTCAAGGCATATGAGCGCCATACGATTAAAGCAGCATTGACCGGATCAGACGCCGAAGCCATGAAAGCGCTACTTATTCATCCTTTAGTCGGAGACTATCAAAAGGCGTATGACTGCTATGAAGAGATGAAGCAAGCACATAAGAAATACTTGAGTCAATTTCAATAAAAGGGGAAAACATAGAGATGAAATTATTATTAGGTGTTGATGGTGGTGGAACTAAAGCGGATTATGGTTTGTTTACAAAAGAAGGGGAACTCATAGACTACTTACATACAACAAGTCGTAGTCATGAAAGCCTAGCTGGTGGGTTTGAAGAGGCAGAAGTCTTGATGCTTAAAGACTTAGACTACTTAATGCAAAAGCATGGGATTAACCCATCGGATGTAACAGCCGCTTTTGGATTAGCGGGAATTGATACTCCGGCTCAGCGAAAAATCATTGAAGCAAGTATTCAAAAGGTAGGGTTTGCTGATTTTGTAGTTAGTAATGACTCAGTACTTGGAATAAAAGCAGGGTGCCCTTCAGGAATAGGCATTTGCTCGATTAATGGAACAGGAACGGTAGCCAGCGGAATTAATGAGCAAGGAGATATCCTACAGGTTGGTGGAATAGGAATGGTAACAGGGGATTATGCAGGTGGTGGATTTTTATCCACCCTTGCAGTTAATTCAGTCTATAACTACTACGAACGCTGTGGAGAGTATACGGTCATGGTTGAACGTATCATGAAAGTAATGGAAGCGGATACGGCGCAAGACCTTTTAGAACGCATCTATCATAAGTTCATTCAATGTCGCGATCAAGATAAGATGATTGTGACCATATTGATGGAATCTGCACTAGAAGGTGATAAGATAGCCGCAGATATTGTCAAAAAGGCGGCCCTAGAGATGGCGAAGTCGGTATCAGGATGTATTCAACACCTGGCGTTTAAACAAGAACCGGATGTTGTTTTAGCGGGATCGCTTTGGACGAAAGTAAAAAATCCATTAATGTTAGAGACTTTTATTGAGAATGTACATAAATATTCAGGGTATGCAATTAAACCGCGTATCTTAGATGTGGTTCCTATGGTTGGCGCGGTGATTTGGGCACTAGAACTATCTCAAAATGCACCGGCAACACATGAACAAAGAGAGTGTATTCGCATGAATATGAAAAATCATATATCTGCAAAAGCATTAAAATAAGTATATATAGTTTTCCTTTTTTTTGATATAATTACATGATGTCATGAATTAGACGCATCGATTGCAGGTGCACTCAAAAAAAAGGAGGACGATTAAGTATGACAAATCAAGTTAGTGTTGAAAAAGTAAGAGAAGATGCAGAAAATCTTTTTAGAGAAGGTAAGTTCTATTGCTCAGAGGCAGTAATTTCATCTATTCGCAGTAATTTTGAACTGGATGTACCAGAAGAAGTGATTGCCATGGCATCGGGATTTCCGGTCGGTATTGGAAAATCAAAATGTACCTGTGGTGCAGTATCCGGAGGTGTCCTTTCTTTGGGGCTTGTCTTTGGTCGCACAACAGGGTCTTCGCCAGCAGATCCGTTGAGTGTGAAAACACTTGAGCTTGCTAATGAACTTCAGGCTCATTTTAAAGCCAATCACAAAGTGTTATGTTGCAGTGTTCTAACAAAAGGAATGGATATGGCTAGTGGCGAACATAAAAGTCAATGTGTTGCCTTTACAGGGGAGATGGCGGCAAAAACTGCAGAAATCATTTTAAACCATTGGGAATATGCCAGAGAAATGAGGCCCTTAGTATGAGAAGATTCTTAGAAAAAGTGCCGTATCCAATTGCAGGATTGATGCTGGCATATGCGGCGCTTGGAAATCTACTGGCAAAGCCCATTGGCTCAAATGCAAAGCTTGTGTGTGCAATACTTGCAAGCTTTATTCTTGTTGTTCTTATTCTTAAGATGATTATTCTACCCAATTCAATCAAAAAAGCATTCGGGATACTTCCGGTGGCAAGTGTTATGGCAACATTGCCAATGGGGATGATGCTACTTTCGGTTTATGCAAAACCCTATGTAGGAATTGTTGCCATGGTGCTATGGGCGCTGGGGCTAATGTTAAATATTGGTATCATCATCGCCTTTTCAATAAAATACCTTGTTCCCTGGAATATAAAAAATGTATATGCAAGTTATTTTGTAACTTATGTGGGTATCGTGTGTGCCAGTGTAACAGCAAAAGCATTTCATATGGACGGTGTTGGTGTAGGGGCCTTTATTTTTGGACTGGTAAGCTATGGCATATTAATTCCGATAGTTTTTTGGCGCTATATAAAATACCCGATACAAAAAGAACTTTTAAAGCCTTTGATTATTATCTTTGCAGCGCCTGCAAATCTATTAGTTGTCGGCTATGTACAATTGGGACTACAATGGTCAAACATGCTATTGACTGTTTTGTGGGGCATCGGTATATTAACCACGCTCTTTGCATGGGTACAATTGCTTCGATTATATCGATTGAAGTTCTATCCAAGTTACTCCGCATATACATTTCCGTTAGTTATCGGTGCGACATCAACGATGCAGTATTTTAACTATATAAGCAGAGCACAAACCGGTCTTGAGTGGATTGGATATATAGGGAAGATACAAATGGCAGTGTGTACTTTTGCAGTTTTTTATGTAACGCTTCGATATGCAGCTGCATTGTTTTTTACGCGAGCAGTAGAGTCGGAAGTAGTGGATGCAAGACCTGCTAGATAACTCGGTGGTACCTTCACCCTTTCAAAAAGATTTGAATATCTAAGCATTCAAGAGTATAATAGGTTGAAAGGCAGAAACTATGGAAGATGTAGCACCATATCAAGGAGGACACACATGAGTTTTAAATTTGTTCAAAACATTCAATCGCCGGAAGAGATTAAGATGCAACTCCCGGTATCTAAAGCTTTTGTTCAAGCAAAGATTGAGAGAGATAAAGAAATACAAGATATATTTAGAGGCAAATCAGACAAGTTTTTAATGATTGTCGGACCATGCTCTGCAGATAATGAAAAATCAGTCTTAGATTATATTGAGCGATTATATAAAATACAAGAACAAGTAGAAGAAAAGATTCTGATTATTCCAAGAATATATACAAATAAACCACGAACAACAGGAGAAGGGTATAAAGGAATGCTTCATCAGCCAGATCCATTGGAAAAAGCGGATATGGAAGCTGGAATTAAAGCAATGCGGGCAATGCATGTAAAAGCAGGAGAGCTTACTGGCATGTCGAGTGCAGATGAGATGCTCTACCCGGATAACCATGAATATCTTGATGACATATTAAGTTATGTGGCTGTAGGCGCTCGAAGTGTAGAAAATCAACAACATAGAGTCACGGCAAGTGGCATCGATATTCCGGCAGGAATGAAAAACCCTACAAGTGGAGATACGTCCGTTATGCTCAATGCTATCAGAGCAGCTCAGATAGGACATAATTTTATCTATCGAGGTCAAGAGGTCAGAACCGAAGGAAACCCTTTTGCACATGCCATCATGCGTGGATTTGTGAATCAATATGGACGCAATATTCCAAATTACCACTTTGAGGATTTAAAATATTTGATTGAGCAGTATTTGGAGCGCGATCTTAAGTATCCAAGCATCATCGTAGATGTTAACCACTCCAATTCCAATAAACAGTTTCAACAACAGCCTCGTATTGCTGATGCAATCATGCGAAATCGAAGTTATGATTCAGATTTAAAACAATATGTCAAAGGAATCATGGTTGAAAGTTATATTGAAGGTGGAAGTCAAAAAATTGACGGTGGAGTTTATGGAAAATCGATTACCGATCCATGTTTGTCCATTATGGAAACGCAACGAATGATTTTAAATATTGCTGAAAAGTTATAAGGATGATTTAAAAGGTAAAGGAGAGATGAGTGATATGAAAAAACTTGGAAAAGTCGTAAGTTATATTTTGCTGGTGTTAGGTGTAGCGAACATGGTTTTTCTTCTTACTCGAATCAAAAAAGCCATAGGATTAGCGAGTAGTTACGAACTTATATCAACATTTGGGGAGAAAAGTGTTGATATGTCAAAACAGCCAGAGATTATTAGCCTTGGAGCTATGTTCTCAGACACAACCCTAGATTATACGCAGGCAAAAACACGAAGAGAGCCCTATGTATTAGAGCTCATGGCTTCCTATGCGGGAGTCAAGGTGCTTGTGCCGGAAGAGTGGTATGTTGAAACCAACGGCAAGTTAAAATTGTCAGGTATTGAAAACATGACCATGACATATGAAAAACGTGTGCCGGATCTGATTATTGACCATGACTTGGTGTTTGCAGGTCTAGAAATTAAAGTCATATAAGGCGCTTATGCGTGAGGGTTTTGTTTAAGAAAGTTAATAAAGGCATCAACAAGTTCGGGGTCGAGTTCGGCCCCTTTTTGTTTGTGTAAAAAGGCGAGTGTAGTATCAAAATCTTCTTCGTCAGATTGAAAATCATTGACAAAGGTTACATAGTTTTCAACAATATGTAAAATGCGAGCTTCAATTAAGATTTCTGTACCTTTTAATCCCTTAGGATAGCCTTCGCCGTTCCAATTTTCATGATGCTCTAAAACGATTTCTGCATAAGCTTGGGTCTCACTGGCAGCGTTTAAAATACGATAGCTTATTTCGGTATGACGAGCAACGACATCAAATTCCTCGGGGGTCAATGCGTACATAGGCTTTTCAACAAGTTCGCGAGGAAAAGATACCTTTCCAATATCGTGCATATACGCTGCATGGTGAAGATATTCGATATTGATTGTATCAAGATTTAAGTACGTGGCAAACGCGATACTATATTTTTGAACATCAAGTGCATGTTGATGCTCCAAAGGAAAGTGTTCTTTTAGGTGGTTTAATATTTTTTCTATAGCTAACGAACGAAAAACCTGAGATTCTGTTAATTTTTTGGTGTACATGGTTTCATCAGAAGTATTCAAAATCTCTATAATGGATTCGCTAGGCATATTTTTCGTTTTGATTCCATAGGAAATGGACAGTGGGACAATACCAACATCTGGTTTTTCAATGGAGTCATATAGGCGCTTAAGGACAAGTTTAGCTTCGAGCGTATTAGTTTTTGGAAGAATAATAATGAATTCGTCTCCGCCATAACGGGCGGCGACATCGCTTGTACGCAGATGATGGCGTATAATCTCGGCAAGCTTTTTCAGATAACTATCGCCAATAGCATGTCCAAAAGCATCGTTAATCAGTTTTAAGCCATTCATATCAATCATGACCAGACTTATAGGTAGATTATGTGAATTGTCTAAACGCTTTAGTGTTTCTTCGAAGTAACGACGATTATAAAGTCCGGTTAATTGGTCATGATAACTTAGATAGACGATGGTATTTTGCTGGTCCAGCAAAGATTTATTTAACTTTTGTAGCGCTTGAGTACGCTTCGCTACTTTTTCTTCTAAAGTTTCCATCTGAGTGCTAATCGTATCGGCCATTTGGTTAAACCCTTTGGCAAGGCGACCAAACTCATTGTCCTGATAAGAGTGTACACGTAGATTATGATTGCCTTCAGAGTATGCTTGGGTTATATTGGTAAGCTCAATAATAGGTTGTAATACTTTTTTGTTGCGTTTGCTCCAGGCATAACTTGAAAAAACAGCCAATATCAAAATAAGAATAAGAGCAACCAAAATTGTCGTATAGTATGTCTTTATAATAGGGTGGGTAGGGATTTCGATGACAATTAACCAGTCCAATCCATAAGAAGAATAGGGGACGATACGTAAAAAAGTCTCCTCTGGCCAAGCGTTGGCAACATAGTTGCCTTCACCGGTCTGCTTATAGTGGTTAAGAGCATCAATAGCTTCTTGGCTTCCTAGACTGGAAAAAGGAATACGTTCAAAATAATTGCTAGACATCTTATAATTGGCAAGCCCTAAAGAGTTGGCGATGACAAGTTCGGAGTCTGCTTCGATAATATAGCTGTCGCCTTTGTATATTGTTGCATAGTTATGCATTTGTTCATTGAGACGATTAAGGGTAAAGTGGGCACCAAGGACACCTAGTAAATTATGTGCATCATCAAAGACAGGCGCAGAAATAGATAGCGCCAAATCATCCATAACAAAATGTTTGTATATAGGAGAAAAAACAAGAGGAGAATTGTTTTGATTTAAAGCCTCGGTGTACCATGGGCGTGATCTAGGGTCAAACACAGGATTGGTCAGGATTTTTTCGCCGCGATTATAAGTGGAATCAATACCATAATAGATGGAATGAAAATCTGTTGATTCATCAGCCAACATGATTTCGATAGAACCGTTTTCACCGCGCCGAGCTCCATAGTAATAACCGTCAGGCGTACCCATAGAATAACTATAGATATGGTCAGGAGCGATATCTAAAGCGCTAACAAAATAAGGATCGCGCTGTGCACTCTCGGTAATATCAATAGCTTCAGTATTTAAAAGTGTTTGTCCAAATTTAATGATATGAACAGGACTAGTTAGGACTTCTTCGACTTCTTCTAATAGATTCGATTGTGCTTCGTGTTGAAGCGTGTCAATTAATTGATTATTAGATGTTGTCCAAGCAAAAATCAAGACGGAACTAACAATAATCAAGGTTGAAATTGAAAGAATTAAATAGGAAATATTTAATGTCTTAATAACCGATTGCGTTTTTTGCTTCATACATGTCACCCCTCTGTGCACAAAACTATGAACATATTTCAATTATACGCTAATACGTTAGGAAATGCTATAAGGTATAAGAAAAATAGTGAATTCATCGATAGAAACATGTATAATAAAGAAGTGAATGGAGTGATCCTATGGAAAGTAAAAATGTTATAACACATATTCAAGACAATGAAGCCAAGAAGAAAGTGCTTGACGTTTTTGATGAGCTGAATCTGCTGGATCTAAGTATTGATGACTATGAAGAATTTTTTCATGCATTAATCCACATAAAGCCCTATTTGTTTATGGTTGAGATTAATTCACTTGAAGATCCATATATTAAAGTCATTCAAATCATAAAAAAATCCGTGCTTACACGTTCGACACCAATTGTTGTACTTAGTAAAGCAAAAGATGAAGCGCTTTATCAAGAGCTAAGTAAGCTGGATTTGATGGGGATTATTCAAGCTCCTTTTCATAAAGGGGTTATGCATATTGAGATTCGTAATGCGCTTAATATGCTTAAAAAACAAAGATTGCTGGATAATACCCAGGACTTACAGGCGGTTCAGTCGGTGATGATCTCTAGCTTAGCTTCCTTAACAGAATATAGAGACCCTGAAACCGGTGAACATATCAAACGTACACAAAATTATGTCAAAGCGTTGGCGATTACCTTAAAGCGTCAAGGTTTTTTTGTCGATGAATTGACACCGGAAAATATAGAAGCCATCTATATGTCGGTTCCGCTACATGATATTGGAAAAATTGGAATACGGGATGAGATTTTACTTAAACCCGGACGACTGACAGAAGAAGAATATGAAGAGATGAAGCGTCATACCACACTTGGATATGAGGCAATTAATAAAGTTGGCAGTAAACTAAAAAATAATGACTTTTTAAACTATGCGGCCGAAGTTGCTTATACCCATCATGAGCGTTATGACGGAACCGGCTACCCTAGAGGGCTTAAAGGAGAAGAGATTCCTCTTGTAGGACGACTGATGGCAGTAGCAGATGTATATGATGCGCTGGTTTCAGAACGTATATATAAGGTGGCCATGACGCATGATGAAGCGATGGATATTATTATTACTGAGCGAGGAACGCACTTTGATCCATGTATTGTTGATTGCGCCGTCGGTCTTGAACGTACATTTAGAAATATAGCACAGACATATTCAGATACAGAACCTGATGATAATCGGCACCATCTATTAGAACGGATACATCGACAGGGACACTTAAATCGAATACTGATTGTTGAAGATAGTCGGATTGTACGCCGAGTTATGGAAAACCAGTTTTTATCGTTGGGGATTAATGTTGATGTTGCCATTGATGGTCGTGAAGGACTGGATAAGATTGTTCATAATTCTTACGATTTAGTGCTTTTAGATATTGAATTACCCAAGTTAAATGGTTATGAGATGGTCGAAGCAGTTAAAAAGCGTCAAGAACTTCCTGTCATTATTGCGATGACAGCAACAGATTATAGTGTGACACTGCATGAAATCAAAGCGATGGGAATAGCTGGATTAATACTTAAACCAGTTGATTTGGAACGCTTAGGAACGAAGTACGCAGAGATTCTTCGCAAAACAAAATCAAGACAGCTGCTAAATGAGGATGGACGATAATCGATTCAAAATAATATTTATACACATAAAGGAGAGAGCATTGTGGATATAACAAGAGAAAAAGCATGGGAACTGTTAACAACATATACAAAGACACAAGCGTTGCAACAGCATGCCTTAGCTGTTGAGCTCGATGATATTATCCAAGAAACCATTGCCGGTATGCAAAAAGAAGCTGAAGCGATTGGCTTAAAAGGAACGTTATAGACCAATACTTCAGCTACACATAAGATGCTTACCAATTATTTTTTAGTTGTTGCGCCTCTTCAGTAATTTCTTCTACAACACTTTGAACGAGTGGAGTATGATCTGGAGCAGGTGCTTTTTTTATGTTGAGATTTTTACGCAGGCGTTTTTTCATAATCTCTGTGAGGTAACCGCCCTTAAACGTTTTGGGCTCATAAGAGATTACAAATGCCTCAGGTTCAAAGTCATAGATAATGTCCATCAACTCTTTTTCTTTTTTACGCTGGGTTAAGATGTCTAGGCGGTGTCTGGCACCAAGACGCCCTTTTCCGGAAAAAACAGTGACGCCAAAACCTTTTTCACGAAGCGTCTCAACCATAGCTTCGTTCTCATGGTTGATATTGACATGTACATCAATAAACCCAATCGCAAGTTTTTGTTCGACATAGATGCCAACGATAAGACCCAGAGTGAAACCGACAGAGTATATAACCATTTCAAGATAGCTTTGCTCTCCAGAAAGGACAATACTTAGACCGAAGATGTAGATTAAGGCTTCCAAAAAGCCAAAAAAAGCGGTAAAGAATTTTAGGTTCTTGACCATACTAATGGTTCGAAGGGTTAGCATGGGGACATAAGCAAGTTGTACAAGTATGATGAGTAATAATTTTGACATAGTTCCTCCTAATCGTTGCTGATTAATCCTAAAATCCTAGGATAACATAAAAACGTAAAGAGTAAAACCGTTATTGTAGCGAAAAATACAGAAAAATGTTGACTTAAAGCAAACACGAAGTGCTATTGTATAGAGGGTTAAAAAAACAACGAATAAAGGAGAACAACGATGAAAAAAAATACGATAACGAATTTGGTATTAGCAGGTCTTATGCTTGCTCTTGGAATGGTTTTACCTTTTTTAACAGCGCAGATTCCACAGATGGGTAATATGTTCTTGCCGATGCATTTTCCTGTATTGCTTTGTGGATTGATTTGCGGGTGGAAATACGGAGGAATCGTAGGTTTTATACTTCCTATCTTTCGTTCAATGGTCTTTGGCATGCCGCCGATGTTTCCGGTGGCGATTGCTATGGCCTTTGAATTGATGACCTATGGCGTTGTCATTGGTCTTGTCTATGGGTATCTTCCAAAAAAAATCGGATGGACATACGTGGCGCTTATTGTAGCGATGATTGCAGGACGCTTGGTGTGGGGGAGCGTTCAAGTCGTTTTGTTGGGACTATCGGCAAAAGGAGCGTTTTCATTACAGATGTTTTTAAGTGGTGCGTTGCTTAATGCGATTCCGGGGATTATATTGCAGTTGTTGTGTATTCCTGTGATTATGACATTAGTACAAAAAAGACGACGGATTTATCCTTAATTTTGTTAAGAGTTCTTGTGTATTTAAAAAAAATACAGTACAATGAAAAGGATTGAATTTTCGATTCGTATCGTTTGTGTACGGTTGCGAAAATGCAAAAGACAGAATTTTAAGGTGGTTAGACAATGAAAGGCAAAAAAAGGTTGAAGTATGCAGTGATATATATTCTTTTGCTTTTGTTTGTGATTACAGGGTGTAAAGAGCGTTCCATAGATGAGCCAAGAACGTCAGATACAATCCGTATCGGTATGATTCCCAAGGTTAGCGGCATCTCTTATTTTGATCAATGCGCCGAAGGGGCCAAAGAAGTTGCCGATCAATATGGGATGGAGCTGATTTATCGAGGGCCTTCTTCAGCAGACGCTGCGTCTCAAGTCAACATTGTTCAAGATATGATTTATGATGGAGTGGATGTCATCGCCATTGCACCGGTAGACCCGGATGCGGTAAAAGTTGTTCTAGAAGAAGCTAGGGAGCAGGGAATTATTGTTGTTACGTTTGACGCGGATTCAGTCCGTGATAGTAGGGATGTCTTTGTCAATCAGGTCTCGGCAAAAGATTTGGCAATCCATATTATCGATGAAACGGTCAAGCTTGTGGGAGAAGAAGGCAATTATGCTATATTGACAGCATCAATGACTGCAGACAACCAAAATACATGGATTCATTGGATGCAAGAATATCAAGCGAAGCAATACCCGAAGTTAAATTTACTGACGATTATCCCAACGGATGAAGATCAGCAAAAAGCTTATGCCCACACGAGAAATCTCATTCAAGCCTATCCGGAATTAGATGGTATTATAGCGATGTCGACAGAAGCAGGACCGGGAGCGGCGCAGGCAATGAAAGTACTAGGGACAAAAGATGAAGTGAAGCTTTATGCATTAGCACTTCCAAATGATATGCGCAGCTATCTTAAGGAAGGGTCGGTACATCTAGTGACCTTGTGGAATCCATATCATTTAGGTCGTCTAACTGTCGAAGTCATTCATACATTAATAGAAGGTCAACAGATCAAAGATGGAGCATCGTATGGTGAGATTGGACCAGTAGACTATATTGAAGCAGATAGGACGGTGATTATGGGGGAACCGTTAGACTTTAACGCAGACAATGTAGATGATTATGACTTTTAAAGAGAATGGTGGTTCATATGGACATGAAAAAACTGTTAAAAAAACGGGAAAGCTATATTTTATTTATTACAATCATATTATGGGTTGGAATATCCTCGTCAAATGTTAACTTTGCCAATCCGACGTATTTATTGGAACTTATCGGGGTTAACAGTGTGTATTTTATCTGCGCACTTGGCGTGTTGCCGTTGATGATTAAAGGAAACTTTGACTTGTCTATCGGTGGTATAATAGCCTTGACCAGTGTTTTTCTCTCGCTTATTAGTACAAGTGTGTTCCTTCCGATTCCTCTAGTGATAGTTTTAGGTGCACTAATCGGAAGTGTTATAGGAATGCTTAATGGTAGCCTTATTGCAAAGTTTCAAGTTTCCTCAGTAGTTGTGACCCTTGCAACGATGCATATTTTTTATGGCATATCCAAATTTATCCATCAAAAAGTCTTGGGACAGTTGGTTGTAGGGGAAAGCTACACGATACAAGGGTATAATGGCTTGATTGAAAGCGCAAGCGTCCTTGTTATGATACTACTCACATATTATGTATTGAGACACACGCGCTTTGGACGTAGTCTCTATGCATTTGGTGGTGATCGTAAGTTGGCACTTCAAAAAGGTTATGTGGAAGCGGCATCTACAATTAAGGCCCATGGATTTAGTGGGTTAAGTGCAGGAATAAGTGCTGCCATTCACTTGATTACATTTAACCAAACAAGTGTCGATGCATATATGAACATCGAGTTTGAGCTGATTCTTATTGTTATCTTGGGTGGACTCAATATTCTTGGCGGCTATGGAACAGTGTTTGGAACGCTTGTGGCCAGTTTGTTTATCGTTATCCTTCGAAGTGGGCTGGTTTTTGCACGTATTCCGGTTTTTTGGCATGACATGATGATTGGTGGCATTATTATCTTGGTGATTGCCTATGGCGTTCTTAAAAATCGCATCAAGAAAAGATATATTAAAGTAGGTGAATCTTAATGCTAAATACATACGAAAAAAAGTTGCTAGGGATTCTTGCAGGGATTATATTGCTGGGGACGATGATATTTGGTCGAGAGTTCTTATCCGTTAAGACACTCCTTATCATGGCGAATCAACTACCGGAATATGGACTGATCTCCATTGCGTTAATGGTTACATTAATTGTCTGTGGCATGAATTTATCGATTGTCTCCATGACAACTTTGGCAGGAATTATCGGAGCGTTATCCATGAATTACTTTAGAGAGCTTGGACTTTTTTCGGTAATGATTGGCATTTTAGTTATGGTCGTAGTCGGGGCATTGACAGGAGCGCTTAATGGTGCTATTGTGAGCTATCTGGAAGTCTCGCCCATATTAACAACGCTAGGCACGATGATGCTCTTTCGAGGAGCGGCACTTAATATGACCAAAGGTGGTGCAATTACATCGTTTCCCTTAGCGTTTACACATATCGGCAGTGGAAAGCTCTTAGGGATACCAGCGCCGCTGATTGTGTTTATTCTTGTCGCTGGTGCGGTTAGCTGGTGGCTTAATATGAGCGCCTTTGGTAAACAACTGTATCGAATCGGAAAGAACAAGGAAGCGGCAATATACTCAGGAATTAATGTGAAAAAAATCGTTTTTGTGGCATATGTTGTGGCAGGATGTATAGCTGGGATTACAGCGATGATTATGTCGGCGCGTTACAATTCGATACGGGTTGACTATGGGGAGACTTATTTATTAAATGGCTTGGTGATTGTAAGTTTAGGAGGCGTTGACATTAAAGGTGGCAAAGGGACGGTCAAAGGGGTTTTGATTGCCATTGTTATCATGAGTGTTGTCCTGCGTTTGATGAACTTAGCTTATGTGGATTCAAATTTGATGAATGCAATTATGGGTGTAATACTACTTGTAAATATATTTGTTCAGTATTATTCTGAACATAGGGGAAGACGTAAAATAGACAAAGAAATATAGGTGATAAAATGTTTGGTATCGAAAGACTGCAAGCGATAAGGGAGCTTGTTAAAGAGAAGAAATCAGTTGAAGTAGCATATTTGAGCAAAGAGCTTGATGTCTCAGAAGTAACTATTCGTAGGGATTTAGACAAATTGGAAAAAGAAGGGCTTGTTGAAAAAACTTACGGTGGCGCCATCCTCATTGAAAAGAGTGGGGCGACTTTAGATGAAAAAAAATATAAAATAGATGAAGAGAGCAATGATGAAAATCAATGCTTTCAACGTATTACTGGAGTTGCGGCTAAGACGATAGAACCTGGAGATACGGTTTTTATTGGTGGTAGCGGGATGGGGCTTGAGTTAGTAAAATGTCTTGTGGATGCTAAGGATATGATTATTGTTACCAATAATGTTGAGATTGCAATGTTTGTATATAAGCAAACAGATCATAAGTTAGTTATGCTGGGTGGCGAGATTGATATGGTCAGCGGCAATGTTATCGAGTTTGACCAACTCGATGAACTGCTTATTGAAAAAGCTTTCATTACAGCGGATGGTGTTGACTTGCAGTATGGGTATACCGTCAATGAAAAAAATGAAGTTCGTCTGTATAAGAAGCTTCATCAGGTTTCTAGAGATATTATATTGGTTGTCCCAAGTGACCGATATCATCGACGTGGGCTGGTCAAGATGGCGCCGCTACAGTCCATTATGACCATTGTATCGGACAAAGAGATGCCGGAAGATTTTAAAGCGTTTTATTTTGAGAACAATATTAAGGTGCACACGTCAATGTTGAACTAATCGCAGGAGAAGTGTATGAGTGGAAAAGGTATTTTAATTGAAAATGTGAAAAAAGCATATCATCATAATGTGGTTTTGAACATTGAAAATGCTGTGTTTGACCTGGGCAATATTTATGGTGTCACAGGGACAAATGGTGTAGGCAAGACGACGTTGTTAAAAATCATCAACAAAACGATAGAGCCAGATGTTGGACAGGTCACCCATGACTTGAGGGTAGAGATGGTGTGTCACGAAAATGGATTGTTTCAGGATATGACAGTATATGAGAACATGTATTTGAATCGTGAGCCGAGACAATCTATTTTAGGACTAAAAAGAATCGATTGGAAGCAAGCCAAAAGAAAAACAGGAGAAATACTTCAAGCCTTTGGATTGGACATCGATCCATTGGTTCATGTTCGGGAATTAAAAATGGCAACGCAAAAGCTGCTTGAAGTGGTTATTGCCCTCTCAAAAGAGCCGGATGTCCTTATTATTGATGAACCTTTGACCTTGCTGGATTTGAATCAAGTGCAGTTTCTTAATACTATGGTCAAAAAATATATGACAGATGAACGGATAACGATTTACTCTTCGCATCGCTTGGATGAACTTTTTCAAGTAGTTGACCAGGTTGTTACAATGCGGGATGGTAAAATAGTTGCGATACAAGAGGCAGAGGAGACCATTCTAGAAGGAATGTTGGAATTTGCAGAAAAGGATGTCCACAAGTATCCCAAGCGCCGCATTGCTTTTGGGGAAGAGATACTAAGCGTACGTGGACTGACGACAGACCATATTCACAGGATTGATTTTGAGCTTAGAAAAGGTGAGATGCTTGGAATTGTGGGACTTCGTGGTGCATATAAGTCGTCAATTGGAAAAGCCCTTTTTGGTGTCATTGATTTTGAAGGGCATATAAAAGTGGGAGGATCGGAGAAAAGGATTCGTACGACGACCCATGCCGTTGAGGCGGGGATTTGTTACCTTGGAAGTGCCAATGAAGGCATGTTCATTGATGATTCAGTTATGGATAATATTGTCTCGGCCAATGTACCTCGTGTACGTAAGTTGAGTCGAAGTGCCAAACAATTAATTTCTAAGTACTATCTTGAATTGTTAAACGTCTCCAATGCAGGGGTCGATTATCTTATGGAAAACATGAGTGCAGGTAATAAGCAAAAAATCTTGCTGGCAAAATGGTTTTTCAGTAAGTCACGCGTCTTTATTTTTAATAAGCCGACGGCCAATGTGGACAATTCTTCTAAAGTAGATATATATAATATTTTTACTGACTTGGCTGAGACAGGGGCGGGAATTATATTAATTAGTAATGATCTTGAAGAAATCGCAGGTCTTTGTGACCGAGTCTTAGTTATCGAAGCCGGAAAAATCAAGCAAGAAATCGATCGCAAAGATTTATCCGTACATAATCTTGTTAAAGCGTTACAAGATTGGTAAAAAATACATAATACGCATATTAATGAGAATAGCCTTAGGGCTATTTTTTTTGTGTAATGGGAAAAATTACTTCCATCAACAACATATCCTCCTGATAATGTGATATAACTGAACAAAATCGACAAGAGAAGAACAATCAATGAACTTAATCGAACATAAAAATGCATAAAAGTATTGACAATGCCTTGGAAAAGTTGTAGGATGTAAACAGATGAAAGCAAACGAACACAATAATAACAAAGCGAACATTCAATGTGAGCAAAGTGTTCACGCAAATACAGTGTAGGAGTTGGCAAGAGATATGGCGATTTTAGAGTTGAAAAACATTTCTAAAAACTTTGGTGGCGTGCAGGCACTACGCGGCGTCAACTTAGAGCTTAGACAAGGTGAGATTCACGGATTGATGGGGGAAAATGGTGCAGGAAAGTCTACAACGATTAAGGTAATCACCGGAGTGCACCAACCCAGCGAAGGCGAGATTTATCTGGATGGTAAAAAGGTGGTTGTTGAAGATCCCAAGATGGGAAGCGAACTAGGAATTGCAGCAATCTATCAACATGTAACCGCTTTTCCCCACTTAAGTGTGACAGAGAACATCTTCATGGGAAGAGAACGGATGAACAAGTTTAATATGTATGACTGGAAAACCATGAATACAGAGGCGCAAAAATTATTGGATGACATCGGTGGTGATATTGACGCCAAAACGATGATGGGCGATTTAAGTGTAGCTAAGCAACAGCTTGTTGAGATTGCAAAAGCCTTATCGGCGAATGCTCGAATTTTAATTATGGACGAGCCGACAGCATCTTTGACCAAGGTAGAATGTGAAGAGTTGTACCGTATTGCTGAAAAGCTACGTGATGATGGTGTATCGATCATCTTGATTTCGCACAAGTTTGAAGATGTTTTTCGCTTGGCTAATCGTGTGACGGTCTATCGAGATTCACAATATATCGGATGCTGGGATATCGATAAGATATCGCAATCGGAGTTGATCAAAGCTATGGTGGGACGTGAGTTGACACAGATGTATCCCCCAAAGGCGGCTAAGATTGGAGAGGAAGCCTTTCGCGTGGCGAATCTATCTAAGATGGGATATTTTCGGGATATAAGTTTTGATGTTCGACGCGGAGAGATAGTGGCGCTGACCGGACTTGTTGGAGCTGGGCGGACAGAAGTGTGCCAAAGCATTATCGGAGCCATGACACTTGATTCAGGTGAAATCTATGTGGAGAATCAACGGGTGAAAAATCATAACCCCAATGAAGCCTACAAAAACGGAATCGGATATCTGCCCGAAGACAGACATCTGCATGGCTTAATTTTGGATATGGACATCATCAAAAATACGACCTTGGTAAACTTGGATATGTTTTCAAAGTTTGGTTGGATGGATGAAAAAGAGGAAGAGAAAAAAGTGATTGATATCGCTGAACGGATGGAGCTAAAGGCAGGAAGCCTATACGACAATCCTTCAACTCTATCCGGTGGAAATCAACAAAAAGTGGTTTTTGGAAAGCTGTTGGTCAATGATATCAAAATCTTGATTCTTGATGAACCGACCAAAGGGGTTGATGTCGGTGCCAAGTATGCTATCTATGAGGTAATGAATGAACTCGCGGCAAAAGGTTATGCCATTATCATGGTATCTTCTGAGATGCCGGAAGTATTAGGAATGGCAGATCGTGTTATTGTCATGCGAGAAGGAAGGGTATCGAGTATATTTGATAATATCAACCTAGAGCAAGAACAAATCCTAGCGTCGGCGCTTCCGGATTACAATGCGGACAAATAAAACAGGAGATGAATTATGACGAATAAAGCAGAATCAATCAAAACAAATGCACATTTTTCAGCAAAAGATGTTGCAAAAAGTATTGTGAAAAACAGATCGTTCGGATTAATAATGGCATGTGTTGTTTTGTTAATCCTAGCGTCTCAATTAACACCCCAACTGCTTACGGCAAAAGCATTAAATGATATGTTAAAAAATAATGCCATAGCTGGTATCTTGGCCATAGGTATGTTGATGGTACTCGTCACCCGTGGAATTGACTTGTCCATCGCAGCAACCATGGTGTTTAGCGGAACGGTTATTGCCATGATTAATGCCGACCACCCTGACGTCCCGATCTTTGCCCTTGTAATGCTAGCTGTAGTTATCGGAACGGTTATTGGGTTTTATAACGGGATCTTAATCAGTAAGTTAAAATTACTGCCGATTATTGCAACCTTAAGTACGCTCTATGTGGTTCGAGGCTTAGCGTATGTAGTCAGTCAGTCGCGCTGGATTGTACCGGCTAACTTTTCTGATAGCTATAAGGCATTTGGCGTGGGAAGTGTCTTTGGCGTCAATAATTTGATTATTACCGCAGTCATCATGTTTTTCATTTTTTATGTTATCTTAACCCATTTAAAATTTGGACGACGTATCTTTGCAATCGGATCGAGTCCTGATTCGGCAAGGGTATCAGGGATTAATAGTGATGGAGTTATTATTGCAGTCTATGCCATAATGGGAGCGATTGCCGGATTTGCAGGATTTTTGTACACGTCCAACTATGCGATTGCTCAAAGTACGATGGCTATGGGAATGGAGATGGACGTTATTGCCATCTGTATTCTAGGTGGTGTGAGTATCAGCGGTGGTACGGGGAAAATCTCGGGTATCATCATTTCCACCATACTATTTGCCATTATCAGCTCATTCTTAAGTATGTTATCTGGATTAAGTATTTGGACAGACGCGATTAAAGGCGTGTTGATTATTGGAGCGGTTATCTTAAATATCTATACGTCACGCTCGGCAAAACAGCGGGCATTACGCGAAAGAAATATATAAAGGGGTGCGAATATGACAACAGAGACAATAAAAAAAACATATCGATTCAGTGTTGAAAAAACCGATGGAAAATTCGAACTCAAAAAATTCTTGGTTCGATGGGAAATGATTCTAATTTACATATTTTTACTATTTAACCTATTAATGTATGTGTTAAATGGAGACGTGTTCACACGAAGTTACATGAGCATTATCCAAGCAGGAATGGACTTGTCCTTTATGGTCTTTCCTATGATATTTGTTCTCCTTTTGGGAGACATTGATGTCTCGGTAGGCTCGATTCTTGCCTTGTCAGCGATGACGCTTGGCCTGACCTATGAAGCGACAGGGAACACGGCGTTGGCCTTAACGGTCTGCTTGTTAACAGGAGCCGGAGCCGGATTTTTAAATGGCTTTATCATCACCAGGTTTAAGGAGATATCGGCGGTTATTGTTACAATAGCCGGGATGCTTTTTTACCGGGGTGTGGTTAAGATTGTGCTGGATGTACGCTCCTTAACGCTTTTCCCGGATTGGTTTGGTGATTTAGGTTATTCGAACTTTTTAGGTTTACCGATTTCTCTTTGGGTCTTTGCCGTTTTTGCCATTATTTTTGGATTGATTCTACATAAGACAGCCTATGGACGTCAACTCTATGCCATGGGGAAAAATTCAGAAGGTGCTTATTTTTCAGGGATTAAGGTAAGTAAGATTAAGCTCATCACCTTTACCTTGATGGGACTTATGGCAGCAGTGTCAGCGATTTTTTACCTAGGACGTTCACCGAGTGTCGTGGCTAATGTTGGCGAAGGCTATGAACTTCGGGTTATTGCCATCTGTGTTCTAGGCGGCGTATCGACCAGTGGAGGAAAAGGAAAGATATTTGGCCCGATTATCGGCGTGTTCATCATGTCGTTCTTAGATAAATTGATGGGCTATAACGGTGTTCAACCGGCAGCAAGAGTTATGGCGGTAGGTATCCTACTTGTTGTTGCATTGCTGGCTGAAAAAATAAATCACACAAATTAAACGGAGGGAAAACTATGAAAAAAGTATTAGCAATGACACTTATACTAGCGATGCTAGTAGCAATGGTTGGATGTGGATCCAACGACTCGGATTCATCAGATGCATCTTCAAGCAGTTCATCTTCAGAAGCGAGCACGGATAGTGGTTCGGATGCAGGCTCAAGTGATGCAGAAGCGACAGAAAATGAAGACCCAGAGACACATGTATTTATGTTTAAAAGTACAGGTAACCTATTTGGAGACTTGATGTATCAAGGATTTAAAGAAGCGGTTGAATCTACAGGTAACCTTGCAGAGTACCAATCGCCAGCAGAGACAACAGCAGCGGCTCAAGTTGCCCTTGTTGAAGAACTTATCGCCAAAGGCGTATCCAGTATTACGATTTCAGCTAATGACGCTAACGCGTTCAATGCGATTTCAAAACTTGCTGAAAGTAATGGAGTAAAGTTATTAAGTTCAGACTCAGCCATCGATCCAAGTATCCGTGTTGGGCATACAATCCCTACAACTATAGATGGTGTTGGAACCCACTTAGTCTATGCAGCGATTATGATTTTAGCAGAAGAGTCTTATGAAAAAGACATGGATATGAAAGCAAAAGCAGAAGAAATCCTTGCAAACAATACTTTTGCAGATGACCCGGTTGTTATCGGTGTCTTATCAGCAACAACAACATCACCGGTTCAAAACCAATGGATTGCTTCTATGGAAAAAGAATTGGCACGTCTTGATGCGGCTTATCCCGGCAACATCGCTGATGCCAACGAAGGTGCTGATGATTCCATGTTAGATATCAAATATGGTAATGATGACCCTCAAGATAGTGTAACTCAAGCCAATGCATTTATCTCAGAAGATAAAGTGGATATCATCGTATCGCCAACAACTGTAGGTATGTTTGCGGCAGGTCAACAACTTCAAGACGGTGAATCACGTATTAAGTTAACAGGTCTTGGTTTACCAAGTGAGATGGCAAACTTCATGCCTAACGGACCGGAAGACGAATTTGACGCAGTGTGTCCATTCATGATGCTTTGGAACGTTATCGACTTAGGTGCAGTATCTGGTGCGGCAGCGGTTGCAGCAGTTGAAGGAACCTTTGACGGTTCTGTTGGCTCATCTTTTGAATATGATGGTAACACATATACAGCGATTGAAGATCCAGATAGTGACGGTTCTGTCATCGTTGTAGGTAATCCATTTGTCTTCTTCCAAGGTAATATGGAAGAATGGGGAAGTATCCTATAAAATAAAACTAGAACGAGACATATATCAAGCCCTTAGTGTTTACTAAGGGCTTGATATTTTTTGTGTTCTCTAGGACCTTTCCCGCCGCGAACAATATCTCTTTGAGATAACGCGACAGCGTCGCTTTGTTCTGGTAATCAGGAGTAAATATGTGCGGATTGACCTATTTATTTAAAAATGAGACAATAAAGGCGGAGGATCGATTTTAATACATCAGAGTACTAAGATGTAGAAAGTGGTCATTGGGAGATAGGGGATGAGAAGTTATCTAAGTCAGCGCAGAAGAAAATCAAGCGTTTAACGGATGAATACTTTGGAACCAGTAATCAAGATAAGCGAAGTCGTATACAAAAGGAAGCCAATGCCATCCGGGAACGAGAGAAAGACAAGAAAAACTCGTCAAGAGATAATGGAGATTCCTTTAGCAAAAAAATCAATGAAAAAATCAAGAAAAGTACAAAGAAAGATTCAAAGAACAATAAATATATTAATGCAGAGACGTGGAAGCAAGTCAGCCGAGAAACATCAAGGCGAACAAGAGGAGAAGCGCAGTATGCTCAAAAAGCAGCAGTAAATGTAATTAGCTATATCGAAAAAGAAGTGGGGCTTGTTGGAGATTATCAGGCTGACATCGAAAAACATACAGTCCGGTTCCGAGGGAGCTATTTGAATGTTTTAAAAACAACGAATGGAATAATTGACAGTATATTTGGAACGGATAAGAAAGAGCCACGCCTCCAAATAAAAGAAATTAAAATCCCTTTAGTGTCAATGCATTTAGAAGGAGAGATAAAAGGAAGAAGTGAAATATATCATAGTATTTTTGATTCAATTATTGAGGGTACGAATGCTTATGATTTTGGCTACGTATCAAATAAGGTGACTGTATATGATTCTGTATCGAGTAATGGGACTGGTATAGGTACGGGTAATAGGTACGTAAATGATGAATATTTTAGAATTTACAGTATTGAAAATGGATATGCAAAGATAGGATATTTTAGCTACGGCCAAAACGGGTCTAGTACAGGGAAAGATGGGTATATCTCAGTTGATTCGATATCAAGCTATAGCCAGATGTATGATGTGGTTACCGTAAACCATAGGGGAGACGCTTCAAGACAAGTAGAAGTCGAACTTGTAATACTAAATGAAGAAGCTCAAGGAGTTCATTCGTATAATGACCCATTCAAGTACTTTTCTCCTGGTGCGGGAAGAGCGGCAAATGAAAATGTTGATTTATTAATGGAAGCTGGACGTAAAATATATGGTCACGATGATTTTATTATATCTGCATTTTATGGGGAACTCTATTCTCAGGGGTTACATGAAGGTACTGATTTTGTTGGTACTACAGAAAAAGTCAAAAATGGTGCTCCAATGTATCCATTTGGAAATGGAAATGTTGTTAAAAGTAGTAGTAGAGGTGTAAATCAATTTGTGGTAGATTATGATGGGATTTATGGGATATATCAGCATAGTTCTAATATACCTTCGTTTGGAAGTGGTACATCGAATGATAAAGTTCTTGCTAAGCAGAGTTCAATTGGTGCAGGTAATCAGATTCATCTGCACCTTGAGATTACTAATGTTTTAGGTGATTATTATATGAAAAATAAGGACTTAATACAAGAGCAACCACTTCCATATGATTTATACAGAGATTTGATAAAATAGGAGGAGTATATGAGATATATTATTGGATTAGTTGTAGTTATTATATTAGGTTCATGTGCTTTGGAATCTGAAAATAAGATAATAGAAGAAAAAGTAGTGGAAGAGCAGGGGAATGAACTAGATAATAAAAACTCTGATTTTAATCTTAGTAATGTAAAGGACGACTTGAAGGATGGTATAGGTCTGCAAGAGAATAAGCTAGATACATTGATTTTTTCGGGTTCTTTAATTGGCGCAGTATATGATGGTGAGTTTATTACTAGAGAAGATGTTACGGATGAGGTGAAAGAGAGTTTGCAGAACCAAGAATACGTGAAGGTTCTTTCGCAAGAAAATTATTCACTGGATATAAAAGAAGAAGCTGTTTCAGGAATATTGAATTTAGATAATGACAGATTGGTATCAGTCAAGGAAGTAGATAACGATATCGAAATGCCCTTAGGTTATGGAAATTTATTTGTTTCAAAGGAAAGCATTCAAAAAGAATACCTATTGAAGCAAGAGGACGCTCCTTCATCGACATATGAAATATTAAGGGAAATATTAGATGGCAAGGGCTTTGTAAATACACCAGTTGTAATTTCTGAGTGTTTTAAAGCTAATGTTCTAGGTGACCAAGCTAATGAGTATATCATTCGAGCAACGAATGTAAATGAGTATAGGGTCGATGACAAATATTTTAAATCACTCGAAAGTATGAAGGTTGGTCAAATGGATGATTATTATGGTGTAGGAGTTTATAATATTATTATAGTTATCTCAGGTGATTCAAAATATGTTTTGAGTGAGAGTTATACAAAATTAGACAGTATATACTTCGAAGATTACTTCGAAGATTTTTATGAATTTCAAATGCAAAATACAATGTTTGTATACGAAGATAATGTAAAAGGATATTTTTTTACTAAAAAGGGAAATGTTGAAGCAAGAATGTTTAATAGTGTCCAGATTTCAATTGAGGATTCGTTTTATGATTCACTTTTCCAGTTTGGAAAGAGCTCAATAAGTTATATCATCGATTTAAATGACGATGGGAAAGTTGAAATTTTTATTATAACCCTTGACAATCAAGAAAGCTACAAATATCAAATGTTTACAGAACAAAACGAAGAAATAGTAGAAGTGTATAGTGGATTTTATTGGACGGCAGAAGACTATTATGTTGATTATTTTGAAGAATTTAGAAACCAATATATTACTTGGTAACTAAGTGTGTTTTGCATAAATTTTCCATAGGTTTCCACATTTAAATCGCTAAAGTTGGTGGAGAAACCACGTAAAAGATTTTAGTCTTTGTCATGAGAAGGTCTTTAAACATCTTATTTTAGGGGACGGGTGAAACAGGAGATAAAAGTAATATTGGTTATGTATCTGATTTCAAGTCAAAGTACGGTGATATGATGATTGAAATGGGGAGTGAGCTTAACGTTGATGCAAACCTACTAGCTGCTGTTATACTAGTTGAGTTAAGTGGTTCTGGTTTCGTTGATGAAAAGCTTAAAATTCGGTTTGAAAACCATATATTTGTATCAAATGCTGGATATTCAGACTTGTTTTCATATGATACTAGTAAGAGGTGGAAAGGACATAAGTGGAGAACTAACAACTCGAGTGAGTGGCAAACTGTTCATACAGGTAGTCAAACTACAGAATATGCAGCGTTTAATTTTGCTTCAACACTTGATGAGGATTCTGCATATAATTCAATAAGTATGGGAATGGGACAGATAATGGGATTCAACTATGCGGCTGCAAGTTATAATTCAGCTAAAGAAATGTACGATGACTTTAGTAAGGGACATGAAGCGCAAATCAGTGGGATGTCAACTTTTATATCTAATTATAATAGTGGTAAAACATTGAAGGCTCTACAAGATGGGAACATAAAAAGCTTTGTTACCCAATATAATGGTTCGGGTCAAGTAGACACTTATACAAAGCTAATACAGCAAGCATTATAGGTAGTCTGATATCATTGAGAGATAGCGAAAAGATTGAAATTCAATAGTTCTGTCTACATTATTCGTTGAAATCTGACAACATAATTCAACACATAACCCATGGTTTTGACATTCATAATCATTCCATGGGGTTTCTTTTAGAGTTGGAGTATTTCGCTATCAATTAATTGTAGCAAAATACTCTCCTTTTCTATATACGGGTTTTTATTGAGCGCTTACGTAGATAGATACATCATGGACTTTACAATGGATAATGATGTTGATGGTGCAATAATGTATTCATACTATTACAATGGACTTAGAGAAGATAAAGAATCATACAATAATTTTTATCAGGAACTTGTAAAAAAAGATGTTCTAGTATTTTAACGAGAAACCAAAGGTGAGAGGACTGCTATTGGAATGACTATTTTTCCAGGCTATGCAAGAAGTATACAAAATAGTACATCACAGGTAGAAGAATCAATCTGGGATTATTCAGAGGAGGTTTATGATGAAATTCACAAAGTATATAATAATAGGAAGTAGCGTAATTTTACTTTTATTAGTGATAATAGGTGTATCCATAATCAGTAATGATGATTATGAAAGGAAAGTGTATGTGGCGACAGTCGAATGGATAGATACTCTTAGTCCGGGTTCAAGTACGACAAAATATGTGTTGTATTGTAAAGATGGGAAATTAATGCGGTTGGAAAAAAATGTTGTTATGAAAATGGGGAGTGAGGATGAAAAATATATTGCGGGATTATATCGGCAAACTGATGATATGCTTTCTAACGATATGTTTAAAGTAAATGGTGTAACCTATGAAATAGAAAAAGACGGAGGCGACACGATTTTATATTCCCGTAAGTGGGATATAGAAGATATGAATGTCAACAGATTAGTAGAAACCAATGAATCTCTTATGAAGTATTGGATGTTTTATTCAGCAATAGATAATGGTAATATTTCAGCAGAAAAGTTTGAAAGTAAATTAATTGAAGAGGGGTATGTTGCTAATGATTGATAATATATTAGAAACGTATAGCAAATTAGCTTTAGGCTTTCTTGCAGTTTCATCAACTTACATATTTCGAGTAAAGAAATTTCGTAAAGAGTCTAAATATTATGGGCGGTGGTTTTATAATGCACCGATAGTAGTTATGATTCTAATAGGAATAACAGCTGTTGGTTATGTATTGTTACGAACTATATTATTTATGTTAAATCATATAATTGGTTAATAGTTATTCCCATCCAGTGCCTAACAAACCATAACCATTATTACTACAAGAGGTAACCCTCGTAGTACCCGTACCAAAATTTCATGAAAGTACCAATTACAACACTTGTGATCGGTACTTCTTTTTTCTTAATGTATCGCTTTTTAAACCATTTAAGTCGTTTTTAATGTAATCGATTAATGAAAACGATTGTAAAAATGTATAATGACGTCAATGCAGAACATATGCAAAAACAACAGGATATCCTTATCCAACGACGTGTTAGCCATTATGATGGTGATTATCTCATTCATGAGGCCTCTACATCAGGACAAGAGATTAGTTATGTGCGCGGATTGACCTATTTATTAAAAAATGAGACAATAGAGTCGGAAGTTCGATCCTATTATCTTCAAGATGAACATGGCAATGTGACATATATGGTTAATGAAAGTGGCGAGATCGTAAATGCCTATGATTATGACGCCTTTGGCAAGGCTATCTTTACTTTGGAGACGGGTGCAAGTAATGCTATACGCTATACATCAGAGTACCAAGATGTAGAAAGTGGTCTCTATTATTTAAGAGCCCGTTATTATAATCCGGAGATAGGACGCTTTACCAGTGAGGATAGCTATAGGGCTAGCAGGGAAAATCCCTTCCGCTTGAACCTATATACATATTGCCACAACGACCCGATTAACTTTGTGGATCCAAGTGGTCATTGGGAGATAGGGGATGAGAAGTTATCTAAGTCAGCGCAGAAGAAAATCAAGAAAAGTATAAAGAAAGATTCAAAGAACAATAAATATATTGATGCAGAGACGTGGAAGCAAGTCAGCCGAGAAACATCAAGGCAAACAAGAGGAGAAGCACAGTATGCTCAAAAAGCAGCAGTAAATGTAATTAGCTATATCGAAAAAGAAGTGGGGCTTGTTGGAGATTATCAGGCTGACATCGAAAAACATACAGTCCGGTTCCGAGGGAGCTATTTGAATGTTTTAAAAACAACGAATGGAATAATTGACAGTATATTTGGAACGGATAAGAAAGAGCCACGCCTCCAAATAAAAGAAATTAAAATCCCTTTAGTGTCAATGCATTTAGAAGGAGAGATAAAAGGAAGAAGTGAAATATATCATAGTATTTTTGATTCAATTATTGAGGGTACGAGTGATGTTGAGCAATCTATTATTGATAATGGAATCGCAGTAAATGATATTGATAATAGACCTAAACAAATTGAATTCTTGAACTCGATTCTTCATGGTGCGGTTTCCAAGTATTTAAGAACAGGTATATCATGGCAAGTTACTATGGCACAAGCCGCACAGGAAACTGGATGGGGCGACAAGGAAATCATCGATATGTATAGTGGCAAGTCTAGTAATAATTTGTTTGGTATAAAATATTATGGTTCTGAATCAAATACGGATGAGTATGCGTTGACATGGACTACGGAATATATTAGCAGCTCTGATTTAGGGTATTGGAAAAGCGAACAGGCAAAGTGGGCGCAAGAAGGTGAAGCCCTAATTCAGACGGGAAAAACAAACAGTAAAGACGAAATACAAATAAAGGTAATTCAACCATTTAGTGTTTATAGTTCCAAAGATGATAGCATAATTGCACATTCTCAGACATTAGGTAATGGGCGATATGATGATGCAATGCAGTACAAAGATGACCCATATGCTTTTATTGATGCAATTGCAGGAACATATGCTACAGATGATAGTTATGCATCAAGTATTAGTTCTATAATGACTAAATATCTAACATGGGATGGCAAATAAATTTGGAGGTTTTTATGCGAAAAGTAATTATAATCGTTTTGACCATATTTTTTCTTAGTGGCTGCAACGATATGAGTAATAATTCTAGCGAAGTAAATAAAAATACAGCAGATGGTAATACACAGGAGGCCATTGATGATTCAGATGGAATATCAAGTTTAGATGTGGTGGACTCTAGTGATAGTTCCATAGATGTATGTGAAAGTGTGAACGCAGAAGACTTTTTGTATCAGGAGGTGAAAGAACTTAAACCACTAGAGAGTTATATATATCAAGAATCACAAAAAGAGGCGTATATAATAATAGAAAGTGATGTAACGCTTCATGTAATTAATTTTGAAGGTACAGAAGATGAGTATTATATGGTATATGTCGGAGAACGGTATGAATACCATGATGTGAATTGGTGTTGGTTTTATGTCAATAAAGACTTAGATATAGTACTGTATTATGATGCTGTTGAAGACGAAGTTTATTCATTGTCAGAATGGAGAGAAACTGAAATGTATAGAGCGCAATTTGCATTCATCAATGAATAATTGTATTGTTACTCGAATCTATATTAGTAAAAATGTAATTTAGGCGGGATTACCCACCCAGTGCCTAACAAACCAAAACAATAACTACTATAAGAGGTAACCCTCCTAGTACCAGTACCAAAATTTCATGAAAGTACCAATTACAACACTTGTGATCGGTACTTCTTTTTTGTGACTTGATACACCGGTATAAGCCCCCTTTTTTGCCTTTTCTAATAGACGCGAGGGTTAAAAATAATTGCAATCTGTAAAGGAGAGGTATAAAAAGTAACATCCGAGTGTTACAATATTCATATTACAGAAAGTTAAACATATAATAAGCAAATATTAAGGGAGATTCGTAGAGGAGTATTTATATGGATAAAAAATCAGTAACAACACAAGAAGATTTGATGGCGGTCATCAACCTGTTAGAAGACGGAGGTATAACATATTGGATTGACGGTGGATGGGGTGTTGACCTATTGGCAGGAAGACAAACAAGAATACATAGAGATATTGATATAGACTTTGATGCTACACAGACAGAAAAATTGTTGGATATGCTTTTAGAATATGGATATAAAGTGGATACTGACTGGAAACCGGTTCGAATTGAATTGTATAGTGAACAATATGGTTATCTAGATATACATCCATTTGTTCTCAATGAGGATGGAAGTGCAAAACAAGCAGATTTAGAAGGCGGATGGTATGAATTTGACAAAGAAATATTTGGTACGGCATTGTTTTTAGAAAAGACAATTCCGTGCATATCGCTAGAGGGACAAAAGCTCTTTCATTCAGATTATGAATTAAGAGATAAAGATAAGCATGACCTTTCCGTTCTTGAAAATATATCAAAAGTATAAACGCATCAATTCACTCAAAACCACCATTTTATAAGGTGGTTTTATTCTTTTGTTTTATTCTATCAAGAAGGCATGCTTGAAATTCTTTCTTCTTGCATCAAACAGACAAAGGATGTATAATAAACACAGAGAAAAAAAGAAAAACACAGATTTGTCTGTGAGAAGAGGAGACAGCGATGCTTCCAATCGAGAGAAGAAAAGAAATTGTCCAGATGATCAAAAAAGAAAAATCGGTGCGGGTTAATGAGCTCAGTGAACAGTTTGAAGTCACAGAGGAAACGGTGCGTCGAGATTTGGAAAAACTGGAAAAAGAAGGAGTTTTAAAGAGGACCTATGGTGGTGCGGTATTAGACAACCTGGTATCCGATGACCTGCCTTACTCAGATCGAGAAAAAGTAAATATGGACCAAAAGCGCTTGATTGCAACCTATGCTTCTGAATTAGTTGAAGATGGTGAGACTATCTTTATAGATGCTAGTACATCTGCTCTAGAGGTTATTAAGCAAGTGGATATGACCAAGCGTATTACGGTAATAACTAACTCTCTTAATGCGATTCACCAGTTGAGCCAGTATACGCACATTCATCTTATTGGCATCGGGGGCAACCTCAATGACCAGACCCTGTCTTTTGAGGGACCGATGGCAGCAAGGTTTATCGACCACTATTATGCGGATAAGATGTTTTTTTCGGTCAAGGGGATATCAAAGGAGCGGGGGATGATGGATTCGCGAGAATCCTTGGCAGAGCTTAAGAGTCATATGATTGCCAATTCCAAAGAAGCTATTTTGGTCATCGATGAGTCCAAGTTTGATCAGTCAGCCTTGGTGCGCATTATTGAGACGGATGCGATTGATACAGTGATTACCGAATACCCATTAGATAAATCATGGAAGAACTACTTTGATGATCAAGGTGTACGTGTGATCATTGCAAAATAATACACAGGAAATGTGTGGAATAGAATACAAAAAAAGGAAGGTATAGTATAATGGAAAAGAGTAATAAATTTGCATGGACTTGGGAAATAAAAGAAGAAGCCTTAGAGGAATACGTAAAGATGCACTTAGAGCCTTGGCAAGAGATTCTTGATGAACACACAAAAGCAGGATTTAAAAACTATTCGATTTTTCAAAATGGTAACCAGTTTTTTTATGTGTTTGAGTGTGATGATGTAGAAAAAGCATTTGCCTATATTGATCAAAGTGAACCGTGTCAACGTTGGAATGCGATTACGTCTAAGATGGTTAAGGGTAGCTTTGACTTTGGTGAGGCTGAGCCGATTACGCCTATGCGTGAGGTCTTCTACTTGAAGTGATTTTCCTAAGGGTATGCCCTAAAGGAGAGGATGAGTTTAATGATTACAACGATTACATTTAACCCGGCTTTGGATAAAACGATTCAAGTGGATGCACTTGACTATGGTAAGGTAAATCGTGTCGGACATTTTCGAGAGGATTTAGGCGGCAAAGGGATTAATATGGGACGTATTCTTGGTGGATTTGGTATCGAGACCAAGCATGTTATCGTCCTAGGTCAAGAAAATCAAAAGGCAGTACTGGAGTTTTTTGAAAAAGATGGCATGCAGCTAGAATATTTATCGGTGGCGGGCTATACCCGTACCAACATGAAAATTGTAGAACGGGCCAAAAATCAGACCACAGATATTAACGAAGCAGGTCTTGAAGTGTCCGCTAAAGACATACAAGCACTCTTTGCGATGATTGACGAAGCGGCCAAGGATAGTGATTATCTTGTGATGGGTGGTTCGTTGGCAAAAGGGATGCCGACAGACATGTACGGTCAGATTGCTAGACGTTATGGTCATATGTGTCGAGTCGTGATTGATGCGGATGATGATGTCTTGATTGAAGGGCTAAAAGGGCGACCTTTTATGGTGAAGCCCAATATTCATGAGCTGGAAAATGCCCTTAATCGTAAGCTTACAACGCTGGAAGAGATTGTAACAGCGGCGCGAGACTTGATTGATCAATATGGAGTTGAGATTGTGGTTGTGTCCATGGGAAAAGAAGGTAGCTTGGTGGTGACGCGAGACACGATGCATCGTCAAGGAACTTATCCGACAGAAGTCGTAAGTACAGTTGGTGCAGGGGACTCTATGGTTGCAGGGTTTATCTATGGATTGATCCATGAGATGGGGTTAGATAAGAGCCTGGCTTTTGCTTCGGCGTGTTCGTCCTTAACGATTGAGGTTGAAGGCTATCCAAAGCTTGATTTGCAAGAAGCTATGCGAAGAACCGAGCACCTGATGGAGGAATCTTTTAGTTGACGGACATTTCGCTTCTCATGTATACTTAGTGTGTGACTGAATACACGACATTATAGATCACGATATGTGAGAACAGGAGGTAACATATGGATCCAATTAATCCAGATATGATTACGTTAACGATGGAAAAGAAAAAAAGCATTGCCCTGATTGCCCATGATAGCAAAAAGGCAGACTTGATTGACTGGTGTAAAGAGCATCATGATACATTAAAAAAACACTTTTTATGTGGGACAGGAACAACAGCGCGTATGATTTCAGAGCATGTTGACTTGCCGGTCAAAGGGTATAACAGTGGACCCCTTGGTGGAGATCAACAGGTTGGAGCAAAGATTGTCGAAGGACGTATCGACATGGTCATCTTTTTCTCTGATCCACTCACCGCTCAACCCCATGACCCGGATGTGAAAGCCTTGCTTCGAATTGCTCAGGTATATGACATTCCCATGGCGAATAATCGCGCATCAGCAGACTTCTTCATAACATCAACGTTTATGAATGAAACTTATGATCGAACTATCATTAATTTTCATAAAAACATCAAAGACCGTTCAGAAACTTTGTTGAACGAATAGATAAAAGCACTTCGTTAGACCGCTCATAGAGACGGCTTTCACGGAAGTGCTTTTTTGTTCTATAGGTAAGTTGTTTTATTCAAAATTTTCAAATCACAGGTAATATCCATTAAATAACATCATGGCATGTTCGTTTATAATTGCATTTGGTGGGGATAAAAGATTTGCCACTATAAAACCGAAAGAGACAACCAAAAATATTATTGCAAATATTTTTATCCATAGAAGGAAATGATTTTTTTTGATCTTTTGAGAAAAATACAAAATTATTAACAAGGTAACTGCAATTAATATTGCCAATACTAAAAAAATGATTGCTGGTAATGAACTTAAAAAGGATAATTCTAAAATACTTGTAAAAGTCATAATTTATGATTTCCCTCCTCGTGATCATGTGTGTGCATCTACATATCAATATAAAAGTTATTTGCTAATTAACAAAAGTTGCAACATTGAGATTGTCGATTAAATTATACACACACCATATCATGTTTTTTTAAGAATGAAAGGATAATGTAACGAATACTACCTTTTGATGTCATGAATGGCAGGCAAATCACCAAGACCTCTTTTTTTGTCAGTCCAAACCTCGCCTTATGTTAATGGCAGAGGTTTCTTTTTTTGCTATACTTTTATTAAAGTGATTTAAATGAATAGGAGGACAAGAGCATGGCAATAACATGTATTGCTGTCGATATTGGTGCATCTAGTGGACGACTGATTGCAGGCACTATTGAAGACGGAAAATTAAAACTTGAAGAATTGCATCGCTTTAAAAATGCAATGACACATATTGACGGGCATGACCGTTGGGACGTGGACGGTTTGTTTGAACAAATCGAAGATGGATTGAAGAAAGTATATGAAATCTATCCAAGCGTATCATCAATAGGTGTAGATACATGGGGCGTGGACTATGCCTTGTTAGACCGACAAGGTGAGTTGATTCGTAAGGTTTATGCTTATCGAGACCATCGAACAGATCACACCATGGAAGAGGTCTTTGAAGAAATCGGACGAGACGAGATATATGAAAAAACCGGTGTTCAGTTTTTGCAGTTTAACACCTTATATCAACTTAAGGAACACTATAAAATGCATCCTGAAGATGTGGAAAATGCCAAGGTATACATGATGGTTCCGGATTATCTGCACTATAAGTTATCGGGTAAGACATCCATAGAGTATACGAATGCGACGACAACGCAACTGTTGAATGTTCATACCAACACATGGGATGAAGAACTTGTCAAAGTGACCGGGTTTGACGGTGCGATTTTTGTAGATCCGATTGCCCCTGGGTCTAAGCTTGGAGAAGTCAAGGCAGAGATTTTAGACAAAACAGGTTTCGATAAAATGGATGTTGTCGTGCCGGCAACACATGATACAGGTTCAGCCGTTGCGGCAGTGCCGGCTGTCGATAAAGAGTTTGCTTATATTAGTTCGGGTACATGGAGCTTGATGGGTGTGGAGAGTGATACACCCATAGCCAGTGAACTTGCCGGACAATATAACTTTGCCAACGAAGGTGGTGTATATAATACCTATCGCGTGCTTAAAAATATCATGGGGCTATGGCTAATTCAAGAAGTCCAGCGAATCTATGACTACCAATACAGTTTTGCTGAACTGGTAGAGCTTGCTGAAGAAGTAGAGCCTTTTGGCTGTCTAATCAATCCTAATCATGAGCGCTTCTTAAATCCTGATAATATGATTGAAGAGATTCAAGCCTTTTGTAGGGAGACAGGGCAGAACGTTCCGAGTGAACCGGGACAGATTGCTAGGTGTATCTTTGAAAGCTTGGCTTTTCAATATAAGGAAGTGCTGTTGCAGCTAGGTGAAGTCTATGATGTGCCGATTAAGCGTATTCATATTATTGGCGGCGGTTCAAAAAACCTATTACTTAACCAGCTCTGTGCAGATTTTACAGGATGCGATGTGTATGCAGGACCGGATGAGGCAACAGCTATTGGGAACTTGTTGATGCAGTTTATTACCAATGGAGCCCTAGATTCATTGACAGAGGCGAGGAAGCTTGTCATGGACTCTTTTGATATTCGAAAATTTGAACCAAAAACATATGATGGTATAGAAAAACAATGGGATAAATTTAGGAGGTTATAAGATGTTAAATAAGCAAAGAATTGAAGAAAGTTATACGATTGCAAAACAGATGTATAAAGAAATGGGTGTCGACACAGATGCGGCATTAAAGACGTTGGCGACGATTCCTGTATCTGTTCACTGTTGGCAAGGTGATGATGTCAGCGGATTTGAAAATCCGGATGGCGAGTTGTCCGGCGGTATTCAAGCGACAGGAAATCATCCGGGAAAGGCGAGAACACCACAAGAACTTCGTGCAGATATGGAAAAAGCTTTTTCATTGATTCCGGGGAAAAAGCGTGTTAACCTTCATGCCCTATATCTTGAAACAGACGGACAAGCCGTTGAGCGTGACCAAATCGAGCCAAAGCATTTTGCTAATTGGGTTCAATGGGCAAAAGCCAATGATTTGGGCTTGGATTTTAACCCAACCCTTTTCTCCCATCCAAAAGCAGACGATGGAATGACACTTAGTCACCCGGATGCAGAGATTCGTAACTTCTGGATTGAGCACGTTAAGCGCTCACGAAAAGTTAGCGAGTACTTTGGTCAAGAGCTTGGAACACCTTCGGTAATGAATATTTGGATTCCGGACGGATTCAAAGACATTCCTGCAGATCGTCTAGGACCTAGAAAACGACTCAAAGAGTCATTGGATGAGATCTTGACAGAAAAAATCGATCGACAATATCACCTGGATGCGGTGGAGTCCAAAGTCTTTGGTATCGGTTCAGAAAGTTATGTTGTCGGATCTCATGAGTTTTATATGGGATACGGCGTCAAAAATGATGTCCTTGTCTGCTTGGACGCTGGGCACTTCCATCCGACAGAGGTGATCTCGAACAAACTCTCAGCGATGAGCCTGTTTGTTGATGAGTTGTTACTCCATGTGAGCCGTCCGGTACGTTGGGATAGTGACCATGTAATCGTTCTTGATGATGAGTTGATGGCAATTGCCCAAGAGATTGTTCGTGGCGACTTATTAGACCGCGTTCATATCGGATTGGACTTCTTTGATGCGAGTATCAACCGTGTAGCCGCGTGGACCATTGGAACACGCAACATGTTTAGAGCCTTGCTAATGGCCCTTGTTGAGCCTTTTGATGCCCTAAAATCTGCAGAAGTAGACTTTGACTTTACGACACGTCTTGCCATGCTCGAAGAATTAAAATCAATGCCATGGCAAGCGGTATGGGATTATTACTGTATGCAACAAGGGGTACCGGTAGGATTGGACTGGTTGGATGAAGTGAAAAAATATGAACAAGACGTTCTATTAAAAAGAGGATAAAAAGCCCAATAATATGGGGCGTATCGAATAGAAAATTTCGATGCGCCCCTTTTTTTATTCTATAGGAAAGTCCTACTTTAGCTTTGTTCTTAATGTTCGGTGATTAGATTAGCGCTATGCAAAAACTTTTCAATGGCTGCCAAAGCTTCTGCATGTGTCAGGTTTTCTTTTGGGTCTAATGTAGTGGCATTTCTTCCGGTAAATATTCGAGCGTTGGTTACTTTGATTGCAGATGGAAGTGCCCACTTAGCAATATCTGAGGTGTCCATTGAAGCTGAATCCTCATATGGGTTCGTATAATTGGCAACATCCATAATATTTGCATACATGATCATCGCTTCTTCTCTTGTCACCAGTGCATCGGGTCTAAAGGTAGAATCTGGATATCCGCTGATTATATTCCAGTTGTTTGCGATAACGATTGCTGCAAAGTGTGGGTTTTCTTTGTCGATATCTGTAAACATAGATTCTGTAGAAGTATCGGATTTATATATTCCAAGGCTACGTGTCAGATATTCGACAAGCTCAGCTCGAGTTATTGGTTTGTCAGGGTCAAAGTTTTTTGGGTCCGGCAAAATCAAACGAGACGTCATATTCTCAACGGTAGCTTGAGCCCAGTGATTCTCGGGTAGGTTAACGCTGACAGGGTTATTTATTACGGAGTAAGTTGAGTTTGTTAATGCGCTGATTCGTATATAAAGCTGATTATCTTTGGTGAATAAGGCTGTAGGTACTGGGTTATAAGTATAGTCCGCATTAAATACAATACCGGTAGAGATATCTTCAGCGACAGAACCTTTAGGCGCTTGTAGAACTCTTTCGACATAATTGGTGAATCTATTGACCTCTATTTTTTGTGGGAAGCTATTATTTTCGGAAGAGGCATAAATTTTAAATTCTAAAGGCTCAATAAGTATTTTTGCATTTTTTTCCTTTGTTTTTTCATGCATTAGAAGCTGATTTTCTTTTGGGGCTTTGTTAATTTGAATATCAAATTCAATTTTTTGAAGCTCGCCAGTATCTAATGCCATCTGCTGGGCGATAGAATCGACGTCTAACATGGATGCGGGTATATTGTAAGAGATACCCTCTCGGCTGATTAAAATGTTAAAGTTATTATGTTCAAGTTTTTTTACAATATCTCCGGTAAGGGATATGTTTGAGTTTGCGGCTGAACGATCAGGAACAATAATTTCAATCGTATTATCTACTTGAAGTTCTGTATTTTGTGAGTCTTTTATCCGCTTATCAATAATTTTTGTGACAGAATCAGTTAATACGGAGATGTCTACAGTTCTTATACCGTTTTGGGTATGAATCTGCTCATTACCGATATTAAAACTCTCGTTATTAATCTTTATGACAGTATTTTTAGGTGTAGAAGTATCTGAGGATGAACTGCCACCTCTGCTGGGTGCTGGCTTAACGATAACATTTATACCTGCCAAAAGATTTCCGGGATTTAAAAACGCAGCAGAAGGCTCTATAGAGCCTGTAAAATAGTAAGTTCCCGGAGTATCAGGCTTATAATCTGGAGTGTTTGTATTCCAAGATATAGCAGCACTTGTTGTTGTTGAGTTACTTAAGTTTACATTAACCGTTGAAGGAAAGTTGATTGAAGTTGCAAGCGTTCCTTTTGATACGCTAATATCGGATAGTGGAGAAACAGAATCAATATTTGGTAATGGAACTTCGCCGACAGCAACGTTAACATGTGCCTTGACATCATTTGGATTCGAGATGTTAGGATCGGCTATTGTGAAAGTACCTGTAAAAGCATAGGTTCCGGCTTGGGTTGGAGAGTATACAGGCGTTCCATTGTCCCAGGAGATAGCAGCAGATGTTGTTGATGAATAGTCGCTGATGTTTAGTAAGACAGAAGTCGGTAGAGGTACTTGGTTTAAAGGGGTTCCGTTCTCAACATTAATCTGAGGAATATTCGCAACATTCATTACTCTTAATATATAATTCGCAACAGGCATATTGGCAAAATCAGAAAACTTAAGAGAAGTTTCAGCAACGGTCAAATCATCTATACCGGTTTGGTTATAACTTAGGATTAGATTAGTATCAAAAGAGGTAAGTTTAGCGTCGAGTGTCAGGGTGATTTCATTATCTGCTACGAGGGCTTCGATAATTTGGGGATTAGATGAAGCGCCACTTAATGTAAAAGCGTTAGGGTCAGCTGCACCGCTAACCATAGTTTTATTTAGTTTGAGTTTAATATGCGTTGTATCGATGGTATTAGCTGATCCGATAAGTCGTTTGATGGATGACGAATCAGAATAATATATAGAACCATCCGTATCGACTGCGATAGCCCATACATCAGAAGAGTTAGCATTAAAGGAATCAAGTTTGCTTCCGTTAAGATCATATTTGTCGATCGTTCTAGTATTGGAGTTGGGTACGTACAAAAATCCGTCTTTACCCACTTTAACTTCATTGATAAAGCCGGTATTTGTGATGATTTCAGTTTTTGTACCGTCAGGAGTGACTTTGAATACGCTTTGTGAATTACGTGAAGAGACATATAGATTGTCGTTAGAATCGATAGTTAAGCCAATAATAGAAGAATTAGAAAAACCAGACGCAAATATTGCATTGCCTGTACCATCAGAGTTCATCTTTATAATATTGCCGTTTTGATAATCTAATACAAAGATTTTATCCTGGCTATCAATTGCAATTCCGGTTAATAAGACCCCGGTATCTAATAAGACTGAAGAATTACCACTAGGGTCAATTTTTTTGACTTTACGACCTGCGTGTTCGGCTATGTATAGATTTCCGGCATTGTCGAAAGTCATACCTAGGGGTTGCAGAGTCGAAGAGAAAAAGACATTTTTGTTACTGCCGGTTTTATCCATTTGGAGTATTTTGCTACCTGAATATTCGGAGACATATAACTTATTATCATCGGAAAAGATGATGTCCAAGGCACTTGCATGCCCGGAGGAGATGTCAATTCCATAAAATGAATTGGTTTCTGCGTGTAAAACCTCGAATGAACTCAAAGATGAAAAGATTAATAGAAATGCCAGTAGAAATGAAATGCGTTTTTTATGATACATAAAAACCCTCCCTGATTTTAAAAAAATTTTAAGAAAAAATATATATATGTATTATATCATGAAATTATAAGTGATTTTAAAAAAAATAACATAAAATGTTTTTTTGCTTTATAATAAGAGTAAATATTAAAAGTGGAAGGAAGTAAATATGCCTGTAAAAGTTATAACAGATAGTACATCATATATATCACAAGAGTTAGTAAAAAAATACGAGATAGATATTTTATCCCTCAATGTACTTTTAAATGGAAAGAATAAACGGGAATTAGATTGGACAAATGAAGAGTTTTATCAAGAGATGGAGCAATGTGGAGAATTCCCAAAATCTTCACAGCCTTCTTTAGATGAGATGGTCAACCTTTTTGAAAAACATATACTTCAAAATGAACAAGTTGCAGCAGTTTTTATGTCGTCTAAGATGAGCGGAACGTTTGCAACAGCAACGATGGTTAAAGAACAGCTGTTAGAAAAGTATCCGGAGGCTGAAATAGAAATATTGGATTCCAAAACGAATTCAATGCAGCTTGGATTTGCAGCACTTGAGGGAGCAAAAAAAGCAAGTGAAGGTGCTAGCCTAAAAGAGGTTTTAGGTGCTATGGAGCATGTTATTGATAATAGTCGATTTTTGTTTACGCCAGAGACGTTTGAGTATCTAAAAAAGGGCGGAAGAATAGGCGGAGCAGCGGCGCTTTTGGGACATTTGTTTAATATAAAACCTGTCCTTACGGTAGAAGATGGGCAGACCATGGTCTTTGGAAAGGTAAGAACGCGAAAAAAAGCAATCGATTTGATTTTGAACAAACTTTATGAAGATGTATCGGATAGAGAACTTGGTGGTATCATTGTCCATCATATAAACTGTGAAGATAAAGGTCAGGAGATAGCTGAGGAGATTAGGCTAAAACTGGGAATTAAAGTGAAGGTGCAGTCGATAGGACCGGTCATAGGGACACACGTAGGACCGGGGAGTGTAGGCGTTGCATATTGGTTAAAGTAAGCTGTGGTAACATATCATTGAACAAGAGTGAGGATATGTCTAAGGAAAGAGGTGGTAATGATGACGACTCAGGAACTTGATCAGCGCCTTCGTGGGCTTAATGAAGTAGAACTTGCCTATCGGGGAACGACACCGGATGGTTTAAGAACATACTTTTCTAACGAAAACCCAACAGATGCATGGATTATCAACAGTGACAAGCTGATGGAGGAAGGAGAGGTTATCGCTATCCATAAACATGATCGCTTTGTAACCTTTGACAAGCACCGTCATGATTATCTTGAGATGATTTTTGTCTATTCAGGTGCGATTCGTCAATCCATTGAGGGCAAAGATTTAACCATCAACAAAGGGGAGATATTTCTTCTGGATATGAATATGGAACATAGTATCTATGAGGCCGGTGAAGATGATATTGCTATTAATATTTTGATAAAAAAAGAATTCTTCGATTCTTTTTTCATGAAACAGGTGGCATATAATGATGTGATTTCTAACTTCGTGGTCAAAGCTATCTATGGAAAAAAAGACGTGAAGCAGTATATTTATTTCCAAACCTCAAAAAACGAGCAAATTTGGAATTTTATGCTCCAGCTTCTGATGGAATACTATGAACAAAGAAATGGCGTGGAGACAGCGATTCGTGCGTATATGCTTTTGATTTTTAACGAACTGTTTCGAAGCTATGAAAAACACTTGTCTAAATCGATGGTTAATGCAATCGACACCAGTATTTCAGCGGAAGTTTTAAACTATATTAATGACCATTTTAAGGATTTGTCCCTAACGATGATGGCAAAAGACTTTAATTATCATCCGGATTATCTAGGGAAGATGATTAAGAAGATGACCGGATCGAGCTTGACGACATTGGTAAAAGATCGTAAGCTCGATTATGCAGGATATCTTCTTGAACATACCGAGATGGCCATTAGTGATATTGTTGCAGAGATAGGGTATTCGAATATTTCCTATTTTTACAAGCAATTCAAGAAAAAATTTGGTGCGACACCAGATCAAATACGCAAAAAATAAGAGTGCATTTATCTACCAACTTATTGGTGATGATTGATCAACAGCATCTGATTATTAATAGTTGACAATTATATGAGTGATGAATATAATGAACTAAGGTTAATTATAGATTCCAAAAGGAACGGTAACCATAGGGATGAATAAATAAAGATGAGTAAATAGATGAGTGTATATAATTCATCGTACGCGGGGAGAAAAATGAACGTTATATTGGTAGCTAATGAAGAGACTAATTATTTTAGTTCTTATATGAGCGGAGCTTTCAAAGAAAAATTAAAATTTCTTGACGTTGGTAGCTATGACCTTTTTCATGATCGAATGCATGAGATAGATTATAGTTTTTTTGTAGTGATTATTGATAATTATTACAGCCACACTTCTACGGATAAATATAACCGAATTCTTCAATTCCTTAATAACAAAGAACAGCACAAAGGTACAGGTAAAGTCTTGTTGATGACTGAAGCGTTGAGTATTTGTAGATAATATTTCGGGAAATATCAAGAAGGATTTTCTTGTTGTTATTTTAGCCTAACTATAACAGGTATTATTATAAAATAGACTTATTATGAGGATACTTTATCTTGTATTCAAGAACGACAGGTATTTGAGAAAAATAAAGAAAGTACTATAACTATTTTTTTTGCAACATAAATCACATTAGGTTTTGCAACAAAAAAGATACCATTAAAGCGTAGAACAAAAGGAGAGTATAACAATGAAAAAAACAATAGCAGTACTACTAATCATCATCACAAGCATGATTACCCTTCAAAACGTAGAAACCACAGCCATTGAAGTGGAATTACCGTTACGAATCGTCATTGATGGAGAACAACTGATGTTTCCGGATGCACAGCCATTTATCGACAATAACAATCGAACCCAAACCCCGGCACGGTTTATAGGTGAAGCATTAGGAGCGACTGTGACATGGGATAAAACGAAACAACAAGCAAAATTTGTTAAAGATAACAGTGAACTGTTAATCAACATAGGAAGTAAAACCTATCAGCTAAACGGAAAAGACAGAACGATGGACACCGAAGCCATCATCAACAATGACAGAACTTTTGTACCGGCACGTTATGTAGCAGAAGCCTTTGGTGCAGAAGTATCATGGGATCAAAAAGTGAAAACGGTATACATTAAATCAGGAGAAGGAACAACCATAACAACAGGAGAAGGCAACGTCACCTACTACGACGGAATATCCTTTGATCCTGAGAAAGATGAAGACATTCATGGAATAATGAATGAAGAAAAACATGCAGAGTTTTGCCTGAAAATGGCAGAAAGTGTAAGTTTTTACAAAAAAAATGGAGAGTTATGGATGAAAGGTGAATTTCCTGAAGTACCTGAAGGGTATAGGTGGGATTTACATCTTGAGCCTTTTTACTTAGATAAGACGAGTCATCTATATGGCAGGTTTTCCAAACATGAAGAAGCAAGGTTCCCAATGGTAGGAAGTTTTGATGTGAAGTCATTAGAACAAGATGAAACAAAGTTAAATTGGATTAGAATGATAGTATTGTTATGGAACGAAAATGACCAGTATTTAGGTGAGTTTCAGTTGCAAACAAAAGACACCCAAGGTAAATATGAGAACGAAGTGAGATATATAACTAATACAGGTTACCCGGATATTGATTACTTAGATACTTTTGATTTTGACTACTTTAATCAATGGTTTAAAGGTAGTGTAAAGTAGCCTATGAAAAAACAGGTTATAGAAAATGGCCCGTCAGGATCTTGAAAATTTCAAATATATATACTTTTGGCAGACGGACGTCGCTCTTGACAGCACACAAAAGCAATGCTGGGGACAGTTACCGACGGCGATAACAGGGGAACAGATAGACTTATCCTGTCGTGTTCATAGCATTGTAGCATTGCTTTTGTGTGCCATCAAGGGTAAATCGAAATCAAGATTTCGACGACTGTTTTTAAACCTCCGGCTCTAATCTAAGAACAGATAGATTTGAATTCTTTTTCTTGAAGTTCTAGGATGGTTAACTGGCCAAGATACATGAGAATCTGCCATTTGCCTGGCATATTGTCAGCCTTTTCCAACTGTTCAACCTTGTTTAGAACGGAGTTGTTGAAGGTTGAATGTTTACGAAGAAAGTTGTAATAGGCAACCCACAGAGCAACAGAATAGTTGGCGCCATCGAAGTTTTTATATCCGCAAGTACAACGGTAAGATTCCTTGTAAGTACGGTTGAGCCGTTCGACAACCTGTTTGAAAGGTCTAAACTGGGTTGAGACTTCATCATCATTGGTTAGACCGATGACTTGAGTGATATCGAAGTCCAAAGGATCTTTGTCTTTCAGATGGAACTGCTGAGCAGCCAATGGATAGGCACTATAGCCGTCGGCAATGAACTTAAAAGATTCACTCAGCGAAGTTAAGCCTTTAAAAGCCATACGCATGGCAAGAGTACATGGACGGACGGTTCGGTTGTCAGAGACTTGATAGCCAATGACTGATTTTGAGACAGCATCCATAATGAACCATATATAACCTTTGATTCCTTTGACTTTGATGTAGGTTTCATCGGCAATGAAGGTGTCTGATTTCTTATAATCATAGTAATCGACAAAGGGTTTAACTAATACAGCAGCCGTTTGACAGTAGCTGGCTACAGTGGAATGGGAAAGCTTGATACCATGAACTTCTTCCATGGCAAAGACAGTTTTACGAAGAGACAGCCCCAGATTCACATGATAAGTCAGACAAAGAGCCATGACATGAGCATTGTTCTTGCGAAATTTTAGGGAAGACGCATTCTTGGGTAAGGAATCCATATCCATGGAAAAGAAATCCACAGAGAATTCTCGGTAAAGGTAATGAAGTTTGTGTTTATATTTTTGATTATTATCAAGAGTTTCTTGATCCATAGCTTTAAGGTTGCGGAGATAATAGGAACACTTGTCATTGACGCACTTGTGAATGATGAAGAATTTTCGATTCTTTTTTTGAACTAAAGAATGTCCGCAGTAAGGGCACTTGAGTTTAAGACTTTTGGTGATCTGCTCACCGGTAATAAAGGTTTGACCACAAACTTTGCATTGATACTGGCCATTACCACCATTGTTGTCGTAAAGATAATGATGAGGGGCACCGCAAAGAGGACAAGTGGTATCTTCAGGGATAGACTTGCCGTTGCGTCGCTGAACCGGTTTGACCTTCTTCTCATACTTCCATTCATAGTAGGACAGCAAAAACTGCCAATCCTGTTTTATAAAGGGAACGATGGTGGGAAGGATATCGGTCTTAAATTTTTGATATTTGGGTGAATGAATATCGTCATGAGCCCATTGACCAAGAGGTATATATTTGGAAATAAAAAGTACCAACCAACGAATTTGTTGATTTTGGTATTGGATTAATAGTAGTAAATGAGTTATAATTTTCTGCATAGTGATGACTTCCTTTCTTGGAATAATTTTTGTGTGGGAACTTAAATTATAACCGAAAATAGGGGGTCATTGCTATTTTGTTGTAAAACAATGGTGAAACCCTTGAAAATAAAGGTTATTAATAAAACAGAGGAGTGTCAGACTTGACACTACCGGTTTAAATAGAGGGGAAATAGGATGAAGAAGATAAGTTTATGGGTTGGAGTCATACTACTTCAGTGTATGTTCTCTCTGTCGATGATTGCCAAAGAACAAGAACAAACAATCATAATAGAAGAACCTAGGAATCATGAAGTTATACTAAAAAAGGCAGAGGTAGGTCCTAATGTTATTCAGTTATGGCATTATAGTGGTGGAGCAGTAGGCATTAATTTTTTATTATAATTTGAAACTTACCATACGACTTTTTGCCGGGAAGACTTTGGTGATAATCCTGTTGCAGGAAGGTTTAGTGATATGTTACAGGAAGAATTATTCGGAACGATTTTTTCCTCAGGAAGTGCAACGCGTAAGTATCGGAAGTGGATTGACACCAGCACGGAAGAAGAAAAAAGTGGACATTATCGATACAGATCAAGTACAGGAAGTTTTCCGTCGGTAGAAAAAAATATTTATGTTAATACCCTAATATACAATGGTATGGAAGAAATATATAGTCCATGGTTTGACAATACGATTGAGAATAATGATAGAAGCACCCTGAAAAAAGAATTGAAATGGACAACTGAACCGTATGATTTTACGACAGTCAGATGGATGTATCGCTTGGATAAGAATGGAAATAAAGTGAATCCAACGCCATTAAGAGGTCGAATCAAGTATATGGACCAAGTAGACAAGCAGCAAAAGAAGGAAGTAGAGATAAAGATGACTACAAACAGGCTGTTTTTGCAACAGATAAACATTTGAGAAATAAAGACTACCCAATAAAATCCGGTTATAATTTCAACCCAGGCGGGATATATAGCTTTCATGTTGAAACAACCACATATAAAACGACAAAAGCATCTACAGAGGATCATCAAAAGTTAGTAGAGCAATTAATAGACAGCTTCAGGTATGAAACAAATCTTGTTTATATAACCAGTGGAAAATCAGCAGTAGACTTGTCAGGACAGAGGGTAAATGGGGCAGGTCATAGTTATGGTGGTCAAGTGGCAACTTTATCAGCAGATAATCCATATGGATTTGATGGAACAAAAATAATAACGATAGATACAGACAAAGGATATTCTAAAAAAGTAGAAGAGATAAAATATAGTCCTATGGTAAACGGAACAACAGATTCGCTATTCAAAGAAATCTTAGAGGGATACACTGAGTCAGGTACGCAGGACAGCTTTTCCGATTATAAGTACCGTGAATATATAGAAGGAGGTCAACATCTATATAAAATCACAGAAACTTCAACAGTAACCATACGGATTAATAAGAATAATCAAGATTTTTATACTCATGCCAACATGGAAGATGGAGAGTATTATGTAAAAGTATATTTCGAAGATATAAATCTGTCAGCCTTACCATCGGCATACAATGTGTTAGATGTATTATCAGGAGTGGAGACGTTAGATTTAATCAATATTCAGGTAGAAGGCTCAATGTATGATGATGTAAACGGTAATTAGGAGAAATGGAAATAATTACATAATCTGATGTTATATAGGATGTTAAAGGTGAAAGAATGAAGAAAGTAAAAGTGACACAATATAGGAGAAACCTAAATAAACTCATAAAGAGTGTACTAATACTCATTTTTCTTACAAGTCTAACAGCATGTAAGAAAGAAGAACCAATAACACTTATATGGGAAACGTTAGGAATGAGCAAAGAAGAATATGCGTTGGAACGAATGAATGAGAGATATGGACATGAGTTTATCTTTATAGAAGATTATCCAAGAACAGAAAACAGGAGTGAAGATGTTGTATTTGTCAAATCAAAAGAATTCATGATAGTTACCTGAAATTTTATTTACGAGATGAAGTCGAAGAAGAACTGAGTAAAATTGTAGGAGAAGTATATGAGGATTATAAGGTGTTCTTTAATACAGGTGGCCACGCATTAAGAGGTGAACATCCGGATATGACAGTTAGGAAGTTTATGGAACATCAGTCAGAAAATGGGGATGTACATTTTACGATAATTGCAGAAGATCCTGAATATAAAAGTAATAGAGACATTGATATAGATACAGTAAGGAAATTATTTAAAGAAGAAATATTACCCCATATAGTGATCCTATATGTGCATCCAAAAGAATTAGAACAGATCAATCATGATAATATATACAAACGATTAAATGATATAAAACAGGAAAAATGGGCCTACACAAGAGGTAGCTTTACAATAGGAGAGGATTACGAATTCGTTTACACAGAATGGAGAGATTATGAGTAATGATATATATGGATAGGAAAAGAAAGCGAATCAAAGCAATTCTACGGGACAAAGAATAAAGAATACAAGAAATATAAAACGTTTAAAAAAACTGAAAAACCCTATAATAAGCATACTACTGATTATTATGTTTGTTGGTCTAACAGCATGTAAGAAAGAAGAACCAATAACACCTATATGGGAGACGTTAGGAGAAGAAAAGGAAGATTATATTATAAACAGGATGAATGAACGTTATGGACACGAGTTTATCTTTTTGGAAGATGAACCATTAACCTCAGCATCTGGAGAGGATGTATCTATAGTTAAATCTACAGAATTTCCAGACAGAATAACAGTTTACTTAAACCATAAAACAGGAGATATTCATGATAGTTACCTAATGCTTTATCTCAGAGATGAAGTCGAAGAAGAACTAAGCAAAATCGTAGGAGAAGTGTATAAGGATTACAAGGTGTTCTTTAATACAGGTGGTCACTCATTGAGAGGTGAACATCCGGATATGACTGTTAGGGAGTTTATGGAACATCAGTCAGAAATTAGAGATGTACATTTCTCGATAATTGTAGAAGATCCTGAATATAAAAGTAATAGAGACATTGATATAGATAAGGTAAGGCAATTATTTAAAGAAGAGGAAATATTACCACATATAGTGATTCTATATGTGCATCCGAAAGAATTGGAACAGATCAATCATGAGAATATATACAAACGTTTAAACGATATAAAACAGGAAAAATGGGCCTATACAAGAGGAAGCTTTACAATAGGAGAGGATTACGAATTTGTTTACACAGAATGGAGAGATTATGAATAATGATATGCATGGATAAGAAGAGAGAGCTAATCAAAGTGCAATATTAAGTTTAATGATGTACTTTGAAACATTAGGAGAAGTAAATAAGTGAAACAGATGTAAAGCTGAAAGTAACGTACTCTAAATGATGTTAAAGGGAGAGAAGAATGGATAGAGTAAAACAAACACAATATCTGAAAAGTTTAACAAGTTTTATAGTAAGCGTATTACTGCTTGTTCTGCTTACAAGTATAACAGCATGTAAGAAGGAAGAACCACTAATACCCATTTGGGAAACCTTAGGAGTAGAAAAGGAAGAATATATTATAAATAGGATGAAAGAACGTTATGGACACGAGTTTATCTTTTTGGAAGATGAGCCATTAACTTCGGCATCAGGCGAGGACGTATTTATAGTTGGATCTAAGGAATTTCCAGAGAGAAGAATTACAGTGTATCTAAACCATAAAACAGGAGATATTCATGATAGTTATCTAAAATATTATCTCAGAGATGAAGTCGAAGAAGAGCTAAGTAAAGTCGTTGGAGAAGTGTATGAGGATTATAAGGTGTTCTATTCAACAGGAGGAGACTCGTTAATAGGGGAACACCCAGAGATGACTGTTGACGAATATATAAAATTTAAATCGGATAAAACAGGTTTAGCATTTGTTGTTCTAGTAGAAGATGAGAACTATTTAATAAATAGAGATAGGCAGGTAAATGAACTTAGATTGGAACTAAAGGAGAATGAAATTGTCAGCGATATTATCGTGTATTATCTATTAGAAGGAGAGTTGGAAAACATGGATCACAATGAAAAGGAAGTATTCATGAAAGATATACACAAAGAAAATAGAGCGTATACAAGAGGTGGATTTACCATGGGAAATGACTATGAATTTTCTTATGAGGAATGGAGAGAATATAGATGAATGAGTTGAAAAATGAAGATAAAGCGAACCAAAGTGCAATATTAAGTTTAATGATGTACTTTGAAACATTAGGAGAAGTAAATAAGTGAAACAGATGTAAAGCTGAAAGTAACGTACTCTAAATGATGTTAAAGGGAGAGAAGAATGGATAGAGTAAAACAAACACAATATCTGAAAAGTTTAACAAGTTTTATAGTAAGCGTATTACTGCTTGTTCTGCTTACAAGTATAACAGCATGTAAGAAGGAAGAACCACTAATACCCATTTGGGAAACCTTAGGAGTAGAAAAGGAAGAATATATTATAAATAGGATGAAAGAACGTTATGGACACGAGTTTATCTTTTTGGAAGATGAGCCATTAACTTCGGCATCAGGCGAGGACGTATTTATAGTTGGATCTAAGGAATTTCCAGAGAGAAGAATTACAGTGTATCTAAACCATAAAACAGGAGATATTCATGATAGTTATCTAAAATATTATCTCAGAGATGAAGTCGAAGAAGAGCTAAGTAAAGTCGTAGGAAAAGTGTATGAGGATTATAAGGTGTTCTTTAATACAGGAGGGTATTCAAAGCTGGGCGAACGCCCAGATATGACAGTAAGGGAGTTTATGGAACATCAATCTGAAAATGGAGATGTACATTTTACGATTATTGCAGAAGATCCGGATTATAAGGAAAATAGAGACTTTCATATAGATAAGGTAAGGCAATTATTTAAAGAAGAGGAAATATTACCCCATATAGTGATTCTATATGTACATCCGAAAGAATTGGAACAAATCAATCATGAGAATATATACAAACGTTTAAACGATATAAAAAAGGAAAAATGGGCCTATACAAGAGGAAGCTTTACAATAGGAGAGGATTACGAATTTGTTTACACAGAATGGAGAGATTATGAATAATGATGATAATAAGTATATTCATAAAATACCACAGTGAAAAGTTGGTTTTTTGTTCTTTAGATTTTGCAGGAGAAACTTGAAAACATCTTAAGGATTACCTTTGAAGAAGAGGAGAAAATCAAATACCTTTTAAAAAAACTAAAACAAACACAAAAAGAAAGAAAAGCGTTGTTTCAGAGCCGTAATGCCCCAGGAAATATATCGAGTATTGATATATTTCCTGGGGCATTTTTTGGTCTTAGAAGAAAACAAGGATAATCCACAAAAAAACACATAAAAACAGGGGTAAATTCATTGACATTAGTGGGGTTAAGTGGTACTATTAGAATGAAATAAAGATAAAACAACATAAAACAACATAAATCAAGAATTATTTGGAGGTAAGCTATGTTTAATGAATTTGAAGTAAAAAAACAAATGTGTGAAATTGGTCAACGCATTTACCAACGTGAAATGGTTGCAGCAAACGACGGGAACTTTTCAGTGAAACTCGATGAGAACACATTTTTATGTACACCAACAGGCGTGTCTAAAGGTTTTATGACACCAGACATGATCTGTAAAGTCGATGCAGATGGAAACTTAAAGCAACCTAATGGTCAATGGAAACCATCTTCAGAGATTAAGATGCACATGCGTATTTACAAAGAACGTCCAGACGTTAACTCTGTTGTTCATGCACATCCACAATATGCAACAGCATACGCAATTGCAGGTATTCCACTAACAGAAAAAATAATGCCTGAAGCGGTTATCTTCTTAGGCGAAGTTCCAATTGCAAAATACGGTTTACCTTCAACAATGGAGATTCCAGATGCAGTTGAACCTTACCTTGACTGTTATGATGCAGTACTTCTTGAAAACCACGGAGCTTTGGCATGGGGACATGATTTGATGTCAGCCTACTTTAAAATGGAAAGCTTAGAGTTCTATGCATCTTTGGCATACAAAGCAAAAGCTTTAGGTGGGGCAAAAGAATTACCATCTGAAGAAGTGGCTCGATTATACGAACTTCGTAAACAATTTGATGTACCAGGTCGTCATCCGGTAGACTGCCAAAGTGGCGCGTGTTCAACAAAAACAAATTCACCAGCAAAAACAGACGCAAGTGAAGCAGCAATTGCAGAAATTGTAAAACGTGTTATTGAGCAGTTGAAATAGAGGTGAGCAATGTGAAACGCTCTCGAAGAATGGAGATTCTCGATCAGCGTCCTGTCAACCAAGATGGTTTTATTGATGAGTGGCCGGAAAAAGGATTTGTGGCGATGTCAAGCCCTTATGATCCAAAGGCAAGCTTAATCATTGACAATAACCGAGTGATTGAGCTGGATGGAAAAAATCGTGAAGAATTTGACTTTATTGATGAATTCATAGCAGATCATTACATTGATGTCAAGACGGCGCAAGAGAGCATGGCGTTGTCGCCGATACAAATAGCTAGATTATTGGTTGATATTCACGTTGATCGACAACAGATCATAAATATTTTTAAAGGACTGACACCAGCCCGAGTTACCGAAGTGCTTAATGAGCTTAATGTTGTTGAGATGATGATGGCAATGCAAAAAATGCGTGGGCGTTTGTTCCCTGCAAATCAAGCACATATTACCAATGCAAAAGACAATCCGATTTTGATTGCTGCGGATGCGGCTGAAGGCGCGCTTCGTGGTTTTCGTGAGGAAGAGACAACCGTTGGTATTGCAAGATATGCACCGTTAACAGCAGTAGGATTATTAGTTGGAGCCCAGATTGGTTCCAAAGGGGTTTTAACCCAATGTGCAGTTGAAGAAGCTGTTGAGTTACAGCTAGGTATGCGTGGTTTTACAACTTATGCCGAGACCATGAGTGTCTATGGAACAGAAGCTGTTTTTATGGATGGGGATGATACACCTTATTCCAAAGCGTTTTTGGCATCAGCTTATGCCTCCCGTGGTTTAAAGACACGCTTTACCTCAGGGACAGGTTCTGAAGTGTTGATGGGAAGCGCCGATGGCAAATCCATGCTTTATCTTGAGACAAGATGTCTCATGGTTACCAAAGGGGCTGGCGTTCAAGGGATTCAAAATGGTTCCGTAAGTTGTATTGGTGTCACATCAGCAGTGCCCTCAGGAATACGTGCTGTGTTGGCAGAAAACCTGATTGCATCTTCCCTTGATTTAGAATGTGCATCCTCCAATGATCAGAACTTTAGTCATTCGGATATGCGAAGAACCGCTCGAACCATGATGCAGTTTTTACCCGGAACCGATTTTATCTTTAGTGGATATAGCGGCGTTCCTAATGAAGACAATATGTTTGCCGGTTCAAACTTTGATGCAGAAGATTTTGACGACTACAATGTGTTGCAGCGGGATTTAAAGGTAGATGGTGGTCTTAGACCGGTCAAAGAAGAAGACGTTATTCGTGTGAGAAACAGAGCGGCAAAAGCCATGAAAGCGATTATAGAAACTCTGGAACTTGGACAAGTAACAGATGAAGAAGTTGAAGCGATTACCTATGCCCATGGCAGTCGAGATGTTCCGGATCGAGATGTTGTCTCAGACTTGCAGGCGATTGACAAGATGATGCAAGACAAAGTAACGGGGATTGATGTTATCAAAGCCTTATATAAGTCTGGATTTGAAGAAGAGGCGGATATGGTCTTAAGTATGTTAAAACAAAGATTATCTGGCGATTATCTTCAAACCTCAGCCATATTAAATGAATCCTATGATGTTATGAGTACCGTTAACTATCCCAACACCTACAAAGGACCGGGAACGGGGTATGTCATGGATGAAAAGCGCTGGGATGAAATAAAAAAAATCCCCCACATAATTCAACTGGATGATTTATAGGAGGTGTCATAGATGAATACATTCAACCGAGACATCACTGTCGAAGAAATTGTAGAAGCGGTGAACAAGGTCATAAGTACAATGACAGAATCTAAGATGCCGACAGAAGATAAAACCCAAGTAGGAGAGCTTAAACAGCTAGGAACCGTCAAGCCCAGTCAAGATGTAAAAGAAGTTGGGGTGGCTATTGGTCCAGCCTATGGTCTGCATATCCACAAAACGATTAATGGACTAGACCATATGGTAGTTCTTAAGGAAATCTTGGCGGGAATTGAAGAAGAAGGCATGATTCCTCGCGTGATTCGCGGAACAAGAACCTCGGATGTTGCCTTTATCGCCAATGATGTAGCCAAGCTTGTAGGTTCAGGAATTGCTGTTGGTATCCAGTCTAAAGGGACGACAGTCATTCATCAAAAAGACTTGTATCCTTTGACAAATCTTGAACTATTTCCCCAAGCGCCCATCATTACGCTTAAGATGTATCGACAAATCGGGAAAAACGCGGCAAAGTATGCAAAAGGAGAGCAGGTCAAACCGGTAAAAGTTATCAATGACATCACTTCCAGACCTAAGTACCAAGTTCGAGCAGCTTTAATGCATACCAAGGAGACGGAATATGTCGTCAAACGTGGCCCGTATATTGAAATAGAAGTACCTATGTAGGAGGTAAGTATGGACTTATATCCGTTAAAAGAAAAACATCCCAATATTATCAAAAGTAAAAGTGGAAAGGGTCTTGATGAGATTACATTAGAAGCCATTGTTGCTGGAGATGTAACGGCAGAAGATATTAAGATATCCAAGGAAGTCTTAGTCTTGCAAGCAGAAGTAGCAAGACAAGAAGGTAAGATTCAACTGGCACAGAACTTTGTTCGATCCGCAGAACTGATTGAAATTCCTGATGATGAAATCCTTGATATGTACAATATGTTGCGACCTTATCGTTCCACAGAAGAAGAGTTAAAAGCCCTTAGTAGTAGGCTTCGAACAGAATATGATGCACAAGTATGTGCAGACTTCATTGAAGAGACATTATATGTCTATAAAAAACGCGACTTACTAAAACAGTAGAGAAAATGGTGATGATATGCTCATAGCCGGTGTAGATATCGGAAATTCAACAACTGAAATCAGTATTGCAAAGGTCGATGAACAAGGATATATGCATTTTCTCTCCTATGCAGAAGTCGAGACGACAGGAACCAAAGGGACAATTCATAACATCAAAGGTATCAAAGAAGGTTTGCGTCATGCCATGCTTAAGGAAAAGATGCAAGTAAGGGACTTATCCCTCATCCGATTAAATGAAGCGGCCCCGGTCATTGGCGATACGGCCATGGAGACCATTACAGAGACCATTATCACAGATTCGACAATGGTTGGACACAACCCGGACACACCTGCAGGCCAAGGTGTGGGTGTAGGAAGAACCATATTTATCAAAGACCTCATTGAGATACGTCACAAAGAACCCCTCTTGGTGATGGTTCCTGAAACTATGGATTATGAATTTTGTGCCAAATGCATTAATGCGGCAGAACAAAATATCGTTGGCCTCATCTTACAACGCGACGAAGCCGTTCTAGTCTACAATCGTTTGACCAAAAAAATTCCGATTATAGATGAAGTGAGTGGCATTGATAAACTTCCGATAGGTAAATTGGCCGCTATTGAAGTAGCCATTCCAGGGATGACTATAAAAACATTATCCAACCCGTACGGCATTGCAAAACTTTTTGACCTATCACCGTCGGAAACATCAGCGGTGATTCCAATATCCAAAAGTCTGATTGGCAAAAAGTCAGCAGTTGTTGTAAAAAATGCAGAAGGTGGCATGCGGGAAGTTAAAGTTGAAGCAGGAAGCTTAACCTTGAAAGACTACGAAGACAAAACGGTTTCGATATCCATTGATGCAGGAGCTAGAGCGATTATGGAAGCAGTCCAAACCGTAGGAGACATCAAAGACATTCAAGGAGAACAGGGAACTTATGTAGGCGACATGCTTCATCGCATGAAGCAGAACCTATCGGAACTATCGGAAGAATCTACAACGAAGTTAAGTATTAATGACTTACTAGCCATTGACACCTTTGTTCCGGTTAAAGTTAAAGGAGCTCTTGCAGATGAGGTGGCTATGGAAAAAGCTGTTGCAATCGCAGCCATGGTTAAGGCAGATAAGCTTCCGATGAATCGATTAGCAAGACAGCTCGAAGAGCAGTTGAACATCCCGGTAAAAGTGGCAGGTGTTGAGGCGGTGATGGCAGCCATCGGAGCGATGACAACCAAAGGCACACAACTTCCCATAGCCATACTGGATTTGGGTGGAGGATCAACCGATGCAGCCTTGCTTGACAAAAAAGGTGAAGTTCGCTCGATACACTTAGCAGGTGCAGGAAGCTTTGTAACCATGTTGATTGACAAGGAATTACGCCTAGAAAACCTAACGATGGCAGAGTTAATTAAGCGCTATCCCATTGCCAAAGTTAATTCCTTATATCATATGACCATGGAAAACGGCGAGGTGGTTTTTCATCATAAACCCTTACCGGCAAAACTCTATGCACGTGTTGTAGTGGTTACAGACAGTGAACTGATTCCTATAATAACAGATTTATCCTTAGAGCGTATTACAACTGTGCGCCAGGAGATTAAGCAAAAAGTCTTTGTAACCAATGCGCTAAGAGCGTTGGAAAAAGTGGCGCCAAATGGTGATATACGACAGATTCCCAATGTCGTTATCCTCGGAGGTTCAGCCCTAGATCAAGAGATACCGGAGTTGATTCAACAGGAACTGGCTAAGTATAACATTGTTGCCGGACGTGGAGACATTCGTGGTGTCTTAGGACCCAGAAATGCAGTAGCGACTGGATTAGTCATGAGCTATTTAAGTGAGGCGTTTCAATGAAAAATCTAAAAACGAGTATCATCGTAGCGAGTTATGAGCCGGATAAAAAAACATTACAAGAAGTATTAGCTGGAATTGAAGAAGAAGGCGGTCTCGCCCAGACAATAGATGAACCTTTAAAACATGTTGCAGAGGCATTAGCCAATAAGGCGGCAAAGCAATCAGCCCTTGGAACCGGCATTGGCATCTATAAAACCAAGGTAGCCCTTGCCTTTAATACCCAAGTTGGTCTAGCTAAGGTTGCCTTTGAACCAAGGACCCCAAGACAGACAGGACAAAATGCAGCACGATATACCAAGAATAAGCCCTTTATATAAGGTGGTGAAGATGTGAGTGTATATACAAAAAAAGGCGACGGTGGAATGACAGACTTATTTAACGGACAGCGCGTACATAAAACCGACATACATATTGAGACTTTAGGTAATATCGATGAGTTAACCAGTGCCATTGGCATTGTACGATCAACCCTTCAAGAGGACGATATAGCGAGGGAATTACTGAACATACAAAAACGATTAAAAGACATCATGGCAGTTATCGCATCAGACTTTGAGCAAGATATCGATACACAGGAGGACACAAAAGCCCTAGAACAGGCCATTGATCATAATCAACAGCTGTTTCCGCCCCTTGACCACTTCATTTATCCGGGAGACCTTAAGGTCGCAGCCCAGATTGATTTGGCAAGAACCATAGCGAGACGAGCAGAGCGACGGTTAACCCATCTGATAGAGACAAAAAACATACAGACAAGCATTAGTAAGTACATCAACAGGTTATCGGATTATCTCTTTGTTCTGGCAAGAAGACTTGAGTTTAGAGACTTAGTTCTCCAATCCATGGATACCTCAAGTCCAGTAGGAGCACACCCAAAAAGCATGACCCTGGATTTGGCAAAACACATCGCAAGCGTAATTGAAAATGAAGCAAAACGCATGGGAGCAAAAGTTGTCATCAGTATAGCCAACAAAGACGGCGTCAGTATTTTAACTCAAATGATGGATGATGCATTTTTTATTAGCAAAGGACTTGCTGAGAAAAAAGCATTCACATCGGCAGCACTTCAGATGCCGACCCATGAACTTAAGACATTGGTTAGCCAAGGAGCCCCTTTTGAAGGGTTGGAAGATATGGTTGATGAGAAAATCATAACTCTAGGTGGAGGTTATCCACTTAAGAATAAAGATGTCACCTATGGTGCAATCGGCGTGAGCGGCAGTAGCGCTGACAATGATATCTATCTTGCATCATATGGAGCAAGTAAGACAGAAAGGAAAAGCGTATGAATGAACAAGACTTACAGTCAATTGTGGCAAAAGTCATGAGTGAAATTGCAGGAACAACAAGCAATGTTCAAACGGCACCTGCACACCATGGATCTTCAGTGGCCTTACCCATCGTTAATGTTGGAAAAGGTGTATTTGAAAATATGGAAGATGCCATTGCAGCGGCCAAAGAAGCACAACGTAAATTACGTATGATGCCCAATGAATTCAGAGAGCAAATCATCACAAGGATTCGTGAAAAAATTCATGAAAATGCAGATACCTTGGCACAAATGGGTGTTGCAGAGACCGGCATGGGACGTGTAGGACATAAAGTATTAAAGCATCAATTGGTGGCGGATAAAACTCCCGGAACAGAATGTATTGCGCCGGAAGTCTTTACAGGAGACCAAGGATTAACATTAATTGAGCGAGGAACATGGGGTGTCGTTGGTGCAGTAACACCATCAACCAACCCAAGTGAAACCATCCTATGTAATTCCATAGGGATGATTGCCTCAGGTAATACGGTTGTCTTTAACCCACATCCTAATGCAGCAAACACATCAAACTATGCAGTACAATTGGTAAACGAAGCTGCGGTTGAATGTGGAGCTTTTGAAAACTTGGCAGTATCGGTCAAGAAACCTACATTAGACAGCGGGAACATCATGTTTAAGCATCCGGATACACCGTTACTTGTGGCTACAGGTGGTCCGGGAGTTGTTAAAGCAATCTTAAGCTCAGGCAAGCGAGGTATTGCAGCCGGAGCAGGGAATCCGCCAGTACTTGTTGATGAGACGGCTAACATTGTTAAAGCAGCCGAAGATATCATTAACGGTGCAACCTTTGATAACAACCTTCCATGTATCGCGGAAAAAGAAGTAGTTGTTGTTGATCAAGTTGCAGATAAGCTTATTGATGAAATGATTAAGAACAATGATTGTTATTACTTATCCAAAGAACTTGCAGACAAACTAGCCAAAGAAGTCTTAGTTGAAAACAAAGGTAAGTTAGGAATTAACCGTAAATGGGTTGGACGTGATGCCCATAAAATACTTGAAGCAATTAACATTAAAGCGGATGAGAGCATTCGATGTATTATTTTTGAAGGAACCAAAGATCACCCACTTATCTACGAAGAACTGATGATGCCAATTCTTGGAATCGTACGTGTAGCCGATGTGGATGAAGGGATTGCAGTGAGTGTGGAACTTGAAGGTGGTAATCGCCACTCAGCACATATGCATTCTATGAATATTGAAAACCTAACAAAATTTGCCCGAGCCATTGATACAGCAATCTTCGTAAAAAATGCACCATCCTATGCAGGTATCGGATTTGGCGGGGAAGGTTTTACAACCTTTACCATAGCAAGTAAAACAGGCGAAGGGTTAACCAATGCCAATTCATTTACAAAATCTCGACGATGCGTCATGTCGGAATTCTTATACATACGATAAAAGGAGGTAAACATGGATATCAATCAAATCGACATACAAACAATTGTGTCAAAAGTGATGGAATCACTTGGTGAAGATTCAAAGACACAAAATAGTGCACCAGGACAAGTGCCAACAATGGCAAAAGTAGCGGTGTTGACAGAAAAGCAAAAATTAGAAATCAAAGAATTTCAAATTCCACAGATCAATGATGATGAAGTCTTGGTTAAAGTGGAAGGGTGTGGTGTATGTGGCACCGATGTACATGAGTACAAAAACGATCCCTTTGGTCTTATTCCGGTTGTGCTAGGGCATGAAGGTACAGGAACAATTGTTAAGCTAGGTAAAAACGTCAAAACAGACATTATGGGACAACCTTTAAAACATGGCGATAAAATTGTAACTAGTGTTACAATTACCGAAGAAGACACGTTTTCAAAAATGCATCCTGAAAAAGCCAACCTAAGTGATCACATGGATGTATATGGATTGCTTCCGGATGATGAATACCGATTTAACGGATGGTTTGGAGAATACATCGTCCTTCGTAAAAACTCATCTATTTTCCGTGTCAATGACATGAGTTTAAAAGAGCGTTTGTTGATTGAACCGGCAGCTGTAACAGTACATGCAGTTGAACGTGCAAAGACAACAGGATTACTAAAGTTCAACAGTATGGTACTTGTTCAAGGGTGTGGACCAATCGGTCTTATGCTTCTATCTGTACTTCGTACGATGGGAATTGAAAACATCTTAGCTGTTGATGGGGATAACCAACGTCTAAAAATGGCACAACGTCTTGGAGCAAAATATACATTTAACTTCAAAGATTTTGGAAAATTTGATGATATGCTTGCGGGAATTCATAAAATTTCCGGTGGCGGCGTGGATTTTGCATTCCAATGTACAGGAGTTCCAAGTGCCGCAAGTTCCATTTATAAAATGATTCGTCGTGGCGGCGGATTATGTGAAGTTGGATTTTTCGTTGACAATGGTGATGCAACCATTAATCCACACTTTGACTTATGTCAAAAAGAGATTACCCTTGTTGGTTCATGGGTATACACATTTGCAGACTATGCGACAACATTAGATTTTATACGACGTGCAAAAGGCATAGGACTTCCAATTGAAGAGCTCGTAACACATGATTTTGCTTTAGACGAATTAAACGAAGCAATGCATGTAAATATGCGCCTCGAAGGAATAAAAGTAGCTTTCGTCAATAAATAAAAATAGGTAATGAGGTTATATTATGAAGAAAGCCGTTGGTTTGATCGAAGTCTTTGGTATGGCAACTGCATATTATGCAGCCGATGCCGCGTGTAAAGCGGGCGATGTCATTATTGAAGCTTTTGATAGAAATAAGCCACCCAATGCAGACGAGCTTCCGGTACCACTATTGATTATGATTAAGATACGTGGGGCGGTTGCAGATGTTGAAGCAGGGGTTGAAGCAGCAGCACGAGCAGCAGAAGAGATATCCGGTGTTCACGCAAAGTACGTGATAGCTAATCCATCGGAAGGCATGGAAAAGTTTTTGAAGATTAGCTGTATATAAACACACAATAATGATGATAATTTATAGGAGGATTATATTATGCAAGAAGCGTTAGGAATGGTAGAAACTAGAGGTTTAGTAGCATCAGTTGAGGCAGCAGATGCAATGGTAAAGGCAGCAGACGTTACACTAATCGGAACAGAAAAAATCGGATCAGGTCTTGTAACAGTTATGGTTCGTGGAGATGTAGGAGCTGTTAAGGCAGCAACTGAAGTTGGTGCAAATGCAGCAGCTAACCTAGGAGAACTTGTAGCAGTACACGTTATTCCTCGTCCACATCTTGATGTGGAAAAAATTCTTCCATCATTAAAATAAGTAGGTGAATGCATGAACGCACTGGGAATTATTGAGGTCAGTGGTATGGTTGCAGCTTATGAAGCCATTGATGCAATGGTAAAAGCCGCAGATGTCACGGTACTAACGTGGGAAAAAAAGCTCGGTGGACGCTTAGTGAGCATTGTTGTACAGGGGGACATATCCTCTGTACATGCCGCTATCGCTCATGGAGAGACAATTGCAAACGGGATTACAAAAACAGTCGCAACAGCCTTTATTAATAATCCCCACGATGAAGTGATGAAGATTATTAAGGAGAGTGCGTCAAAGTATGCATTTTCAAAGTAAGCGTTGACTTTAGCAAAGGTGGTCTATCATGGCAGTAAAAGCAGCAGCAAAAACAACAGAAAAAACGACGGCGGCAAAGACAGCCGCAAAATCGACAACCAATAAAACAAATGAATCCAAGGAGGAAAAAATCATGGTACAAAAGGCATTAGGAATGATCGAGACAAGAGGTTTGGTAGCAGTAACTGAAGCGGCAGATGCTATGTTAAAAGCAGCGAACGTTGAACTTGTAGGAACAGAAAAAATCGGATCCGGTTTAGTGACAGTATTAGTAAGCGGTGACGTTGGAGCAGTAAAAGCAGCCGTTGAAGCAGGAGCTTCTGTAGCTTCTCGTTTAGGTGAAGTTGTAGCGACACATGTTATTCCTCGCCCTCATACAGATGTAACAAAAATTTTACCTAAATTATAAGCAAAGTCTGAAAGGTTGAGATTAATATGGCAGTAACAACGAATGCATTAGAAGCGCTTGTTAAAGAAGCTGTTATGCAGCAAATCAAGCAAAAAACAACTGCAAACGTACTCAAACAATCTCAACCTGCATTGACTGTTCCAGTAGGTGTATCAGCTAGACATCTACATGTGACACGTGAACATTTGGACATCCTCTTTGGAAAGGGCCATCAGCTACATGTAAAAAAAGAGCTGATGGGTGGACAATTTGCTGCAGAAGAACGTGTGACAATTGTAGGAATGAATTTGCGGGTAATTGAGAATGTAAGAATTCTAGGACCAGAACGTAGTGCGACACAAGTTGAAGTTTCAAAAACAGATGCTAGACAACTTGGGCTCAATGCTCCTATTCGCGAAAGCGGTGATATTGAAGGGTCTATGCCCATTACCATTGTCGGTCCGGCAGGAGCTGTTCGCTTAGAACAAGGGTGTATCGTTGCACAGCGTCATATTCATATGACGCCGGAAGATGCAAAGCGCCTAGGTGTCAAAGATAAACAAATTGTATCCGTCAAGACACAAGATGGAACGCGAAAAGGCATCTTAAGCAATGTCTTAGTACGTGTTCATGACACATATCGACTTGAAATGCATATTGATACAGATGAAGCCAATGCATTTGGTATTCAACAAAGTGATCAAGTGACCATCGTTCATTAGCGCTTGCGGCAATTGTTGGATATAGCATGTTGTATCCAACAATTGGCGTACCTAGTGAATGCGATAGAATGGAGAATTATCATGATTATTGGAAAAGTGATTGGTCGAATCGTCTCAACGCGCAAGCATGAGCGGTTGATAGGCAATAAATTTTTAGTATGTGAAATCAAGAAAAACAATACAAAAGAAACAATTATTGCTGTAGATACAGTTGGAGCCGGCATAGGTGAACATGTATTAATTGCAACAGGAAGTAGTGCAAGAATCAGTATGCCAAATAGTGAAGCCCCGGTGGATGCCTCAATTGTAGGTATTGTTGATGAAGAAAACGATCTAGATATTTTTAACTAGTGAAAGGTGAGCAGCTATGGAAAACATCATTGAAAAAATATTTGATGCCGGTATTGTTGGTGCAGGTGGAGCTGGATTTCCAACCCATGTAAAACTAAAAGGAGCAATCGACACCCTGATTATTAACAATGCAGAGTGTGAACCCCTTTTACAAGTGGATAAAAATTTGGCAAAAGAATATGCCGAACCTTTGATCAAAAGCTTGCATCAGTTAATGGAAGCGCTCGCAATCAAAAAAGGAGTTATTGGCATTAAGGATAAATATGTTGATGTGATTGAACATTTAAATGCAGCAGCAAAAAACTATCCAAACATAGAAATCTATCCCTTGCCAAACGTTTATCCGATTGGCGATGAAGTAATACTTATAGAAGAAATTACAGGCATTGTTGTAAAAAAAGGTGAAATTCCTATACAACATCATGTCATGGTTACAAATACTGAAACATTATATAACATATATCAGAAACTATTTGAAGACAAGAATGTGACCCATACCTTTGTCACAGTGACAGGGGAGGTTGATGCACCGGGAACGTACTATGTTCCAATAGGTACATCAGTGGAATATATGGTGGACACGTTAGGAAAACGACGTAATAAAAACCATAAAATCATTATAGGTGGACCGATGACGGGAAGCTTGACAACTATTCGTGATGTCGTTAAAAAAAATACCAAAGCATTAATTGTACTTGAAGAAAATCATTCTCTGATTCAGCAAATGGAGGATGTCAATATAAAACATTTAACACGTATTATGGCATCGTGTTCTCAGTGTCGTGCATGTACGGACATGTGCCCAAGGCATCTGATGGGACATAATGTGGAACCGCATAAATTGATGAACGCTATGGCTAATGGAGTGATTGATAACAGTAGTGTGTTAGAGACAGCCCTTGGGTGTGTAGATTGCGGTGTGTGTGAGCTCTATGCTTGTCACCATGACCTGTCTCCAAGAAAAATGATGGTTATGGTCAAGCGTGAATTTGCAAAAAATGGTGTAAGACCATCGCCGACAGATTGTACCGATATGCATCCGGATCGTGATTATCGAAGAGTTCCGGCAGGACGGCTTGTTATGCGTCTTGGACTCAAAAAATATGATGTACCCTTACCTTTTTATCCAGAATCCATCCCTGTCGGTGCAGTGAAGATTCCATTGCAGCAACATATCGGACAGGCGGCAAAACCGTTAGTCACAATTGGTCAGAATGTAAAAGAGAATATGCGGATTGCACAAGCTGTAGAAGGCGGATTAAGTGCCCATATTCATGCAAGTATCAGTGGTAGAGTCAACGAAGTTAATGATGAATACATTTGTATTGAGAGGTTAGAATTATGACAGAGTCTAGACAATCATTAGGAGTATTAGAATATCGTTCCATAGCCACAGGAATGAAGGCGGCAGATGACGTGCTAAAGACAGCCGATGTCGACCTTGTCTTTGCAAAACCGGTATGCCCTGGAAAGTATGTGGTTTTAATTCGAGGCGATTTAAGTGCGGTTAATGCGGCGATAGAACGAGGAATATCGGATGAGCACTCCGCTATCTTAGTTGACCACTGTATATTGGGGAATCCTCACCCAGCTATTTTTGAAGGACTAAATTGTAGTGGAGATGTTGAAGGCATAGAAGCGGTCGGTGTTATGGAAACCTATTCAGTTGCTTCGATTTTTGAAGTGGCCGATGATGTGGTCAAGACCACTCCGGTGAGCATATTAGAGATTCGTATCGCTAAAGGGATTAGCGGAAAAGCCTATGTAGTATTTTCCGGCGAGTTATCCAGTGTAGAAGCATCTATTGAAAAGGCGAAGAAAAGTGTTATTGAAAAAGGCTTGCTACTGCAGACCTCGGTTATTCCAAGACCGGATCCAAGGCTTTGGCAAGAATTCATATAAGGAGGAGCACAATGTTAAAAAAGATTCCAAGTATTTTATCACCAGAATTATTAAAAGTTCTTATGGAGATGGGACACAGCGATGAGATTGTCATCTCAGATGGTAATTTTCCTGCAGCTTCTATGGCTCAGCGACTCATTCGCTTAGATGGACATGACATTCCAACAATCCTTGAGGCGATTCTTGAATTAATGCCTTTAGATACGTATGTAGAGGCACCCGTTGCATTGATGGAGGTCACGCCAGGAGATGACTACAAGCCAACCATTTGGGAAGACTATAAGCGAGTTATTAAGGATAAAGAAGGGGACCATCACTTAGAAATGGTTGAACGCTTTGCCTTTTATGAACGAGCAAAAAAAGCCTATGCAGTGGTTGCGACAGGTGAACAAGCTCTGTATGCCAACATCATTTTGAAAAAAGGTGTTGTAAAATAGTCGCTTAATTTGAAAAAAAGTACAAAGTTAACGTGGTGCTCCTTTTTAGGTATACAAGTTGAATCTTCTTGAATACCAAGAAAGGAGCATTAATATTTTCAGAGGAAAAACTTGCATAGCATAGGTTTCAAGTGGTAATCTATGTATAGTCCATTGAAAAGTATATACATAAAAGGAGTGTAGGTTAGATGTATAAAGTTCTGATTGTTGAAGATGAATTACCTGTTCGTGATGCGATAATTTCGATTATCAATTGGGAAGAGTTAGGATATGAAGTGGTCTATGCGGCAGAAGATGGTCAAGATGCACTTAACTATTTGGAAGATCATGCGATTGACCTCATGATTACAGATATCTACATGCCCTTTGTTGATGGGTTGGAACTGGTTCGGCGAGTGCGTCAAAAAGATACCTACTGTAAAGTGGTTTTTTTGACAGGATATAATGAATTTGAATATGCCAAGGAAGCGATTTCGCTAAATGCAAATAAATATTTGTTGAAACCGATTACTAAGGATGAATTAACAGGAGTTTTAGTCGATATTCGTAATAATATCGAGCAAGAGCTAGCAGAAAAAAATAATATAAATCGGCTAAAAAAGGAGTATGAAAAACGACGGGAATATCTTCAAGAAAAGCTACTCTATGATATTTTGCTTGGTTTTATTCCAAAAGTACGCGTTCAAGAAGCGTGTCAAGAGTTAGGGTTTAACCCGGTAGGAACCGACTATGTTGTTGGCGTTCTTGAGATTGTGAATAAAAAAGAAATAGGTGAAACCCTTTGGGGAGAAGATTATTCGCTTTTGCACTTCGCACTGTTTAATATATGCAAAGAAGTAATAGCAGACTATCCAAAGCACTATTTGCTCATGGGAGACCATGGAAAAATCATTGTTTGTTTTGTTTTTGATCAAGAAAAAAAAGCGTGTGAAAAAGCGTATGAGATTTTGCATGAGATGCTTGTGAGTATACGCCATATTTATCAAATGGATGTTGTGGCAGGCATGGGAGAGTGTTATAGCAATCTTTCGGACCTTAAGTACTCCTTTAAAGATGCCTTGACAGCACTAGAATATAAAGTAATAGAAGGTGGCAACCAGATTATTGTAAAAACGGATGTAGAACGAAGCTCTACAAGAGGACATCGCCAATCCAATGAATTCTTAGAGCAGATTGAAGTAGCCATACGTGTGAACAATATGCAAAATCTAAGTAAATACATCCGACTGTATTTTGATACGCTGAAGTTCAACAAAGTTCAGCTAGGCGAATTTAAAAGTTTGATTCTTACGTTGATTACACGTATTTATAGTACGGCTAATCAACTTATTGTTGATAAAAAAGAGAGTATAACACTAGATTTTCGTTTGATTGAAGAGTTATTGAGCATGGATGACCTTTTGTTGATGCAAGAGCAAATCATTGAAAAAAGTGAGGAGCTTTTAAAGCAGCTTGAACAAAACAGAGAAGATGATAAGGCGACATTAATCTTTCAAGCGATTCAATATATTGAAACCCATTATGGAGAGACAAACCTTGATTTAAGTACGATTTCAGAAGAGCTACACGTGAGTAGCAGCTATTTTGCCCGAATTTTCAAACGCCATAATGGACAGACCTTTTTAGAATATTTGACCGATTTTCGTATGAAAAAAGCCAAAGAATTACTTAAGAATTCAACGATGAAAGTATTTGAAATCTCCCAAGCCATCGGCTATGAAGATCCGCATTACTTTAGTTATAATTTTCGTAAAAATGTAGGAATGACACCATCCCAATATAGGAAGGAATAATTATGCGCTCAAGAAAGAATAAAGACGTGCGTTTTATGAATAGCATACAGATAACGCTAGCGGTAGGCATCGGGATATTAATTGTTACAGTAATTGCAAGTGTAGGGATATTATCTTATATAGTAACCAACCGTGTCATTCGGGAAAATACAGCACAGTCCACACTAAAAATGATTAATCAAGTCAATTATGACATGGACTATTATCTAAGAACCGTTGAGACTACCATTGAAGGGATTCGCGTTTCAGATAATGTGTTAGCGTACTTTCATCAGCCAGGCCAAAAGCAGGAAGCCCATGCTAGAGATTATTTAAACACTTTGTTAGATACGCGAGAAGATATTCTCAATATATATTTGATTCGAACAGATGGTGAGATTCTATCTAACGATGCAGGAGCTACCATTAAAGAAACGGCCAATGCGTTAGAGCAGCCATATTATAAACAAGCCGTAGATTCCGAAGCGTTTGTTATCTCAAAATCACATATCCAAAACATCGCACTTGGAGAATATCCTTGGGTGGTTACCTGTTCAAAAGCAGTGTATGATGGGGAAGAACTTTTAGGGGTGATTCTAATTGACCTTAATTTTAGTTTGATTGAAGATATGGTAAGTCGTATTGTTATTGGTGAACAAGGGTATTTATTTATCATTGATTCTAGCGGTAATCACATTTATCATCCGAAGCTGGAATTGATTTATAGCGGAATAAAAGAAGAACCCATTGAAGAACTTTTACAAAGTCAAAAAACGATTATAGAAACCATGGATGATAGTCAAACTGTGAATTTTGTTGTAACTAACTCAGAGTATTCGAACTGGAAAGTTATCGGCAAGATTTATAATCAAGATCTAAACAGTTACAGTGATACGTTAAGAGAATTTTTTATTGTGATTATTATGGTGACACTGATGGTGTCGCTGGTCCTTTCGGCAATGATTGCAGGGAGTATTTTGCGACCGGTCAAGTCGCTGCTTCGAGGAATGTCGGAATTTCAGGCAGGAGACTTAAATGTGCAAGTGGAAATTGAAAGCCAAAATGAACTGGGAATATTAACCAATACATTTAATACTATGACACGCCGTATTAAGACTTTGATTGATACGAATAAAGAAGTTGAGCGTATGAAAAGAAAATCAGATCTTGATGCATTGCAAGCCCAGATTAATCCCCATTTTTTATATAATACATTGGATTCGATTGTATGGATGGGAGAAGCCGGAAAATCTTCAGAAGTAGTCAAAATGACGTCGGCGTTGTCAAAACTGTTTCGCATAAGTATTAGTAAAGGGCACGAATTTATTACGATTAAGCAAGAGATTGAACATGTAGAAAGCTATTTAACGATTCAAAAGATGCGCTATGGAGAAAAACTCGATTATAACATTCATATCGATGAGAAGTTGTTGCCTGTACGGATTATCAAAATTATTATTCAACCTATTGTTGAAAATGCTATTTATCATGGGTTAAAGAAATTACCTGGAAAAGGAACCATTGATGTGAATATCTATAAAGAGACCGTTCAGGAAGAAGAAAATATATGTATTGAAGTGTGCGATGATGGGGTGGGAATGGATGAAGAAACCGTTAGCCAGCTTCTAACGGGACAGATTTTATCCAAGAAAAAAAGTGGAGGTGTCGGTGTCTATAATGTAGACCAGAGGATTAAGCTATATTATGGTGAACGCTATGGCATCGATGTGCAAAGTGAAATGTTTGAAGGAACATGTGTAAAAATACGGTTGCCTTATTTGACAGGAGGTACTTTGAATGAAAATGTTTCGCAATAAAATGACGTATTTTCTTCTTCTGGTTCTTGTATTGCTGGTTGGAATTAGTATTGGTGCGATGAAGCGCCTTGATTATGAAGGGAAAAAGCAACAGACCATTTATTTAATTACTAAAACTTCTGTAGGTATTGATTTTTGGAATAGTGTAGCCAAAGGGGCAAAAGTGGCAGCGACAGAGCTTGGGGTCAAAGTTGTTGTAGATGGACCAAAAAATGAAACGGAAGTGGAAAAACAAATTGAAATCATTGAAAATGCAATAAAAAAGAAGCCGGCAGCTATCGCTGTGGCGGCAACGGACTATGAACGGATTGGAGAAGTATGCCAAAAAGCCATTAATCAAGGCATAACGGTGGTTACTTATGATTCGGATGCGCTGTTTGAAGCAGAGCATAGTTACGTTGCAACGAACAATCTGTTGGCTTCGCAACGCTTGGCGCATGAGCTTGGAACCATGGTCAAGCGTGAAGGTAGAGTGGTTATTCTTTCCCATGTCAAAGGGACTTACTCAGCCTTTGAACGTGAGGAAGGCTTTAAAAAAGGTTTGAAACCGTTTGAAAATCTTGTTGTAGAACAAACGGTCTATTATAGCAATGATGACCTTAAAACTGCATATCAATATACAAAAGAGATTGTTGAAACATATCCGGATATTGTAGCGATATATGGAACCAACGAAGTCTCGTTACAAGGAGCAGCGGAAGCGGTCAATGATTTAGGGATCAAAGATGATGTTCATGTTGTTGGTTTTGATATGAATACACGTGTGGCTTATTTTGTAGAAACAGATGTTATCAAAGCGGCTATGGCACAAAGACCCTTTAACATGGGGTACCTAGCCATCAAGGAAGCCTTAGAAGTCCAAGAGACCAACGATCCAAGGCAGGTGGATGTCAGCGCCGTACTCATTAATAAGGAGAACATGTTTTTACCTGAAAATCAAAAATTAATTGTTCCTTTTGCCGAGAGATAAAACCTTATTCAGATTTGCTAACGACAACTAAGGTGTCATCTTCGTTAATCAAGGTGTTTCCATTAGGAACGATAATATCATTACCACGCTTTATAATGGCGACCAAGCTATCAGGGTCAATATTAATGGCGTGGATTTTTTTTTGCCGCCAGTCGTGGCGAGTGTTTATGGTCATCTCATTGACTTCAAGCTTTACAACGTCTTGGTATCCTGGAGCGGCTATAAGGATGGTGTCGTTATACTCAATAACGGTATTGCCATTAGGGATAATGATGGTGTCATCTTTTAAAATTGCAATCACCAACATTTGAGGAGGCAGTTCCAAGGCTTTTAATGGGAGGAGATGCCAAGGGTGATCATGGAAGATAGGTAAGCGAATCAATTGAATGGAATTTTCTTCCTGATAATCAGTAAAGGTTGTCAAAACATCACCATCAGCATCAATCATATTTAACTTTCGGGCAACATAGGGTAAAAGCGTCCCTTGAAATGCGATGGAAAATAGAACAATACAAAAAACAATGTGAAAAACATCATGTTTTAAGTAAGCAGGACTTACCATAGCAATGATGGCAAAAACAATGGAAGAGGCACCACGAATCCCTGCAAAAGAGATGAGCCCAATCTGATTAAGAGGGCACCCAAAAGGCTTTAACAGTGTAAGCATTGTCACGGGTCTTGCAAAAAAAGTTAAGAAAACGGTGATAGCCAAGGCGGTTAATAAAATTTGAGGCATTTGGGAAGGGAAAGCTAAAAGACCAAGCAAAAAGAAAATACATATCTGTACAAGCCCTGTAAGTCCATCAAAAAAGTGAATAAGGATACGTTTGTTTTTAAAATGCTGGTTTCCAACGATAATGCCAAATATATAGGTGCTAAGATAACCGTTGCCTCCTATTTTTTCCGGCAAAGAAAATGAGAGTAGTACCATCCCAACAAAGTATATAATCTCTAGACCATTGGATTTTAATTCAAAGCTTTGATATAGATAAAGCGTGATATATGCTAGCACAACAGCACACAAAGCTCCGATGACAAACTGACCGATAATCATGTAGACATATTTTCCATAACTTGCAGAGCCATTCATGATCTCTAAAATAATAAGCGTAAGCATATAAGCGGCAGGGTCGTTGCTTCCGCTTTCTAATTCAAGCAGCGGAGCGGTTTGATTTTTTAGTGCAAGCTTCTTGGATTTTAGAATAGAAAAAACAGAGGCAGCATCGGTCGAACTAACAACCGCACCAAGTAAAAAGCTCTCTAATAGATTGATGTTTAGAAGAAAATGACAAAAAAGCCCTACAAGTAAGGCGGTTATAAATACGCCAATCGAAGAGATGAGAAGGGCTCTAACGGCAACGGGTTTGGCTGTTTGCCAACGCGTACCAAAGCCGCCGTAAAATATAATGAAAATAAGAGAAATAGAGCATATGGTTTTAGCTAGCTGGTAATTATCAAAAGGTATACGAACAACACCGTCAGAACCAAAAAATACGCCTATACCCATAAACAGCAACAAGCTAGGAATACCGATTTTTTGTGAAAACTTGCTGCTGATAATTGAAAGGATAATAACAATGGATGAAATAAAAAGATGATTAATCATGAAAAGTCCCCTTTTTTATACTATATGAAAGATATACTTATGATACAGAATACACGTAATTGTGTGTATTTGCAATGATATTATAAAAAATATGAAAATATAAAGAGGGGTATATTAAAATTGCGTGAAAATTCTTGGGTTTATTTAATGCTAATTGTTCATTTTTGGTGACAATTAATCATGAATAAGCCCTATTTTTAACTTTTTGTGTCAGATTTTTAACTTTTTCACCTTTTGTTTTCGTTATAATGCATATAAGAAAGTCAACGGAGGTGAAGAAAATGGGTGAAAACGTAGTACGGATGGTAGATATTGAAAAACATTTTCCAGGAGTACATGCATTAAAAGAATGTTCGTTCGAGCTTGATAAAGGAGAAGTCCACGCACTCATCGGAGAAAATGGTGCAGGAAAATCAACGCTCATGAAAGTGTTAACCGGTGTTCATGATAAGAATGGCGGAAAGATTTATTACAAAGGAGAAGAAGTGGAAGTACATTCTCCTAAAGCAGCTCAAGACTTAGGTATTAGTATTATACATCAAGAGTTAAACTTAATGCCGGATTTGACAGTTGCAGAAAACATTTTCATCGGACGTGAACCCATGCGATTTAAAGGCCTGTTTTGCGATACTGCACTGCAAAACAAAATGGCAAAAGAATTACTAGATAATATGAATGTGAAGATTGACCCAACGGTCAAGGTGGATCGATTAACGGTTGCTCAACAACAGATGATTGAAATTGCAAAGGCATTATCCTTTAATTCAGAAGTGTTGATTATGGATGAACCGACAGCGGCGTTAACAGAGGCTGAGATTGAAGAACTTTTTAGAATCATACGAGAACTTAAGGCAAAAGGTGTTGGTATTGTCTATATCTCACACAGAATGGAAGAATTGAAGAAAATATGTGACCGAGTAACGGTAATGCGTGATGGTGAGTATGTCGGCATGCGCAACATGAGTGAAGTGACAATTGATGAAATCATCACAATGATGGTTGGACGAGAGATTTACGAAGAGGTTCATGATTTAGAACGTGAACAAAGCAGTGACATTATCCTTGAAGTCAAAAACTTAACACGTGGAAAAAAAGTCAAGGATGTCAGTTTCCAATTAAGAAAAGGAGAAATCTTAGGTTTTGCCGGGTTGATGGGTGCGGGACGTACCGAAGTTGCAAGATGCCTATTTGGAGCTGATGCAAAAGATAGTGGAGATATTTTTATCAAAGGTAAAAAAGTCAATATACGTTCTCCAAAAGATGCAGTAGCTAATGGAATCGGATACTTGTCAGAAGATAGAAAGCGTTATGGTCTTGTCTTAGGACTAGATGTTAATACGAATATTGCTATGGCGACGATGCCAAGATTTAGTAATCAGTTTGGATTTTTAAAGGAAGACCAGGAAGTGGTCAATGCATCAAAATATATTGAAGCATTAGATATCAAAACGCCAAGTGGAAAACAATTGGTTAAAAATCTCTCAGGAGGAAACCAACAAAAAGTGGTTATTGGAAAATGGTTAACGAGAGACTGTGATGTTCTAATCTTTGATGAGCCTACACGTGGTATTGATGTTGGTGCTAAGAGCGAGATATACAAATTGTTAAATGAACTAGCCGATCAAGGTAAGTCGATTATTATGATTTCATCAGAATTGCCGGAAGTTCTTCGGATGAGCCATCGCATTATGGTTATGTGTGAAGGAAAGATCACTGGAGAATTAAAGCGAAATGAAGCTACACAAGAACGAATTATGACATGTGCGACGGATCGAACGGCATAGAATGGAGGAAAAAATGGCGGATGTAAGCATGACACACAAAAAAAGCTTTTTAAAATCAGGAGCAGCTCAAAAATTATTGGCACTTGGAGCATTAGTACTACTCATCTTATTTTTTACATTAGCATCACCAGTGTTTATGACAAGCTCTAACCTTATTAGTATATTATTGGCTACAGCAGTTAATGGTGTTTTGGCTGTAGGTGTAACCTTTGTTATTATCACCGGAGGAATTGACCTTTCAATTGGTACCGGGATGACGTTTGCATCAGTAATGACAGGGGTGGCGATTACCTTTTTAGGTTTGCCGATTTTTGTAGGTGTGATTGTAGGGATTCTTACCGGAGCACTTATTGGATTTATCAACGGATTTAATGTAGCTAGATTAAAGATTCCGGCGTTCATTGCAACGCTAGGTATGATGATGATAACAAAAGGATTATCCCTAGTTATTTCAGGAGCAAAACCAATTTACTTTATTGATACACCACAATTTGCAAATATTTCAAAAGCAACTTTTTTTGGAATTCCTTCAGGAGTAATCATCTTCTTTCTTGCGGCGATACTTGCGCATATTATTCTAAACAAAACGATTGTTGGACGATTTAACTTTGCGATAGGTAGTAACTTGCAAGCAACAAGATTATCTGGAATCAACACAGAACGATGGTTAATTATTATTCACAGTTTAACAGGTGCTTTTGTGGGACTAGCCGGAGTGCTTATGGCAGCAAGATTAAATTCAGCGCAGCCGGCGTTAGGACAAGGATATGAGCTAGACGCCATTGCAGCAGTTGTTATTGGTGGGACATCTCTTAGTGGAGGTAAAGGAACAATCTCTGGAACCGTTATTGGTGCCTTCATCATGAGTGTATTATTAAATGGATTACGTATCATGTCTGTACCTCAAGAATGGCAAACAGTATTAACAGGAGTTATTGTTATTGTAGCAGTATTTGTTGATATTTATCGACGTAACAAGCAATCTGCGTAACAGACAATCAACAGGATTTGTAACAAGGAAACTTGTTCAAATATACTAAGCTCATTATGAGAAATAAAAGGAGGAAACAAGGTATGAAAAAAGTAGTAAGTATAATGATGGTTATGATGTTAACATTAGCGCTTTTAGCAGGATGTGGGAAAGAGGAAGCGACAGATAACGCATCAGACAATGCAACGACAGATGCAACGACGGCAGCGGAAGATACAGCAACAGAAGATACAGCAACGGATGAAGCAACAGACGATGAACCACTTTACATTCCAATTGTTTCAAAAGGTTTCCAACATCAATTCTGGCAAGCAGTTAAAAAAGGTGCTGAACAAGCAGCAGTTGATTATGGCGTAACCATTACTTTTGAAGGACCAGAAACAGAAGCTATGGTTGACAAGCAAATCGAAATGGTTGAAGCAGCTTTAAGTAAAAATCCAGACGCATTATGTCTTGCAGCACTAGATTCAAAAGCGGTTATTCCACTTATTGAAAGAGCAACAGAAGAAGGTATTCCGGTTATAGGTTTTGACTCTGGTGTGGATAGTGAGCTTATCGCAGCAACAGCAGCAACAGACAACTATGCAGCTTCTATGTACGCAGCAGATAAAATGGCTGAACTTATCGGCGAAGAAGGAAAAATCGGAATGGTTGTTCATGACCAAACATCAAAAACAGGTGTTGACCGTCGTGATGGATTCAAAGATCGTATTGAAGACAAATATCCAAATATCGAAATTGTAGACATTCAATACGGAGATGGTGACCAATTAAAATCTACAGAAGTAGCCAAAGCAATGTTTACTGCACATCCAGACTTAAGCGGTTTCTTCGGATCTAATGAAGGTTCAATTGTTGGTGTTCTTAATGCCATTCGTGAAGTTGGATTAGAAGGTAAAATCGTTGCAGTAGGATATGACTCAGGTAAAGCACAAATGGACGCAGTACGTGAAGGCGTTATCGCTGGTTCAATTTCTCAAGACCCAATCGGTATTGGATACAAAGCAGTTGAAGCGGCAGTTAAAGCTGTTAACGGTGAAGAATTAGAAGAAAACATCGATACAGGATTTGTATGGTATGATGCAAGTAATATTGACAGCGAAGATGTATTCCCTGTGCTTTATGAATAAACTATAGTATAATAACATTAATAATATAATATTAAAGTCTTAACACAACATACTCTTAGAATCTAGAGAGTTATGTTGTGTTAAAGGCATACAAAGGAGAAAAGTTATGGAAAAAAAATTCAGATTGAACGGTAGCTTACCAAAAGTTGGAATTCGACCAACCATTGATGGTCGTCGTCGTGGAGTGCGTGAATCTCTAGAAGATCAAACGATGAACATGGCGAAAAATGCAGCGAAATTTATCGAAGAAAATTTACGGCATGCGAGCGGAGAGCCTGTTGAGTGTGTTATTGCAGATACAACTATTGGTGGCGTAGCAGAAGCGGCAGCATGCGAAGAAAAATTCCAACGTGAGGGCGTTGGCGTATCCTTAACAGTAACACCTTGTTGGTGTTATGGTACAGAGACATTGGATATGAATATGATGCGACCAAAGGCAATCTGGGGATTTAATGGTACAGAGCGTCCAGGTGCAGTTTATCTTGCGGCAGCAGCAGCAGGACATGATCAATTGGGTCTTCCTGTATTTACCATATATGGTGAAGATGTTCAAGATAATGATGATACAACTATACCGGCAGATGTTCAAGATAAGATGTTGCTTTTCGTGAAGTCTGCAATCGCAGTAACAACAATGCGAGACAAGGCGTATTTATCTGTTGGAACTGTTTCAATGGGAATCGCTGGATCTATCGTTGATAATAATTTCTTTAATGATTACCTAGGTATGCGTAATGAGTACATTGATATGTGTGAAATCTCTCGCCGTATCCAAGAAAAAATATATGATGAAGAAGAATATGAGAAAGCTATTGCATGGGTAAGAGAAAATTGCCAAGAAGGACCAGATTATAATAAAAAGCCATTTAGCCGTGAACAACTTGATGAGTACTGGGAATACGTGGTTAAGATGACGATTATCTTTAGAGACTTAATGATTGGAAATCCAAAACTTATTGAGCTAGGCTTTGCAGAAGAAGCGTGCGGACATCATGCAATTGCAGGGGGATTCCAAGGACAACGTCAGTGGATTGACTATCTTCCAAATGGAGACTTCTTAGAGACGATGCTTAACTCATCGTTTGACTGGAACGGTATTCGTGAGCCATTTGTTGTGGCAACAGAAAATGATAGTTTAAATGGTGTGCCTATGTTATTTGGCCATCTACTTACCGGAACTGCACAGATTTTTTCTGATGTACGTACATACTGGAGTCCGGAATCTGTAAAACGTGTGACAGGTCATGAATTAGAAGGAAAAGCGGCCAATGGAATTATTCACTTAATTAACAGTGGTTCAACAACGCTTGATGGAACCGGACAACAAAGTGATGCTAACGGACAGCCAGTCATGAAACCTTATTGGGAAATTAAAGAAGAAGAAGTTAAACGTTGTATAGATGCAACACGTTTTTGTCCTGCAAATAATGAGTACTTCCGTGGTGGTGGATACTCTGCAAACTTTACAACACGTGAAAACATGCCGGTGACAATGTCTCGTGTCAATATCATCAAAGGATTGGGTCCTGTACTACAAATCGCTGAAGGATATACAGTAGAACTTCCCGGAGATGTTCATGAAGTGCTTAACCAAAGAACCGATCCGGCATGGCCAACAACATGGTTTGCACCAAATCTAACAGGCGAAGGTGCATTTAAGGATGTATATTCTGTAATGAACACATGGGGAGCGAATCATGGTGCTATCAGCTATGGACATATTGGAGACCAATTAATCACATTAGCATCAATGCTTAGAATTCCTGTAAGTATGCATAACGTTGATGAGAGCCGTATCTTTAGACCAAAAGCATGGAGTGGCTTTGGAACAAAAGATTTGGAAGGTGCAGATTTTAGAGCGTGCCAGACATATGGAGCGTTATACAAAAAATAAGCTAAGGAGGTTCTTTGATGCAAGTATTAGCCTTTGACCTAGGTGCAAGTAACGGACGCGCGATTGTAGGGGAATACAATCGCGGTAAGATTGTTCTTCATGAAGTGCATCGTTTTGCAAATAATCCGGTAAGAATGAACAATTATATGTATTGGGATTTTCCGCGATTACTCTTTGAATTAAAGACAGCATTGATTAAAGCAGAAAACCAAGGATTTAAAATTCAAAGTGTTGGCATAGACTCATGGGGAGTAGATTATGGAGTTCTTGACACCCAAGGAGAGCTTATGGGTAATCCGATTCATTATCGCGATGAACGGTGTACTAGAGGAATGGAACTGTTGTTGGAAAAGTATGATGAAGAGACGTTAAAAGAAAATACAGGTATGGATCTTGTTTCTTACAACACGATTAACCAGTTTATGGTTGATCGCTATATTCGCTGGGATCAAGCGGCCGCTATTTTAAATACACCGGACTTATTTAATTATTTTTTAACAGGAAAAAAATTATCAGAGTATAGTATGGCAACGACCACACAGCTTTTGGACTACAAGACGATGGATTGGAACCAAAAACTTATGGAGGATCTAGGGTTTAACCGTTCCCTTTTTATGCCAATTACGCCATCAGGTACGAATCTAGGGGCAGTCAAAGAGGAGATCACAAAAGAGCTAGGTGTTCAGACATTTGATGTGATATCTGTAACAAGCCATGATACGGCGCTGGCTCTTCAAGGATTACCGATGGAGGATGATTATCTTTTTATTGCAACAGGTACCTGGATTATTGTTGGGTCCAAGCAAGAAAAGATGACCATGAATGCCAAAGTGATGGAGTATGGCTTGACCAATGAAGGTGGAAGATATCCATCAGTTAACTTGTTGAAAAATCATGTGGGTCTGTGGATTTTACAAGAATCTAAGCGCTATTGGGAAAACAATGGTATGAATATTGGCTTTGGTGAAATGGTTGAAGTTGCACGTGAAGCATCCATTAATAGTATTATTGATATTTATGATACGCGATTCTTTGAACCGGGAGATATGCCGGTTAAAGTTCAACAGTTTTGTCAAGAGACCAATCAGCAAGTGCCAAACACCGTTGGTGAAATTGTTCGCGTCATTGAAGAGAGTCTTGCCAAGCAAATAGCCAAGACTTTGTCAGAGCTAGAAGAAGCAGTAGATAAACATTATGACCAAGTATGTATGTTTGGAGGCGGTGTGAGGGATCAGTTACTTTGCCAGCTGATTGAAAAATACAGCAAGAAAAAGCTGATTTTTGGATCGAAGGAAGCTACAGCCCTTGGTAATATTACAGAACAATTTATTGCATTAGGAAAAATCAAAGAAGATGAGCGTGTGCAGGTGTTAGAAGCATCGCTATAAACCATGGTTTTTTCGAAATGCAGTTGGTGATAACAACTCGTTTTGTTTAAAAACATGACAAAAGTAACTTGTATCTCGGTACCCTACACTTTGTGCTATTTGCCAAACAGGGTAGGAAGCTTTTGTGAGAAGCAATTCTTTGGCGTGTTGAATACGCAGTTGGGTAAGATACTTTATTGGTGCTAGACCAAAAGCGCTTTTAAATAGCTTGCACAAATAGTAGGTGGTCACATCAATGGTATCGGCAAGTTGGTCCAAACTAAGATCTTCATGCAGATGAGAGCGCATATATTGAATAACAGGTTGTAATTTATCAACGGGAGAGACAGTCTTTGAAGTCAAAGTGCTTTGAAGACTGTCTTTTTGTTGTACAATGAGTTGATAGAGTATGACGCTAGAATCTATGATTTTATGGGTTATGTCACTTGCTAAAAGGGTGTATATAGATGTATAAAATGAAAAATTACTTCCTATATTAATTGTTCCAAATATACCTAAGTTTAATTGGTGATAGATTAAATCAATAGCCGTACCGTTATACATAATCCAATACGTCTCCCAAGGACCTTTGATAGAGGTATATTCGTGGGCGATATTGGGGGCAAGATAAAACCCTTGTCCTGCAGTGACGATGAATTCTTGATGATTGACGGTAATTTTACCTTCGCCGCATGCACAATATATCCATTGATAATCATTAAATCCGTCTGGACGGTGGATTTTTTCTTGAGGGTTTTGATGGCCTATACCAGTTACGTATAAAGGGAGTAGACGTTCTTCTTCGGTAATTACAGGAAAATGCATATAAGACCTCCATGACAATATAATTATATGTTATTCAAAAAGCTCATATTGAACGGTGATTAATAGAGACATATAATAACAGTATAATTATATTATAGTGTTGTGAAAGGATGATGTAAAGATGAATTACGGACCGATTAGTAAGAAAATACCTAAAATGTTACACGGAGCAGATTATAATCCGGACCAATGGATGGGCTATGAGGGAATATGGGATGAAGATTTTCGATTAATGGACTTAGCCCATGTTAACGCAATGTCTATTGGTATATTTTCATGGAGTGCTCTTGAAGTTGAGGAAGGAAAGTTTGATTTTTCATGGATGGATCAGATTATGGATCGCTTGGCAGCAGAAGGGAAATATGCAATTCTTGCAACGCCTAGTGGAGCAAGACCGGCCTGGTTATCTCAAAAATATCCAAGTGTACTTCGTACCAATGAAGACCGAACTAAGAACTTGCATGGTGAACGGCACAATCACTGTTTTACAGCCCCTATCTATCGAGAAAAAACTAGACGTATAAATACAGAATTGGCAAAACGCTACAAGGACCATCCGGCGCTGATAGCCTGGCACATCAGCAATGAATATAGTGGAGAATGTCATTGTGATTTATGTCAAGATGCCTTTCGAGAATGGCTAAAACAAAAATATGATCATGATTTGAAAAAATTAAATCATGCATGGTGGACAGGGTTTTGGAGCCATACATATACACAGTGGGATCAAATTCAATCCCCATCATCAAAGGGAGAGCGATCTGTTCATGGGCTAGTTATTGATTGGAAACGATTTGTCACAGATCAAACACTGGATTTTATGGAAAATGAGATAGAGCCGTTACGCCAATTAACACCGGACATACCGGTAACAACAAATTTTATGGGGACTTTTGAAGGATTAAATTACTGGAAAATGGCAACGACACTAGATGTTATCTCATGGGACAGTTATCCCTTATGGCACACAGATCGGGATTCGCTTGAGATTGCTATAGAGACGGGTTTTTTGCATGATCTGAATCGAAGTCTAAAAAAAGGGAAGCCATTTATGTTAATGGAAAGCACCCCGAGTATGACGAACTGGCAGGAAGTGGCAAAATTAAAACGTCCGGGGATGCATTTATTAGCTTCAGTTCAAGCAATTGCCCACGGGGCAGATACAGTTCAATATTTTCAATGGAGAAAAAGCAGAGGGTCTTTTGAAAAATTTCATGGTGCAGTGGTGGATCACTGTGGGCATGAACATACACGGGTTTTTAACGATGTCAGCGAAGTAGGGAGTGTGCTAGAACAATTGGATGAAGTTGTGGGTACCTCTGTCAAGCCGGAAGTAGCACTCATATATGATTGGGAAAATCGTTGGGGGATTAATGAAGCAAAAGGGTATAATAATCGCAATAAAAAGTACCTTGAAACGGTAAAGAAACACTATGGTGCTTTTTGGAAAAAAGGCATTCCGGTTGATATTATTGATATGGAACAAGATATTAATGCATATAAAGTCGTTGTTGCCCCGATGCTCTATATGGTACGAAAAGATATAGCAAAGCGTATTGAAGCCTTTGTAAAAGCCGGAGGAACATTTGTGGCAACCTATATGAGTGGTGTTGTCGATGCAAATGATTTATGCTTTTTAGGTGGTATGCCGGGACCTTTACGACAAGTGTTAGGAATCTGGGTGGAAGAGACAGACAGCCTTTATCCTCAAGAGTACAATACCATCAATCTTACTATGGAAGGATTGGAAGGTAGAGCGTACAAAGGGATTGAGTTGTGTGATTTATTACATCTTGAGACTGCAAAAGCCATAGGAACGTATACCGAAGATTTTTATGCGCAAAAGCCAGCATTAACAAAAAATACTTTTGGTTTAGGGCAAGCTTTTTACATTGCTTTTAGAAATAATCAAAACTTTGAAGAAGATTTTTATGGACAACTTATTCAAGAGCTTCAGCTACAACCTGTAATGAACGCAAAGATACCGGAAGGTGTTTCTGTGCAGACGCGATATGATGAAAAAAATACGTTTGTCTTTGTGATGAATTTTAATGCAACAAAACAAACAATTCATCTAGGCGAAAAACAATGGGAGAATGTTCTTGAGCATAGAATGGAAGACGCGAAAGTCGTCATTGATGGATATGGTGTAAAAATATATAAAAAAGTAAATTGAAAGCAACAAGATAAAATGTTATGATGATATGGATGTTGAATAAGATATACAAATAAAGAGATATACAGATACAGAGAGAGAGGGTTGATGATGGAGCTAGACGAGTACGTAATAGAACTTCAAAAAGATATTCATTCAAATGCATGTGCGCAGTTTATTGAAGAATATAAACCCTTTATCTTATCAAATGTATCGAGTAAATTAGGAAGATATGTATCTGATCAGAATGATGAAGCTTTTTCAGTTGGGTTATCTGCTTTTTTAGAAGCTATAGAAAAATATGATGTACAAAAAGGACATTTTTATGGTTTTGCCAAAATGGTGTTACAACGTCGAGTAGCTAATTATCTAGAAAGGCATGATACCCATATACATGAAGACATAGACGATCATGAAATGTGTGACAATACGCCTTCCTTAGAAGAACAGATTATTCTCAAACAAGAGATTGAGGCTTTTGAAAAAAAACTTCAACTTTTTGGACTAACCTTTGATGATTTGGTTGAAAATAAGCCAATGCACTTAGACACACGAGAGCGAAGTGTGGAGATTGGAAAAAAAACCAGTCAAGAACAAGACTTAGTTGATTGGCTATATGAAAAAAGAAGGCTGCCAATAACTAAAATGTGTCGTCGATTTAATATTACGCGAAAAATTATTGGTCGAAGCAAAGAGTTTATTATATCCGTTATTGTTGTATGGGTAGAAAAATTTGACTTGTTAAAACAGTGGATTTAAAAAAACTTTTATAAATTTTTTGAAAAATGTACCCTAAAAATTATTTTACCTGGGAATAGTATAGTGGAAAGAGGTGATCGTGATGCAAAAAGGTATTGTTATGAAAGTGTATGATGAATATTCTGTTGTTTTGTCAAACAAGGCATACTACCGTATTCAACGCAAAGGTACAATGCAACAAGGGCAGCATATCCTTTTTTCCGAAGAAGACATAATATATTACGATTCTGAAAGGAGAAATAGTTTTATGCAGTACAAAAAAATAGTAGCAGTTGCAGCAAGTTTATTAATTCTTATCATATTAGGAGTGGTGTTAGGTTTGCCAAAACCAGCATCATATGTAGTTGTTGACATCAATCCGAGCGTCAAACTGGACTTAAATAAAGACGCGGTAGTCATTGGGTATGACCAACTTAATGAGGATGCAAAGACATTAAACTTGAAGAACATAAAGGGAGAAACAGTTGAACAAGCGGTAGAAACAATTGCAAGTGAAGCATTTTTGGCAGGATTTATGGATGTTGAAGATTTGGAAGATGACTATATTTTAATCACAACAGTATCTAAAGAAAACAGCCAAGATATTCAACAGCGTTTGGAAGCGTTAAAAGAGACAAGTGAATTAATGGGAAGTGTCAATGTTGCATTAGCGCAAGCAGATGAAAAACAGCTAAAAGAAGCAATAAAGGCAAAGGTTCCGGTTGGCTTGTTATCAACAGCTAAAAACGGTGAAAACATTACTTCGGTCAAAGAATTCTTTGAAGATGATGAGCGTGTTTTAGCATTTGCAAAAGATGGAATAATATTGGTAGAAGATTTTGAACATAAAGTAAATCGAGTTCAAAAAAATCTTGATAAAGCAAAATTAGATGATGATCTACGAGAAGAAATTATCAATGACTTTTTACTAGCAAAAGAAGACTATTTGACAGCTAAAGCGATATTCTTGGAAGATAAAATTTCATATGAAAAAGCGTTGGAATCAGGAGACCAAGAAGCGATTGATAAAGCCCGTGCAAAGATGGAAGTGTCAAAGCAAGCAATGTTAGATGTTGAATTATCAAAAGATGAAGTGGCAAGAGTAAAAGAAGCTCTATTGCTTCAATTAGAAGATATTGATCGCGCAGAAGAACTAGCTGAACTCGCAGAAGAACTGCGTGAAGACCGACTTGAAGACGAAGAAGATCGCCTTGAAGACTTGCTTGAAGACGAAGAAGATCGTCTTGAAGATGAGCTTGAATGGCTTGAAGATTTAGAAGAAGATGAAGAAGATCGCCTTGAGGAGTTACGTGAAGACGAAGAAGAGCGTCTTGAAAAGCTGCGAGAAGAAGAGGAAGATCGTCTTGACGATGACGATGACGACGACGACATAGACGACGATGACGACATGGACGACGATGATGACGACATGGACGACGATGACGACATGGACGACGATGACGACATGGACGACGATGATGACGACATGGACGACGATGATGACGACATGGACGACGATGATGACGACATGGACGACGATGACGACATGGACG